>Ga0157375_10000897_pt1 | contig 25870 bp, 22 predicted proteins | sample M35metaG_FD_115311 | JGI IMG/M metagenome (GOLD analysis project Ga0157375, IMG submission 115311) | Miscanthus rhizosphere microbial communities from Kellogg Biological Station, Michigan, USA - M3-5 metaG | ecosystem: Host-associated > Plants > Roots > Rhizosphere > Soil | place: USA: Michigan... | reverse complement strand
CGAATCAACGGCCAAGAGCCTCTACAACGGCGTCACGCTCGGCATCAACAAGCGGCCGTCGAACAATTTCGCCTACGAGGTGAATTACACCTACTCGAAGGACAAGTCGGACGACGACAACGAGCGCGATCCGTTCTCTTTCCGATACGCCAAGATCACCAATCTGGATGCCGAATACGGATACTCCGACCGCGATCAGCGCCATCGCCTGAACAGCTGGCTGCTCTGGAACGCGCCGATGGGCATCGACGTGAACGTGCGCTACTCGTATCGCTCGGCGCAGCCGAAATCGCTCTCGTGTGTAGTCAGCGATGCCTTCTGCGGCAAGGATTCGTTCGGCAATCCGCGATTCAACGCCACCGCGCAGACGCCGCAGGACCGCATCAATCCCGACGGCTCGGTCACGCAGCGCAACCTCGGCCGCAAGGACAACGTGTTCTCGTCGCTCGATTTTCGCCTCACGAAGGACTTCCCGGTCGGCAAGTACCGAATCCAGCCGGCCATCGACGTCTTCAATCTCTTCAACAGCAAGAACTTCCATCGTCCCGAAGTGACGAACCTGATCTTCAACTTCGACGGCACCGTGCAGAGCGGCGTCGGCGAACCGCGCCAGATGCAGCTCGGTCTGCGGATCCTCTGGTAGCGCGTCCCGCAACAGGAGGCCGGCGTGAAGCCGGCCTCCTCGACGTGGTTACAATCGCGAATGCCTCGCCCGCCACTCCTTGCCCGCGCGGGATCGCGCATCGCTGACGTCTGTGAACGATGGTTTCCGGACGCGTTCGTATTCGCGCTTGCGGCGATCGTGCTCGTATTCATCGGCGGGACGTTCGCGGGCGTGAAGCCGGTGACGATGGCGACAGAGTTCGGGAACGGATTCTGGTCGCTGGTGAACTTCACCATGCAGATGGCGATGGTGATCGTGGGCGGATTCGTGGTCGCGTCATCGCCGCCGATCGCGCGGCTGACGCGGTGGTTGGCGTCGATTCCGAAGACAGCGCGCGGCGCGGTGGCGTTCGTGGCCGCGTTCGCGATGCTCTCATCGCTGCTGTCGTGGGGACTGTCGCTCGTGTTTACGGGCCTGCTCGTGCGCGAGATCGTCAAGCGGATCGATGTCGACTACCGCGCCATCGGCGCCGCGGCCTACCTCGGCCTCGGCAGCGTCTGGGCGCTCGGATTGTCGTCGTCCGCCGCGCTGCTGCAGGCGACGAAGTCGTCGATTCCGCCGTCGCTCCTGCCGATCACCGGCGTGATCCCGCTGACGCATACGATCTTTTTGCCGCAGAGCATGGCCATGGCGGCGGTGCTGGTGATCGTGTCGGTGATCGTCGCGTACGCCTCCGCGCCGCGCGAGGGCCAGGCGCGGACGGCGAAGATGATGGGAATCGAATTTCGTGATGACGATGTCGCACAGCCACCTGCGACGACGCCGGCGGAACGATTCGAAAACAGTCCCATCCTCAACATCGTCATCGCGCTGCTGATGTTCTGGTTCCTCATCACGCAGTTCCGCGACAAAGGCGGCATCGCCGCGCTCGACCTCAACAACTTCAACTTTTTCTTCATCGCCGCCGGCCTGTTGATGCATGGGCGGCCGCGATCCTTTCTGCGCGCGGTGACGAAGTCAGTGCCGGCGACCGCGGGCGTGCTGATCCAGTTCCCGTTCTACGGCGGCATCTTCGGGATGATCTCGAAAACGCCGATCGCCGCGCAGCTCGCGCATGCCTTCGTCAGCATCACGACCAAGACCACGTTCCCGATCGTCGTTGCGATCTACTCCGCGATCCTCGGCATGTTCGTTCCGTCAGGCGGCGGCAAGTGGATCGTGGAAGCGCCGTACGTGATGGCTGCCGCGCGGCAGTGGGGCGAGCACCTCGGCTGGACCGTGCAGATCTACAACGCCGCCGAGGCACTCCCGAACCTGATCAACCCCTTCTGGATGCTGCCGCTCATGGGCATTCTCGGCGTCCGCGCGCGCGACCTGGCGGGATATTCGATCCTGCAACTGCTGTTTCACGCTCCGATCGTGTTGTTTCTGTGCTGGGTGTTTGCCTTGTCATTCTGAGCCGCCGAAGGCGCGTAGCCGCAGGCGAAGACGCCGGAGGGCGGCGAAGAATCTCCAGTGGCAGGATTTTGCCGGAGCCGCGCGTGACGTTTTACGAGGCTCCGGCTGGTATCGCGCTAAACAAAAACGCGGCTCCGGCTGGAACCGCGCATCTTGAGCTCCTTCACCGTCCTACGCCGGTCCGTCGCTTCGCGACTCCCGGCTTCGGCGGTTCAGGATGACACTCACTTCAAAAACTCCATCAGGTAATCCGTCGCGTCTTTCGAGCGCATCACGGACAGCTTCTGGATGATCTCGTGCTTCGTCTCGGGATCCTTTTCCGTCCGCGCCAGGTTGACCAGCGTCTTGGCGTTGCCTTGGATGAAGAGTGCGTTGATCACGGCTTTGCGAACCTCGGGGCGCGGGTCGTTTGCGTACAGCGAGAGGAGGAGATCGCCGGAGCGGCCGCCGCCGAGGAGGCCGAGGTTGCGTATGGCAGTGACTTTAAGCTCGAGGACTTTCTCATTGCGCGCGATCTCGGCGAGCTTCTCGGAATTGCCGCCGATGAACATCGCCTGCAGGATCTTCTTGCGCACGTCGACGGACGTCTCTGAGTTGTACAACTCCGTCAGCTCGTTGCGCGCCCCGATCACGCCGAGTTGCAGCACCGCATCAGCGCGCAGCTCGGTGTTGGATTCCCCTTTCGCGAGCGCGAGGAGGCGCGTGCGGTCGCCGGCGATCATGTACGACTTCAGCACCGACTTCTTCACGTCGACGTCGTTCGTAGAGTTGTAGATGTCGGTGAGCACCGCGCGGCTGCGTTCTCCGCCGAGGATGCCGAGGGTGCGTACGGCGCGCTGGCGAAGATCGGCGGGGCCGGTTTTTGCGGTTTTCACCACGATGTCGAACGCCCGCTGCGAACCGGACTGGCTGAGGACGAACAGTGCGCGCTCCTTCAGCTTTGCCGGCTGGTGGCCGTTGATGATGCCTTCCAGGATGGGGATGGCGCGCTCGGGATCGCTGTTCATCAGGCCGTTGATGGCCATCAGCTTCACGTCCTCGTCGTCGATGTGCTCCGGCTCGATCGGCTGGCCGATGGACTGGCGGATTTCGACTTCGAGCGTCTTGCCGTCCTCGACCCACTTCGACTTCGGATATGACTTCCCGAGCAGCAGCAGTGTCGACAACGCCTCGGAACGCGCGCCCATCTTGCCTTGCGCGTACGCGAGCCAGTAGAGCGCGGCGTCGGCGTGCTGCATGCGCATCTCGGCGACTTTGCTGAAGGCCGAGGCGGCACGGCGCCATTCGTGATCATCGAGTGCGTCGGTGCCGGCGTCATAGAGGTCTTCCTCTTTTTCGATTTTGGCTTCGGCGCGTTCCTTCTCGCGATCCTTGCGGTCTTTATCGCGGTCCTTGTCGTCATCGTCGTCCGAAATCGCGATCGCGATGACGGGGTCTGAATACAGATTCCAGTTCGCGCGCACGGACGGCGCAAGCGCGACCAGCGCGGCGGCGAGCGTGTAGATCAATTTCGTTTTCATAGTGAGTCGATTCCTTTCTGCGGGACTGTGGCGGGGGCTTCGTGGCCGCCCACTTGTGCGCTGACCACGCGCACCTTGAAGAGAAGACCTTTCGAATCGATCCGCTTCTGCAGTGCGGCGATTTCGTCGGGCGAGAGAGTCGAGCCTGCATGCGACAGCTCGACGAGGACCGGCTCCAGGTCCGACAGCAGCGAAGCGATACGCGTCTCGCCCCTCCGCGTGGCCGTTTGCCGGTAGATGCGATTCGATGCGACGAGCTCGCCGGCGCGTTTGCTTTGCGACGCGACGTCAAGCGGATGCTTCGCGTCGGCGTTCGAAATCTCGAGCAGCATCCGTTCGGAGCTGTCGAGGTGATCGCTGACGACGACGAGTAATAGACGGTCTTTCGATGCGGATCCGATTGCCGCCGGCTGCGCGGCAGGAGCCACCGGCGTGTTGTGCGCGACGATCGTCTGCGGCGTCACGGTCTGCTGCGTCCGCGCGTGCCAGAGGATGCCGCCGATGAAGGCGACCACGAGCGCCGCGGCGATGGACATCCAGCCATAGACGGAGCGGCGGCGATTGCTGCCGAGCTTCCAGCGCAGGCGCGTCCAGACTTCGTCGCCGTACGCGTCGCCGCGCTCAGGAATCGGAAGCTGATCGACGAGCGTGAGTACGCTGCAAAGCGTGTCGAACTGCGCGCGGCATTCATCGCACGCGGCGAGATGCCCCCCGGCGAACGGCGCATCGCCGTCGTGGTAGTAGTGCGAAACAAGCTGTTCTTCTGTCAGGTGTTGCATGGTGTCGACCTCACAATCGGCTCCAGCGCCTCGCGCAACTTGCGCACGGCGCGGAAGATCGTGTGTTTTGCGGCATTGACCTGAATGCCCAGTGTTTTTCCGATCTCTTCGACCGGCATTCCTTCGAAGTGGCGGAGGACGAAAGCCGTCCGCTCGTTGCTGCTCAGAAGTTCCATGGCCGCGGCGACGTGCTTCTGCAGATCGGCCGACATCAGCAGGCGATCCTGCTGCGCGTCCGTCCGCGCCGCTGCCGCGCCGGCAAGCTCGGCCGACTCGGGATCGCCGCCGTAATGCTTGTCGGCTCGTCCGCGTGCGCGGAGCAGATCGAGCGAGCAGTTGACGGCGATGCGGTGCAGCCACGTGCCGAAGTTCGCGCGCTCCTCGAAGTGGCGGAGCTGTTTGTACGCGCGGAGGAAAGTCTCCTGCACCACGTCGTCGGCATCATGTTCATTTCCAGTCATGCGATAGGCCACTCGAAACATCGGTTTGGAATGACGCTCGACCAGTTGCCTGAACGCATCGGCATCGCCGGATCGGGCCCGGCTCACCACGGCAACGTCGCTCGTCATCTCCATCGTCGGAACCTTAGACTGGATGGGGGCGGTTTGGTTAGCTGCCTTCGGCGCGTTGTCGGTTGTCGGTTTTCTGTTGTCGGGCTAAGCAGAGGCAACCTCAGGATCGACAACGGAGAACCGACAACTGACAACCGATAACGACAACGGGCACCGCCGAAGCCGCTAACATAAGTTCGTGACCCACCTCGTCCACTACGTCCTTCTCTACGGCGTCTCGTTGATTTTCATCAACGTACTGCTGGAGCAACTCGGTGCGCCGGTCCCCGCCGTGCCGGCGCTGATCGTGGCGGGGGCGTTGTCGCGCGACGGGAAGATGTCGTCGACAAACATCCTGCTGGCCGCGATCGCGGCCTCGCTCATCGCCGACTACATGTGGTTCCTTCTCGGGCGCCGCTACGGATATCGAATCCTGCGCACGCTCTGCCGCATCTCGCTGTCGCCGGACTCCTGCGTGCGCGATACCGAGGCGCGATTCGAACGCTGGGGATTGAAATCGCTGCTGATCGCGAAGTTCATCCCCGGATTTTCGACGGTCGCGCCGCCGCTGGCGGGCGCTTCGGGACGCGGCACGCTCGCCTTCGTCATCTACGACGGCATCGGCGCGCTGATCTGGGCCGGAGCCGCCGTCGCCGCCGGCCGCGCCTTCCATCGCGCCATCGATCGCCTGCTGGCCGCGCTCGAAAACCTCGGCGGATGGGCGCTCGTCGTCATCGGATGTTTGCTGGCCGTATTGATCGCTGTGAAGTGGGCGCAAAGGATTCACTTCCTCAAGCAACTCCGCCTTGCGCGCATCGAGCCTCACGAATTGAAGGAAATGCTCGACCGCGGCGAGTTCCCGGTCGTGATCGACGTCCGCACGCCCGGCGCGCGCAAGCACAATCCCCGCGCCATTCCCAACGCCATCCTCGTGCACATGGATGACGTGGCCACACAACTCGGAGACGTCGCACCGCACACCGAGGTGGTGCTGTACTGCACGTGACCAAACGAAGCCTCAGCCGCCCGTGTGGCGCGCATGCTGATCGACAGGGGATACACGAAAGTGCGGCCGCTCGCGGGCGGACTCGATGGATGGCTCGATGCCGGCTATCCCGCCGACGTCATCGCTTGAGCGCGCGTTTCTTCGCGTAGCCGCGGGCGGCGAGCGTCAGCGACTCCGCGTCGATTTCGGCGGCGAGCCGTTCGGCTTGTGCATCGTCGAAACCGCACTCGCGCGCCACAGCTGCCGGATGCGCCAGGAAGCGCGCCCGCAGCGCGTCATCCGTGTAGAGCCGCGCCAGAAAGCGCTGCAGATCGGGCATGTTCCACTTCCATGAGCAGCTCCGCGAACGGCGGATAGTTTCCGTCGCGTTCGATGATGACGGTGGCGTCGCTCGTGTCGATCATCGCCAGCAGTTCGAAGACTTCGAACGGAACGGCGTGCTGATGATCGTCGAGGATGCGGTTCCCTTCGATGCGATGTCCTCCGGCCAGATGAATCGCTCCGATCCGGCGGTGATCGAGCGACGCGACGACCGCACGCGCATCGAAGCCGAAGTTCGCCGCATTCGCGTGCAGGTTGTGAAGATCGAGAAGCAGATCGGTTCCGGTGGCGCGAAGAACGGCATCGAGCCACTGCGCTTCGTCGTAATCCGAGAACGGCGGATCGATCAGCGTGGCCACGTTCTCCAGCAGCGGCAGAGAACCGATGACGCGCCGCGCGGTGTCGACGTTCCGCATCAGGCCTTCCAGTGTCTCGTCGTTGCGTGGCGGCGCCGCGAGATGGCCGATCTCGATCCCGCCGGCGCGGACGAAGGCGAGATGCTCCGACCACGACTCCGGCTCCAGCCAGCCGATGACGCGGGCCACGGCGTCGAGCTTCGCGGCGTCAACCGGTTCAGTCGAGGCCATGCCGAGGCTCGTGGCGTGGATGACGACAGGAAGGCAGGAAGCCAGTGTGCGCAGCGCACGCCGTTCCTTCGCTGTTGCCTTCGCGAATTCTTCGGCGAGCACTTCGACGACGTCGATCCGGTCGGCGTGAGCGAGGATCGCCGCGCCGATTTTCGGACGCCATCCCAGGCCGGCTCTCATCCGCCACACCCTCCACAGCCGCCTCCGCAACCGCCGCCACAGCTCGAACCGCACGATCCCGAACTGCACGATCCCGAGTTGCTGGTGCTTGGTTCCGGAAAAAGCAGCTTCGTCCAGGCGAAATCGCCGCCCTTGAGCGCACCCGTTCCGAAAACAGCCACGAGCAGCACCAGCTCCGCTGTCGCGCCACCCGGACGAATCTGCGTAGCGCGCAGCTTCAGCGCCGAAAAGAGGTTGCGAATCTCGTCGAGAAACGCCTTTCCTGCCGCGGTTTGACGCGGAAACGCCACGAAGCGCGCCGCCGCGACGGCGGCAATCGTGAAAATGATGAGGAACAGGACATTTGACCGGCCGCGCGCGATCGCGACGAGCAACTTCACTACGGAAACCGCGATCAGCACGGCGATCGCGCTGCTGAAAACCTTCCTGCGATCGGCGTTGATCGTTTCGTCAGGCAGCAGATTTCGCAGGACGAGCTGCTGCTCGTATTCGTTGCACGCCTCGACGAGTTTCGAGTCCTTGTAAAGCCGCCTCGGGTCGGAGCTCGCGGCGCAGTATTCGAGCAACGCACGCTCGATCGTCTTGCGCACCGCGATGCTGGAGCCGGTCGACGACGTTCGAACCTTTTCTCCCTCCAGCGTGAGCAGGCCGCGGTCGACGAGCGACACCGTCGCGGTGCGGATCGTTTCGGCCGCGCCGCCGCGAAGGTGCGCGATCAGGTACGGATCGGCGAACGCGGACTGCGAGAGTCCCGGATGCGTATGCGCAAGCACAAGATCCCGCTTCGCGGTTCCGCTGACGGATTTCAACCGCATCTCGCGGCTTCGTCGAAGCCACCAGATCACGAGCAACGTCAGCAGCGTCAACGCCGCGTAGAACGCTAGAAACTGCGGTCCGCGCAGATCGAACGGGTTCATAGCTGCTTCGAACGGTCGTAAAGGGCGCGGGCCAGCTCGGTGGCGAGAAAGAGTTGGGCCGCCGCCGTTCCGCCGGGCAACGCGCGTTGCTCCCGCGCCTCGGACAAATGCGGCAGCAGCGCCGCCAGATCCTCGCGTCCCAACTCACGTACGACCGACTCCAAGGCTTCCTTCGGCGCCTTCGACTCTCCCCGTTCCAATTCGAGGATTGCCGCGGCCGAGGTGCGCAGAGGTCCCGCTACCTCGGCGAGTGTGAGCGCGGCCTGCTCCTCGCGAAGGCTGCGCTCGACGTACATCTCGCGAAGACGCAGCGTCAGATTGAGCAGTACCTGCTGCACGCGGCGCACGAGCGCCACGCGCGGAATGTCGAGCGCGGCGAAAGGATCGTCGCCGAAGAGAACCACGTGCCGCCTGCGGATGTCCGCAAATTTCTGCGCGAACTCCTGCGCGGCATCGGCGATCTCGGCGTCGAGAAGGAACATGACTTTGAGATCGATCGCCGCCTGCGCGACGCGGAACGGCTCGCGCAGTGCGTTCGCCTTCTGCTGATCGAAGCGATGCAGAACGATGATGAGATTGACGTCCGAGGTCGCGCGCATGCGTCCCTCGGCAGCGGAGCCGTAGAGAACGACCGCGCGCAGGTCGTCCCCGAACTTGCTCCTCGCCGATTCGACGAACGCGTCCAGCGTCCCGCGAACGGCCTCCGGCATTTCCGCGACTGACATCGGTGTAGAAAAGCGTAGCAGAATGTCGATTCGATGACGTCCACTTACATCCACGGAACCGATGACGACGAGCAGCGGCGCCTGTCGCTGATGAACGACGTTTTGCTCAACTCCGCGATGCTGCGCGAGATGAACCTCCGCGGCGATGAGCGCATCCTCGACCTTGGCTCTGGCCTCGGCCAGTTCACGCGCATGATGGCCCGCGCGGTGCCGAACGGCCACGTGGTCGGCATCGAGTACAGCGACGATCAGTTGTCCGCCGCCAGGCGTCTCGCTGCGAACGATGGTGAATCGACGCTCGCGGAGCTTCGATCCGGCGACGCGCTCAATCTCGACCTCGACGACGAGTGGGGAACGTTCGACGTCGCGCACACGCGCTTCCTCCTCGAACACATCCCCGATCCGCTGCGTGCGGTGAAGTCGATGGTGCGCGCGGTCAAACCTGGCGGCCGCATCGTCCTCGCGGATGACGATCACGGTGTCCTGCGTCTCTGGCCCGAACCGCCCGGCTGGATGAGTTTGTGGGACGCCTACATGCTCGCCTACGACCGCATCGGCAACGATCCGCACGTCGGCCGCCGCCTCGTGCAACTGCTTCACGAAGCCGGCGCGCAACCGGTGCGCAACACCTGGGTCTTCTTCGGCGGTTGCGCGGGAATGGAGACCTTCCCGATCCTCGCCGCGAACATGGCCGGCGTCGTCCGCACCGCGCGCGACACGATCGTGTCGCAAAACCTCTTCGACGCCGATGCCTTCGACCGCGTCATGGCCGACTACCGCGTGTGGTCGGAGCGGCCGGATGCCGCGCTATGGTTTTCTGTGGCGTGGGCAGAAGGGAAAAAGCGTTAAACCACAGAGACAAATGAGGTTGGCAACCTCATCCAAACTGTTTCCAACCTGATTTAAAGGGTTCGCAACCCCATTCAAAGGGTTCGGAACCTAATTAAAAGGGTTCGGAACCTAATTTAAAGGGTTCGGAACCTGATTAAAAGGGTTCGGAACCTCATTCAAAGGGTTCAGAACCTGATTTAAAGGGTTCGGAACCTCATTCAAAGGGTTCAGAACCTGATTTAAAGGGTTCGGAACCTCATTCAAAAGGTTCGAAACCTGATTTAAAGGGTTCGGAACCTCATTCAAAGGGTTCGGGAACGCATTTCAAGTGGTTCGCAACCGTTTTAGAGGTTGGTAAGCATCGACGCTGGCTTGCGACCGCATGGGAAAGGGTTCCCTCCCACAGCGAAGGAGTCGGCTCGATCACAGTCTCTGTGGTTCAGCTACAGCGTGTAATTCTTCTCGAGCAGCACCCTCGCGCGCCGATCCCGCAGATTGCGGATCTGCGACTCGATGTCGCGCTCGAATGGGATCTTGCGGTGGCTGGCATACACCGGCGCGTCGACGGTGATTTTTTTCAGCTCGTCGCCGAAGGTGTTCGGAGAAAGGTGCGCCGTCTCATCGGCGAGTGATTGTTGATCGTTGGGAAACGAAGCTTCAGTCACCACGGCCACCACGTTCGGCGTCTTGTTCGTCCGCTTCCAGATCTCTGAGGTCGGGCCGGTGTCGCCGGTGAAGGAGATGGCCTGGCCGTTCATCTCCACGATCACGCCCGCGGCGGGAATCAGGTGATGCACGTTGACCGCGGTCAGGCCGACGCCGTTGCACATCACCTTCTTGCCGGGAATCATCGGACGGTAGATCACCGCCGGCGCCTTCGTGATCGGCGAGATCAGCTTCGCGAAATCGGGCCAGACGATGCCGTTGAAAACATTGTCGACCAGGAGCTGCATTACCTCTTTCGATGCGAAGACCGTGAGCGCGCCGGCGTTCTGGCTGAAGCGGTTGTGGATGAGATGGGGCAGATCGCGTATGTGATCTGCATGAGGATGCGTGATGAAGACGGCCTGGATGCGGGCCTGCTGGGAGAACGATAGTTTGGAAGTGAGCGTCCCGGCATCGACCGCGAGCCAATCGTCGATCAGGTAGCCCGTCAGATTATGTTCAGCGTCTGACGCGCCGTACGCGCCGAGCACTTTGAGCCGCATCCCTGTCCTTCGCCCCGCTGTCTGTGGTCGCCTGGAGGGAGACTATTCTTGCAGCGGAAGAACTTAATGTCCAGCGCAGTGCAGAGGTGGAGACGTTGAAGAGGAACAAAAACGCGTCAGTCGACGAGGCGATGACGCCGTTTCATCCAGCGGTACGCGACTGGTTTACGTCCGTTTTCCACACGCCGACGAAGGCACAGGCCATGGGTTGGCCGGCCATCGCCCGCGGTGACTGGACGCTGATCTTCGCCCCGACCGGCAGCGGCAAGACGCTGACGGCGTTCCTCTGGGCGCTGGACCGGCTGATGTTCGCGCCGCGCCCGCCGAAGGAGCGCCGTTGCCGCGTCGTTTACATCTCGCCGCTGAAGGCGCTGGCCGTCGACGTCGAGCGCAACCTGCGCGCGCCGCTCACCGGAATCGCCAATCTCGCCTCCGAACGCGGCGAAGAGTTCGTGATCCCGTCGATCAGCATCCGCAGCGGCGACACCCCGCCCGCGGAACGCGCGCGATTCCTCCGCGATCCGGCGGACATCCTCATCACCACCCCCGAGTCGATCTACCTGATGCTGACGTCGAACGTGCGCGAGGTGCTGCGCGGCGTCGAGACGATCATCGTCGACGAGGTGCATGCGCTCGTCCCGAACAAGCGCGGCGCGCACCTGGCGCTGTCGCTGGAGCGTCTTTCGCGACTTGCCGACAAGCCGCCGCAACGGATCGGGTTGTCGGCGACGCAGAATCCGCTCGAAGAGGTCGCGCGCTACCTCGGAACGCAGCGGCGAGACGCCGCTGGGCCAGCCGGCGAGGACGCCAGCGCTCCGGCGCGCGAAGTCACCATCGTCAACACTGGCGAAAAAAAGCAGCTCTCCCTCCACGTCGAAGTTCCCGTCGAGGAGATGGCCAAGCTCAACGAGTACTCGCGCGACGAGGTGCCGAGCGGGCCGGCGGGACAGGGAGTGCGCGCGTCGATCTGGCCGGCCATTCATCCGCGGCTGCTGGAGCTGATTCGCGCGCATCGATCGACGCTCATCTTCGTCAACTCGCGAAGATTGGCGGAACGAATGGCCGGCGCGCTCAACGAACTTGCCGGCGAAGTGCTCGTGCAGGCGCATCACGGGTCGATTGCGCGTGCGCAACGAATCGAGATCGAGGACAACCTCAAATCTGGACGGCTTCCGGCGCTCGTGGCGACATCATCGCTGGAGCTCGGCATCGACATGGGCGCCATCGATCTCGTCATCCAGATCGAAGCGCCGCCGTCGATCGCCAGCGGCATGCAGCGCATCGGGCGCGCCTCGCATCAGGTCGGGACGATCAGCGAAGGGATCATCTTTCCGAAGTTCCGCGGCGACCTGCTCGCCTGCGCGGCGGTCACCGAGGCCATGCACCGCGGTTCGATCGAGCCGACGCGTTATCCAAGGAATCCGCTCGACGTGCTCGCGCAGCAGCTCGTCGCGATGATCGCGGTCGAGCCGTGGCATGCCGATGAATTGTTTGCGTTCGTACGGCAGGCCGCGCCGTTTTCGGAACTCGTGCGAACCTCCTTCGACGGCGTCCTGGACATGCTCTCCGGCCTCTACCCCTCGGACGAATTCGCCGAGCTGCGGCCGCGCGTGACGTGGGACCGCGTCACCAACATTCTCACGCCGCGTCCCGGCGCCAAGCGCATCGCCATCACCAGCGGCGGCACGATTCCCGACCGAGGGCTGTTCGGCGTTTTTCTGGCGGGCGGCGAGAAGATGCAAAGTGCGCGCGTCGGCGAGCTCGATGAGGAGATGGTCTTCGAGTCGCGCGTCGGCGAGACCTTTCTCCTCGGCGCGTCGACCTGGCGCATCGAGGAGATCACGCACGACCGTGTGCTCGTCACGCCCGCGCCGGGCGAGCCGGGCAAGATGCCGTTCTGGAAGGCCGATGCCGCCGAACGCACCGTTCCGTTTGGCGAGGCGATCGGCGCGCTGGTGCGCGAAGTCGGCGCGATGCAGCCCGCCGCCGCGGTGAAACGCCTGACGTCGAAACACGATCTCGACGAGCGCGCCGCGAAGAACTTTCTGCAGTATCTCGACGATCAGCAGGCCGCCACCGGCGTCGTTCCCGACGATCGCACCATCGTCGTCGAGCGCGTCCTCGACGACCTCGGCGACTGGCGCGTCTGCGTGCTCACGCCGTTCGGCGGCCGCATTCACGCGCCGTGGGCGATGGCGGTGACGGCGAAAGTGCGCAACGAGCTGCAGATCGACGTCGAGACGATGTGGAGCGACGACGGCTTCATCGTCCGCTTCCCCGACACCGACGCGGCGCCGCGCGCGGAGCTGGTCATCCCCGACGCCGACGAGATCGAGCAGCTCGTGGTCCGCCAGCTCGGCGCCAGCTCCATGTTCGCGGCCAAGTTCCGCGAAGCCGCCGCGCGCGCCCTGCTCCTGCCGCGTTATCGCCCCGACCGCCGCACGCCGCTCTGGCAGCAGCGCAAACGCGCCTACGACCTGCTGCAGGTCGCGTCACGATTCGGCTCGTTTCCGATCATTCTCGAAACGTACCGCGAGGTACTGCGCGACGTCTTCGATGTCCCCGCCCTGGTGGCCACGATGAAGAAAATTCAGCAGCGGAACATCCGCGTCGTCGTCGCCGACACCGAAAAGCCGTCGCCGTTCGCCGGCTCGCTGCTCTTTCGCTACGTCGCGAATTTCATCTACGACGGCGATGCGCCGCTGGCCGAGCGCCGCGCGCAGGCGCTTGCAATCGATCAGGCCCAGCTTCGCGAGCTCCTCGGCGAGCCGGAGTTGCGCGAGTTGCTCGACGCCGATTCGCTGTATCAGCTGGAGTTGGAGCTGCAGCATCTCGACGATCGCCATAAAGCGAAGTCGATCGATGCCCTTCACGATCTTCTGCTCCGCCTCGGCGATCTCTCGCTCGACGAAATCGCCGCGCGATCGCTCGTCGATGCGAAAGAAGCCACGCGCGAGCTGGCCAAGGCGCGCCGCATCATCGAAATCCCCATCGCGCGCGAGAAGCGCTTCATCGCCATCGAGGACGCCAGCCGCTATCGCGACACCCTCGGCATCCCGCTTCCGCAAGGCCTCGCCGATCGCTACCTCCAACCGGTCGCCGATCCCGCCGGCGATCTCGTGCTCCGTTTCGCCCGCACGCACGGCCCGTTCACGCCGCCCGACGTCGCGCGGCGCTACGGCCTCGGCGTCGCGGTCGTGACCGCGTCGCTGGAGCGTTTCGTCGAGCGCGGACGCCTGGTCGAAGGGGAGTTTCGTCCCGGCGGCACGCAGCGCGAGTGGTGCGAGGTGGAAGTGCTGCGATCGATTCGTATGCGCTCGCTGGCGAAGTTGCGCAAGGAAGTCGAGCCGGTCGACACCGCCGCCTACTCGCGCCTCATCACCGGCTGGCAGCACGTTACGAAAAAGCGCCGCGGACTGGAAGGACTGCTCGAAGTGATCGAAGCGCTGCAGGGCGCGGCGATGCCTGCATCGATTCTCGAATCAGAAATCCTTGCCGCGCGCATCGACGGCTACAAACCGTCCGACCTCGACACGCTCAGCGCCGCCGGCGAGATCGTCTGGACCGGCGTCGAACCAATCGGCGAGCGCGATGGACGTATCGCGCTCTACCTCACCGATCATCTGCCGCTGCTGCACGACGCGTCGACAGTCGAGCTGAGCGAGTTGGAGCAGCGCATCGTCGATCACCTGCGCGCGAGCGGAGCATCGTTCTTCGCGCAGATTCAAGCCGCGCTCGGCGGCTTCGCAAACGATGTCGTCGACGCGTTGTGGAATCTCGTTTGGCGCGGCGTGATCACCAACGACACCTTCCACGCGCTGCGCGCCTACACGCGTCCGAAAAAAGCGCCGCGAACACAGGCCTTCCGTTCGCGACGCATTGCGCCGCCGTCGACGCAAGGACGCTGGTCGCTCCTCCCGCCGCCGCGCGGCAGCGCCACGGAGCGCGCCAGCGCGCTCGCGCATCAGCTCCTGGCGCGCTACGGCATCATCGTCCGCGAGGCCGCGTCCGTTGAATCCGTTCCCGGCGGTTTCAGCGCGATCTATCCGGTACTGAAAGCGATGGAGGAGTCGGGCCGCATCCGTCGCGGCTACTTCGTGGCTGGTTTCGGCGCGACCCAATTCGGCAGCGCCGGCGCGCTCGATCTGCTGCGTTCGTATCGCGATGAGCCTGACGAACCGGAGACAGTGATGCTCGCCGCGACCGATCCCGCCAACCCCTACGGCGCGCTGCTGAAGTGGCCGGTACCCGGACTGATGCGCGTCCCCGGCGCCAGCGTGATCCTCGTCAACGGCATGCTCGCCGCCTACGTCGGCCGCGGCGAAAAACAGCTCAGCGTCTTCCTCCCCGAGGACGAGCCGATGCGCGGCACGACGGCAAAGGAAATCGCGAGGATGCTGGCTTCGCTCGTCACGAACGGTCTTCGCCGCGCGATGCTGATCGCTGAGATCAACGATGCGCCGGCTGCGAAGTCAGACCTCGGGTCGTATCTCGCCGAGGCGGGATTTGCGGCTTCGGCGATGGGGTATCAGATGCGGGCGATTCGGTAAAACTGTCATCCTGAGCCGCCCCTTCGGCTGCGCTCAGGGCAGGCTCCGGCGTTGAAGCGCGAAGCGCGGAACGCCGCAGGACGGTGAAGGATCTCAAGATGCGCAACTCCCGCTGAAACCGACTGGGATTCAACGCAGCTTGGGAAGCTTGAGATCCTTCGGCGCCCTCCGGCGTCTTCGCCTGCGGCTACGCGCCTCCGGCAGCCTCAGGATGACAGCGAAACCCTACTTCGGATTCGCCAACCGCAACGGCGTCACGTTTTGCGCGGAAATGTGGATGTCGCCATCCTCGGCGTAGAGTTCCACGCGCTCGCCGCCGCCGTTGATTTTGCCGGTGGCGCGGATTCTCGTCTTGTTGCCGACCTGCTCGCGGCGGACGGAGATGCCGTTGAAGTCGATGTGCATTTCGTTCATGTCGGGATCCGAGGTCAGGATCGTCGCGTCGATGTCGGCGGCGAAGCGGGGGCTCACGTTCATGACGATGTTGCCCTGCAGCGTGCGCGCGGTCACCTTGATCGATTTTTGGGCGGGATCGGCGGTCAGCGTCACATCGCCGGACGAAGTTTCCGCGTCCATGAATGCGGAGAACTGGCGGACGATGATGTCGCCGCCGCCGGAGCGGAGGGTCATCGGGCCGCCGGCGTAGATCACGCGCACGAGGCCACCGTCAGTCGTCACCTGGCCGCCCAGGCGCGCGGCACGGACGATGATGTCGCCGGCGCCGGTGTGGGCGAAGAGCGAGCCCATGATGTCGCCGAGGTTGAGCGGACCGCCGAGGGAGGTGACGTTGCACTGGCCGAAGACCGCGCCGAGTTCTACCTCGCCGGCGCCGGTTTCGATACGGGCGTTACCGCGGACTTCGCCGACGGTCACGTCGGCCACGGACGCCGCGAAAACGAACTCGCCGTTGACGAACGGCATCTGGATCTTCTTAGCCGGTTGGCGAAGAACGTCGGGACCGCCCGGATGTCCAGGCTCATTGACGCGGTAGGACTGCGCATCGCTAAGATTCGTGCCCCTTACCAGGACCGCGACGTGGCCCATCATCGACTCGGTATTGATGGTCGGGCCGCCTGATCCGACGATGCCGTGAAAAACCGATCCGTTGAAGCTTCTGGCTTTGACGTTGAACGTCGACAGCATGTCGCCGTTGATCGTGTTCGCCACCCACTCGAAATTCGAATTCGCCGGCAGCCACATATCGATGTCGGCGTTGACGGCCTGCACCTGCGCGCGCGCGGCCGGCTTCTGCGTGCAGTCGTAGATGATCCGGCCGTTGACCATGTTCACGACCGACGCTCCGACGACGCCTTCCATGATCACCGTGCCGCTGAAACCGTTGATCGTCACGCTGCCGTTCACATTCGAGACGTGAATGTGATCGGCCGCCTTCGAGCCGCCGATCTTCACGTTCACGCCGCGCGGAACGTGCACCACGTAGTTAACGAGGACAGCCCAGCGCACGTTGCGCATCGGCGGGAGAAGCGTCCGGATCAGGCGCACTTTCGTATCGCCCTCGAAACTCAGGGCCACCCCATCGGATGCTTCCTTCAGCGTCACGGTATCGGGCGCGGTGAGCGTCCGGTCAGCGGTGACGGAGATGACGTTGCTGTCCGTGCCGATGACGTCGATGCTGCCGAACGGATTGTCGATCCACACCGATCCGGCCGGATCGACCGGAAACTCGCGCACGACGCGGCTGCTCGTGGCGAAGCTCGTGCCGAAGAGCTGCGTCGATGACAGCAGCACTGCGACTACGATGACGGTTCGGACGGTTGTTTTCAACGTGACTCTCATTTAGGTTGAATACTGCTCAGTGCCTCCGCCGCCTTGACGCGGACGTAAACGTTTTCGTCGCCCTGCGAAGCCTTTTTGCGAAGCGTGTCGACCATGTCGGGATCGAGACTGCCGCCGCTGCGGGCCAGCTTGGCCAGCGCCTCGACGGCCTTGATGCGCACGGCCGGATTGGGATCGTTCTTCAACGCTTCCACGAGCGCGTCACGCGTGCTGTCCGTCATCGTCGACTGCATCGACTGCAGCGTGTCGGCGGCTTTGATGCGCACGCCCTGGTTGTCTTCGTTGCGCAGCACATTTGCCAGCGCCTCGGTGATCTCAGGATCGGGATTGCCGACATGCGAGTAGGTCGAGCGGACCCAATCGATGGCGCGCGAGCGTGACGGCGACTGCTTGTCCTCATTTTCGAGGACGTAGCGCAGCAGACGGACCATGCTCTTGTCGGTCGGCCGTCCGGTGACGGTGACGTGCGAGGTGATGTCGAAGGAGACGCCGATCTGGTTGTTGGACGGCGAGGCGTCGGTGAACTGCACGTTCTGGATGTCGGGGCGCCCTTCGATCTGCGGACTGATCGACGCGGCCGGAAGGACGCGCGACTCCGCGATCGAGTAGGTCGCCGCGGCAGGCATGGCCTGCTGGATCGCGGTGACCTGGGCGGGTGTCGGAGCCAACTGCACCTGTGGTGTCATGCGATGTCCGCCGTAGAACGCGCCGCCGGCGATGATGACGACCGCCGCAGCCTGTGCCAGCCAGCGAGGAGCGACGCGGCGGCGGAACGGGACGACGTTCGGCGTCACCGCTGCCGGCGAAACTTCCGCGAGGAAACGCTGCTTCACGCGCGCGGGGACGTCGAGCTCCGGAAGCGTGTCGAGAATCTGCCACGTCTCCTTGTAGGCCGACCATTCCGCGACGCATATCGGGCACGTCTCGATGTGCTGGTGTGTCAGCTCACGCCGGGCCGGGTCGAGCGACTCGGTCAGCAGCAACGGCATGTTCTCTCTCATGGAATCGCAGTCAGGCATCGGTCTCCTCCACGGGCATCGCCGGTGAGCGCTTTTTTGAGCACTTCCATGGCGCGGAACACTCTCGTCTTCACCGCTCCCTCGGAGCAGCCGGAGATCTGCGCGATCTCGGCATACGACAGCCCCTGGTAGCGGGAGAGGAGAATGGCTTCGCGCTGATCCGGCGACAGCAGGGTCAGCGCTTTTTGAATCCGTAGTTCATCTTCGCGGCGTTCCAGGTGGCGCTCCGGCGAGAGCTCGGCCGGCGCGGGGAGCGAGATCAGCACATCCTCGCCTTCCTTCGATCTGTTCTCGGCCTTTCTCAGGTAATCGCGGCACCAATTGGCCGTGATCGAGAAAAGCCAGGTCGACAGTTTTGCCCCACCATGAAACTGGCCCGCGTGCTTCAGCATCTTGACGAAGACTTCCTGGGTCGCGTCTTCAGCCGCCTCGCTGTTCTTCAGGAAGCGGTACGCGAAGTTGTAAATCCTGCTCGAATAACGGTCGTAAATCTCCGATGCGGGAGAGAAATCACCCGCCTGAACGATGCTCATCAACTCCTGATCGCTCAGGTGTTTCATCTCCCGATCTCGTTCATTCGACGCGGCCATGGATTAAAGGTTACGGACCTGTTTCCGGCAGAACCGTGTCCAGCCTGAGTTCATTCGGCAGAGGCCGCTCGACGAAAGCGATCACAATCGCGAAGATGTCGAGCAGGATCCAGAAGACCTCGGTATCGCCGAAGTTGAACTCGAACATCCCCGCGGCTGCCATGGCCACGGTGACGGCCACGCCAATCTCGGCAAACCGCGCGGACGGACCGCCCCAGCCGCGGGCGCATTCGCGCAGGAAAAGGAACTGCAGGAAGAGATACGCCACGAGAGCTAGTACGCCCCGCTCCGCCCAAAGCTGAATGACGTTGTTGTGCAGATGCGGGATGCGGAATCGCGGCGCATCGTGCTTGCGGTAAAGGGGATAGACCTCTTTGACGTTCGCAGGTCCCACGCCGAGGAGGGGGTAGTCCTTGATGATCTCAACGCCTGCCTCGGCCATCCGAATCCGATCGAGATTCGACGACTGCTTGATGTCGAAGCTCGAGATTACCCGGCTGAAAAACGGCAGCGGAGCGAGGCTAATGGCCAGGATCGCCACCGGTACGACCCACGCCAGCGCCTTCGGCCACTTGAGGATGAGCAGGACTGCGACCGCGACGATCCATCCGAGCCAGGCACTACGCGTGTACGTGAGCAGCAGCGCCAGATGCGTCATCACGACGCCAATGATGGGCACAATACTGCGCAAATTGTGGATCCAGAGCACGAGAAAAACGAGTGAAGCTGGAAGCAGAAGTCCTGACAAGGTCATCACATGCGCGGATTGCCCGGTGATCCGATGCTCAAGGTCGTGATGACCGTAAAGGGCAATATATTGCACGAGTCCGTAGCCGGCCGTGAAGATCCCGAAGATGAAAAACATCTTCATCGCGAGGTAGCGGCTCAACGGGATGTTGCGAAGCAGGATCAGCGCTGCCGGGAAGAGCAGCATCTTTCCCCACAGCGCGATCTCGCCGAACGAATGGATGCGCCGTTCGGCGAAGAGCGCCGACAGCGTCGAGACAACGCCGTACATCGCTAGCGGCACGTAGATGATGTGGAACGACGGGGTGAGCAGGCGGCGGTAGAGGCAATACGCGACCATCGCCATCGTCAGAAACGCGAAGCACTCCGACGACGCCACCCACCCCTGGCAGAAGAGTTGGCCGAGGTAGAAGAGCACCGCCAGCGCGACCGGCTGAGGCGTCTCTTCAGGAAGGCCGAGACGTCGCGCGAGAGACACGCGTCACGCTTCTTCGAATGCTTCGTCGACGAGCATCACCGGGATGTCGCTGACGATTGGGTAGACGCGGTGGCACTTGACGCACTGCAGGCCGTCCTCGACGACCAGCTCTTCGCCGCGCATTTTGTCGCGGAACTTGTCGCGCACCGTGGCCCGCCGCCCCTCGGAAAGCGGCACCGGCCGGACCTCTTCCTTGCAGATCGGGCAGGCCAGGATTTCGAGGAGCTGAGGCTGGATTGCCATGGCGGCGCGGAGTGTACCATCGCGGCGAATGAAGGTTCTGCACCTCGCCGCGGGCAATCGATGGACCGGCGCCGCCGCCCCCGCCTTCGCCGAAACCGAGGCGCTGCGCGAGGCGGGAGTCGACGCGCATTACGCGTACGTGGGCGGCTACAAATTGCACCAAAAGCTCGCCCACTACGACTTTGCGCATCCGATCATCGCCAAGGCCCAGAACCCGTTTTCGTTCGCGCGGACCGTGGAGTCGATCACGCATCTTGTCGAGCATCATCGCTTCGATGTCGTCCACGCGCATCTGACGTACGACCACTGGCTGGCCACTGTCGCCACCCGAGGAACGCGAACTAAAGTCGTGCGAACGTTTCACGCGCGGCGCGTTCTGCGCGGCGATCTGCTGACGCGATGGCTGATCAACCGCACGGACCGGCTGTGCGTGATCAACGATTCGTTCGTCGACGCGCCGGCGATCCGTGGACGGAATCCCATCTTCACGCCGCCGCCGCTCGACCATCGCCAGTTCGTGCCGACCGGCGCCGATGTTCGCGATCGCTACGGCATCGATACCGACGAACTGCTGCTCGTCGCGATCGGCAAGCTGTCGAAAGGCCGCGGCTTCGAGGACGTGCTCCGAACGTACGCGCTCGTGAAACGCGATCTGCCAACCGCGCGCTTGATGATCATCGGCCACGGCGAGCATCGCCCCGCGCTCGAAGCGCTCGCCCGCGAACTGCAAATCGACGTGATCTGGGCCGGCTACCACGAGGACGATCTCGCCGAGCACTACCGCGCCGCCGATATCCTCCTCTTCACCGCCCGCGGCTCTGACGAAGGCCACCGCGCGGTGCTCGAAGCCATGGCCTGCGGCATCGCGCTGGTGACGTTCCCCATCGAAGGAGTCCCCGCACTCCTCGGCGACCTCGGTCCGCGTCTGATCGCCGAGGCGTCGTCGCCCGAGTCCGCCGCGGCGAAGGTGATCGCGGCATCGAACGATCTCGCGAATCTCCGCCGCCGCGCGTACGAGCAGTCGCAAAACTTCGGCTACGCGCAAGCGGCAGCGCGGTTGATTGAGGTTTACCTGTCATCCTGAACCGCCGGAGCCGTCGTAGCCGCAGGCGGAGCGGCGCAGGACGGTGAAGGATCTCAAGATGCGCAACTCCGGCTGAAACCCAATGGGATTCAACACAGCTTGGGAAGCTTGAGATCCTTCGGCGCCCTCCGGCGTCTCCGCCTGCGGCTCCGCGCCTCCGGCGGCCTCAGGATGACAGCGCTGCCCGCACTGTCGGCACCTTGATAGACTCCGCGCCATGCCAGACAACGACCGCGATGACGCCCTCGAATACCACTCGGGCGGGCGTCCCGGGAAAACAGAAGTCGTACCGACCAAGCCCACCGCCACGCAGCGCGACCTCGCCCTCGCCTACACGCCCGGCGTCGCAAAGCCCTGCCTTGAGATCGCCCGCGAGCCGGGCGACGTCTACAAGTACACGAACAAAGGCAACCTCGTCGCCGTCATCTCCAACGGCACCGCTGTCCTGGGGCTCGGCAACATCGGCGCTGCTGCCGGCAAGCCGGTGATGGAAGGGAAGGCCGTCCTCTTCAAGCGCTTCGCCGACATCGACGTCTTCGATCTCGAGCTCGACACGCGCGACACCGAGGCCTTCATCAACGCCGTCAGGATCATGGAGCCGACGTTCGGCGGCATCAACCTCGAAGACATCGCCGCGCCGGAGTGCTTCGAGATCGAGGAGCGGCTCAAGGCGGTGATGAAAATCCCCGTCTTTCACGACGACCAGCACGGCACGGCCATCATCTCCGCCGCCGCGCTGAAGAACGCGCTGGAAGTGGCCGGCAAGAACATCGGCGACGTCAGGATCGTCATCTCCGGCGCGGGCGCCGCGGCCATGGCTTGCCTGCGCCTCTACATCAAGATGGGATTGCGCAAAGAGAACGTGATCCTCACCGACAGCAAGGGCGTGATCTACAAAGGCCGCACGATCGATATGACGCCGTACAAAGAGGAGTTCGCGGCCGAAACCACGCGGCGGACACTCACCGAGGCGCTCGAAGGCGCGGACGTATTCGTCGGCCTTTCCATCGGCGGCATCGTCAAGCCGCACATGATCCAGGCGATGGCGAAGGATCCGATCGTCTTCGCCATGGCCAACCCCGATCCCGAGATTCCGTACGACGACGCCGTGGCCGCGCGGCCGGACGTCATCATGGCCACGGGCCGTTCCGACTACCCCAACCAGGTCAACAACGTCCTCGGGTTCCCATTCATCTTCCGCGGCGCGCTCGATTGCCGCGCCACGACCATCAACGACGAGATGAAGCTGGCCGCCTCGCTCGCGCTGGCGGAGTTAGCCAAGGAAGAAGTGCCCGACAACGTGCTGCGCGCGTACAGCAGCGCGAAGTTCACCTTCGGACGTGAGTATCTGATCCCGAAACCGTTCGACTCGCGCGTGTTGCTCAACGTACCCGTGGCCGTCGCACGCGCCGCGGCAGAAACCGGCGTGGCGCAGGAACCGATCACCGACTACGACGCCTACCGCCGCCGCCTCGAGCAGCTCCTCGGCCGGGCGCGCGGCATGATGCACGGCGTCTACGACCGAGCCAAACGCGATCCGAAACGGATCGTTTTCCCCGAGGGCGATCAGGAAAAGATCATCCGCGCGGCAAAGATCCTCATCGACGAAGGGCTCGCCCATCCGATCCTGCTCGTCAAGCGCGAAGTGGTCGCGCCGTTGCTGCAGAAGCATCACGTCGATGAGTCCAAAGTCACCATCATCGACATCGAACGCTGCGCGCAACGCGATCAGTACGTGCATCGTTTCGCCGAAATGCGCCAGCGGCACGGCGTTACGGTTGCCGACGGCTACCGCATTCTGAACAGCCGCAATTACTTCGCCATGATGATGGTCGAGGCGGGTGATGCGGACGGCGTGATCGCCGGACTGCGCGCCTATTACCCGGCCACGATCAAGCCGGCGCTGCAGATCATCAAGACGCGCAAGGGCGTGAAGAAGGTGTCCGGCGCATACCTGCTGATGTTCAAGGGACGAATGCTCGTTCTCGCCGACACGACCGTGATCATCGATCCGACCGCCGAGGATCTCGCGGAGATCGCCATCCTCACGGCGGAAACGGCGCGGCGGTTCAACATCGAGCCGCGCATCGCCATGATCTCGTTTTCTAACTTCGGCTCGACGCAGCATCCCGAGGCGGAGAAGGCGGCGAAAGCGGTGGAGTTGGTGAAGCAACAGCGGCCTGATCTCATCATCGAAGGCGAGATGCAGGCCGACGCCGCGGTGGAGCCGCACATCGCCGGTGCCGACTATCCGTGGAGCGCGATTCAGGGCGACGCGAACGTGCTGATCTTCCCCAACCTCGACGCCGCCAACGCCGCCTACAAACTCCTCTGGCGCCTCGGCGGCGCGGAAGCGATCGGCCCGATCCTGCAGGGGATGGCCAAGCCCGTGCACGTGCTCCAGCGCGGCGTCGACGTCAGCGACATCGTGAACATGGCCGCGATCGCCGTCGTCGACGCGCAGGAAGCGCGTTCCTGAACCCCCTCGGTTCTGTCGGCAACAGCCACAGCCTGACGTCGACGTGCTGCAGCCCGAGATCGACAGGGAGCAGCTTGTCGAACTTCAGGCTACAGCTCGACAGCGACAGGCTGCAGCCCGACGTCGACAGGGATCAGCTTGTCGAATTCAGGCTACAGCTCGACAGCGACAGGCTGTAGCCCGACGTCGACAAGGAGCACCTTGTTGAATTCAGGCTGCACCCTGACGACAACAGTCTGTTCCCTGTTATCGACGGGCTAGAATGATCTTTTGAGGAGGCAACTTGTCGGATCACTACTACGCCCCCGACCATCTCAAAGCGTTCGGAACCATCTCCGAAGGCGCGCCAGAACTCGGAAAGAAATTCTTCGAGTACTACTCGGCGGTCTTCGCCGCCGGCGCACTCACGGAACGCGAGAAAGCGCTCATCGCGCTGGCGGTCGCGCACACCGTGCAGTGCCCGTACTGCATCGACGCATACACGACGGAGTGTCTCCAGAAAGGCTCGGACGTCGAGCAGATGACGGAGGCCGTACACGTGGCCTGCGCCATCCGCGGCGGCGCTTCGCTCGTCCACGGAATGCAGATGAAGGAGCACGCCGCCAAGGTGGGCATGTGACGTCCACCCTCTCGTCGCGGCGCGCGCCGCTGGCGAATCCGGTCGAGCAACTGGCCACGCTCGACGCGAGCATGACCGGCCGTGCGACGTTCGACGAAGCGCTTCGCGGCGCCGGCTGGAAGGCCCTCACGCCCGCCACTCTCGAAATCTTCCAGATCAACCTCGGCAAGCTGTGCAACATGACCTGCCGCCACTGCCACGTCGACGCCGGTCCCGACCGCAGCGACGCGATGATGACGCGCGAAACGGTCGACGCCTGTCTTCGCGCGCTCGATCAAACCTCAGCGCATACGGTCGACATCACCGGCGGCGCGCCCGAACTTCATCCCGAGTTCCGCTACCTCGTCGACGAGGCGCACAAACGCGGCAAGCACGTCATCGACCGCTGCAACCTGTCAGTGCTCCTGCTCCCCCGCAACGCCGGACTCGCGGAATGGCTGGCCGATCGCGAGGTCGAGATCGTGGCGTCGCTCCCGCACTACCGCCAGCGCAATACCGACGCGCAACGCGGCGATGGCGCGTTCGAAAAGTCGATCGCGGCGTTGCGATTACTCAACGCCGCAGGCTACGGACAAGGCGATCCGCGCCGCATCCTGTCGCTGATGACCAATCCCGCCGGCGCGTTCCTGGCCGCCCCGCAATCGAGCATCGAAAACGAATGGAAGACGGCGCTCAAACGCGACTTCGGCATCACCTTCGACCGCCTCCTCGCGCTCAACAACATGCCCATCTCGCGTTTCCTGGAGTGGCTGATCGAGTCCGGCAATCTCGATTCCTACATGTCCCGCCTCGTCGACGGATTCAATCCCGCCGCGATCACCGGCGTGATGTGCCGCAACACGATCTCCATCTCCTGGGACGGCCGCCTTTTCGACTGCGACTTCAACCAGATGCTCGACCTCGATGCGCTCCCCGCCCATTCGATGACGATCCATACCTTCGACGCCGCCGCCTGGCAACAACGCAACGTCGTCACCCGCGCGCATTGCTTCGGCTGCACCGCGGGCGCGGGAAGTTCATGCGGAGGATCTACGGCGTGACGTCATAGAATCGTCTCAATGAACCTCCTCGTCCTTCTGCTCGCCCTCATGCCGGCGCTTGCTGCCGACAATCAGCCGGCCGCACCTCCAATCCACGAACAGACCATCACCGTCTCCGCCGCTACCCTCGCCGGCCTGCCTCGCGTAAAAGTCGAAGCGAAAGAGCACGACAACCCCGCCGCCACCTACGAAGGCGTCTCCCTCGGCGCGCTCCTCGAACGCGCCGACCTCCCGCGCGGCGAAAAACTCCGCGGCAAGACCCTCACGGCCGTCGTCCTCATCACCGCCTCGGACGGCTATCAGGTCGTCTTCACCTTGCCGGACACCGATCCCGCCTTTACCGACCGCGTCATCATCCTCGCCGATCGCAAAGACGGTAAGCCGCTACCCGAAAAGGAAGGCCCATTCCGTATCGTCGCGCCATCAGAGAAACGCCCCGCGCGCTGGATCCGGAATGTGAAGACGATCGCGATCAAGAACGTCGAGCAGTAGAACAACTAAAGGCTTATCACCACAGAGACACAGAGATCACAAAGG
>Ga0157375_10000896_pt1 | contig 25871 bp, 20 predicted proteins | sample M35metaG_FD_115311 | JGI IMG/M metagenome (GOLD analysis project Ga0157375, IMG submission 115311) | Miscanthus rhizosphere microbial communities from Kellogg Biological Station, Michigan, USA - M3-5 metaG | ecosystem: Host-associated > Plants > Roots > Rhizosphere > Soil | place: USA: Michigan... | reverse complement strand
TTTACACGCTTGGAGGCGCTCGGTATAATCCGCCCTCTCTCGTGGGGGTATAGCTCAGCTGGGAGAGCGCTTGCATGGCATGCAAGAGGTCAGCGGTTCGATCCCGCTTACCTCCACCAGCAGCAAAGTTCTTGTGTTAGTCGTCCTGATAGTCCCCATCGTCTAGAGGCCTAGGACATCGCCCTTTCACGGCGGTAACGGGGGTTCGAATCCCCCTGGGGACGCCAAAACAATTAAGCCGCTTCGCTTATCGTTTGTGCCGATCCTGCGCGCCAGAATCGAATGGCAGCGTTCGCCTTGAGCGCGACCAGCGTCTTCTCGCTTCTTGCAGCACAACAGTGGCGCTGACGGCTATTAGGTCGGCCGTGCCGGCCAGATTAACGGCAATTCGATGCCAGGTTAGATGTCAAAGCGTAGGACTTCAATGATGACATCGGGATGTCAATATTTTGTCCATGGGTGATGAACACTGTCACGCTACACATTGCCGGACCGCTCGAGGGAGCCCTACAGTAAAGGACGCTCAAACGTCCGATCGCAGTTTTAAATAGCGGTAGTTAATAGATGATGTCCCAATACAACCGCCGCGATGATAACTAGCATCACAGCTTGGCCAATCAGATATGCTGTGACCAGCGAGGAATCTTCATCAGTCACGTCTGGTCGCCGAGCGCTAGAAACAATCGTCGCGCCATGCTCTAGCAATCGCACCATGTCAGTGTGGGGCGGTTGGCTGCGAAGTCCAGTGTGCTGAGCGCTCCGGCGCCCATGTCACTGCGGCATCCGGTGGGAGGAAAGCGTATACGACAATCGACAAAGTACTCATTGCGATGACAAGAATAAGCGTTCTCATGTAACCCTCCATTGAGTGAGTATATGGAGATGACATTACCGCAAGTAATAGCTAATCGTGACTATCGCTAACGCCATCGGTGGACTAAATCACAATTCTGGGAAGATTATTTTGCGTCTCCGCGTGACTGTGAAAATGGCGATGGACGACTGTTTGTTCAGCATCGTCCGCTAGATATGCAGTGCGGAACCGTAGCGGATGCGAGGCGAAATGGCATAGCGCGTCGTGGCTCGCAGTAAAAAAGGCCACGGATGAGAGAGAGGCCCAAGCGGACCGCCAAAGCGCAGGATGAAGCGTTACACCACAGGATTATCAGGAAGAGCAAGCGAGCACATTCGAAACGCTAGCTGCATGGGGCGCAGTCGTGTCATCAGCTGCATGAGCGCGAGGGGCTCAAGCAAAAACGTATGTATTTGGCGCTGGGACGTACTCATCCATAAAGCTTGATGACACGTGCGTCTACAAGTGCGCCCACATTAATGGCTGCCAGCGTTCTCAGATGGAGCGCTGCCGTCGTCGCAGCGGCAACTTGTCATAAGCTAGGTAACGGTGGTGAATCCAACTGCAGAGTTAAGAATATAAGTGTCGGTGAATACGTTGCCAGGGGCGACGGTACAGAACGGCGCTTGGATTGGCCTTCAAGATGTGCTAGCAGACCGCATCCGAGGCACTCTTGTCCCACCGGTAAAGACGCATCGGTGGAATATTCAGGATCTCGAATTGCGCGGGTGTGGGTCCCATCGTGGGCGTCGCCAGTTCGGCGACTTTGTTGCTGACCTGATAAGCGACGAAGCGACCGCCGGGACGCAACGCCGTCCAGATCGCCGAGATAACACGTAGACCGGCCTCTCGCGGCATGGTCGAAAAAGGAATGCCTGAGATCACTGCGTCTGCTCCTGCTTGGCCCTTCGCGGCCAGCGCACTTTTGAGGTCATGTGCAGCGCCGTGATGCACCGCAAGTCGCTTATCGTCTATGCGACCAAGTAGTTCGCAAAATTGCGGATTGATCTCGATCGTCAGTAAAGTAGACGTAGGTGACAGCGCTCGCAGCAGCGCGCGTGTTGTGCCGCCGGTGCCACCGCCCAGTTCAACGACCACCCGCGCCGACGCAATATCGGCGAGCTTAACAATGCGTCGCTCAAGGAAACGCGAACTCGGAGTAATCGAACCGACCTGCTGCGGACGTTTGAGGAACTGCTGAAGAAATACTATCCGGTCGGTGATGACCTGATTAAGGTCCTGACTCGTCTGCATAGCAGTGTGCGCCTTTCCTTGCGTATTGGTTGTTGTGGAACACCTTATATGAACGGAAACTGCCAATACAGTTCAGCGGGCGTACGCGCTCATGCGTTCGTTTCGAGTTGAAACTGGCACACCCTGCCGGCGGTCTGTCCGGCGGCGGCGAGGGCGAGTGTCAGCTGTCGGACAGCAGCGTCATGAACGTCGAACTCACACCGAGTTAGCGCTTTCGTTCGACGCTTTGATCAATGACTCCAAGCACATCGCATTTCGCCTCACCGGTATTTTCGTGCGAAGCTTCCCCCACGATAGTACCCGTTATGCCTGCGTCCTTACTCGTCCATGTCAGGCGCACGGACGTCGGCGACTTACCCGGCGCGGATATCTCGCCGCTACCAGCGCCGGTCGTGGCGCATGCGATGGGCAAGCAAAGCAATAGCGCAGCGGCTAACTGGGACGCGAGACTCTCGCCTTTTCTCCAATTTATCCGCTGACGCGAAAGCACTGCGCACATCAGATGAGTGCGAGCTAGGTTCCTTATTCGTGGTGCTCTTTATGCACTGTGCGCCTGATGCGCCGGACGATTATAGGTCCGGTGCTCTCCACTACCTTCGTATCAACCGGCCGTGGGGCACTCCCCCGCGCGACTATCGTTGACTTCTCTTCGACTCGTTGCTCGGCCTGTTGCATGTAGCCGCGCCTGGGGCGAACGGAGCTCACGTGTCCCTTTTTTTCCTGATGACGTTTCCCTGTACTGATGCCAAGCCCATCAGTGACAGGCTGGACGGTCGATACGGCATGCTTGTACACCTGATCCTCCATAGCGCCGTGCACGATTATGACGTAATCATCGAAGGCGATAATCTTGCCCTCGAGCTTTATGCCGCTGACCAGGAATACTGCGACGTTGCGCCGCTCCTTGATCATCTCGGTCAGGAATCGATCCTGCGCATTTTGTGTGTCTTTCATGGAGGCTTACCTTGGTATAAATTAAAATGTGCGAATAGCCTATCGACCTGACATTTATCTTGCAGCAGGTCGACACAAACGCAGTGTTGGCCGTCCAGGGACAACATTGACGGACATTACGACGAACCGGTAAGGTCTGTGTGCGCAACGCTCGTTTAGCAGAATCCGCACTCCGAACGTCTCACGAATTCGCTGCTCACGGTATCGGCCATACGTCATTTAACCCATATGCAGCCGCTGTCAGTTGAATCGTGCCGTGCGAACGCTTCACGCCATTCGCTTCGCTACGGGGTTACTTTTTCTGCGGAGCAGCCTCGGTGTCCGATGGGGCGGGTGCAGGGGTGTTCGAGGTGGCAGGCGGATTCGGCCGCACCGGCGTCGGCGGCGCTGGCGACGCTGCTTTATCGCGATTGCACCCTGCAGTTAATAAAATGGCGCTGCAAAACGTCGCGCAGAGGATTGCTTTTATGATGGTGTGCACCAGAGGGCCGATTAGGTTCGAGCGCCACGTTATACGTATACGGCGCCACTAGCGTGGAAAAAAAAGCGGCGCCGTAGCGCCGCTTTTTTTGACGCTGCTGAAAGATCGACTAACCGATTTTGCCGCGACGCTTTGCGACGAAACCCATCAGGCCAAGGCCAGCCAAAATCATGGCGTATGTTTCCGGCTCGGGGACCGCCGACGCGAAGTTAAGAGCGCCTCCGCCGTTAGTGATCGTGAACCCGGTACCAGTGGCCGTAACGCTAGGGACCGTATTCGTGAACGCGGAGAACAGCGTGGTGTAGAACGGCTGCGGCGAGAAGAATCCCTCCTTGCCGGCTGCCTGGACAAAGGTGAGAGTGGCGTTCGCGCTTGGCACAAAAGCGGTGTTGCCGTTCGCCGGTGAAGTGACCGTGTTCCCGTTGATCAGCGAGCCGGTCGCGAGCGTCTGCTGCGGCGGCGTACTGTTTACAGTCGGCGTGGTCCCGATGAAGCCGAACGTCGAATTTGACGGTGCGGCAACGAAAGAGTAGGTCAACGTGTCAAGCACGCCAGCTGTTACGGTCGTATTCGGATTGGCCCCCGCGTTAAGGATTGCGTGTCCGGTGGCGGTGAACGGAACATAAATGCTATAGGTGGAATTCAGACCACCAGCGACGACGTTGGTGCCGCCGAGTTGAAAGCCGGTGACCGAAAGGAAGCCTTGTTCGCTGAAGGTAGTAGCGCTGGTTTGGGTAACGTTCGCAAAATCCGACACCAGGATGTTATCCGCGGTCACTGACGAGCCGGAAAGGCCGACTGCTGCCGGGTTGAAAGTAAACGGCGCCATCGCTGCCAAGGCGGCGGTAGAAGACGCTGCTACTACCATCAGGGACGCCAAGCTGCGTGTGGCGAATGTACTAAACCGCCCTAACGGGCGCTTCTTCGTTGATGCGGTCTGCATTTGAATCTCCATAAACTGTCCAGCGATCGGATAAAGCAACTTGCCTATAAGCGATACGCAACGGTTGCGTCAACGCCTCTATGCACGGTGTGAAGAATGCACTGGACGAAATCGCATTGCTATAGTGCGTACGGACTAATGGCCAAGTGGAACGTGTCAGACAGACGCTCGATATGCTGCGATGGACCGACCGCCAAGCGGAGCCTGGGCGCAAACCCGCGGACGGAACCAGTTTGAACAGCAGTTGTTTTTTCACCACACATCGAGCAGCATTATACCTGTATGTAGGCCCGCTTATTTACTCTATGCGATGCGTTTGAAATAATTTGTGGGAGGCCATACTTAACGCAATATTCTGTGGAAGGATGAATAAATCCGGCATGAACAACGCGACATGGTTGGCTGGTAGGTGCAACGGTAAATTACGATGAAATCCATTCTCGATCGATCGTTTCGCTATACGCCCAGTATCGCGACAGACCTCCGAAAGACTTTCGCAAGATTGAGGCGCGAACAGCGCGCAGATGCAAAGGCACGACCTGAACCAAGCAGCGCAAACGTCGCAACCCTTCGCCGGCACATAAGTGGGGTGAAGAGAGAAGGGCAGTAGGAACGCCTTTCCCTAGCGCACCAGTCGTCTAGCTTATCCCGCACGCAACATGGACCGCGATGTCGACGAGGTCCTCAGGCGCGCGATCGAGCTCGAATATGAGGCGATGCGCCACCACCGCCATCACGCAAAGGACGAGTCGATTGCGGCGTGGGAGCGCGCAATGGCGTTGTTTCGCGATGACTTTGCCTTCGCGACCCGGCATCTTACTCTCTTCGATCGCGGTTATGAATTGCTCAAATCCATCGTGGCGGACTGTGCCGAGTGGCCGGGGCCCGCAAAGGCGCTCGCCGATGCGGCGATACTGAGATCGGATATCGAGACGCGGCGCTTGTAAGCTGCTTCGAGCTAGGCTTCGTCTGGTCGGGTACCAACGAAGCGATAGGGTCTTGTCCGACAGGCTTATCAGCCCGTTCCTATTCAAGTGACTGGCGTCGGCGGCGATAGTGGCTTGAGCGGAGATGGGGCACCACAAAAAGGACACGAACTATGTTAGGGACAAGGCTTCTTATACTGGCAGTAACGGCAGCCGCAGCGTTGATGTTCGCATCACGCCAGGATTCACGCCTGCGGGAGGCGCGTCAGCACAAGGAAGATTTGGCCACATGGGAAGGCGAAGGCGGCGCTCCCGCCGAGTAAACGGCGCGATCTGACATACTCCGCGCATTAAGAGGCACTATGAAATTACCACTTGTCTTTTTGTCCATCTTTACGGCTGCCGTTGCGAGCGGATGCAATCGCGATGCGCCGCCGCCACGGACCGACGCCAAGCCCGATAACGTCAAGCCAGCGCCCGTGCGTCCCGGGGATCCTGCATCCCCTACGGTCCCGGGCCCTAACCCCCAGATGGGCACGGACCAGAAAAAGTAGGTCTGCTATACGCCGCGCATGGTGCGTGCGGCTTTCCGGCGCGCCGGCGGTGATGTGTGGTTTGTCGGCAATTGTCCGGTCCGGCCGGGCTGCGCTGTGCAATCCCTTTCTACGCTCGCGATGCGGTGCAGCGATTCGTTCAATGCTGTAACCAGTGCCGCTTCGCCGCTGACTAACGAAGTCCACGCAAGCTCGTAGCCCTTACGTCTTCCCTTTCGCGTGAGGTGCAAACACGCCGGCGAGATGGTCAGTGTGTACGGGATGCCGTTGATGTCCAACTCCCGCTTAAGCGGTCCCGTGAGCTTAGTCGTCATGTGCTGCAACGGGCTTGGCGCCGCGCTTGCATTTAGCGAACGAAATGCCGATCAATATCGCCCTTGACCGTTATTGCGAGTTGCGGCCTCGGGATCTTTGCTTGACTCCGTCCGCGCCTTGTCTCCGCGCCCGTTGGTCGAAGCGCTCGCATTAGAACTTGCCGCGTCTTTAGTTGGCTCGCGATTGCTCGCGGGCGACGCGGCATTATCGCGTGACGACTTTAGAGCGTCTTTTTGGGATTGGGCCGCTATTCCTGGCTGCGTAACCGGCTCGTTAGATTGCGCCGCCATTGCCATAGACGACGCTGTCGCAAGCACCGTTGCGATAGATAAGACACGGACCAGCCTCGATGATTTCATTTCGAGCTCCTTATCTTTTTTAGTTAAAGCAATCGGCGCTTCGCCGCCGTACTCATTTGACCGGCATAGAGCCGCAGGTTCAACGTTTCGACACAACATGCGTGCGAACTCGCAGAAACGAAGTGCTGGTTGTATAAGATAAATAACTCCGAGAATCGGGGCGAGGATCGTAGGAACGACCCTACTACGGAATGGGAGACTCGCCGCTGGCAGATATGAGTGTCCGCAGGAATAATGCAAGTGCGTCGATGTTCCATGCGGCCTAACTAAAAAGGATATCAATCATGGGTAAATATCTGATCGGCTGGCTTCTCGGAGTTCCCGTTTTTGTGCTCGTCATCATTTATCTCTTCTTTCATTGAGATGACATTGGCATAGCACCTTAATTTCACAGGAAGGACAATATGCGTATTTGGACAGCCGCCGCGGTACTTGCCGCTGCTATCGCCGTGGTGCCTGGTTACAGTTATAGTCAGACGAAAGACTCGCCTAAAACCGGTACTGAAGTCGACAACACCCGCACCAACAAGGCAGACCGCAGCAATACCGGACAGACCCCTCAGGGTCAATCGGGAACAGAGGCAGACCGCAAGCTTGCTGCCGCTGTGCGCAAAGCAATCGTTGGCGATAAATCGCTATCCAGTTATGCGCACAACGTGAAAGTCGTAACGCATGACGGCGTCGTGACGCTTCGCGGACCGGTTCGTAGCGAGGATGAGAAATCCAAAGTGGCCCAGCTCGCCCAGAAAGTATCAGGAGTGAGCAAGGTAGATAATCAGTTACTCGTTAAAAGCGGCAAAAAATCCTGAAAGGATAAACATGAAACATGCAGTGTATGGAATCGTGCAAACGCGCGCACAAGCCGAATCGATAGTCAGTGGTCTTCGCAGCGCCGGCTTCACCGGCCATGACATATCGGTGCTCTTCCCGGACAAGGGCGGCACGCAGGATTTTGCGCATGAGAAAAGTACGAAGGCACCCGAAGGCGCAACGACGGGCGGCGTCGCGGGTATGGGCATAGGCGCGGCACTTGGATGGCTTGCCGGCATTGGATCTCTTGCGATTCCCGGCGCCGGGCCATTCATCGCAGCTGGGCCAATCATGGCGGCGTTAGGCGGCGCGGCAGTGGGTGGCGCGACGGGCGGTTTGGTGGGCGCACTGGTCGGCATGGGAATACCCGAGTATGAGGCCAAGCTGTACGACGGCAAAGTCCGCGGCGGCAATGTGCTCGTATCCGTGCATGCCGAAAATGGCGACCAGCAAAAGCGCGCCAAGGACATCCTCGAGAACGCAGGGGCTGAGGACATCAGCTCGTCGACCGAATCGACGGCAAAAGCGTAGTAGCTCGGCGTTGTAGTAACATGTTGGCGGCGTTATAGCCGCCCGCAATCGCGGCAAATCGGGACGGGACCGGCATCGGTCCCGTCATTATGTTGGGCCCAGCGCCGGTCTCAGAGGTTATTGCGTCACGCCTATCATTGCGAAGGAGCCGAGATGGCAGCCCGTTCAATCGCGTCTCTGACGATTTCATTTGGTCTGGTATCCATTCCGGTGAAGCTGTACTCAGCAACCCAGCCGCGCGGCGGCGTGTCGTTTAATCTCATCCACAAGAAATGCGGGTCGCGCCTGAAGCAGCAGTACATCTGCATCAAGGAAGACGTCGTCGTCGAGCGCGCGGAGATGGTGAAAGGCTTCGAATTAGCGAAAGATCAGTACGTCATCTTCACGCCGGAAGAGCTGAAAGAGCTCGAAGAACGATCAACCGGCAGCGTCGACATCACTGAGTTTGTGCCGGACGAAAAAATCGATCCCGTGTACTACGACAAAGCGTACTTTCTGGCCCCCGATAAAGGCGGCGCCAAACCGTACGCTCTGTTAGCTGAGGGTATGCGCAAAACCGGCCGCTGCGCGCTTGCTCGCTGGGCGGCGCGTGGCAAGCAGTATCTCGTTCAGCTGCGCCCGGTAAAGGACGGACTCATCATGCAGCAGCTCTTATACGCAGACGAGGTGCGTCCGATTTCCGACGTGGAGATTCAGGAAGCGCCGGTCAAGGAACCCGAATTGAAACTCGCCATTCAGCTGATCGATCAAATATCTGCGGAAGAATTCAATCCGAAGAATTACGAAGACGATGTGAAAAAGCGTATTGAGACCGCTGTCCAGGAGAAAGTGCAGGGGCAGGAGATTTCAGTCTCGCCAGCCGTGCCGGCTGGCGGCGGTGCGCAGGTCATCGACCTGATGGAGGCTCTGCGCGCGAGCGTCGGAAAAGCCGGTGCGAAACGGGCGGAACCTGCAGAGGCCGAGCCGCCTGCCGCGGAGCGTCGTCCGCCGAAGCGCGCAGCCGCGGCGCAGTCCACCGGCAAAGCGCGCGTCAAGGCCGGCCGCAGGTAACAGTTCGCCGTACGTTCGATGTCGCAATACTCGAGTCAGCGAGTACGCGAAATCGTCGGGCTATCCCAATCTGCGCTCAAAGGACTGATTGCTGCAGGCTTCGTTACCCCGGCACGCGGTGCACGCCGCGAATATCGCTTCACCTTCCAAGACCTTGTTGTCCTGCGCATGGCGAAGTCCCTTGCTGAAGCAAAGCTCGCGCCTCGCCGTATCTCGGCGTCCCTGAGAAAACTACGCAAACAGCTACCCGACACTGTGCCGATTACTGGTCTTAAAGTGCGCGCCGTGGGAAATGACGTTGTTGTGGCCGAGGGGCCGGCTCAATGGCGGATTGATGATGGCCAATATCTGCTTGCTTTTGAAGTCTCCCGTTTCGACAGTGACGTGAGGTTTGTCGAAACGCCCGTCAGACCGCTGCCGCCGGAACAGTGGTTCGAGCATGGCCTGTCCCTCGAAGAATCAGACGCCGTTAGCGCAATTGCGAGCTACGAGAAAGCAGTCGAGGACGATGCGTGCAAGTCCGGTGCCTATGTTAACTGGGGACGGCTCCTGCACCAGGCGGGCAGACTAACGGACGCAGCGGCGGTATATGAGCGCGGAATCAGGTCATGTGGTGGTGACGCAGTGCTGCTTTTCAACTTCGCAGTTCTGCGCGAGGATCAGAAACGTCACGACGATGCCATCGCGCTTTATGAGCAGTCGCTCGCACTCGATCCGGAATCTGAGGACGCCCATTACAATCTGGCGCTCTTGTACCAATCGCTTGGACGCAAGCGCGACGCCGTGCGGCACTTGAGTGCGTACCGTAAATTGACTACGCGCGGTAAATCTCCTGGAAGGGGCGAATAGAAACGTCAGTCTGCACCATGGCACTTGAGGTCTATCGCAAGAAGCGTAATTTCCAGACGACGCCTGAACCACGCGGCGCGGCCGTGAAAGGCAAGGCCAACGGTCTTGCATTCGTCATACAAAAACATGCCGCCAGCCACCTGCATTACGACTTCCGCCTTGAGTTGGACGGCGTGCTGCTGAGCTGGGCTGTGCCCAAGGGGCCGAGCTTGGATCCAGCGGACAAGCGGCTCGCGATGCATGTCGAAGACCATCCCATTGAATACGGCGACTTCGAAGGGGTGATCCCGCCCAAACAATACGGGTCGGGCACCGTTCTCTTATGGGATCGCGGAATCTGGATTCCACGCGAGGATCCGCATGCGGGATACAAAAAAGGCAAACTCAAATTCGAGCTTCGTGGACAAAAATTACATGGCGGCTGGACGCTTGTGCGCAGCCACGGCGGCAAATACGGTGGTGAAAAATCATGGCTGCTGATCAAGGAAAGCGACGAATTTGCCAAGCCATCGGGCGTTTTGCGAATCGTCGACGATAAACCGGCCAGTGTCGCGAGCGGACGCACACTCGAAGAGATCGCAGCGTCGCCGGACCGCGTCTGGCATTCAAATAAGTCGGTCAAGGAGAACGTGCGCACGGGCGCTGTAACGCGCAAAACGTTGCAACTCGATCCCGCGAAAGTGAAGGGGTCGGTTAAAACGAAGATACCGGAATTTCCAGAGCCGCAGCTCGCGACGCTCGTCAAAGAGTGCCCCGCAGGCGACGAGTGGGTGCAGGAAATAAAATTCGACGGCTACCGGATGCTCTGCAGTATCAAGAATGGCGAGGCACGCATGTATTCCCGCAATGCAAAGGAGTGGACACACAAGTTTCCGGCAATCGCCCGCATGCTCGGGCGGCTCCCGATCGAGAGCGCGTGGGTAGATGGTGAAGCCGTAGTCCTCGAGGCAGACGGCCGCAGCAGCTTCCAGGCGATGCAAAACGCGCTGTCGTTCGATGACCCGAATGCGTTTGTCTACTACATATTCGATTTGCTATACGTGGATGGCTATGACCTCAGAGAGGCGCCGCTCGCTGAACGCAAGCGCCTGCTCGAACAAATTTTGACGCCGCAATCCGGAGCTCTTCGCTACAGCGCCCACTTCGACAGCGCAGAGGGCGCTTTTTTTCGTGAAGCTTGCCGGCTGCATCTGGAGGGCGTCATTGCGAAGCGCATTGATTCGACCTATGCAGCCGGCCGCAGCCGCAACTGGCTGAAAGTCAAATGCGGCACCCGCCAGGAGATGGTTATAGGCGGTTTCACGGATCCGGAAGGCTCTCGCCATGGCTTCGGCGCACTGTTGCTTGGCGTCTATGAGAAAGACGGGACGTTTTCTTACGCTGGCAAGGTCGGCACCGGATTCAATGATCGCGGACTAACAGAGTTGCGCAAGAAGCTCGACGCGCTTGTCGAGGATAAGCCCGCATTCAAAAATCCGCCGCGAGGCGCGGAAGCGCGACGGTCGCATTGGGTGAAGCCAGTGCTGGTTGCGGAAGTCGCATTCACCGGCTGGACGAACGACGGGGCGCTGCGCCACCCCTCCTTTCAGGGCTTACGCGAAGACAAGAAAGCGTCGGAAGTGTTCCGCGAAATGCCGGCGAACGTTAATGGAGGGGAATCGGATCGGCCATCTTATGATGACAACGCGCCATCCCCGTCGAAGACGAAAGCACGCAGCGTTGCATCGAGAAAAGGTACCGCCGGCAACCAGGCATCCGTCGCTGGAATCGAAATCAGCAATCCCGCAAAGCTTCTGTATCCAGACGCCAAACTTACCAAGCTTGATATCGCCGGTTACTGCGAAGCGGTCGGCACGTGGCTCGTACCCCATTTGCGGCAGCGGCCGTTGACCATCGTGCGCTGTCCAAACGGCTGGGACAAGCCGTGCTTCTACCAGAAGAACGACCATGGCGCAGATGCGTCGATCGACCGCGTCGACGTGCGCACGAGCGAAGGCCCAGCGCGCTACATGATGGCAAATTCCGTCGCCGCCGTCGTCGCACTTCTGCAGATGGGCGTTCTCGAGCTGCATCCTTGGGGCTCGAGCAAGCCGAAGCTCGACTTTCCAGATCGCATCGTTTTCGATTTTGATCCCGCGGACGATCTGCCGTGGCCGGACGTTGTGCAGGCGGTGCAGCTGATCAAAACACTGCTCGACGATATCGGACTTCGTGGATTCCTGAAGACTACGGGTGGCAAGGGCTTGCATGTAGTGATACCCATCGCGCCGACGCTGCCCTGGAGCGCTATCAAGGGCTTCACCAAGACCATCGCTGAATTATTTACGCGCACTTTCCCGGACCGCTTCACCGCGAAAGTCTCCAAGGGTTCGCGGCACGGCAAAATATTCATTGACTACCTGCGCAATGATGAAGGCTCGACCGCCATCGCTGCATATTCAATGCGAGCTCGTTCGGGCGCCCCTGTTGCAACGCCGATCGAGTGGACCGAGCTTGCTAAAGACGTGCGCTTTGCCTACTTCAACGTGAACAATGTGCCGGCGCGACTCAAGCGGTTGAAAAAAGATCCATGGGCAGATTTCTTCACCATCGAGCAGAGCGTCACAACGGCGATGATGAAGCGCGTCGGCTACATGCATAGTTGAGCAGTCGTCCAAATATCGGATTGCCGCAGCAGGTCGCTGGCGAAGGCCGATAATCGCAGCACCGCGGGTTTGCAACTCCAGTATCCCGCGTACACCACGGGAAGCACGCAATGACACAGACGCGATCCGACAGGCGCCCCGCGCCTGAGCGTATGAAATTTTTTGCAACGGGTCTCCTGATCCTGGTAACGGCAGGCTATCTGCTCTCGCGGCTCTTCGAGTCGCGGCATCCGGCACTCAGTGTTTGTGCAGCGTTCTGCGAAGCAGCGATGGTAGGCGCTATGGCCGACTGGTTTGCGGTCGTTGCACTGTTCAAGCACCCGATGGGCGTTCCGATTCCGCATACCGCAATCATCCCGCGCAGCAAGAATCGCATCGCCGATAATCTCGGAACGTTCATCTCCCGCAACTTCCTGGGAGCCGACGCCATACTCGCGCGTATTCGCGCGTTCGACCCCGCGGCGCGTTTTGCAACCTGGCTGGGCAAAGAGGAATCGGCGGTGTGGCTTAGTAACCACCTGGTGCGCGCCGGAAGGTATGGCCTCGATGTCATCGAAGATCAACGCGTGCATCGATTCATTCACAACGTCGTAATCGCTGAACTTGAAAAAGTCGATTTCGCCCGGCTGGGCGGCGAACTGCTCGATGTGGTGACGCAGAACGGCCGCCATCAGCAACTGCTGAACGAATTGATCCGGCAGTTAAGCGGTCTTCTAGAGAATCAGACTACACGTGACAATATCGCAGAGATGATCGCGAAGGAGTTTCAAGCCTGGCGGAAAGGATTTCTTGGCGTCGTTAAGGTCGATGAGATGATCGGCAGCTTCGCGGCGAAGAAATTAATCGGCGCGTTGACGCGCCTGATTAAAGAGGTGGAGAGTGATGAAGCGCACCCCTTGCGTTTGAAATTCGATCAGTTCGTTTTTGATTTCATCGCCAAGTTGAAGACCGATCCGGATTTTCGTGTCAAGGGCGAGCAGATCAGGGCGCAGTTCCTGAGCCGGCCGGAGCTTGGCGCGTATCTGCGCGGATTGTGGCTGCAGGTGAGCGCATGGCTGCGCAGTGATCTCGATAGCGAGAAATCAGTGATCGCACGCAAAGTCGCGGAATTCACGCGCGGGTTCGGCATCAAGCTGCAAGGCGACCGTGACATGCAGACATGGATTAACGAGCAGATTTTCGCCGCCGCCGTGCCGCTCATCGAAGAGAACCGGGCTGCGATCGGTAATTTCATCGCCGATCAGGTTAAGGCGTGGGACGAACGTCACATGGTCACCGAGCTTGAAAAAAGCATCGGCACCGATCTTCAGTTCATACGCATCAACGGGACAGTAGTCGGCGGACTTATCGGATTGTTAATCTATGGTTCGACAAGATTGATGACGGGGTAACGGGCTCTTGCATATCGAAGCCGGTGGGAACATGCGTAGCCTTGAGCAAGCGATCGTGCGTCGATGTCTTAGCAAACTCGCGATGCTCTACATCGCGGTATTGGCGCAAGCTGTCGCCTGCGCACAGGATCTTCCCAAGAAAGCGATACGCCTGCTGGTGCCGTCCGCTGCGGGCGGCCCCTCCGACTTTGTCGCTCGGCTGATTGCTCCGAAGCTCGGCAAGGCAATCGACCGCAATGTGATTGTCGACGCGCGCGGCAGCGTCAGCGGTATTGTCGCTACCGAGATTGCCGCGCATGCCGCTCCCGACGGCTCGACACTTGCTATTGGCAATAATGGTACGCACGTAATCAACGCCGTCTTGTATCGAAAACTGCCGTACGATCCCGTGCGCGATTTCGTCCCCATCAGCAAGATGGTCACGGCCGGCACCGTACTCGTCGCGAATCCGAAGCTCGAGGCGAACACACTGCGCGAATTCATCGCTTCGGCAAAGCGCGAGCCCGGCAGATATGTGATCGCGGTCGCGGGCGCCAACGGCGCGATCATCACTGAAATTCTCAAATCGGCGACGGGTATCGTTCTCAACAATGTGCCGTACAAAGGCAGTGCGCCCTCCGAATTCGCAGTGGTCTCTGGCGAGGCGGCAGTCGCGATGTTATCGGTTCCCGTTGCCGCGCCTTATGTGAAAAGCGGCAAGATGAAAGCACTCGGTGTAACGACCGCCCGGCGTTCTTCGCTGCTGCCGGATGTGCCTACCATAGAGGAGGGTGGCGTCGAGAAATTCGAATTTGGCAACTGGCACGCGCTGTTCGCTCCTGCCGGAACGCCCCCACCTATTGTCCGACGCCTGCACGCTGAACTCGTGCGCATATTCGATAACTCCGAGATTCGCAGTCTCGTTTTTGCACGCGGCAGCGAAATCGTGTTGAGCACGCCGCAGGAGTTGGGATCTGCGCTGAACGACGACATCTCCCGCTACCGGAAAATCATGGCGACAGCAGGAATAGAGCCACAATGACGTAAAATGCGAAGGCGCAGCCTGTCTCCTTGCGAACACCGGGGACTGGTGAGTGACCAACTGCGTCTCTTGCGACGTAGTCAGCCGGCAACATCGGCCAACAAGTAAATTCCCGCAAGTTATGTCAGGTCGCACGTCAGCCGGCCGCAATGGCCTGACTGGCGGTACAGGACTATTTCGATTGAAGCCGCTACACCTGACCTTTGCACTGGGATTCCTCGGCTTCGTCTCGTTATCCGCCGCGCGCGTCGTGCTTTCGCTTTATGCATTGGAACTCGGGGCACAGCCATTCGCGGTGGGCGTGCTCGTCGCGATGTTTTATGTTTTTCCGCTGTTGCTGTCATGGCCCCTTGGCGCGCTGTCCGATCGCATCGGCTCGCGCTGGCCGTTGGTCTTCGGCGCTGGATCGGGAGCAGTTGGATTAGTCATCCCTTATTTCTGGGGCGTTCTGCCAGCGCTTTTCGTCGCAGCCGCTTTGAGCGGTCTGTCGCTTGCTATCACGCACGTAAATCTACAAAATCTCGTGGGACTGATCAGCCTGCCGGCTGACCGCACCCGCAACTTCAGCAACTTCAGCATGGTCGGCGCGGCGACGAATTTCGCCGGTCCGCTCATTGCGGGTCTCGCCATTGATAATGCAGGGTTTGCGATTGCCTGCCTTTATGTTATGGCCCTTTCAGTGCTCGGCGTAATATTCGCCGCGGGCTGGGGCCAAATTCTGCCAATAAGTCCTCGCAGTTCAGCACCGCCGGTGCGCATACTCGACACGCTGACCGATCGCGATATCGTCCGCACCTTGGCGACGAGCAGTCTTGCGCAGCTCGGCACTGACCTCTACCAGTTCTATCTCCCGATCTATGGTCATGCGGCGGGACTCTCGGCAACGGTCATCGGCGTCGTGCTCGCAAGTTTTGCGCTGGCATCGTTCACCGTTCGCGTGGTCATGGCACGTCTGGTGCAAAAGTTCGGCGATGAGCGACTGCTTGCGTATTCGTTTTATCTCGGCGCTGTGGCATTCTTGCTCGTGCCTTTTTTCAACGGTGTAATCACGCTCACTCTGATCTCGTTCATGTTCGGGCTCGGCATGGGCTGCGCGCAGCCGATTACGATGATACTGATGTTTCGTCACTCGCCGAAGGGGCGCTCCGGCGCAACGCTCGGCATGCGGCTGACCGCAAACAATCTCATGCGTGTGCTCGGTCCGGCGGTTTTCGGCTCGGTCGGGTCGGCACTTGGACTGTTTGCCGTGTTCTGGATCAATGGGCTCGTTATGGGTGCAGGAGGCTTTTTGGCGCGTCCCACTAACGCAGCGCGCCGTGTACCATGACGCGGCCCAAGAAACATTGTAGACGCGTGCGTTCACTGCTCAAGAGATGTCTGGTCTGTCTCTATCTCTGTATTAGCGGGACGTACGGTATGTCAGCGTATGCTCAGTCGTATCCATCAAAACCCATCCGGCTGATATTGCCGGTGCCGCCGGGCGGCGTCGCCGATGTGATTGCGCGGCCGCTCGCGCAAAAGCTGACTGTGGCGTTAGGTCAGGCCGTGGTGCTGGATCACCGACCGGGCGCGACCGGCGCGATCGGACTCGGCCTCGCCGCGAAAGCAGCGCCGGACGGCTACACGCTGTTGTGGGGATCCACGAATACGCTTTGCATGGGCACCGCGCTCTATGCGAAATCAGCACCAGGCAAAGACTATGCAGCGATTACGCCGGTCATAATTTTCCATAATGTACTGGTCGTTCATCCGGCAGTGCCGGTCAACTCGGTGAGCGGTCTTATTGATCTCGCGAAAGGACGGCCGGAAACTGTGAAGTTCGCTTCGTCCGGCGACGGCAGCACGAATCATCTGACCGCGGCACTGTTTCAATCGCTGACGGGAACGAAGCTTATACACGTACCCTATAAAGGCGGCGGACCTGCGTTGATCGATGTGCTCGGTGGACATGTGGAGATGCTGTTCGCGACGGTGCCATCAGCGGTGAATTACATAAAAGACGGTCGTCTCAAGGCGTTGGTTGTTACCAGCGCTCAACGCGAGACCGCGTTGCCAGCGGTGCCGAGTGCGGGAGAGGCCGGAGTACCAGGTCTCATCGTTTCAACCTGGAACGGTGTGCTTGCGCCCGCGGCGACCCCGAAGCCTATCATCGGGCTTTTAAACACTAGTATTGTCACGATTGCACACACGCCGGATATGGTCGAACGCTACGCGGCCCAGGCGGCGCAGGTCTACACCACCAGTCCCGAAGAGTTTGCGCAAATCGTGCGCGATGATTTCAACAAATGGTCGAAGGTAGTGGCGGATATCGGCCTGCGGCCGAACTGAAGGTCAGCTCTTGATGTCGCGCTTGCGTATGAGCTCCGCCCACTTCGTTCGTTCGGCCGCCAGGAACGTCTGCAGGTCCGCGGGTGATCCGCCGATCAGATCCGCGCCGAAATCCGTCATCTGCCGCATATAGTCCGGATCGTGCAGCGTTTCATTGATTGCACGGTTCAGCGTTGTTGTCATGGAAGCAGATGTTTTCGCCGGCACCAGAATCGCGTGCGCAATAACGGATTCCATGCCGCGCACGCCATCTTCAGCAAATGTCGGGACATCCGGCAGCACCTGCGAACGCTTGCCGCTGGCGATGGCGATGGCGCGCACACGACCGCCTCGAATGTGGCCGATCGCGGTCGCGGTCGCATCGAACAACAGTTGTATTTCGCCGCCGATCAGGGCGGTTACGGCGGGGGCACCGCCCCGGTAAGGAACATGCCGGATATCCACTCCGGCAGTATCTGCGAGCAGCTCACCAGCGAGATGAATCGAAGTGCCTGCACCGCCGGAACCGTAGTTGAGGCTACCCGGGCGCGCTTTCGCGAGTGCGATCAGTTCTCGTACAGTGGTCGCCGGCAGTGCGGGGCTAGCGAGCAGCACGTGCGGCATTTTGCTCAACAGCACGATGGGCCGGAAATCGCGATCCGGATCGAACGGCAATTTCTGGTACAGAAGCGGATTAACGGCGAGTACTGGGTGCGCAGCGAAGAGCAGCGTGTAGCCATTCGCAGTCGCTTGCGCCACCGCCGACGCCGCAACATTGCCGGCGCCGCCGGATAGATTTTGCACGACGACCGGCTGCTTCCACATTCTGCTTAGTTTGTCCGCCAGGCGCCGCGCGTTTACATCGGCGGCCCCTCCGGGGGGCGTGGCAGCGACGATGCGAACCGGTTGTGTCGGGAACGTCTCAGCTGTACACGCGGATGTCAGCAACATTAGCCACATTGCCCGCGCTAGGTGCGTCAGCAAGCGACTCCTGGATCTTGTCATCGAGTTTATTTATCTTGAGTATGGTGCGCCGTCATGCGCTGGCGGTACGAAAATCGGTGCGGCACTTTTGAGTTAGACTTTTCACTTTATCAGATTGCGCGCGGAGTTGAACGCATGGATCTACAGTTAAAGGGTCGCACTGCGGTCGTCACTGGCAGCAGCCAGGGATTGGGACGCGCTATAGCAGTGGGTCTGTCACTCGAAGGCGTTAAGGTCGCCGCGGTTGCGCGGCGCATGAATCTTCTCGAACAGCTCGCGGCAGAAATTGTCGCCGCCGGCGGTGACAAACCGGTGCTTGTGCAGGCGGACCTCTATCCCGACGACGCGGCCGAGCGCATCGCCGGTGATGCGTTGAAAGCGCTTGGGCGCGTCGACATTCTCGTCAATGCCGCAGGTGGCAGCCGACCGCTGCCGCTCGAGGGAACCAGAGAACAATGGCTCGAAGGAATGACACTCAATTTTTTTCGACTGCGCGAACTGACTCACGCGTTGATGCCCGGCATGCAACAGCATGGCTACGGCCGCGTCATCAATCTAACGGGAACGCGTGAGCCGCGCAATCTGAATGCCGCGCACGCTGCGAAAGCAGCAGTGCACGTGTGGTCGAAAGGATTGTCGAAAGTCGTGGCGGCGCACGGCGTGACAGTCAACTGCATACAACCCGGCAAGCTGCGCAGTGAGCAAATCGACAAGCGCTGGCCAACCGCAGAAGCGCGCCGCGAGTGGGCAAAGAAAGAAGTGCCGATGGAGCGCATGGGTGAGCCGCACGAGCTCGCTGATCTCGCGGTGTTCCTCGCTTCACCGCGCGCGAGTTACATCACCGGCAATATCGTTGCCTTCGATGGCGGCGCCCGTTACTTTGCGTTTTAGCGCCGAAAACCGCGGCCTGCACTGAGACAGCAGGCCGCATTGTTCAGATTGTTTCGACTCAGGTAACCAGCTCGCCATGTTCGTTCGGGATGAACTCGCCCAACTCGTCGCGAGCATTCGCTATGAGGCGTTGCCGCCGGCTGTCGTTCATGCGTCGAAGCGCGTGCTGCTCGATACGCTTGCATGTGCGCTGCGTGCAACACGCAGCGCCCCTGCCGCGATCGCGCGTGATTTTGCGCACCAGCTCGGCGGCAACGCCGAATCCACCGTAATAGGAACGCGCAGCAGAAGTTCCTGTGCGCTCGCCACGTTTGTCAACGGTACGCTGATCCGCTACCTCGATAACAATGATTACTATTTCGGCCATGACTCGGCACATCCCAGTGGCAATCTTGCACCGGCGCTTGCGGTTGGAGAAAAAGCAAAACGCGCCGGCGCCGACGTCATTGCGGCGTTGGTTGCAGCGTACGAGCTGCAATTGCGCCTGTGCGATCTCGTTGCGGCTGGCGGCATCTCGGGAGGCGGCTGGCATCCCGGTACTGATATGCAGTTCTCGAGCGCAGCGGTAGCCGCAAGCTTGATGACGGACGACCGGCAGATCATTGCGAACGCGCTGTCCATAGCGGGCAGTCATAACAACACGCTCGCGCAGTCACAGCGCGGGCATATCCCGTCAATGAAGGCCACTGCGGAGGCTACGATTGCAAAAGGCGGCGTTGAAGCGGCACTGCTAGCTGCTGCGGGCCTCACCGGACCACAGGAAATTTTCGAGGGCAGTGCAGGCTGGGGCAAGATCGTCGCGCGGGGCCTGGACTTCGCCGCCTTGTGCGCGCCCGTCACCGAACGCTATCGAATGCTTGATACGTGTCTAAAGCCGTACGCGGCGGTGGCGGGCGCGATTGGACCTATCCAGGCCGCGATTGATCTGAAGCGCGAACATCGGTTGACGAGCGGCGCAATTGCGAGCGTAACCGTTAAGCTGCACGCGTACGCAGCGAAAAAGGCCGGCGGCGACGCGGCTAAGCTGTTTCCCGCCGACAAGGAGACCGCTGATCATAGTTATCAGTATTGCGTTGCGGTTGCATTGCTCGATGGCGCTTGCGGCGAAGCCCAGTTCACCGATGCAAGGATTCAATCGTCCGAAGTACGCAACCTTATTGCCAGGACTCAGCTTGAATCGGATGCTGAACTGACGAAATTATTTCCGCAATCATCCGGCGGCGGTGTGAAAGTCACGACAAGTGACGGCGGGCAATTCGAGAAGACATACGCGTACCCACCCGGTCATCCGCGTAACCCGCTGAGCGACGCTCAGATCGAGCGCAAGCTTAAAGAGCTAGCGGACGGAATACTCACGCCTGCAGCGGTGCAGCAGGTGATTGACGAAGTGTGGAAGTTCGAACGGTGTTCCGACATAGGCGCGTTTGTGCAGTTGACCGAAGCCATCTGAGTGGAACGGATGCTTGCTGTTCAGCGGCTTATTGCGTTGCCAGATTTTGCGCGCCGCTCCAGTCACCGCCCAGCGCTTTTACCAGAAAGACCGCGGTAAGCAGCCGCTGACCCATCAACTGCGCGGACAGACGCTCGTTGTTGAGTACTGCCTGCTGCGCAACGATCACGTCGAGATACGTTGCAACTCCACCCTCATAACGCGTATTGGCGAGATCGAGGACGCGCGTTGCGCTGTCGACCGCAGTCAACGCCTGAATGTAGGCACGTTCGAGTGCCGCCATGCCGGTGATGCCATCCTCCACTTCCTGCATGGCAGTCAAAACCACGCGGCGATAGTTTGCAACGGCGGCATCATAGCCGGCGCGTGCGTTCTCGACGTTCGCACGTATACGACCGCCATCGAACAGTGGTTGCGCCAAAGATGCGCCCAGCGACCATATGGCGCTCGGTGCGTCGAACAGCGCCGGCAGCAGCCGGCTCTCGGTACCGTACGCGCCGCCCAGTGTAATGCTTGGATAGAATGCAGCCCGCGCGACGCCAATTTGCGCGTTTGCATTCGCCATAGCGCGCTCCGCGGACGCCACATCAGGTCTTCGCTCGAGCACATCCGAAGGCACGCCGATCGGTACTGCAGGCGGCGGAAGTAGCTTGCCTTGCGCGGCCAACGCAAAGGTCGGTGCAGCAGTCCCGGTCAAGGTCGCTATGGCGTGTTCGAACTGGGCACGCTGTTTACGGAGCACGTCAACCTGTGCCAGCGTGCTGTCGAGCAGCGCTTGCTGCTGAGCGACGTCGAGGCCCGACGCCGCACCCAGATCGTGGCGCGCAGTTGCAAGGTCGAGCGAGCGTCTTTGCAGATCGATGGAGCGGGCGAGCACGTCAAGCTCAATATCGGTTGCGCGCAGGTTGAAATAGGCGGTCGCAAGATCGGCCGTCAACAGTAATCGGACGTTCTCGAGATCGGCGGCTGATTGTTCAGCCGACGCCCGCGCGCCTTCTACCGTGCGCTGTATCCGTCCCGACAAATCGGCCTCGTAATTGACCGCGAGGGCGCCGATGACATCATTCTGCGTAGTGGAGAAGTTCGGCGCGTTGTAATTCGTCAACGGGCGATTGCCCGTAATTCGTTGCCGCACACCGCGTACGGATACGGCGGCTTGCGGATATTGGCCGGCGGTTGCTGCCGACAGCGACGCACGAGCTTGCGCGAGTCGCGCGTTAGCGATCGACAGAGTAGGGCTGCCCGCGAGCGCCTCCGTGATCAGGGCATCGAGCTGCGCATCCGCAAATGTCTGCCACCAGGGTCCTTTCGGGGCAGTGTCGTTCGGCGCGCTCTCGCGCCACGGGGCCTCGACTTTCCACGCCGCGGGCATGTCCAGCGCGGGTTTCTTATAGTCAGGACCCGCCGCGCACCCGCCGAGCATCAGCGCCGCACAGATAACAGTGTGGGTGAACGCGCGTCTATGCATCATCGTGTCGTCTTTGCTGCAGGCGCAATTGCAACCTGATCTCCTTCGTTCAGCGAATCCGGCGGATTGAGCACCAACTGATCTGTCGCAGTGACACCATCCAGTACTTCGACCGTCTCTCCATAGTTGCGGCCGATCCTGACCGGCGCGAGCCGGATCCGGCCGGACGCATCGACGATCGCGACGCGCATACCCTCGCCGCGGAACATCAGCGTGTTTGTCGGGATTGCCATCGCCTGACTTGACTGCAGCGGCAAAGAGACCTGCACGTATGCACCGGGCAGCAGCTTGCCATCGCGATTCGGCAGCGCTATCTCGACCTGCATCGTGCGCGTGCTCGCATCAATCGACGCCGACGTGCGCGCCACCTTGCCGCGAAAGGTCTCGCCGGCAAGCTCGCCTTGCGTGACGGCTACTTCCTGTCCGGCTTTGACAAGCTGCGCATAGGACTGCGGCACGTTGACATAGACACGCAACGGATCGGTCTGCGCGAGCAGAAAAAGGATGCGGCCACTGCCGGCATCGATGAGATCACCGACGTCAACATTGCGCCGGGTGATAACACCAGCGAAAGGCGCGACAACGCGCTTGAATCCCTCCATCTGGCGGAGCCGCTCGACGTTGGCGTCGGCGGCCGCCAGATTCGCTCGCGCCTGCACGTCCCCGCTGCGTCGCTCGTCGAGTTCCTGCTGCGAAACCGCATCCTTTTTGCGCAGCGCTTCCCAGCGCTCGACCGTGCTCTTTGCGAGGGCGAGGCTCGATGCAGCCTGCTGACGCGCAGCAAGCGCTTGCGACAACTGCTGATCGATCTCGGGCGTTTCGATCTCCGCGAGCAGTTCGCCTTTTTCCACGCGGCTTCCGATGTCCTTGTACCAGCGCCGCAGATATCCGCTCGCGCGCGCCGCAATCGGCGACTGAACAAATCCCTGCAGCGTGCCGGGTAACGCAAGTGTCTGACCTGTGCCGCTCGCTTTTGGCACGGTGGTCTTCACGTACTGCTTCGCGCGTTCAGCGGTACCTGCTTCGAGGTTGCGTGCACTGGACATGCGGCTTAACACAGTACGGCCAGCGCCGACCAGCAGCACAACGAGCACGACGACGGTTACTATCCTGGCCCGCCGCACGATCTGCCGGCGCTTTAACAGGTCGCCCTCATCGCCGCTGTCTACGGCGTGTATGCCCAACGTTGCATGCCGTTCCTCAGACATTGATTCAGATCTCCTCTTGCAGATCACCAGTCGGCAGGCGCCGCATGGATGCGCGTGCCGCCTTGCGCCGCGCCAGGCGCTGATGCACGCCCGCATAGACGACCGGCACGAAGAACAGCGTCGAGACAGTGGCGAACAGCAGTCCGCCAATGACGGCACGACCCAGCGGTGCGTTTTGTTCTGCGCCTTCGCCGATGCCGAGCGCCATCGGAATCATGCCAATGATCATCGCGAGTGCAGTCATCAAGACTGGACGAATACGCGTGGCTCCGGCTTCAAGCGCCGCGGACAGCGGAGGTACGCCCGTTTCCTGCCGATCGCGCGCGAACGAAACGAGCAGAATGCTGTTTGCCGTCGCCACGCCCATGGTCATGATGGCGCCCGTAAGCGCGGGCACGCTCAGTGTGGTGCCCGTCAGAAACAACATCCAGGCAATCCCGCCGAGTGCCGCCGGCAACGCAGCAATGATGATCGCGGCATCGATCCACGACTGAAAATTCACGACGATCAGCAAATAGACCAGCACGATGGCCATCGCGAGACCGACACCCAGACCGATGAAAGATGCCTGCATCGTTTGCACCTGACCGCGCAACGTCACCTGACTTCCGCGCGGCAACTTCGGACGAATCTGATCGATGGCTTTTTCCACTTTGCCTGCGACCGCTGCCAGGTCGGTTCCCTGGACACTCACGTACACGTCTACTGCCGGCAGAATGTTGTAGCGCGATACGATCGGCAGACTTTTGCCCGGCCGGGCTTCCACGACATTGCCGAGCAACTGCGTCGTTCCGCTGTTGCTGCCGGTGCCCGTCTGGCCGCTGCTGCCGACGGGAATGTTGAGCAGCGCATCGAGCGAGTCGACGCGATATTGCGGGGTTTGCACAGCGATGTTGTAGACGACGCCGTTCTGCGGATTCAGCCAGAAAGCCGGCGCGGTTTGAGAGCTGCCCGAGAGTGACACCAGTACATTCTGGCCGACATTGAATGCAGTCAAACCCACCTGCTGCAGCCGCGTGCGGTCCATTTGCAAATCGACCGTAGGATTGTCGAGGCGCTGATGGATGTGCACATCCACCGCACCGGGAATTTTTTGTATCGCTTTAACGAGTTCGCCCGCAATGACGGCATTGTTCGCGATATCCGATCCCGTGAATTGAACGTCGATCGCTGCCGGCAAGCCGAAATTCAAGATCTGAGTGACGATGTCGGCCGGTTGAAAGAAGAACTCGATACCGGGAAATCGCTTCGGCAGCTCTGCGCGGAGGTGAGTAACGAATTCTTCAGTCGGACGATGTCCTTCACGTAGCGATAACTGAATCTCGCCATCCAGCGTGCCGATGGTTCCGGCGTTGCTGTATGACAGATTGATGCCGCTGTTCGGCACACCCAGATTGTCGAGTATCGTTTCCAGCTGATCGGGCGGTATCAGCTCGCGAATCGCCGCTTCGACGGCGTCCGCCATCCGCGCCGTTTCCTCGATGCGCGTGCCGGTAGGCGCACGCATGTGCAAACGGATTTGTCCAGCGTCGACCGTCGGAAAAAAATCGCGGCCCAGAACCGGATACAGCAGGCAGGACAACACGCAGAAGCCGAGAAACAGCGATGCAAACATCTTGCGTTTCGAGAGCAACGCGGACAGCGTCAAGGTGTAAGCGCGGCGTGCGCGTTCGAAACGCACATCAAACGCCTGATACAGCCGCTGAAGTGCACTCGTCCTGGGATCGGTATCCCCATGTGTCCCGCGCATGAGGAGCATCATCAGCGTGGGCACTAGCGTCCGGGAAAGGATGAACGAGGCAATCATCGCCAATACCACCGCCTCGGCGAGAGGCACGAAGAGGAAACGCGCGACGCCTGACAGGAAAAACATCGGCACGAAGACGATGCAGATGCACAGCGTGGAGACGAACGCAGCGACGCCGATCTCTTCGGCGCCAATGAGAATCGCCTGATCGAGATCAGTGCCCATGTGAAGGTGTCGCTCGATGTTCTCGATCGTCACGATCGCCTGGTCGACCAGAATGCCGACGGACAGCGCGAGTCCGCCGAGCGTCATGAGATTCAGTGTCTCGCCAAGTAATTGCAGCACGATAATCGACGCCAGTATCGACAGCGGTATTGTCATCGCGATGATCAGCGTGCTACGCCAGTTTCCGAGGAACAGCAGCACCATTGCAGCAGTAAGCAGAGCCGCGATGAGCGCTTCGATGACGACACCCTTCACTGCCGCCTTGACGAATACGGATTGATCGAAGAGCGCTGTGACTTTGACGTCATCCGGCAGAATCTGCGTCGCGCGCGGCAGTATCGCCCGCAAGTTGGCAACGATATCGAGTGTCGATGCGCCGCCATTTTTAAGCACCGACAACAAGACTCCGCGCTCGCCGTCCTTGCGCACGACGTTGGTTTGCGGCGAGAAACCATCGCGGACCTGGGCGATATCCCGCAAATAGGTGGTGGCTGTGCCCGACGTGCGCACCGGAAGATCGTTCAGTCCGCTAATCGCGTCAGGCGAGCCATTCATCCTGACGTTGTATTCCGTCTCGCCAAACTTGGCGGTACCGGAAGGCAGGATGAGGTTCTGAGTGTTGACGGCGGTAACAACGTCCGCCGGTGTAAGCCCG
>Ga0157375_10000894_pt1 | contig 25887 bp, 21 predicted proteins | sample M35metaG_FD_115311 | JGI IMG/M metagenome (GOLD analysis project Ga0157375, IMG submission 115311) | Miscanthus rhizosphere microbial communities from Kellogg Biological Station, Michigan, USA - M3-5 metaG | ecosystem: Host-associated > Plants > Roots > Rhizosphere > Soil | place: USA: Michigan... | reverse complement strand
TACGTTGGCCATAATTCTTCTTCAGTTTACCGAAACCCTTCCGGATGCGTATGCTACCATCGTCGCCAGTATTTTCAGATATCTACCCAAATAGCTCGTCTGCTTGCGATCTACGGAGAGTCGCTCAGTGTCGGTCGCCCATCAAATCGCAAATAGAGATGGCGTATCCGGTTTTCCGGTTTCCCTGGTGTGTCCGCGCGACAAATTAGCTTTGCAAATAAATAATTCCAGCGCACGCTGCCCTCAGGGACACCAGTACGGCGTCATCGAGGGCATTCCGATATTGCTATTGTCCGAAATGGATCAGACCCATGTTGAAGGAACGCGCTCCCTCGCCGCTGTGGCCGACGGTGAGAAGCTTCCGCAATTTCATCTGCAGACCGGCGAGATTGATCCGTTTGTGCAGACAAGTATCGCCGCAACCAATGGGTCTTTTTATTTGCCGGTCATTGGAAAGCTGACAGAGTATCCAGTCCCCACCCTGCATCTTCCGCAAGGAAACGGCAAATCATTTCTGGAGATTGGATGCAGTTGGGGACGCTGGTGCATTGCGGCTTCGCGAAAAGGTTATCGTCCGACGGGAATTGACCCGTCACTCAAAGGGATTCGCGCGGCACGGCGCGTGGCGAAGCAGCTAGGAATGGAAGCCCAGTATCTGGTCGCTGATGGGCGAGCGTTGCCATTCCCAGATGAATCCTTTGACCAGGTGTTTTCCTACAGCGTTTTGCAACATCTCTCCAAAACAAACACGCGAGAAACCCTGCGTGATATTCGGCGAATTCTGCGTTCCGGTGGAAACTGCCTGGTGCAGATGCCGAACGTTTTTGGCATTCGTTGCCTCTATCATCAAGCCCGCCGCGGCTTTCGCGAGACTCGTGATTTTGAAGTCCGTTATTGGACCATTAGAGAATTGATTTCGAAGTTCGAAGAGGAAATTGGCCCCGCCGAAGTATTCGTGGATGGATACTTCTCTCTCAATCCACAAATCAGCGATCTTCGGTTTATGCCCCGGCGCTATCGGGCAATAGTGCGACTGTCGGAAGTGCTGCGAAAAACGAGTACATGGTTTCGTCCTTTGATTTATGCAGCCGACAGTCTCTACGTCTCCGCGAACCGCAAATAGCTATCGCGTTTTCATACTTTCAGTTCGCAACCTTTGCGCAATGGCGAGGATCTTGTTGAGGTGATCACTCCAGGAAAAATCAGCCGATCTTTTTTCGCCGTGGTTCTTAAGTTCGCTTGCAAGGTCTGGGGCTTTCGCCACTTTCACTATTTGCGCGCTCAGTGCTTCAGGAGAAAATCTCTCGAAGAAAACTGCGCTTCCAGCGCAAATCTCACGATGCACGGGCGTATCTGAGGCCACAATTGGGAGGTCGCAAGCCATAGCTTCAACCAGTGGATGCGCAAACGTCTCCGCATACGCAGGAGTCACATAAATATCTGCGGACCGATAGACATGATGGAGTTGGTGATAAGGAATGCTTCCCAACTCGACAACGCTATCCGCGATATCCAGTTTCCTCACTAAAGCTGATGCGCACTCGGCCTTGTAAGACCCAGGATTCTGGTCCGATTGCAACTTGCAGGTCAAAAATAGTTTTACTTTGCGTTGGGGGATCTTTTCGCGCAATAGTGGCAAAGCACGTAACAAGGTTTCGAAATTGCGGTAGTAGTTGTAGTGACTGACGAAAATCAATTTTAGCGAACCATCCGCAGCATCGATCTTTTCTTGCACATTGGAAGGCAATGGAGCAACGTCCCGGAAGAATTGTTCCCTGTTGAAACCGTGATAAATGCTTGCTACTTCACGTCCAGTCCATTGATGCAGAACATCGGCAAATGCCCGGCTTGGAGCGACTGTCACATCTGTCCATAACACCGAACGCTTGGCAAAGAATGCCTTGATACGGGTATCGAGCCATGCGCTGTAATCGTGGCGCGCCCATACATCCCGGGAAAAATCTGCCGAGGTATAGAGCGAATTTCCCGACAACAGAATTTGTGGCACCGGCGATTTGCGCAGCGCAAAGTTGCCGGTCGAAATTAGAACGTCAGCTGCTGCATCCCGAATCATTTTGGGCAGCAGGCGCTGCTCTTTCCAAAACCGGTCAGCCGTTCCCGTCGCTTCTAATTCAACGAACGCAACATTTGAAGATTCCTGGAACTCCTGTCTCAAAGATGGCATCAGGGCAATCGTCGCCCGCACATCGACTCGGGCAGAGATTTTAGGGACAATGTTCCTTACGTAGGTAAGCCCCGCGCCGGCGCTTGCTGCCAACGCGTTTAAGAAAAGATGAATCATCGGCCTGGCATTGCCAGATTAGGATCGCTGTGAGACGCCGGAATAAATGTAGGGCTGGTGAATGCGACATTCGGGGCCGGGGCTGGAAGAACGTCAATCAGCATAAACGCCAAACTCCAAAAGAAAACGCAGAGGTAGTAGCCCACCGCAAACATCCAGTCTTCAAAACCTGCATGAATCAAACCGGCGACCATGACTATCGCAATAGGAACGGCCGGGGCAAAGGGATCCTTGGTGCGCCGCAACCAGATAAAGACTTGCGCAGTCCGCGTCGCCACAATCAATGCCAGTGCGTAGAACGGAATCACGCCCAAGAAGCCTACCCACTCGAGAATGGCAAGATAACTATTACCGTGTTCCCGTGTAACCCCACCTGAGGAAAAGCCGCTCGTTGTGGGAGTGGTTGTGTCGTAGTCAGTGGCCACGGTACCGAATCCGGTTCCAAACCATGGTCTCTGCCGAATTGTGACGATTGTGCGATCCCACACTGAGTTGCGCGACGCCATAATTCCTTTTTCCTGCTCACCCTTGTAGACAAACTGCAAAAGTGAACCGGATTCTTCTGAACGCATCGGTGAAAATGTTGCGATGAGTACAGCGGCTATTAACGCAACACCTGCGCCTTTGATGAATAACCGATACCGTCCCAGGCAAACGCACAAGACTGTACAGGCAATAGCCGATGCAACAATCGCAGCCCGGGAGTAACTGGCAAACAGCAGTAAGACCGATAAAAGGAATGAAAAACTACGCCGCCGGTAAAGATGAGATTCCTGTGTAATAAAAATTCCCCAAAGGAGTAGTGGGAGTACTACGACGCCGATGATCGCTCCCAGAGAATTGGGGTTTCCGAACAGTGGGTGCCGAAAAATAAAGTAGGAAACAGCTCCCACCCAGGCGATAAGTTCACAGCCAAATAATAAGCCATAGAAAAATCTTCCCTCACGTCCTGCAACCGCAAGCCGCGCCCCGGTTGCAGCATATGCGAACAGCAGAAAGAGACTCAGCGCTTTCAGAACTGCAGTTTGGGGAAAGGAAGAAACCAATGCCGATACAACCGCAGACAAAACGCAAATGAGCGCAGTGAGATGGATTCCGGAAAAACCATGCCGCTTGTCACGAATGAAGATCGCGAATCCTGCGACGGCCGCAATGCCTAAGACAAACCACCGTCGCGAAGTCCAAACCTCTTTCAGGGGCACATCAACGCCTGCCCACAGAAAAACTCCGACAAGAACAGGGAAAAAACGCCTGGCGAAATCCCAGACTGCGACCAGCATGACCTCGATAAACACTAGCGCCCCGAGATACAAATATTCCCCCAGATATCTGGGTTGAAGGAGTGCGACGGAAAATGTGATCAGACACAACACCACCGATACAACCAGCAGCGTTTTTGAGCTGTTATCGTTCACTGTGCAATCCTTTGGGAGAGAGCGGCAGTTGCAATCCCGTTAGCACAAATTTCTGGCGAATATTGCTGGGTACGCTCATAACTATGCCCTCCCATTTCTTGCCTTCTCTTTTCATCGCCCGCCATATTTTCCATGAGCGTGGCCAGATGACTTGTATCTCCGCTGCTGAACTTGTAGCCGTTCCATGTGTCTTCTACCAAATCTTCGGCACATCCGGCCGCGTCAGAAATGATGATCGGCAGCTTGCATGCCATCGCTTCGTTGACGACCAACCCCCAGGGGTCCGAATGCGTGGGGAAAACGAATGCGTCAGCCAATCCATAATAAACAGCCAATTGTTCCCGCTGAGCAAAACCCGCAAATTGAATATTCCCCCAAGCTGCAGCACGGGTCTGCAATTCGGACAAGGCCGGTCCGTTGCCAACATAAACCAAGCCCCACTGCGACGATGACTCAAGGCCTCGCGACATATACGCGTCCAACAGGTCAAACACGCCCTTTCCCGGAATCAACCGTCCGGCAAAAAGAAAAAAATGGGGTGGCAACTTCAATTTCTCGCGGTAACTCGCCGCATTTCCACGAATAGTCTCAGCATGCTTCGCAAAAAAATCAGTGTCAACTGCATTTGGGGCAGTAAAAATAGCCTCCGCGCTTATGCCGTAGTTTCGCAAATATTGAAACGAGGACTTGCCGGGCACTATGAATCCCTGGCATTTGCGCATGAACCAGGGTTTCAACGATTCTACCAACGTGTGGCCGCCGCGGTGATCTCTAGCGGTGCTCTCTACCCACAACAGTACGGGCACCCGATGCTTTCGCGCCCAACGCAAAGTAATCCAGGAAGCGGCATAGTTATAGCCCCCGCAAACGATCACATCGGGAGAAAATTGCTTCAAAGCTTTAGTCATTCCCCAATTCAGCAAGCAATGATATTTCCCCACGCGACGGCGCCAGGAACGAAGAACCTGATAGGAAAACTGGATCTCGTCTTTATACACCAGCCATTGCCGCTGAGTTTCATCCGTCTCCGCCAGGAAGACTACATGGAGATCGATATCGTCGCGGCGAGCTAGTGCATTGAAAACCGGAATACGGTACGGCGCGATGATCTCCGTCACGATGACGAGTTTTCTCTTCATAGGCCGGATTTATCGTGTGCCGCCTTCAGCAAAATTCCGGAAACCACTTCACCCATCGCATCCCAGGAAAATTTGCGAGTGTAGGCAATTTGCTCACGATTGTCGCGCAAGTGCTCCTTCGCACTGTACGAATTCTTTAGCGCTGCTGCGATGCTCTCGGTGCTAGTTGGATCGATGATAATCCCAAAGCTGCCACTGACTTCAGCCAGCGCACCATTGGGAGACGTGATGCAAGTCGTTCCACAAGCCATCGCCTCGGCCAATTGCATCCCAAAACCCTCATGAAGGGAAAGTTCAAGATAGAAATCTGCAGCAGTGTACAGGGCTACCAGGTCGGCAAAACGGTCTGCTCCGAGAAATGCTTCCAAAGCGAAATGCTCCCCTTCTACCAGGCCGAATTCCATGAAACGCGTACGTAGTTCAGCGACATAGGGTAAAGAATGACGGATACCTGCAATCAGCAGGCATGTCGGAACTCCTGATTCCTTTAGCTTGAGCGTAATCGCGGGAAGCAATCTGAAGTTTTCCCGAGAGTCACCAGTCGCGAATGTCAGCACAAAATTTCTTACACCGTACCGCTGCCGGGTCTTTTCTTTGTCTACAGTGGGCGATATTTCATAGAACCTCTCATCAACCGCACAATAACCAACGGCTGTCCGGGCCGGCGGAATACCGTAATAACCCTGGACGGCTCTTTGCGTGAACTGCGAGTTGCACACTACAAATTCACTGTTTTGCAAAGCACGTCGACGTAGCAAGTGTTTGAATTTGTCGATGTAACGACGAACAGATGGCTGAGGCCCTTGTGCCGCAAGAATGAGAGCATCGATGTCGTGACAGACCGTGACCGTCGGTATGCTCACGCTTCCCGAACTTTCCAAAGTCTTGAGGAGGACGTCAGCTCTCGACTTCCGGACACAGCTGCTTAAGAAAACGCCATGGACAATCTCAGCCGCCTGCCGGACCGAGATCAACTCACCGCGAAAGTTTCGCGGGAATAGCTCGCGCGCATCGCCATGAACAAGAGCAGATACTCCCCAATCCTGCGGAAGCCGCGCAGCCATTTGCAGGCAGACATGATAGGCGTATCTGCCGACTCCTTTGGCATCAGCCTTTACCGGAGTCGCATCAATCAGCAGTCGTGGCATGTAAAAAGGTCAAGCCTTGGTCATCTCAGTGTAGAGGGTTTCGGCTACACGCTGGGGCTCGTCGCGATCGATTCTCAAAGCCGGATCCGGACTTTGGTTTGCGTGGCACTCTCGCACCGTGGAGAATCCAGCTCGTTTGGCCAAATACTCGATCTGTGAGAAGTCGTAGATCGTCCGGTGTTCGCCATTCCAACTGAATATCTTGCGCATCGCATCAAACGGCCGTGGCTCCCAGGGATGGGCAAGTGCGAAAAAATTCGTATCGTCTTCCAAATATTTTTGGGCGAAGCGGACCGCCGCCGGCACTGCGAGCCGGTATGTGCCTGCGCTCACTAAAATCCGATTTACTTCGGCTAGATGCAACTCAACTTCCTCGGGATACAGGTGCTCCATAAAATGCTCCGAGTAACACTTCTGCACGGATTGATCGTGAAATGGAAGGCGGCGACGCAAGTCGAGAAGCAGATCAACCGACTTACCGCGAAAACAGTCCACACCCACCCATCCCGGATAGCGGGTATCGCCACATCCAAATACCACATTGAGATTTCCAGATTTTTCCCATCGCCGCACTCGCGCCCATTGCCAGGGCATAAGAGAATTGAGCCTGACAAACATCATCTTCGTTTCAAACACATTTTGATGAATGAAATAACGCGGAATGCCCGTGACCTCGCAAAACTTTCTGGCCGCTTTTTGCAAGATTTCCGCCATTTCGAAGCAAGCTACCTTTTTACGCTCTTGTGGAAGCAATTCTTAAGTATGCGTCCTGCCACAGCTTCGCCACACTATCCCACTCAAATCGCTCGGCAAGTTTTCTGCCTGCATTTCCCATGCTCTCCCGCAGCTGCGCATTTTCGAGAAGTAAGCCCAGCTTTTCCATCATCTCTTCAGACGTATTCACTTGAAAACCGGTAACGCCATCGACCACAGATGGCGTTTCATAGTCCCGAAAAACAATGCACGGCAAACCACAGGCAGCTGCCTCGAGAGTAACTTTTGGTAGTCCTTCATTACGAGCGGGTAATAAAAACACGTCGCTCTCCTGCATAGCTCTAGCTGTGTCCGCCTGCGATTTAGAGCCCTCGATCACGACATTGCTGATTTTGAGTTCAGCGATTCGGTCTCTGACAACTTGTTCGTAACCATGTCGGTCCGGTCCAATCATGCGGAACTTTATTTGCGGGAAGCGCGCCGCAGCCTCGACCACCAGCAACGGCTCTTTTCGTTTCACTAAAGTGCCGACAAACAGCACAACCAGACTGCCGTTCCTGTTATTTCGCGAGAGTGAAAAAGCCTGATGGTCGACTCCCACAGGCAAAATACACAAGACGTCACGATGCCAAACAGAGTTGAAATGCTGCGCGGATCGCTCAGTAATACCCGTATAAAAATCGCACCTTGGCACAGTCCCCTTGTAAAGGAATGTGAGCATGGTTGGTTGTTTCCCAATCTCAGAAAGCCCTTCAACGTGCATCACCGCCTTTGCTCTTTTTCGCAGTATCTTCGGGCTATGCAGAAATAGATAGCTGGCGGGACTGTAGTCCATATAGGCGATGATGTCGTAGCCTGACAACATCTCCCTTAACAACCGGACTGTCTTCAACCGCGCAGGCAAACGTACGAGCTTTATGTGTGGTTGATTGAGTAACCTCGGATCGGGTTCTTGGGCGTAAAACAGCGGACACTCGAATCGGTTTGGATCCAGCCGGAGAACAATTTCACGGGTATTCAAGCTTTGGGCATTGAGACTGGATGCATCCACCCGAGACATGAACAATATGCGGATTTTACTCATCGTTCAGTGCCGTCTAGCTCGTTCGCCAGACTCCAACATGAGATTACGCAACGACAAAATAAGCTGCGGCTTTATCGCGCGGGAATCACTTGGCCGGCCAATATGCTTGCATGCCCGCTCCAGCAAACGTCTGCGCACAGGTTTCTCTACATCGTGCGGCAAAGGATTTAATTCGGCCGGATCGGCCTGCAAGTCGAACAATTGGTCCGAGCCGTCGGTGAAATTCAGAATAAGTTTATAGTGTCCTTCCCGTACGGCTAACAAACGTGCTCCTTGCCGATCTTTTTTCCGCGATGGGTTACTGCATCCTGCGATGCATTCAACAATAGCTCCATCATCCCAGTCTTGGCCGCTTCTGAGCTTCTGCCAATAGCTATGACCGTTAAATTCGGCCGGCAGCGGGGCTTGCAGACAATCTAACAAAGTAGGAGCAAGATTCAGCAAGGAGAACGGGGTCCTTATTCTGCGGGCGGTAATCGCGGGGACGTGCAGCAAAAGCGGCACATGCACTAATTCCTCGTTAACTTTTGGTGCGTGCAGCCTTCCGCCATGCTCGAGGAATTCTTCGCCATGATCTGCGGTGAGAGCAAATACACACTCATCCCACAACCCCAAGCTTTGTAATATTTTCGCCAGATTCGCCAGTTGCTGGTCCGCCCAACGGATTCCGCTATCGTACAGCGACAAAATTTCCTCGCGGAAGCTTGCGTATCGTTGCACTGTCATACCCGCACGATTCCAATAAGAATTCAGGTAACGCGCGCGAGTAGGGCTCATTTCTCTCTGCCCCATCAAATCCAAAGCGGCCTGTGGTGGGTAGTATGGACCGTGAGGGTCCATGAGGTGCAGCCAGAGAAAAAATGGATTGTCTTCTCGTTGCTGGAGCCACTCGGCCGCATGGGAAACGATTACATCGGATGATGGGAAACGGCGCAGCTGGTCGAACGACTGAGGAGTATGTTCCGCCAGTTTTAGACTATAACGAAAATGAAGTTCGTCGTAGACGGAACTGAGGCCCAATTTTCCACTAGCGCGGCGCAGCAATCGATTGATGCGGCTGCGTGTCCAACCATTGTCTTTTTCCTGAGCGTCGCGCAGATTCCCATTGCCGCTCGCGTTGTTATCGGAAATGCCATCGAGATAATCCTGGAAAACATCGAAACCTTCCGCATAGCCATGGCTTTTCGTGATATAGGGATTCCCCGCTACAAATGCAGCTGTGGCATAGCCTATTTGATTCAGGGTTGTGGCAATGGTCGGCTCATCACTCGGCGCTAACCCAATTACATCGCGCCCCATATCCAAGGGATGGCGCGAGGCCATAATCGCCGGAAAGGAGTAGTAAGTGGGAGCGCCCGCCGCAATGGCGTGGTCAAAAACGATGCTATTTGGCGCGAGTGAGTCCAGAAATGGCGTGGTGGGGTTCGTATACCCCATGAAGCCGACATGATCGGCGCGCAGGCAGTCGACTGTGACTAAAATTAGAGAACGTGGGACGCTCATCAGATTCCCATGCAAGTACAGAAAACGTCACAAGATCGGCTAAATGTAGCCCAAGTCTTTCAGCCTTTCTTCGATAATGCGCTGCTCGGTTTGGTCCGCTCGCGAGGCATTGTCTCGCGCCAGTTCCTCCAAAACGAAAGTCAGGAACTGATCCAATGCGCCAAACTGCTTTTCATACAGCTGTTCGACCTTTATACAAAGATCTTTCGGTAATCTCACTTCACGGGTGGCTGACATCAAGCATTGACCTCTGTTCTGAAGATCACACTCCGGATCCGTGTCTTAATCATTTGCGCTATCAACTTGTCATCGGCGTTCAATCCGAACGCCAACGCAAGACCGAGAAAAACCGCATACGCCAGCAATAAAGAAATTCCCAGCGTTATCCATGTCGGCCAGATAGCTCTGGACATTTCTCGCATTACGAACAGAACAAACAACATTCCTGCCCCAGGCAATAACAAACGAAAATAGCTGGCGTCGTATGGAAACAACCCTAACACCCGCTTGACGGTAAGCAGATAGCAAATATTGACAGCTGTGTTACCGATCGCAAACGCGCAAATGGCGCCGACTATTCCCCACCTGGGAACCAGAATCAGGTTGAGAATTACGATCAGCAAAGAAACCGTAGACTGAATCCAAATCAGGTACTTGTGACGCCCGGTCATATACAAAACCGTTCCTGAGGAGCCGACGCCGGCGTTCATCAACTGACCGACGGTTCCGATCACCAAAACGATCCAGCCCGGCTCGAAATCATGGCCAAAAATACGCATGATCGGCAGCGAAAAGATCATAATCACAGCAGCCAACGGCAAAGTTAGGCCGATGATCCATTTCGTAAGCGAGTGATACATTCGCGACAGAAGGTCATGCTGCTCACGAGCGTACAGATCGGCGATCGTTGGGGCAAATATCTGATTTACGGAAGTCAGGATAATACAAACAAAAGCGACAATTGCTGAACTCAAGGCGTAGACGCCGATCGCATGTGGATCGTGAAAGCGGCCAAGGGCAATGATTTCAGTCTGGGTCATGACGAAACCCAACAAAGCTAGTCCCAGCGAGGTGGTGGCAACCGAAATTGTTTCTTTGTCTACTGGCGCAAGGGGCCCGGAAAAGGAACGAGCGGGCTTGGGTGTGAGGTGCCACGCGAGCGATACCAGAAGCACAAGCAGAAAGCATGCAGTCAATGCCTGAGCCGCGAGATATCCTTTCAGGCCTAGTCCGGCAGAAATAAGCAATATCGTCAGAAGAATAGTGGATGGCGTGCCAATGAAATTATTGATTACGGTGCGCCGGGCAACGTTTTTGTATCCTGCCAGCACGTGGCTGAAAAAAGTGGTGAAGACTCCCGCTGCCATGATGCAGGTAAACCATTTCATGTAACCCGCGAGATCGGGTGAGTGATAGAAGTGCACCGCGATCCAAGGACCCACCGATAGCATGGCGACGGCCAGGATTCCATTGCAAACCAGCAGCACAGAAATGCTGCGTACTAAAAATCCACGGAGAAGATCGAATCTTTGGGTTGCGGTGTAACTGGACACAAAACGGACTGAGGCTTGCGAAATCCCCAGGGAATTAAAAATTGTTGTGATGCTGACAATCGTCATCCCCAACGCGTAAATACCGAGCAAGTGCGCGCCTAGTTTGCGTGCTAGATAAATTTTGAAAGCGTACGCGGCCAGCGCGTTGAAGATAGTGCCAAGGAAAAAAATGGCGGAGTGGCTGGTCACCCTGCCCATCTGCTGGCGGAAGTGATGGCTCTCCAGATTTTCCTGGTTCACGTCCGGAATGGTGCTGGCCGAGGTCATCCTTGGTGATTGAGTCAAGCTGGTATTGATTTCGGCTTATGGTTTCCGGTCAGTAGATCACGCAACTCGGCTGGCTGAATCGTTTGCCAAATCTTTCCATCCACCGTTGATCCACAGTTCTTCCAGTTGGCTAATATCCGCGGAACATCCTGCATCTCGCCAGGCGTGTTCAGTATATGCCCGACCCCGAACTTCGCATACTGCTGGAGATAGCCGCGGTAGACGTTCTGCAACCACCCGCACAGAAAAATTGGGACCTGCCGCATCGCGCACTCCAAGGCAATGGTGGATTCGACCGTTATGCCAAACTGAATGTTGCTCCACAGATCTGGTGTAGGTGGGCCGTCAACCCACTGAATTTTGTTGAATTGATCACGAGGCAAAAATTTACGAACAAGATTTCTATGCCCCTTAATGCTTTCAAACGGATGCAGTTTAAAGACCAGCTCAAGCGTACATTGATCGGCTAAAGCAGTGAGGTGGGGCAATAGATCTTCATAGACTTTCTCTATACGCCATCCCGCACTTCTGTAAGGCTCGGTGAAAAATACTAACCAGGGTCTCTTCGCGGACTTCGCGGGAACTGGCGAAACGCGTGGTAGACCACCAACCACAACCCGATCAGGCTCCACGCGGCAAGTCTCTAAAAGGTAGTCATACTCAAGATCGCCCTTCGCCAGATAGAAATCCGCGGCTGAGGTCTTCATGCTCATGCGATAGTCGAGCGCTCCATGGTGAACCGCCAAAGTTGGAATGCCTCGTTGAACGGCAATGAAAATTGGAAGACTTGTGTACGGATTCACATCGTCGGCAGAAAGACATCCGGCAATTTTCTCGGAATCAAAAAGACGCAGCCACGCATCCCGCGCTGCCAAACCCCAGCGCATCAGTTGAGAACCCTGTTCAAATATTCCCAACGCATCCGCCATGCGAAACTCTGGAACCGCGTCTATCAGCTGTTCTCGCAGCTCTTGCCATTTTCCCATCAGCTCAGCAAATTCCTGCTTGCTGGTGGGCTCGAAATAGGGGTCGAGCGAGATCATGCGCACGTTAGGAGGAAAAGACGCCAGCTTACCGCCGGATCGAGCCACCACCAGTAGGAAATTTTCTTCCGGCAACATCTCGGCGTAAGACACGGAGGCACGGGACACGTTGATATACGCGGTAGGTAACAGAAAAACGTGGTGCCCGGTAACTGCTTCTTTACGGCGAAAACGCCTCCTTACCGCGTGTTCGGAATCGAGTTTATCCTGGGCAATCTGCGATATTTGATTCAGATCGAGATGGGAAAACGCGTCGCGGTAGTGCGCAATCCTACGCGCAATGCCAGAAGAGCCACCAACTACTGTCACCTTATCGATTCCCAAGAACTTTTGCAGAGCCGAGGCGTTGCAGTCAGGCCGACTGGAGTAGAGCTGGACCGCTTCTCCCAGTTCACCGGCGAGTGACACGAGCATCACAGCTCGCTCGAGCGTAGTGTTGAGCATCGGCAGCAGCACGTCCCACCAGTCGATGCCAAACTTATCGATCACGAATCCATTGCCACGAGCAAACTTGGGCTTGAGCCGGTATATGTCCTCAAAATCGTGGGCATAGTCGGCGAGGCTGACAACGCGGCATCCACAATCCCCGCTCCATTTTTTATAGGTCGATGCCGGAGCGCGCCTCAGATCCACGACCAAATCCCATCCTGGGGATCGCGCCGGAGGCAATTGGTCCTCGGAATGAAGGAGAAAGACTTTCATCAGGACCGCCGGGTGAGCTTGGCGGGGATTTGGGCCGTTTCAGTTACGAGATCCCACGACAACGGCGTACCGAGTTCTATATCGCGCGCCGCATATTTGCCCAGGATTTCTGGCAAATGACGTGTATGCAATCCGTGAGCTGGGCGGATGGAACGGACATTTTTGGCAGTGAACACTTCGCCCTGCCTCATATTTTCAACGACGAACAATGAGCGGCGAAAAATGCGGCTCTTGGCTTCATGCGGACTTATCCCGAAATGCACCTTCCCCAATGCGCGTTCGGCCACGCGAACGGCTTGCACCATGGATTTGAATTCGTCAGGCTCCAGAGAAAATTCGCTGTCAGGACCTTTCTCCGCACGCGATAGCGTCAAATGCTTTTCAAGGACGGTCGCGCCAAGAGCAACAGCAGCAACCGGCACTTCAACCCCCATAGTGTGATCGGACAAACCAACTGGAACTTCGAACAGACGCGCAAGTTCAGGGATAGTCCGCAAGTTCATTTCTTCGGGGGCAGCCGGGTAAGCACTCGTGCATTTCAACAGAACGATTTCAGTCGTTCCGGCTTTCCGCGCGGACTCGACCGCTTCGCGAATCTCCTCCACCGTTGCCATACCGGTCGAAATAATTAACGGCTTACCCGTGCGTGCCATCCTCTGGATCAATCCGATGTCCACAAGCTCAAACGATGCCAGCTTGTACGCTGGGATGTCCATCTTTTCCAGAAAATCAACCGCAGTCGGATCAAACGGTGAAGAAAAAAGGTCCAATCCAAGCTCGTCCGCAATTTTTTTTAGTTGGGGTTGCCATTCCCAGGGAGTGTGAGCCTCGCTGTAGAGATCGTGCAGATTGCGTCCGTCCCAGAGCGTCCCTCCGGCAAGGCGAAATTCATCCCGATTGGAACGCACGGTAATGGTGTTCGCTGTATAGGTCTGTAGCTTTACTGCGTCAGCGCCGGCGTATTTTGCGGCATGGATAATGCGGACGGCCCGATCAAAATCCTGGTTGTGGTTTCCCGAGAGCTCCGCGATGACGTAAACAGGGGCTCCGTTCCCAACCTGCCGTTTTCCGATTTGTACACAGTGGGTCAGGAGGCACCATTTTTACAGAGAACGAAGTGAATGGCTTGCTGTCCCTCAACCACTTTCGTGCCTGGAGATCTCTGAAAACCCGCGTTCCCAAAAAGTTTTTGTGAGGTTTCATTCTCAGGCTTCACATAGGCATCGATCACGGCGACATTCGAGGAGCGGAATAACTCCTTTACCGCCTCATTTAACACAGCGAGCCCTTGACCCTTACCACGAGCACCTCTATCAAGACTGATTGAAACTACGGCTCTATCGCCTTCTATGCGAAATCGAACTGTGCCTATTTCAGTCTGATCCGAGGTCATCGCCAACATGATTCGGGATTTCTGATCGCCAAGCCTCGAATGAAACCAGTTTACATGTTGCTCCCACGGAATAAAGTCCTGACAAAATGAGGCTGCACGCACGACTGGATCATTCGCCCATTCCCACAATATCTTGCAGTCCCTTTTTTCCGCTGGACGCAGTTTTAGCTCTGATCCTTGCATAAAAGCGACTACGCGTTGCGCCCCTCGGCCATCAACCAAAGACCGCGCAGTGTGCGACAGGGAACTGCGAACCTCCGCCGAAACCAGAATATCGCGTACGCAATTTGCAAATCTCTCACGATGCTGCACGTCAGCAATAGTTTTGTGTACAGCTGCACCGACACGGCTCAACTCGTTTGCAACCGGAGTCTGGTTCGAAGCGATGTCAATCAGGATCGCCGGGAGACCCATCATGCAAATCTCCGCCGAGGTGGTTCCTGCGCCCGAAATTGCCAAATCGGCCCATGCCATCCAGTCAGACAAAGAAATATCTGTTAAAAGACGTAGGTTGCCGGGAAATTTGGTGGCTGCAGTTTCGAGCGAACGAACATGAGGATTGCTGCCACCAACCACCACCGCCACATCTAAATTCTCTTTCACTGAACCTAGCGCTTCGATCACTTCTAATGTCATATTGCCAGGATCACTGCCCCCCATAGTCAGGAGAACTTTGCTGCCCCTTGGCGTTAGCTCACGTTTCCAGTCTTTCCAAGCAGAAAATTCTCTCCGTAACATAGCGAAGCGAAGACCGAGCAGAAGCCAGCTGTCAGCGTTTCTATGTGTATAGGACTCCTCCCGTGCATAGGCGTTTTGGTTGAGGATGAGATCAGCGACACAGTCCGTAGGTGTAGTAGCGTCACTTATCAACAATGATTTCATGCCGACATTTTTGATCGCTTGCTGATAGCTGACGCCAAATTCGTATCCGTCAACAGCGACCCATCGAGATGAGTGCGAGTTGGCCACTCGAGCCAGTTCCTCGGCGTCCTGTAGGGTCCCGGTTCCTGACCCAATGTAAACAACCTCCATCTTTTCCTTGCTGATTCGCTCTTCGATGGCTGGTGTCGAAGTACTCATGGCAAAAATCACGCTGCCACAGAGATCTTGCCACGCTTGGCCCAAAGCAAGACAACGCATGGCATGGCCAGTACCCATGACCACATTGGCGTCGCACCGTAGGATTAGCGCACCCGGGAGCCGGGGCGTTTCAATATTCACCAAAGTTCACCAACTGCAAATGTTTCGGCCTTATCCGGTAGCTTTCGACTGCGTTGCTCACCCTGATGATTGGCGTTAGCCCGCGAACTCTCCGTGTAGTTGCTTTTGGCTGACATGAGAGTTGAGGGCCGAAATCGATGGATTTTCTTCGACCAGCTTCAAAATCTCAAACCATGAGAAATCGTCGCGGCCGGGAAAATGTTCATAGATCGCTCGCACCAATTTCAAATCGTCCGGAGTGTCCAGGGTCCAGCGATGAGAGCTATAGTCGATTTTGCTTTTCAATTCAGCCAGGCGAAAAAGTTCAGGATGCTCGTAAAAAAAGGGCGTGACATGTTCCCTCTCGTAAGGTTCCCGAGCATCTTCCCAGGCTCGCCTGAGCACCTTGACTGTACAAATTTCGACATCCAGACCTCTTGGGTAGGCACGAGAAGTACAGTTACTGGCATAGTCGGCTTGCTGGTCAAGAAATAGCTGGATCGTTGCATCCACAAGAGATGGATCAATCAAAGGACAATCTGAAGTCACTCGCACTACAGCGTCTGCCAGCGTCTTTTGACTCGCTTGCCAATACCGGTCCAGCACATCCTCTTCAGATCCGCGAAAACAATCCACATTGAGGCGGCTGGCTTCGTCCACGATTCTGTCATCGGAGGGAGACACTGTAGTTGCAATCAGAACGGTGTCAATCAAATTCGCCCGCTGCATACGGCGCACGACACGCGCAAGTACTGTCTCGCCTGCCAGATCCACCAGCACTTTTCCTGGCAAACGTGTGCTACCCATGCGGGCCTGAATAATAGCGGTGATCTTCACAGTGTTTTAATCAGTTCGCTTGAGCGACATTGGCTTTCTTGCGCAAGAGATACATCGAATCGGTATTGGCGTTTTCCAGATATGGCAGCAACCTGGATTTCACCAATTCTAAATCGTTGAACTGCTCGAGGTAGAATTTGGGATAATCCATTTTCCAAAGCAACTGTTCGTGCCCGCGATAGTTCACTTCCGTCGATTCCTTGGAGTGATACTCCAGCCCCCAAATGTGTGAACGAGTGCAGCGATGTATCTCGCTTACAGCGCGCGGCAAGTCCTGGGGGGCAACATGGATCAGCACACCAGAGGTAAACACGAGATCGAAGTAGCTGTCCGGGTATGGGATGTCAAAGGCCGTCGCTTCTTTCAAAGTTGCGCCATGAAGCCGTGTCTGCGCCTTCTCCAATGCGTAAGCCTGGATTTCTATTCCATGGAGATTGGAGAAACCCATCCCTTCAAGAAGTAGAAGCTGGTTGCCCATATTGCATCCCACTTCCAGAATTCGTGCGTCCTTGGGAATAGCCGATAAAAATTCCTGATTCAGGACTGTCCGCGTAACCCCATAATTTTTAGCGAAAAATGCATCCAACTGGGCGACGTCCAGCGCGTTACGATCGGTGTACTCGCGCCCAAATTCTCCTGTCCAGGTTTCTATCTGTGGCGTTTTCATAGCTCATCCGTTCGGTAGTGGTTTAAAACCTTAGCCACAGCCCGGATTACGTCTTCCACATCGTGATCCGTCATGCCATGAAACATAGGCAGGCTGATTAAACGCTCGTAGGCCACTTCGGCTACTGGATACTCTCCATCCTGGAACCCAAAACGTTCACGATAGTAAGGGTGCTGATGGACGGGAATGTAGTGCACGTTGACACCGATATTCTCCGCACGAAGTGCCCGGAAGATCTCGGCACGGTTTGCCGTAAGTTGTGACGGATCCACTCGAATGGGGTAAAGATGCCATGCGGGATTCACGTCTTCACGGACACGCGGCGTTGCAATGCCTGGAATTTCACGAAATGCAGCCGCGTAACGCGCAGCAATTTCTCTTCTCCGCGCCAAGTTCGCTTCCAGTTTGCTCAACTGTTGCAAGCCTAACGCGCAGGCAATATCAGTCAGGCGATAGTTAAATCCGAGGAAAGTCATCTCGTAGAACCATCCACCGCTTTTTTGGCGGTCGCGCGCGTCGTTGTTGATGCCATGATTGCGAAAGCGGCGGAGAGTCTCTGCAAATTTGGGATTGTCCGTCGTAACCATGCCACCCTCTCCAGTGGCCAGATGCTTCACTGGATGAAAGCTGAACACAGTCATGTGAGCAATACTGCCAGCACGTTTCCCACGGTACTCAGCGCCCACCGCGTGGCATGCATCCTCGATGATGGTCAGGCCGTGTTTCTCGCCCAATTGTAAGAACGAATCCAAATCGGCGGGGTGGCCTGCGTAATCCACGGGAAGAATTGCTTTCGTGCGCTGGGTTATTTTTTGCGCGGCATGCTCCGGATCGAGATTCAAAGTATCAAAGCAAACATCAGCAAATACGGGCGTGGCATTCTGATATAGGACGCAGTTCGCCGTAGCGGCAAAGGTCAGGGGTGAAGTGATGGCTTCATCGCCCGGCCCCAATCCAGATGCAAAGGCGGCGCCATGTAACGCTGCTGTGCCGGAGCTGAAACTGACTGCGTATTTGGCACCGACCCAGTCGGCAAAGGCTTGCTCGAACTCTGCGACCTTGGAGCCTGTGGTCAGCCAATCGGATTTAAGAGTCTCCACTACTGCCTGGATATCAGCTTCATCAATGGAGTGGCGTCCATATGGCAGGAGAGTCGTGCGAACAGGCGCGCCGCCTTCTACGGCCAACTGCTCACGGCCTGTTGAAGTCAGCGGCATAGGTCGCTCACGCGAGGCGTTGTTGCCTCTGGGTGGAAATATCTACCGGCGAACCCTGGACGAGACCCAGTAACTCTTCTGAGTCCATCCAGTGCGGATTATTGTCGCTAGCGTAGCGGAAGCCATCGGGTAAGGGACGTGCGTCCTTCCAATTCTCTCGCTTCCACCAGGCATGTGCCGGTTGGATCACGAACATGTCATCGAGCTCGAGAGTATTGCGGGCCTCGTCCTCGGAAACCAGTACTTCGTGGAGCTTTTCTCCCGGACGAATACCGATGTAGCGGGTTTCGCAACCGGGCGCCAAAGCTAGTGCCATATCTACCAGCTTCATGCTGGGAATTTTGGGAACGAAGATTTCTCCGCCGTGCATGCTCTCGATGCAATTCACCACAAAATGTACGCCCTGCTCCAAGGTGATCCAAAAACGCGTCATCCGGGGATCGGTAACGGTAACCTTGCCGCTCTTGCACTGCTCCAAGAATATCGGGACGACGCTGCCACGGCTGCCCACCACGTTGCCGTAGCGCGCACAACCGAAGCGCGTGTCCTGCGCGCCGGAATAGGCGTTGGCCTGGACAAACATCTTCTCGGCGCAAAGTTTTGTGGCGCCGTAGAGATTGATGGGATTCACGGCCTTATCGGTACTCAACGCCAAAATACGGCCTACTCCCTGATTGATGGCGGCATCAATCACGTTGCGGCCGCCCATGATGTTGGTCTGGATTGCCTCAAAAGGGTTGTACTCGCAGGCGGGAACCTGCTTCAAAGCTGCGGCATGAACGACTACCGTGACACCGGCAAACGCGCGTTCCAGGCGTTGCGAATCACGAACGTCACCAATGAAATACCGCAGGCTCGGGTGATCGAACCCCGCCACTCGCATGTCGTGTTGTTTTAGTTCGTCGCGGCTGAAGATGATCAGCTTTTGCGGATGGTAGTTGCGGAGCATTGTCTCCACAAACTTCTTTCCGAACGATCCGGTGCCGCCGGTGACCAGCACGACTTGTTCCGACCAATTCATTCCAGGTCTCCCGCTTGAAAACGAGTCTATCCCGCCGATGAAACGATATTGACAGGTAGTATAGCGAACTTGTTACCCAACCGCCTGGGTTGCATGACGCAGATGGTTCTATTTCTGGAACATCCGTCGTTATTAGAAGTACTATCACAGCCTGACAGTGCTAGAATTGCCGCAATCATCACCTCGGAAGTGCAGCTAATTATTTTTAGTTGCAGTGGTATGCGCCTTTCTCCCACCCAGCCGGGAGCCGTTGACTTTTATTTTGCTGTCGCGTCGTGAGGACCTTCAATGGATTCTGGCTCGCTGATCCCGTCCAACAGCCATAACGTTCGCGAGTTTCGCTCGGATTTTGCTGCGGAGTTGAATCGGCCGTTGGCCCCCGTGATTCACGCCCTTCCCACTCAGGAATCTGTGCTGCGAGAATACTTCCGCATTCTTCGCAAGCGGTTATGGGTGGTTGTAACTAGTGTTGCGGTCATCGTCGGGGCAATTGCTGTTGCCACTCTACGCAGCACGCGCATTTACGAAGCCATGGGCAGCATCGCCATTAACAAGCCCGACACGTTCTTGAACTTTAAGGATGGACAAAACGGGGGCGTGGGTTATGAGGACCCCACTGACCTGGACACAGAAGTACATATTTTACGCAGTGATCTGCTTGCGCTCCAGGTGATGCGCGAGTTGAACATGGATAAGGACCAGACGGCGCCCGCTTCAACCGGCTTGCAGACGACCGACACATTGCAGTCTGATTCTCCGAAAATGAGTGAACTGCTCGGAGGCTTCAAAAACCGGCTGACGGTTGCGCTCGAACCTAACACGCGCATCATTGAGATTCGTTTCCGCAGTCCTAATCCCGATCGTGCCGCCCAGGTCGTTAATACCCTGATGCACACCTATGTGGAGCAAAACTTCAAGACGCGTTTCGAATCCACGATGCAGGCCTCGGACTGGCTTTCCAAACAGCTGGTGGATTTGCAGATCAAGGTAGAAACTTCTCAGGAAAAGTTGGTGAAGTATCAGAAGGAACACAACATCCTGGGCATCGATGAAAAGCAGAACATCATTACTTCGAAGTTGGATGAACTCAACAAGAGCTTGACCGAGGCCGAAGCCGACCGCATGGAAAAAGAGTCGGTCTTCCGCCTGCTGCAGAACAACGAGACTGATCCGGCGTCCGCCGCTGCAATCGGGAATAACATTTCGCAAACAAGCGGCGCCAACACGACATCCTCACTGCTGGAAAAACTCCGGGAGCAGGAAGCCGATCTCAAAATCCAGATTGCACAATTGAACACGCAGTTCGGCCCTTCATATCCCAAGGTTGCTCAGTTGAACAACCAGCTGACAGAAATCGATACACAGACTCAGGCGGAATTGCGCAAAGTATCCTCACGACTGCGCGGCGACTACATGGCGTCTTTACAACGCGAGCAAATGTTGCGCGAAGCCATGGAGAAGCAGAAAACGGAAGCGAACAAGCTGAATGAGAGCGCTATCGAATACAGCTTGCTGAAGCGTGATCTGGAAACCAACCGCACGTTATATGAGGGCTTGCTCGAAAAATTGAAAGAAGCTGGAGTCGCTGCCGGCCTGCGCTCTAACAATTTTCGCCTCGTCGATGCAGCTCGCAAACCGACAGCTCCGACAGAACCCAACATCCCACGCAACCTTTCGTTTGCTTTGGCCCTGGGACTCACTGCAGGCGTTGGCTTGGCCTTCGTACTGGAAGCGCTCGACAATACCGTGTGCACGCCGGAACAGGCACAAGCGATTTCAGCTCTGCCCTCGCTAGGCGTGATTCCTCTGGGTTCGCTAATTGGCGAAGTCGGGGCCCCACGCCTTGCCGTAGCGACCTCGAAAGAAGCAGTGGAACTGGTGACGCAAGCACGCCCGCAGTCACAAATGGCGGAATCTTATCGCGCTTTACGAACTTCACTGTTGCTCACCTCCCTCGGGACTCCTCCGAAGGTCATTCTTGTGACCAGCGCACTCCCTCAGGAAGGCAAAACCACGACCAGCATGAATACTGCAATTGTGCTGGCGCAAAAGGGTAGCCGCGTACTGATCATCGACGCCGACTTGCGCCGTCCAAGCGTCCACAAGGCGCTGGGCATGGGCCCTCGCACTGGACTCAGTAATGTTTTGACCGGCAGCGCGCAGCTTCACCAGGCAATTGTCCACTCAACGGTCATCCCTTCGCTTCATGTTTTGACTGCGGGGACTCCTCCGCCTAATCCTGCGGAGTTGTTAGCCTCGACGAATATGCGGGATGTACTGAATGAACTGCGGGAACAATACGATCACATTGTGATCGATACTCCTCCAACCTTGTCGGTGACTGACGCCGTTTTGATGTCCACCAGCGCGGATTCAGTAGTGCTGGTCATACGGTCCGGACAAACTACGCGCCAGGCGTTGCGCCGCGCTCGTGATCTGCTGGTACGGGTCAATGCGCGCATTGCCGGCGTGCTGCTCAATGCGGCCGATCTCAAATCTGCGGATTACTACTATTACTACGAGTACCGCGGAAAATATGGCGACCGCTATTACAAGGCGGAGGAGTTGAGCGACGACCCAGAGCCGGTGGAGCCAGAGGATGCAACACCCAGGGCCGGCATCGGTAGCGCCTAAGCCCGAATGTAGTTATCGTTGTCTCTCCGGAAAGCAGTGCTGCTATGCGAATCCCGCTTCAGAGCCGAACCACCAAGGTCTTCCTGTTAGGCGGATGCATTCTGCTGTCCGCGGTCTACGTCGGGTTTTCTGCCGTTGATTTTCTGGGAGCTCATTTCGCTGAAAATCCAACCTTAGCCAGCTTAAGTCGTGCCGTCCGGCTTCAACCCAGGAATGCTGAGTACCAGTATCGGCTTGGACGATATCTCTCCCTGGCAGAGCTCTCCCCGGCACAGGCAGAAGCGCCCTTTCGCGCCGCCGTTGCGTTGAATCCCCACCAGGCACGCTACTGGATGGCGCTCGCCGGAACCTATCAATCATTGGGAGACGACCAGCAGCAAGGCAGATCTCTGGAACGCGCTTTAGCCGCTGAACCTACAACGCCCGAAGTGGCCTGGGAGGCGGCAAACTTTTATATCGTCCGCGGGGACATAGCAACTGCCCTGAAAAATTTGCGCGTGGTGATGGCCAACGACCCCTATTTGCCTCCGTCGGCTCTGCGACTTGGCTGGAGAATTCAGCCCGACGCTGACTTTCTACTGCGAGAAGTCGTGCCGCCGCTCACGAGTGTCAATTCATCTTTTCTGGAATTCTTGCTTTCGGAGAACCAAACCGCAGCCGCCGCCAAAGTGTGGGACCGACTGGTTGCGTTAAACCTTCCGATTGATAGGCGTTATGTTCTTGGCTATGTTCGCTATCTCGTGGCCAAGCGGGATCCGGATCAGGCACGAATGGTGTGGCAGAAAGCTGCAGCCTTATCTGACTTGGCCGACTATCAACCTTCTACGGAAAACTTGGTGGTAAATGGAGATTTTAGTCAGGAGATTCTGAACGGCGGATTTGATTGGATGTACCGCCAATCGCCGGACGTTTCCCTCACATTGGATCCTACCCAATTCCGCTCCGGACATGGTTCGCTACACCTGGAACTTGATAGCAGAGGAATCGAAGATGCTGGGATTCGGCAGTTTATCGCAGTCAACCCGAATACCTCTTATCAATTCTCTGCTTACTTCAAAGCCGAGGCTCTCGAAGGCGTGGGTGGGTTGCACTTTGTTGTACAAGATCTGTACTCGGGGAAAACTTACTTCACCAGTGAAGATTTTTCTAATGTCGATTTCTGGAAACAGGCCACCGGCTCGTTCACCACAGATGACAACACTAAATTGGTGGTATTACGCATCCAGCGACTGCCGGCAGGAAGCCCGATCAAAGGGCGTGTTTGGGTGGACGGCGTCCGCCTCTATCCGGTCCGTGCGCAAGGCGGTGGCCATTGAGAGCCGCGCTTCGCATTGAAGCTGAGGTCAGCGCCGCTGTGCCTCGCGGCGCCACGTTTACGATTCTCGATCAAATCACGTTTTATGGACTCTTCGGACTTTTGGCATTTGCTCCGCTGGCCTTCGGTGCAGTCCAGCCCTGGGCGATCTTGATCCTCGAATCTGCCGCGACGGCACTTTTTCTATTGTGGCTGGTAGCGCAAGCCAAACTAGGCGAGATTCGAATCTCGGAAAGTCCACTATTCGCGCCCATGGCTGTTTTTGTAGCGCTGATCGGGCTACAGATTCTGGCGGGACGCACCGCCTATCGTTATCAAACTATCCACCAAGCTATGCTTTACGGCGCGTACGGATTGCTGTGCTTTCTGGTCGTGCAGTGCCTGCGCAAGAGCTCTCAGGTTACTTTCCTCACATATGCCGCAACGGTTTATGGATTTGGAATTGCCGTATTTGCAATATTCCAAGGCATCTCATCGAGTGGTCAATTGTATTGGTTTGTAACTCCTAGTTCCGGAGGATGGATCTACGGCCCGTACGTGAACCACAACCACTATGCCGGACTCATGGAGATGTTGATACCCATCCCGCTGGTTGCGGCCCTCACACACTTGGTACATAAGAAGCAAAAAATGCTGGCCCTGGGTGCGGCGGCGGTCATGGCGAGCACGATTTTTCTTTCCGGATCACGCGGGGGCATGATTGCCTTTCTTGTGCAAATTGCAATCCTCGGAGTTCTCCTGATTAAGAGAAGGAAAAGCCGCAGGCTAGCCTTAGCTCTGGCGGGCTTTTTAGTCATTCTGATCGGACTGGCCATATGGCTGGGGGGCAGCGAGCTCGGCAATCGTCTAATTAGCATTCGCAGCGAAAGCAGCACCGAAATCTCCGGAGGAACGCGTCTGGCGATTGTGAAAGACAGCTGGAGAATGTGGATGGCACGGCCGCTGATGGGTTGGGGACTGGGAAATTTTCCCGAGGTCTATCCGCAGTATCGGAGTTTCTACACTAACTTGTTCGTAAACCAGGCGCACAATGATTACATCCAGCTCATGGTGGAGATGGGCGCGGTTGGTTTTGCCCTCATGCTGTGGTTTTTGGCGACCACTTATTACCGTGCTTCCACCAAACTGGGAAGTTGGCCTTCCAATATCAACGGCGCGCTTACGCTGACCGCGATGCTGGGGATTAGTGGAATTCTGGTGCACAGCCTGGTGGACTTCAATCTTCAGATTCCTGCAAATGCGGCTGTTTTCTACGTACTGTGCACTTTATGCGCCATGGAGCCGCGTTTTCCCTTGTTGCATCATCGCTCGAGCCTCCGCCGGTCTACTGGCGGCGCTGGACTTCAGCATAAGTAAAATCTTCCGCACAAAGACTTAGGCACGGCCGAAGCCGTGCCCTGAATTTATTCGTCGGAAAACTTTACGGAGCCGACGGGCTAAAGGGCGTTCCACCCTGAACCAGAGCCCAGGTAATCAATGCTCCAGCGGCTGCTCCACCAATACCAATGACGATCGGCGAATCCAGAATCCCACCGCCACCTGCAGGAGCTGCACCACCGCCACGATTTGAATCTTTGAAAGAAGCGTAACGGGTCGTCTGTTGTCCAGCCGATATTGTCGAACTGCCAGATTCATCCTGGATGCTGACATCGCCCTTTCGGGCCATGATCATTACTTTCCCATCGCTCTCACTCACCTGAAATTCAGTCCATTTGTCAGAGGTTGGCGTCACCGTGACGTTCCCGGCGTGGGTTGGGAGTTTTTTCGAGGTGGCTACTGTCACGCTGCCATGACTCAGGCCCAAACCAGCAGATTCAAACTTGATCAACGAACCCGGCAGAACGGCTACGCTGGAACCATTAGAGTTAATGTTGGCTGCGGAACCAGCTTCGGTTTGTACCATGTCTCCGGGGAAAACGGCGGCCGACCCGGGTGCGGGTACGCCATTCACCCAAGTCTTCCCGTTTGCGTGCAGCATGGCTGCGCCAGAATCAGCAGCCATTAATGATGCCGGACAAATCATCAGGGTCAGCCAACAAACTAGTTTGCGGATCATCAAATGGGCCCTTTCAATGGAGCCAGACAAAGCTTTTTCACATGCTAGCGTCGGTTCCGCGCAACCGTCAATCATTATTATGGTTCCGCACCCTTCTGAGTCACTTATCTAACAAAAACGTAAATGCGCAGACCAAAAACAATTATGATGAAGTCGCAAATGTGACGAACGTAATCGGCAGTTTGAAGAATTCCATTTCATGAACCGGCCTCAATTTGAGAACCTGTGCATTCTGCCGGTAGTCCCCCCGGCTATGGCATACTGAAAGTGACTTCCAGGAAAATTCAAACAACATGAGCAGCCAGACACTGACATCCACGTCCGTCGCCGAAATTACGAAACGAATTCAACAGCGCCAGGCCAAGGTGGGCATTATCGGGCTGGGATACGTGGGTTTGCCGCTGGCCTTGTTGTATAGCGAGCAGAAGTTTTCGGTGACTGGATTTGACATCGATGAACGCAAGGTCTCCACTTTGCGCCAGGGTGGCTCCTACATATACCGCATCGAAGCGAGTGAAATTAAACAGGCGCGTGAACAAGGATTCGACGCAACGTCCGACTATGCCCGCATCAAGGAAATGGATGCGATCATCATTTGCGTTCCAACTCCTCTGAATGAGTATCACGAACCCGATCTGAGCTACATCACCAATACGGCGGCTTCGATTGCTCCACAT
>Ga0157375_10000893_pt1 | contig 25894 bp, 21 predicted proteins | sample M35metaG_FD_115311 | JGI IMG/M metagenome (GOLD analysis project Ga0157375, IMG submission 115311) | Miscanthus rhizosphere microbial communities from Kellogg Biological Station, Michigan, USA - M3-5 metaG | ecosystem: Host-associated > Plants > Roots > Rhizosphere > Soil | place: USA: Michigan... | reverse complement strand
GTTCTACCTCCTGGACAAGCGGGCAGGTGACTTGGTTGGTGAGCTATTGGACCTCTGTCTCGCGATTCTTCGCGCGACATATTTGTCCGTTGTAATCTCGGCGAGACAGGTGTCGCTACCGCCGAAGTCGCAGTTACCCGGGCCGCGGCTCGAACTCAATCGAAGGCTCATCGAGCGTTTATGATCGCCAGCTGCCACCGATCGAGATACGGGCTCCTGCGTGCGGTATGTCCTTCAGGGGCGCGGAAAGAGCCGTGATGTGGGTCGCTTGCTAACAACAGGAACGTTTCGCGCAACGTGCCGTCAGACATCTTGTGGCGTTGAATATCTGAGCCGATCGCGTCCGCTACGAGAGATGCAGGTACAACGTGGCGCGGTCCATCGAAACCAGGCTCCCGGCGACATCCAATGGCTAAACGGCGAGCTAAGAAGGTCACTCGCACCCAAGTCTATTCAGGTCGATCAAATGTCGGCAATTCGATGAAGGAGGGGCTCCGGGAAACTCTAGAGCTGTGACAGCTTGCTCTGCTTTGCTTCCGACAATTCGAGATCCTTCAGGAAGCCTTCAAAAGACGCAAGCTCATCAGGTGTCAGATTTGATCCGCCGATGAGAAAAACTAGGTGGCCGGCTTCGGTGGGTGAAAACCCTCCTGGTTTAATAAGCTGTCTGGCAAGTTCAGATTTTGGCGTCAAAGGCTTTCGCCGGCGAACCTCCGCCCACCAGTCTGCGATCGCAAGAATGTAGGACAGCCCATGGCTGCAAAAGGTGAATTCGTAGGGTTCCCTGCTTGTCCAGTCGTCAAGAGCTGCGAGATCGAAAACTCCGCGAGGCTTGCCGCCCTTCCTGCGATCAAGCTTAAGCCAGACAAACTTTTCTGCCGTCAGGATCCGTTTGTTGCTGAACGTATCATCCGGAGCGCGTGCTTCCAGCCACGGCTTGATCCCCACTTCCGATCCCTTCAATCGATGGTTGTGCTCATACGCAGCCTGGAACATCCAGTAAATGCCTGGCATTGTCTCTTTATGCTCAAACGGATAGTGAACTAGTTCGAGGTTTTGCAATCTTTCGTTTTTCAGCGATTGGACGTCGACAGCTCTGAGGTAGAAGTCACTCTCACGGACACTGACCGATTCAATGAAGTCCCGTGGTGCACATGATGGAAGCGCGCCTCTTCCGAATTTCATGACCTGCTTCGCCTTAGACACAGCCGCCTCCCATTTGGCTCTGCCGATCAGTATCGCCTCACGAAACTCAACTTTTTTCAGAGCGGCGTCCCGAGTTTTCTCGGTTGCAGGTACTTCCGTGCCGTCTTCTTCGCTCTTCGCGCGGCGGGCCCTCTGGATGAGATATCCATCCCTTGAAAATGCGGATATCAAGGAAGATCCCGAGAGATGAATGTCTTCCAGTGAAGAATCATCTAGGCGGAGATAGCGCAGGTCCTTGTGAAATCCTTCGAAGTGAAATCCCTCGAAATGGATTGGTTCAAATTCGAATCCGGAGAGAAAACGTCGGTGAATTCCCCAGCGAGGCGAGAGTGCCGGAACGTTGTCAATGCGTTCAAAAGTGAGCGTCTTACGGGTCTGGGGGGCGTGATAAACGTAATAGACAAGGAATCTATTCGTTGGCACCTTGAAATAGACAGGCACGTCCCGTCGCAAACAGAACGCGCTGGGGCCCTCGGTTGAACAAATCTCTTCAGACCATCTTGTTTCCGGGAAGTGCACCATTTTTTCAGACACTTTTCCTCCTCGCGAGTACGGCTCCGGCCTTCTTGGCAGTCCGCTCGCACCTGTACGGTCATATCACATTTCGGCAACACGGCGTGGCACGCTCGCGTCGCTCTTAGGCGGTTCAAAGCCCGGTGGGTACTTGCTGCGTTCTCCACCCAGCAGGCGCTTCACCAAGTCCATTCCGTCACCGTGCTTCCGTGGTGCCCCCCGGTTGCCGTCGCCCTTGACCTTCCAGCTACGCCAGAAATTCTTGCCCATGTCGTTATCGACCATCAGCACCGAGTCCTGCTTGCTCATGTAATGCAATGCGATGCGAATTCCGATCAGCTTCTCGGTGTCGCTGAAATGCACCAATCCGAGGCCGTTGAAGCGGTAGCGGTCCTTCTTCGCATAGCAATTGAAAAACGAGCCCTTGTCTGTGCCCACGCGCTTGATCCAAGATTCTCCCATCACCTTGGTCAGGTGGTACGCGCTGCGATGCATGTGGCCATCCAGGAATACCATGAGGTGGAAGTGCATGCCGCGACTGATCCCGTTCTCCCGTTTGATGATGAAGCCGAGGTTGCCAGGTACGATTCGGCCCATCCGAAGAGCGCGCAGGTACTTTTCAAGCGCTTCGTTCGCCTCCTTGCTATAGCTCCATCCTTTAGCGTCTGGCCGAAAGTACAGGTCGATGCGCAAGACGAGCAGGCGCGCGTGCCGCTCGAATTGTTCGATGATGTGGTCGCAACCACTTCGAAAGTTGTCCTTTGCCTTTTTCTCGTGGTCATGCAACAGGTTCTTGAATGATTGCGAACGACAGACGCTTCGTACATGTTCCACTAGGTGACGCAGCCCTTCCACAGCCTGTGCGTCCGATCCTTCCAGGACCACGCCACGCGCGGGTTGCCACCAAGTGCAAATCGGCTCCCACCAGCGAATAACTGCCGCAAACGTAACTGCGACGGCCGGATGAAACTGGTGATGCGCATACGCTCGCTGCCAATCACGCCTCTCGTCCTCCCGAGTTGCAAACACCTCGCACGTCTGTAGAACCTGCTTGCCCAACTTTGTCAGCTTGAAGGCCGAGCGCCTAGCCCACGGAACGAACACCTCCACCGGAGGGTCGTCACTCGCCATGATGCTCTTGTACAGCCGCTTCAGCTGCGGCATGTAGGAGAGAAGATGCTGGTCGTCGGTGTTGCAGCCGAACACTTGACCGGCGGGTGTTTGTATACAAGCCAATCCGTCCGCGACAAACTCGTGCCTGAATTCTCGACGAAGGATGTCGGCAACGGTCTGTCCTATGTAGCTGTTGCACGACTCGTCCTCTATGGTGGTAGATGCTGCTGATAGGTCGATCACTGGCTTCTCTTGGTATGAGCAATTTTCCTTCTTGAAATTTCATTCATACATGGCTGTCGATTCGGTACGCCGCTGGATTGCCGTATGAGTCGACTTTTGTGGTTTTAGACGCCTTATGCCTCCATTGCATTGGGCATTACATACATAGCCGGAAGTCCGACCCAGTGTGCTTGCAGGTGTAGCCGCGTTTTTTGAGCCTGGACTTCAGAGAAAGCCCCGTGGCGGCGAATCAATGACTTATGCCGGGTTGGCGACGGCACATGTGAGCTCACGCAACTTCCCGTGCGGCAAGCCAACCGAAGACGTCCTCGGCGAACCAGCCGACGGCGCGCGCGCCCAACCGGCGCTGCTTGGGGAATTTGCCTTGCTTCATGTAGGCATAGATCGTCGAGCGACCGAGGCCGGAAATTTCCACGACCGCTTTGATCCGGAAGGCCTTCGGGGTGGATGGGGTGTGCATGACTCAGTTGCCGGTGGCGCCACCACTCGTGGCGGTGCGCACTGCATCACAGGCCGAATGGCGGTCGTGAACTCTCCGAGGAAACTTGAAACTTTCCGTCGTCAGCTGCCGGCGCCTGACCCAGCTGTCAGCGAGGCTGGGTGCGGTCCAGCGCGGCACGGCTAGTGGATTGGTGTGTAGGGTGAACAGGACTGGCGCACCGGTCATTCCACGCGCCGATGCGCTCGACCTCAAGCAACAGGGCGGCTGCGACCTGGCGAGCCTGATGCGCGCCATGGGCATCGCTAGTGTGGGGACGAGCTGATGGTCGCACCGCTGCAGCGGCTGCCCTAGAGTGATCCATTGGCAGCGCACACCGACCCCGTCGGGGAATCCTCTCGTGCCATTTGCTACGGCTCCCTTCGATACCGGGGTCGTTGTCCACGCGAGCGGGTGCTTCATGGCCTTCACCCGGAGCACCTTCCCCCATATCGCCGCGTCGCCGGAGGGGGCGCTGATCGCGAGGCCGCACCGCTCGGCGCGCTCGGGCGCAAAAGGAGCCGTCGGTCGGTGTAGCTCGTGTGTGCTTGCCTCTTGCAGCCCATCGATAGTGATCGGGCCCGGACGGCGCCGAACGGCTCGGAGCGCGGTGATGGCAATCTAGCCAATGCGCTACCAATCAGGCATCTCGGCTAACGCTGGCGAAACCAACGCAGCGTCACCGCCAAGATCTAGGCGGGGGCGCAGTCGCTGCACTCGGAGCTTCCAGCCGACGCATCGTTGGGGGGGCGGTGCCGGCCGGAGCGGCGCGCACTTTAGCGCGGAAGTGCCTCGCCAACCGCCGGCGAGATCCCTGCCGCAACGCCCACAGTTTCCGTCGCATGATGGTCTGCAAGACCGAGGGGCGGCTTCGGATTGTGCCAACGAAAATCTGCTACGGGCTAACTCGACATCGTCCATTGCCGTCCAAGCAAGCAAGACGCGTGCGGCGAGAGCTTCGTCGTCAAGCGCTGGCCATTGGGGAATGTTCAAACTTTTCTCGGAATGTTCGCGGCGCTCCTTTCGCCGAAGGTAAAACGACACTCCCGCAGCGAAGTGAGCAGCCGATGCCATGTACATCCACCCCAGCCCGCTCTGCCCCATCGAGCATCTCCCGACTCCGTTCCTCGAAGCAGTCATTCATGGATGCCAACGCACCGAGGCGCCGCCTGAGGTCGTAGTCGCGGACGTCCTTGCCGTGACTTCCACGATCACGCAGCGCCTGTACAAGGTTCGTGGCATCAACGGCAGCGTGATGCCCATCTCGTTGAACACGCTGTCCTTGGCCCCAACTGCAACCGGCAAGGGCGAGTCGTATCGCATGTTCTTCCAAGAGCCTGCGGACGTCGAAACCGACGAATCGAAGGCGCCCGCAGATCGCATGACCATCGACGGGCTGCTGCTGCAGGACGTGTCGCCCAGCGCGTTGATGTCGGCCTTGGCAGGCCATGGGAAGAGCGCTTCGATTCAGCTCGAAGACGGATTCGCATTTCTGGGTGGCCGGCTCATGCATCGAGACACTATCAGCAAGCTGACCCAAGTCTGTAGCGGCCCGCCGAGTCTGAAAGTCGCACGACACCACGACAGCAAAGATGCCATCGAGCCCTGCTTGGCGATCGGACTTCGCATCCAGCCCGAGCTGTTTTACCGATTCCTCAGGCGCGACAAGGGCGACAGCCGCGACCTCGGATTCTGGCCGCGGTTCCTGACCTTTTGCTACGACCCCGAGCGATTCCCCGCCACACGGTGGAACGCGGCAAGCTCTGCTTCCATGGCGAGCTATTTGCCACTGATGGAGCGGCTGAGCACGCTATTGCCTCCGGCGGACGCTCCGCCGGGATCCGATGAACCCGCGCGCACAGTGTTGGTGCTGGACACATTTGCCAATGCGCACCTGCGGGAGATTGCTTATTGGCTCAAGGCGCAAATGAACGGGCAGTTTCATGACATCCAGGACGCTGCGGGCCGTGCCGCTGAAATCACGCTGCGCCTAGCGAGCAACTTCCACGTGGTGTGCCACGGCGAAGGCTTGATCTCCCGCGAGATGATCGAACGCGCATGGGCGTTCGCGGAATGGTCGCTGGCGCAGTTCCGCAATGTCTTCGTCCACGCGTTGCAACCGCCGCCGAAACCCCTGAAATTGAGACAGATGAAACCGCCGAGGCTGCCGCATCTTCAGCAAAGACTCAACGCAGATATGGGGTTCATGATCGAGTGCATCTCGGCATGTAGCGCTCACGCTCCCCAGAGGCAGATTCATCTGAGCCAAGTTGCGCTTTTGAGCGGATTCCCGAAGGCCCGCTTCCTCAGGACGCTGGGTTGGCTGCTCGCCGCGCGCTTGATCGAAATTGATGGAGAGATCGAAAGCGGGATGGTCCGCCTTTCGCCGATCCAACATTTCAGTCCCCCTGGCGGGAACGTGCCGCGTATTTGGACGAAGAATCCCGTATAGGCAAAAAAACATCAACGAGCGGAAGGTGAACGCCGACGGCTGCCTAACATGGCGGTCGAACCGGTGCTGTGGCGCCTGATGAACGCCGTGGTGTCGCAGCAGTAAGGAAGTCATCTTGTCTTTGAGCACGCTGAAGGCGCTGACAAGCAAGTCGATCGAGGCGATGAGGCGTAAGGCCAAGAACGATGCGCGACCCGATGGCATGGATCAATCTCGCGTCCAGACCGTTGCTGAATCGGTTGCTCAGCCTGCATTGCCGGCGCCAATGCCATGGCGCTGAAAGCCAGATTGAGCGCATAGCAGGAGCTTCCTGACATTAGCATCTTGCGCCAGTCAGCCTTCCGCGCAGGCCAAACCTCGACGATTCGTTCGGAAGGGGTCGCAAGCTTCGTTTGTCATGCTTGGTCATCTCGACTATGTTCGATACCTTGAATAGCTGTCGCGGACTTGCGTGTCGTTCGCATGAGGGGGGGCATGGACGTGCAGTTCGGTTGTCTCTCAGCGTTGCCGTCCTTCTTGGCCAACGCGAAATTGTGGGACGGGATGTTCTCGCCTCGTGGCAAGTTGTCTGAGTCCGCGACGCGCAAGGACGCCCGGCGGTATCTGGCGGCCCATCGCTACGGATTTGTGTCCGGCAATCGGCGCTACGACGCGCCGGAAGGTGCGCGCCTAATCGTACTGGAAGTCACCCGATCGCTGTTGGAGCGTGGCCTATGGACACTGCCAAGCTGGAGGCTTGAACAGTCTCTCGCGAAAGAGGCGTCCACACGACTGGGTTGGGACATTGGCCCTGCGTCATCAGAGGCTGCGGACCTGAGGCAACGCCTGAACACGGTCCTTGTCGAGAGCGACCTCGTGAATGTTCTCCTACCGTATCCGGTCGGCGACGAAGTCGATCTTGATAGCCTCGTGGCGGCGATAGCAAGCGAGCTGGATCAGGGTAGCCCTGGAGAAGCGATTCTCTTGCGCGACGTTATGGCGCCGGTGATGTCGGCGGACATTCTGTCCTTAGTCGTCCCTCAGCGGGATGTCGGTTCGATGGGATTGGACCCGGCTGTATTCTTCGAACAGCGCGTAGATTTCGCGCTGGAGGGCCTCAAGGGACAACGGCTTGTTGTCGAAGTGGATGGAGGCCAGCACATCCAAGATGAGTCACAGGTCTCTTTGGACCGGAATCGTGATCAAGCACTTCAGGTCGCGGGATGGTTCGTCTGGCGCATTCCGACCGATCGATTGAGCGACGTCGCCTCACTGAAGGACGACATGCGCGGTCACCTGGAGCGACTTGGATTCAAGCCGGCACCGCCAGAGAGGGCCTGGCCGGTCGCCGCCATGGTGTGGACAGCGACCTCGGTGGTCCGCGTCCAGTGGCTTATCCTCGAAGCGATGCTGGGAGGTCACGCCTGCTGCGATCGGATGCTGCAGGTGTCCGTAACGCCAACAAAGGCGCTCGGAGACGATCTGGCAATCCAAGATCTCAATGATCTTCTAGCGCGCGTTTCCGGGCTGTTTGGCATCGAGGACATGCCCGAGATTGTTGCGACGGACGCAAGTGAGGCCGCGCTCATTGTCGATGTGAGTGTCTTTGAACCAAAGCGCGCCGTGCACTCAATGGCCGGAGCGGCAGTCGCGTGGTCGCGGCCCGCATGCAGGTCGGTTGAACCTCGGTGCCGTCCAATCCCAGTTCGGCCCGGAATGCCGCGGTACGTTCCGATGCCACCGGCGGAGCCGATCCTAGACGACTTCGTACGAGACCTGTTCCGGAAAGACGGCTTGAGACGGGATGACAATGGAGTGTCTGATCAGCAAGCAATCGCACACCGAATCTTGATGGGACAAGACGTTGTCGGCCTCCTGCCGACCGGCGCAGGTAAGAGCCTGCCGTACATGCTTGCAGGCCTGCTACTGCCAGGGATGACACTCTATGTGGGTCCCCTCGTGTCGTTGCTTCAGGACCAGTCCGAGCGCCTGCTAGAGGCTGGAATCGACCATGTAGCCTTCATTTCTGGCGCGGTCGAAGCTGGCGCGAAGAAGCAGATTCTTGATTCCCTTACAGGGCTCCGGTTCCTCCTCGTCTCACCAGAGCGATTCCTTACGAGAGCGTTTATTGATGCATTGAAGAACCAAGCGCTGTCGTATGTCACGGTCAGCCAAGTAGTGATTGATGAATGCCATTGCGTCAGCGAATGGGGGCACGACTTTCGTCCGGCCTACTTGAGCCTGAGTCGCATCAGTCGTGAACGCACCAAACGCCTGGGCTTCGCCGCGCCGTTGGTAGGCCTGACCGGAACGGCTTCGACGATCGTGCTTTCCGACGTATTGCGAGAGCTCGGGATCGTAGATCCTGCAGCATGCATTCGCGCCAAGAGCCTGGATCGAGCAGAAATATCTATCCGATGCCACCGCGTCACGATCCCAGCGAAACGCGAACAGCAGGTTGAGGAAATCGTTCGTGACTTCCTTTTGACGCACTCCGGCCCCGCCGAAGGCATGCTCATCTTTTGTCCATTCAAAGGCCAGCGCAGCATTGGAGTCCTGTCCGTGGCGGCACACCTTGCGGAACGGCTGCCTGGAATTGATGTTCGGTTCTATACGGGAGGAGATGCTCCTTGGAAGGACTACGCGGTATTCCAACTGAGAAAAAAAAAGGACCAGCTCACTGCGGCTGATATCGCCCTAGCCGTGCCAGCATGGGGCAAGAAGGGACAAGAGGCGAAGGACTGGGCAGAGCTCAAGCAGGAGACACAGCGCGAATTTGTTGGTGAGGGCCGTGTCAACTTCCGCGTTCTTGTTGCAACCAAGGCATTTGGCATGGGAATCGACAAGGCGTCGATCCGCTCGGTCGTGCACGTAGTAGCGCCGACATCGCCAGAGGCGTACTACCAGGAGATTGGCCGCGCAGGACGAGACGGCAAGCCATCCGAAGCGATTCTGCTGTTCTGCGATATCGACGCGGCGACGACTGATGCGGTACTCAGCCCAGACCATAGCATCGATCAAGCAAAGCAGATCTACGAGACGTTTACACAGAAGAATCGATTTGGCGGCGGTGACTTCCTGCGCACCTTTTTTTTCCAAATCAAGTCGTTTTCGGAAGCCCCGGCAGCTGGGCGTTCGATCTATCTGGTCGCTCGAGAGCTTCACAAGCAGTTAAAGGACGGCGTAGCCAATGTTCTGCCGTTCAAGTTCGACACCGGGCGACCGATCGGCGATTCGGATGATAGATCGCTGGAAATCGAACAGGCGTTGGTACGTCTGATCCATCTCGGCGTTGTGGATGGATATCTGAAGGACTACCGCGCGTGCACCTTCGAAGTGGAAGTCAATCAAGACTGGGTAGAACTGCGGACGAAGCCAGTCGAACTGGCACTCTATTTCAGCGATCGGTTCCGATCCTTCGTAGGCCGCTACGAGCTTCGAGCAGATGATGTGCCGGCAAATGCAATTCTGACCGCGGGCGCACGCCTTCAGGATGTCTACACGGCCGCTGCATCTCAGATGATGAGTTTTGTGTGTGCCAACATCGAGCGACAGCGAAGGCAAGCGACCAGACAAATGCTGGAGCTTGCGCGAATCGGCGTTACGGATTTCGATGAAATGCGCCGTCGTCTTCTGGCCTATCTTCAGGTGTCCGAGCGCTACACGGGGGATCTCGAAAAATTGTCATCCACCGCGTCAACTGCGGAGTGGATCGAGATACTTTTTCAGACCAACTCGCCGCAGGACTTGGCCGAATTGCATGGCGCCTGCCAGCGTGTTCTTGAGTCAAATCCGGGACACCCGGGCCTGCTGTTCATTACGGCGGTTTCCCGCCCATTTGCGACGGAGGGAGATCTCCAGCGATCAGCCGAGGAAGCGCGCGCTTGTGTACAACGGGCGGCAGAACTCGGACTGGATGCCGAAGCGGTTGCCTCGGCCTTTCTAAACTTCAGGGAAAAAGGCTGGCGTGCATCTGACGCTCTCGAGTTGCTGGTAGATGAAATCGTAGGTGGGATCTACATAGCTGTGGGACGTAGTCCGGAAGATCTGATCCCATTTTTGAGGAGCGGCAGAGTGCGAAAACAGTGGCTGGCGACATACATACACGACGCAGTAACAGTTTCGACGGGACCCAAGACAGGAGTATTGGCATGAGTGCCGATCGAGACAAGGCGACAGCCGAGGCAATCGACGAGATCAGAAGCGTCTCCCAGGAGCTGGCTAGACTGAGTGGCGCGGTGCAGTCCCATGGAAGAGCCGCCGAAGCGTTGGCAGCCGCGTCGCAGCAAGTCGAAAAGCTATGCGGACTGCTGCAGGTCTTGCCTATGGATTTGTCCACTTGCTTGGACCGCGGAAACCAATTGCTTTTGTCGACCGAGGAGGCCCTTGCGCCTGCTGGAAGGCTTGTGCGCGGATTGGAAGATGTTCAGCGGTCGGTTGCATCGACTGCGACATCGGATCAACTCTTGGGCGGCATCGAACGATTGGTGGGCGAGACACGAGCGTCTGGAGATGACGCAGTGGCGAGAACCGATAAGGCGATCCAAGGGGGTGTTCATGGGCTCGAACAGGCGGTGAGAAATGCTTGCGAACTGCTGACCAAGCGAATAGTTGCAGTGGATGAAGAGTTGGGAAGGTTGTCCGCACGGGTCAATGCGGTTGAGAGTGGGGTCGCTACTGCGTCACAGGCGATATCGGATCTCAATGGGCGACTTGAAAAGCAGCTTCTACAGGTTGGAGAACGGGATGCGAGAATCCAGGAAAAGTTGTCGACGCTGGAACGGCTCGCAAGGAGAAGTTTGTTCGCCATCCTGATGGGGCGTGAGGCTTCCCCAGAGCGGAATAGAGGCGGGTAGCTCACGCTTGCCTTGCCGTTACCCGAAAGTCAGCACGAGCCTACGCCAACAACGAAGGCCAACCACCAGGCCTTGACGGAAAAAGGGGCTCGAGCACCAAGACCCTGTGCAGTGGCGTCATTGCTCGGCCGGCCGATCAGATGGCGACTGAAAATCCTCAGCACTTCATGAAATTGCGTATGAAACACTTTGACAACGACGGATCTGCCTGTATGATGAAATCTAACATCATACGAAAGGCTTCAGATGCGCCTGACACATACATCCGATCAGCTGGACCGGGAAGTGAAACTGCTCGTGACCGAGGTCGCATCGCTTGCGGATGTCGTGATGGGCGAGGGCGCTGGCCTGCGTGCGCTTGGCCTGGATGAAAGCTCCGATTTCGCGCAGACGCGACATCCCGACGACCTCGCCGACTATTCCCAAGCCATTTGGGATCGTGTTCACCGCGTCGAGCGATACGTGCGCGAACAGTGCTGGTCTGACTCGCTCGATACGGATGTTCGCCTTCTGGAACACGCGGCGACACGTGCGTTTTCCGAAGTGGTGATTCGCGGTTACGAAGAAGAACGTTTTTCCCATCCTCAGCCCAAAAATCCCTTGCCCGGGTCGTGGGAGGACGGCGCGGGTGACGTAAGTCTCGGCTTTTTCCATTTGGGGATCCTCGCGGAACTCGTCGCCTTGGCCTCCGCTCGCCTGAAGGTCGATCGCGGCGAGCGCCTGACGATGGCAGAGATCGCGCTACTAGCCGACGTAAAGGAAGCGACCGTGGTCACCAACGCACACCGCAAGAACTTCGCGAGCGTGGAGGAAGACAATCGGCGCTACGCGGAAGCTCGAGACGTGTTGCCTTGGCTGGTGAAGTACGGCTACCGCCCCACGCTCAAGGGTGGCCATGCGACGGAGCCGATGCCGGCCGAGCGCGCCGACGCCGGGATTGCGCTGCTTTTTGTGCCGGTGGCGAACGATGGCGCCTGGTTCGGCCCGCAGTGTCGGCTGGATGGCCGCTACGTGATCGGTAACGGCAAGACCGAGCGGCGCTTTGAAGACTATTTCGCCGCCTTGGCTGCACTGGTGGAAATGCCCACGCCACGGTGGCGAACGAATGACAACGGCGTGCGCGGCATGGCGTTCGGCGTTCGTTTCGACCGAGTGGCGCGCAACGACATCGAACGCAGCCTCGCTGAGCTCGTGCCTCGCCTCGGATAGCTGGATAGGGGTCAACGCAAGCCCTTCTTTCGAAGCCGGGGTGGTGCATGAAAGCGCGACGGCTCGGAGAGACGAGCACCTGATTCACCCACTCGCAAAGGAACGCCCATGAACCGCATGCTCGAACGATTCCGCTCCACCATCATCGCCAACCCGAACCTGTCGCCGGACGACCCGCTGCTACTGATCGAGCGCTCCGGCGAGCTCGCGATGCACTACGCACCGTTCGAGTTCGTGCAGGCGAAAGCGAAGGTCGTTCTGGTCGGAATTACGCCTGGTGCGTTTCAGTCCTCCCTCGCGTTGCGCGTGCTTCGCGATGCGCTCAATGAAGGCGTACAGGACATCGATGCACTACAGCGCGCGAAATCCTCGGCAAGCTTCTCCGGGACCCTACGTACGAACCTTGTCGCGATGCTCGACTCGATCGGGCTGAATCGGAAGCTCGGAGTTCGTTCTTGCATGGATGCTTTCGCCGACGGCTCAGAACTGGTCCACTTCACGTCGGCCCTGCGGTTCCCGGTGTTCAAGAAGGGCGGCAACTACTCCGGTAGCCCGGCGATCGCCAGCTCCACCTTCCTGCACCCTTTTTCCGACCGCTGGCTCAAGGAGGAGGCGTCCGCGCTCCCTGACGCGGTATGGATTCCGCTTGGCAAGGAGCCTGCCGCCGCGATTGATCGGCTTGTTTCCGCGGGATTCCTTCGAGCGGATCAGGTGTTGGATGGCCTACCGCACCCGTCCGGCGCTAATGCTGAGCGCATTTCTTACTTCATGGGAATGAAGGACCGGAACAATCTTTCCAGCAAGACTAATCCAGACCTTCTGGATGCAGCGAGGTCGGGGCTCACGCGGAAGCTCGGCCCAGTCGAGGAGATTCCGCCGAAAAGTTCGGTTGTCATTTCCAACGATTCTGTTGGCCCCGCTGCGGTGCGACCGCAGGTCCAAGACAAGGCCCCGCCAACCGCGGGAAAGCGCGAGTCCGACCGGGCTGAGCGGGCCCTCGCCTCTGCGTTCAAGCGAATCAAGGCTTCAACGGTCAAGATCGCGGGATTCGAAACCGGCATGGGGCGGCACCTGGCCATCCAGCGAGATAGCGCATCGATCAAGGTATGGACGGAGGAATTGGACTTCCCGGGAGGCCTGGGATCCTTCAAGCCCTACTCCACATCCACCCCGCGAAACTCCAACCTCGCGGCCAATGCACCGCGATGCTCGGATGGCCACCGCGCGCGTTTATGGGAAATCGTGGGATTAGACAACCTCGACCGGCTCATTGCTTGGTATGCCAAAGCGTGACCCAGCGCTCGCGGGAGGGCGTAGCGTGTTGGTCCCTCCCTTTCGCCATGGTGAACATCGGCCACTTCGGCGTGCCCAGACCAAAGCACTAACCCCCGCGTTCGACTACACGTCAGCTCTCGACCAAAAGCGGAGGTTAGGCAACACATGCGTGAGGCCCCGCCAGGCAGCGTCACGTGGACAAACTGTGGCGCCTATCTCAGGTTGGTACCGACGAATGTCCGAATTGTGCTGTAAGCGCCTGGGGTCGACTCCATCAGCCTTCTGTCCGCTTGGCACCTAAATGCCAACGTAGGACCTGGGCCAGCCATGCTCACTTCGAAAGCGTCGATGCGTAACAAGAGCATCCACACTGGATCGGGCGCCATCGGATCGATTGGGTAGTGAGAAAAACAAGTAACTCTGTGAAGTCTTAGTGCTAAGGAGCCGAAGCCAACACCCATCTTTATTGCGATCTTGCTCAGCCTGGGTGTCGAGAAATCAATGTCTAAAGAAAAGTATGTTGGAGGAGCTTTGAACGACGCGTGCAGATCATGGAGGTACTGATTGATGAAGCGATGAGGCTCCTGATCTGATAGGAGTAGAAAATACCTAGCGGATGATGTCGCCGCGTTCGGCTGACCGGACGCCAGATTCGGTTCCGGTGTCAGACAGGTGAGGCGTAGCAAGTCGCATAGCAGATCAACTGTGGAATTTGATGCGTTCGTAGACTGAGTGGTCGCGTTGCTAGGCGAATATCTAAAAAACTTGGCCTCTAAAAAATTGCGGTATCTCCAGCCGTAGTTCGCGAGTGCTTTTGTGCCAATCCTAGATCCTCCGTAGTCTAGGTAAATGTCACAAACTCGGCGATTACCTAAGGGGAGTTGCTTAGTGTCATAGCCGTGCTCCAGCTGAAGCCTCTGAATCGGATCGTTGACGTTTTTTGCGTGGAGTGCGTTGAGGAGGGAAAACGAGAAACAGCTGACAGCATTCGCTTCATAGCGGACTTTTTGGAAGCCCCAACCAGAAACGGCTTCGGGTAATACAGAGAAGGCGCTTTCAATGAGCATGGCTTGCCTCAATTGTCGAACAACGGAATCCCAGTGTAAGTGCCCATCGGATGCAACTAGAGGTATCGCTACATGTCTTCATCGTAAAGGCGCTCGGCGGTCTAGGCCAGTGTGCTGGCGTCACGGTGAGCCATGATTGCGACTGACCGCTCCAGGGTCGGAAGTGGACATCGGAAGCGGTATGCGCCAGCCGGTGTTCACTTCTTCCCAGAGGCGGTATGAGTGGGGTAGCGCGCGCAGCCCCCAGCCCGGCAATGCTACCTAATACCGCGAAGCTACCTGGGCTCCATCGATTGTCGAAAAGAAAAATGTCCTCGTCGGAAGGGAGGGGAGCAAGAGCTCCCCTCCCGAATCCATTCCTGTCTCTGGCACGTGTTCGCGGCAGACGATCACGCCGTCGCAGATGTGTCTTTCCCGGTTGCGGATTCATGTTCTCGGTGCGAGGACGAATGCACGCCTGTCGATGATGCTTCGTCTCGCAGAGGACCGCTGGCTTCGTCCTTGGTCGTTTCCGCCACTGATCGCTCAGGGGCGGGCTGTACCACGACCTTGAATCTGGGGCGTTCCAACAGCGTGGTCAGCCCGAACAACGCAAGCCCGTAGACCACAATGCCGCCGATCAATTTGAACATTTTCGACTCCTTTGTATTCCGCCGAAGGTTGAAGAGAAGGGCAGGCGTCCGGCGATCCAACCGCGTGCCCCATGGAAAAAGCCTTTCCGATCCGTTCGACGATGTGCTCCGAACTCACGCGCCCGCTTGTCGCGCGACTCTTTCTTCCAGTCGGTCCTGGAGGCTTGCTGCTCTAGTGACGGGTGCGCCGTTCACACCGACTGGAGTTGCCTCGGGGTAGAACTCTTCGACCACCGCAGGAATGTCCTCGAAAAGCTCTTCGAATTCACCCATGGCGAATCCGTTGCGGGCCGCCTCGTCCAATGCTTTCTGGTCAAATCCGCAGCCCCTCCGCAGTGCGTCAAGCTGCTTGGCCTGAGCAATTGCGTCTTCTAGCGTCATGCCAGATCGCACAACAAGGTCGACGTAGTAGATGGCGGAGCGATGGCTCATCGCGGTGGACTTGCCGCGCAGCTTGAGCTCCAACGGCATGCATGCCAGCAGACCGCCCGACACCGCCTCGAAATACTGAAGCCTCGCCGTCAAGGTGCGAATCGAGTTGAAAGATGTCGTCCTAAGCACCCATGAGCCGAGCGCATCCTCCTCGCCGATCTGGACATTAAGCCGCGCATAGGCCTTGCATTCGCCCTTGGAGAACGGACAAGCGTCCGGTGAAGGACAGGGCAGGTTCTCCACGCCTTCCTTTCCCATCCGGCGGCAAGAGTCGCCATTTCCAACGCAAACCGGTCGACCGTTCGTGCGATCGAACAGTGAGTAATCCGCCCGCAGGTTGAGCGACGGATCGTTGAACATCACACGTACGGGGATCGAGCGAAGCTTGCCTCCTGCGGTCTTGTGGAGGGTCTCGTCCAAGGGATGAAGCACCCACCCGTCTCGGTTCTGCACTTGGGTTGTCAGCGTGAACTGGTCGTCCTTCTCCGGAAGGCGCTTCCCGTTGCGCTCCACGACTCGTCCGATGGAAATCCGCCCGATCACTGGTGGCGTAATTGCGAGTCCCTTTAGCACGTCGATTTCTCCTTTGCCTTGTGGATGTCAGTTGAGATGACGAAGCGCCGCGCACCCGGACGCGCGACGGTGTACTTGGCCACGATGTCCGGGTAGTCCGTCGCCATCGCCTTGCTGTCGACGGTGGAGCCGTCCTTGGATCGCTTGAAGGTCACTTGCCCCGTCTTGAAGGCGGCCCGCGAGGCATCACCCATTGCTTCCTGCAGTGACTGCTTGAGCGCTTCGGCACGCCGCTCCTTTGCTGCCAGTTCGTTGCCCAACGCCACGAGCTCAGCGAAGGCCTGGGACAGCGCGACGTTCTCCGAGAAGTCCAAGGTTGTGTCGTTGCCTCTGTAGAGCTGCTTGAGCGCCCTGGCGGCCGATTCGCTGCCGTCGGCACTGGGAGGCCGGTCTTGTTCCACGTGCTCCCAGAACCCCGCTTCCAAGACCACCAGGCGGGAAATCAACTCGATATCGCGAGGGATCCGGTGGACCTCCAGTTGCTGTCCGCAGAGCAGCACGGCTACATCCGCGGCTTCCTTGCCGGTTACGGCCAATTGGTGCTGGACCTGGAGCTGCACGTACTCGGGCACGCCATCGCGCCAGAGACGAGAGCCGAATTCCCCCGCAGTCTTGCATTCGAGAATTTGGACTTCCGGAGACCCGACCACCTCCCGATCCAGGTTTGCCAGCATGAAAGGGAAGGTCGGGTGCCGCAGCACGGCGTTGATCCGGCGGACCTTACGGCCGGTGAGATCCATGTACGCGGAAGCGACGAAGGGCTCCAAGAGCGTGCCCCAGTACCGAGGGTCATCGTGACCGGGCGCCTCCTCGACTGGAGCGCGACCGGTCTTTTCCATCCATAGTTCGAGCGGACTCTTGTAAGGGCACAGCCCGACTGCGGCGGCGGCGTCCGAGCTGCCGATCCCGCCCATACGGACTTGAAGCCATTGATCGCGACTGAGCGTGCGCGTATCGACCACGCGCAGCGCGGTGTGTTTGTCCGACATGATTAGGTCTCTCCAAAGAAGTAGCCCGACCGATGAGGGCCGGGCAGTGGGGGAGGACTAGATCGCGCGCGAATTGCGCCGTTGCCTCGCACGTAGGTGGCTAGAGGTGCAACGCTCGGCCCGAAGTCAAGCGAGAAGGTTCAAACCCAGCCACGAGCCGCGAGCGAGGTCGGTGTGCCATCTCCAATCACGAAATGATCCAAGAGCCGGATCTCTAGCAACGCCAAAGCGTCTCGCAGTCGCAACGTCACGGCACGATCGGCAGCAGAAGGCTCGCTGCTCCCGGAAGGGTGGTTATGGGCCACGATTATTGCCGCCGCGTTGTGACGAAGCGCGGCCCTTGCGACTTCACGCGGATAGACCTCGGCGCCGTCGAGGGTGCCGAAAAACAAGATCTCAAACGCAAGCAACCGGTGACGGTTGTCGAGAAAGAGGACCCCGAAAACCTCTCGCTCAAAATGGCGAATCTTTCCCGAGCAAAACTGACCTGCGACAGCGGGATCAGTCATCGCAGCACCTCGCTCTAAACGTCGCTCCAGAATCTCGACTGCCTGAGCGACGATCGCGTCTTCGGAACACTTCGACCCCGCTTTTGAACTCTTCTTCACTGCGTGCCGGTACGCGGAGCTTTCGATGGCCGCTGCGCTTGGTCCGACATGTTCTGACGCAAGTGACTCCTGCTTCTGTTGATTGCTCACGGATACCTACCTCCCGGTCATGGATGGTGCGATCGAGGCGTCGAAAGGAAACGGGGCGGCGAAGGCCGCCCCGCATTGCACCGGCTGTCAGGCGATCAGCCTCAATGTCTCTTCCAAAGCCTTCTGCTTGAGAGCAGCTCCTTGCCCGAACCACGCAGCGTCCCTGCGGTGGTCGTCGCTGCGGGCGCGACGGTGGAAATCGACGTACTCGGTCACGCTGTTGAGCAGTCCCCACGCCGTTCCGCGGCTGGAAGCGAGCGAAGCACCTCTGCCGCCACCGTCGTAGAGCATGCGGACCGACTTGATCGCCTGCTCGTTGACGGTCGTGGTGTTCCCTTGCTGTGTCGGGTAGGTAAGAACGCGCCGAAGAAGACCCTCAACCGAATCCGGGTCGACCGGACACTCGACCAGGGCCTTCATGCGAGCGACAAAGCCATCCCACGACGACACGGTGACGCCAAGCTGTCGCTTGACGGCGACCGGATCGAACTGGCTGCGATGCGGCACCTTCACGGCGCCGCTGGTATTGCCCAGCGCTATCCGCAGCGTGTTGTTGCAGACCACCCGAACCGATGTGAACTGGGCGGTCGTGGCGAGCGATCCGTCGCAGGCCGTTGCGAGGAGCAAATACGCGTCCACGCGATCACGGCCCTTCAGCGTCGTGCTTTGTCCTGTCTTCGCCAGCGCCCAGAACTTCCTTCCATTTCGCAGGACGCCACCGGTTTCGAGCTGGAAACCCCCGACCTCGGTCAGGTCGCGGTAGAACTCGAGGATCTCACCTGGCTGGACAACTTGGAAACGCTTGGAAACCACGGCCAGCGGGGCCTTGGAATCCGAGCGGAACAGTACCTTTTGCTCGGGGAATGCCTGGATTGTGCCGACTCCGTTCTGCCCGATGATGTAACGAACGTCAGACTCCTCGATCGCCCAGTTCATGCCGGCGCTTTGCTTCCAGACTTCGATGGACTGATCGGGAGCGAGGCGCTCTCCCAGGCCATGCCAAGGCTTCTCGTTTACGTACGCCATCGATTCGACAAGATGCATGTTCTGACTCCTTTTCGTGAAGGCATAAACGCCCAAGGCCCGGAATGACCGGGCCTTGGGCTATGCCGTGCTATGGGTTGTGGATCAGGGCCGTCGGTTCGTGCAGCCAGCGCACTTTGCGATGCCCACCAGCAATGCAGCGGTCACCAACAGGATGCAGGTCAGCACCTCGGTCTTCTCTTGCATGTAGTGATCACTCCCCTTCGAGCGCATCACGGCGGAGCGCTCTTACGCGAGACCGAACCTTCCCAGTCTCACTAAGGTGATATAGGTCTCAACTTATTTTCATTGGGGTCGATCACACTCACTACCGGGAACTCTTCTGTTTGTGCGCCAGCGAGTGAGTGGGTTCGAGAGGTGGTCGCACAGGCATGGGCCCTATGCCGCAGGCTAGGCGGCGCCGAGAGCAACTCCTTGCTGAGCTATGCACGCCTTCGGCACATCCTTGCCTAAATGAAGTAGCCCACGCGAAGGCGGTCTGGCAGGGCATGCTTGGGCTGGTGAGGAGTGCAATGGGTCAGGTACTGTAGAAAATAAGGCGACTTGCGCAGGGGTAAGGGTAATACTGACTTGGTCGCCAACCGCTGACCCGGCCTGCTGGCCCCGGCTAGCTCGTACGTGATGCGAGGGCTAGACCGTCACTGAATTGGACTGAATTCGATGAAAGATCTCCTTCGTCTGATCATGGCGGATTGGCTGCACGAAACGCTGGCCGGCGGACTCGCCATTCTGGTGTTGTTCTTCGTATGGCACATCCTGGTCAACGGGACGCTCCTCACAATTCGCCTGAGCGGATTGAGACGAAACATCAAGGGCCTTAAGAACGTTCCGACGGCCAACATCAAGGCTTCCCTGGCTCGACTTTTCGAGCGCACTGTCTGGCGCGACGCCTGGCGCGAATACGAAGAAACCTTGCACGAGCAATTGGACTCATCCAAGGCAGAGCCTACTGTTCTTGGAATCCGGGCCACGACGCAGGCCGAGGCGTTCTTCAACAGCGAGGTGATGGTAGACGACCCCTTGCATGTGGAGTTCTACAAGCACCTCCCTGGCATCCTGACCGGCATTGGCATCATCGCCACGTTCACGGGACTTATCGACGGTCTCCAGCATTTCGATGCTTCAGCGACCGAGCCGGAGGCGCTGAAGCACAGCCTCGGCGGACTGTTCGACTATGTACGACAAGCCTTCACGTTTTCGGCGGTCGCGATCGGACTCGCGATGTCGTTCACCATCTTGGAAAAGCTGATCTACAACCTCTGCGTCCATCGCGCATTGGGAGTCGCAGCCGAACTCGACGCCTTGTTTCGGGCAGGTGTCGGTGAGGAGTACCTTTCAAGCCTCGTCAAGTCATCGGAAGACAGCGCGGTCCAGACCAGGCAACTCAAGGAGAGCCTGGTCCAGGATCTCAAAGTGTTGCTGACCAATCTGACGGAGAGACAGATCGAGGCGACAAGACAGCTGTCGACCGATATCGGAAAGAGCCTGCAAACCAGCCTTGAAGGGCCTCTCCAGCACATTGCCGAGACCGTGAAGGCAGCCAGTGGCGACCAGTCGGCCAACTCGGCGCGCATGCTCGAGAACCTGATGAGTGCGTTCATGGCGCAAATGAAGGAGGCTCTCGGAGGGCAACTCGGTGATCTTAGCGGTCTGATGCAACAAACCACGCAAGCCGTGGCTCAAGTGGAGGCAACTCTGCGCGGATTGGTCGCCGACATGGAACGCAGCTCGCAAGCGTCTTCGAGCGGGATGCAGGCGGCGATCAACGGCCTGATCCAATCGCTTACGGACTATCAGAACCGGATGGCCGACAGCGCCTCCACGCAACAATCGCAGGCCCTTTCACGGATGGAAGAAGCGGTCCTGCGCATGGCCGAGGCACAAGAGGCCTCGACGCGTCGTGCGCAGGAAGCATCCATCGCAGCTAGCGAGCAGATGGGCAACGTTACGACCCAGTCGATCGACGCCAGCCAACGCGCGACCGAGGCAGCGCAGGCCTTAATGTCGGGCATGCAACAGGTCTCTATCGAGGCAATCCGGGGAATGGAGAGTGCTGCAGGTCGCATAAATTCCGCGATTGCCGCGATGGACGCTGTAGCCGAACGCCTGAACCGTGCGGGCCAATCCTTGGCCGGGCTGCAGGAAAAGTCCATTGACGCGGCGGGTAAGCTCGAACGTGCATCCACGACATTGGGCACGGGTGCGCAAGCCATGTCGCAGGCCATGGGGACACTGGGTCAAACATCCACGCGACTGGAAGGTGTTTCCGGACTTATGGCCAGCGAAGGCCAAGCGCGCGAGGCGGCGCTGCGGGAAATCCAACATGTCCTGGTCAAGAGCCGGGAGGCCTCTGAGCAATTCGGGAAATTGAGTGCCGAAGTGGAAAAGCATCTCGGGGAGGGGATCGATCGATTTGGCGACGCCACCGTCAAGGTACTCAACAACGTGCTCAAGCAATATGACACCTCGTTGGGAGGCGCAGTCTCCATGCTCAGGGAAATGGTGGATGAACTCTCGATGATCGTCGAACGCATTTCCTCTTCCAGGGCTAACTAAGTCATGCTCGGCAGCACTTCGCAGAGGAGGCGCAAGGGCAAGGCGGAGGGCGAACGGCCGTTCTGGATCAGCTATGCGGATCTGATGACGGCCATGATGGTGCTGTTCCTAAGTGCCATGGCGGTTACGATCGCCGCCGTAACGCGCAAAGTCACTGCACCTGCCGAGCAACGCAGCCAGGACATCGCGCAAATCTGCTCCAACATCAAGCAAGGATTGGGCGGAGTTCCCAGCCTGAAAGTCGATTGCGTGAATGATCGGATTTCGTTCGGCGACGCCGGTCGCTTCGCCACGAACAACTACCGACTGCCCCCTGAAGCGAACCAAGCGCTGGCGACCTTGGTGCCGGTTGTGTTGAAGGCAGCTGACGGGCCGTTAGGCCGCAAGTGGCTAAAGCAGGTCGTCGTCGAGGGCCACACCGATATGGTCGGTGGCTACCTTTACAACCTTCACCTGAGCACGGAGCGATCCGAATGGGTACTTTGCCTGTTGATGGACCCGCGCAAGAACGAAGCCCTCAATCTCACGCCTCAGCAGCTCCAGCGCGTACGGCAACTTTTTTTGGCGGGTGGCGTGTCGTTCAACAACCAGCGCGCGACGGCAGATGAGAGCCGAAGGGTAGAGCTCAGGCTCGACTTCTATGGACTGAACGACGACCACAACGCCGTCGAGCCATTGCCGTCGAATGCGCCAACGGATGCGTGCCAATTATGAGCAACCTTGGTGACGGACTGCAGCAAAGTCTCGATCGCTGCCTGCAGCAACTGCAGAGACAGACTCCCACGTGGTCACCGCAGGCTCTGGAGCGCGAACGCGTGAAGATCTGCGGCACTCGCGAGGTGCCCATGTTCGATCCCCGCGCAACCAATCGTTTCGACGAAGCCATAGCGCGCCTGATCGATGGCGGTGTAAGAGGTATCGAAGCGCGCGATCACGTTGTTCTCGCGTACAACCTCGCCGAAGCCCATTCGGCACTGAATGGACAAAGCCTGCTCGGCACCCTGCCGAAGGTGACGCCGCTTTTGGAGCATTGGCGAAACTTGCTGGGCGCGCGCGGCAGTTTGCGTCAGGTGTGGCGGGGTTCCTTACTCAGTCTGTTCCGGGGGCAGCGTACCGACGCCGGATTTGGAGCGACTCGACAGTTCCTTGCCGATACATTGAAGGTTTTGCGCTCAGCGGACTTTCGCCCTGCATGGCTTGAGGCCATGCAACGTCATCCGAATCTGCTCACCGAAAAGGCGGTCGACGCCTACGCCAAGGAGTGGATCGAAGGTCGTCGGGAGAGCGTTCAAGAGCTGACGGAGCTGCTGGAGTTGCCCGAGAAGAGCTGGTTCTGGACCAGTCTGATCGAGGGCATCGTGAAGGCATGTTGCGAAACGCCCAATGACGCGCTGTTCGACGAACGGTGGCCGATTGCCTTGTCAATGATCAAGGACCACCCGTCGTGCCGCAATTTCGTCCTAGGTGGCGTGCTTGAGCGCTATGCGAGGAAGAAGGTCCCCGCGCGAAATGATGACCTCTTGCAGGTATCGCTCGAGGCATGGGGGAGCCCGCAACCAGGAGCCGATTCGACCGGACGCTGGTTGGATACATCCAAAGACGCCAGCACCATGGTGAGCGGATGGCTGGCGGAAGAGGACCTTGAGGACTTTGCCGAGTTCTGCAAGGGCGATGAGTCCGTCGATGCCCGGCGGCTGGCTTACTGGTTGCGATTCAAGAAGCAGATTACCTTCAGCCGTATCGTCTTGGGGACAGCGATCACGAACGAAGCTCGGCACAACAGGAAGTACAGAGAGTTCATCGCACGCAAGAAGGGACGCCTGGGAAACTTGGTCGGCACGCCGCATGACAATGCGATCATCTTGCGCATTGCGGATTGGTGGTTTGTTGAATTCAGCAAGAAAGGCAACGCCTGCTACCCGTATCGCAACGACGTCCGCCCGTTCGACCCTACAGAACAATACTTGGGTCTTTCCAGCGATCTCAAAAACCCTCGTGCGGTGCAACAATGCGGTGGAGAACGCCTTCACCACATGTCTGAGTGGGAAGAGAGGTTCGACATCTTCTTGTCAGAACGTGGCATATGGCCCGATGACACTGGCAAGGTCAGGGCTTCGCGACCCGTCGTACGTGTAAGCAATGTTCCCGCTAAGGTGAAGCCGGCAGAGACGGTAATGCTCAACGTCCGCCTAAGCGCAATCGGTTTGGATCAGCGTCTTATCGATTCGCTTCAGGCGCTGTCACCACGCCTGGTCGATCACCGATCGAATGGCGGTGCCTTCTGGATCGAGCTTAAACAGGCGCCGCAGGCCGAACTGAAAGTTCAGATGCAGCGACATGGATTCCGCTACTCATCGCCGAGGGGGTTCTACAGAAAATGAAGCTCCCTTGGTCGAGCCGCAAGAAGGGTGGTGACGTGCGCGAGCCTGTCAAGGCTTCGCCCGGCGACGACGCCTGGGAGATCAGCTCAACGCCATCGCTGGCAGATTCGCCTGTCGGCGCATATGCGGATCAGTTGGCCGAGGAGGGTATCGCGGCAAGGACGAGCGACGGCTACCGGATTCCGTGGCCTTCGCTCTATCGGATCATCGGCAACGAGGAACACGCGAGCAGCCTTGGGCTGCTTGGGCTTCCAGCAGCCACTGCGCTTCGCCCCCATCTGGTGAGCGAGGGAACGCCGGCCGATCCCTCCTTCGCGATTCGCCTGGGACACTGGGTGGCGCCTTCCGGTCCGTTGCCTGTATCGGCCGTTACTCGCATCGGGGCTGTCATTCGCCAGCAATCCGGAGATGAGCTGCTGCCGAAACCGGCGTGGGAACTGCTCCGCGCGCTACACGAGTTGGTCAACCACGGGTCATCCTGGTCGGCACAAGAGCGACTGATCGCCACGGGACGGATCCAGTCGCTGGCGGGGGAATGTGCCGCATCCGTAGACGGCTATCTGGCCCGGACTGACGTTGTCGTCCCTGAGCGATTGGACGTCGACCTAGTTTCCGAGCAGGCGGCGGGCGTTCCCGTCGTCGAGTTGGTGCCTCGTCCCGACGGTGCGCCTGGCGAGTGGCTTGATCAGTTCGACGCCTACAACCGGGTACAGCCGCGTTATGACGTAGTGCAGCCTGGTGGGCATGTGACCCACGTGGCACTACCGCCGGACATGCGTGACGTCCTTGAACATGTGAAAGCCACGCCAGGGCGCCGGTTCGCTTCGGGTGAGGCTGACGCATTCATCCACAACCCGTATCCGTTCCTGGGTGACAACGCCCACGATGTCTTGCCTCCGGAGGCATTCGAGGCAGCCCGCCAGCGCGCTGGCGTTATCGAGCGCGAAATGGACGCGTTGCCCTCCGACACAGGCATGGACCTGTTGTTCGTGGACATTTCCGGGAGTGCCGACGATGCGTGCGAATCCGTATCGGACAGCGACGTAGTGAAGGCGATCCTGGTCGCGGCGGCTGCCGCCAGGCAGTCCGGTCTACCGCTGTTCCGTTGGCGCAGCTATCGGATCGTCCTGTCCGGAACCACGCCGTCGGCGCTGCATCAGCTGGGCGAATGGCTCGCGCTCGCTGCAGCTAAGCCCAACGTGCTAGGGGTCGACGAGGTGTTCAACCTCAAGGCATACAGTGACCGCGTGGTCGGCTTCGATGGCAAGCCGATCCATGTTCCTTTTCTTGGCAAGAAGGATGCTGCTCGCGACTGGGATCCCGACAACATTCAGCTGAATGTTTCGTCTACCCATCCAGCTACCGGTGCAACAACAAACATTTCGCTGGACGCGGATCAGGTGTCACAGCTGGAGCGGGCCACGAAAGCAGCGATCAGCGACGGCTCGACCACCGTGAGCGTACCCGGCACGGACATGGAGATTCCTATCGAAGAGGCGCGCGAGTGGCTGAAGGGCTTCGACGAAGGCGTAAGGAAGCAGCCTACTGCACCCCCGACGCCCAAGAACCCGCCGCCCGGTCACGCCACCAGCCTGCGCATCCTTCACAACATCGAGGCGTTGGAATACGGCGCTGCAGTCGCCTTGCCATCGCCAGAGAAGCTCGACGCGATAATGCCCAAGGCCTTGCGCCGGAGCGTCGAACTGAAGCAGCACCAACGAGACGGACTGGCTTGGTTGCAACACCGGTTCGACCAATCGACGCGAGGAGTCGGCGGCACCCTGCTTGCGGATGACATGGGGCTGGGGAAGACCCTTCAATGCCTGGGCCTGATGGCCTGGTATCGCGAATCCAGGCCCAATCCGAAGCCTTGTCTAGTTATCGCTCCCGTGTCCTTATTGGAGAACTGGGAAGCCGAGATCGCGAAGTTCTTCGACGGTACGCAGGGTCCGACCATGCTCGTATACGGGCAGGAACTGGCGCGTCATCGCATACCTGTGGGCCAGATGGGCGATGAGCTCGCAACGTTGGGGCTGAAGAAGCTGTTGCGACCGGGGTTCGCCGGCAAGTCCGCCATTGTCCTCACCACGTATGAAACGCTGCGCGACTACGAGCTCTCCTTCGGCCGTGAGCAGTGGGGCATCCTGGTGTGCGACGAGGCGCAGAAGATCAAGACACCCGGCGCTCTGGTCACGCGC
>Ga0157375_10000891_pt1 | contig 25921 bp, 23 predicted proteins | sample M35metaG_FD_115311 | JGI IMG/M metagenome (GOLD analysis project Ga0157375, IMG submission 115311) | Miscanthus rhizosphere microbial communities from Kellogg Biological Station, Michigan, USA - M3-5 metaG | ecosystem: Host-associated > Plants > Roots > Rhizosphere > Soil | place: USA: Michigan... | reverse complement strand
GAAATAATTTTCGGCAGCTTCCACTACTTTTACAACCTCGATATCTTCTTCATTATACACCAAAATTCCGCCCGGAGTAATACTTGCCACGAATTTTCTGAACTGCTCGATATAATCATCAAACGTTTTGAAAACATTGATGTGATCCCACGCAATTCCGCTCATTAAAGCGATATTCGGTTGATACAGCAAAAATTTTGAACGAAGATCGATAGGAGAGGAAAGATATTCATCACCTTCCAATACCATAAAATCATTGTCCTGAGTCAGTTTTACCATACAGTCGAAACCTTCCAATTGCGCTCCCACCATGTAATCAACATCTTTCTGATGAAAATTTAAAACATGAAGAATCATCGAAGTGATCGTAGTTTTCCCGTGAGAACCTGCGATAACGACTCTGGTTTTGTTTTTTGACTGTTCGTAAAGAAATTCAGGATAAGAATATATTTTTAAACCCAGTTCTTTTGCTTTTGCCAACTCAGGATTGTCCTGATGAGCGTGCATTCCAAGAATTACAGCATCAATATCGGAAGTTATTTTTTCAGGAAACCAACCCATTTCTTCGGGTAGAATTCCTTTTTTATCCAGTCTTGATCTTGACGGCTCGAAAATAGCGTCATCCGAACCAGTAACCTGATATCCTTTGTCTTTTAATGCAATAGCAAGATTATGCATGGCGCTTCCGCCGATAGCGATGAAATGGGTCTTCAACTTTATTTACTGTTTTTTACATTATTATTAATAATTTCCTGAAAAGCGTTGGTAATATTAGTCCAGTTCGTTTTATAATTTGGCAAAATCAAACTGGCGTCGTTTTTACTTCCTTCATTCGGACCATTTTTTACGTTGATAGTCGTTGCTACATTGTCGTAGACCTTTTTATGATCTTCCTGTATTTTTCTAAAATTGTTTTGAGAAAGGATGTTATCAAGGTTTTTCAAATCTTCATTTGAGATTTTAAAGTCCTGTTTAAATTTTTTACCCTGTCCTTCAAAAGAATAATGTGCATTATTTCCTTTAATAAGAAGGTTCTCATAAATCGGGGCAAAACCTCCGCTTTTAGAATAACTTATATCAAAATCCGAATATACTTTTTGGCTGTTACATGATACTAATACTATGATCGCGAATAAGATCCCTATTATTCTGTTCATAATTTTTATTATTACTTTAATTATCTGAGTCCTTTTGTTCTAATTTTTTAGCTTTAAGTTCTTCATCATAACTGTGTAATAAATTGAAATCTTCTGTCTGCTCAATGGCAGTCATGATTTTCAACAAAATTTGGTGTGCATTTTCTTTATCATAATCGATATCGAGAGGTGCTTTAAACTCCATGGTAGGTTTTACGCCTGTTACCTTTACCCGGAGGCCTTTTTTATCAAATGCTCTTCGAAATCCGTTAATTTTTATCGGAATCACGATCGGGCGTTGATTTTTCACCAATTTTGCCGTACCTCTTCTTCCTTGCGCAAAAGCTGCTGTAGTACCTTGAGGGAAAGTCGCTACCCAGCCGTTGTCTAAGGCTTTCATAATATTATCAACCTCTGTAAGATCTACCATTCTGTTGACATTCTTGCCTTCAGCTCTCCATGTTCTTTTTACGGTCACGGCGCCGGCGATTTTGAATATTTTCGGAAGAATTCCTTTATTCATCGTTTCTTCTGCGGCAACGTAGTAAAAATCAATCTTTGGATTTAACAGATAGATCGGGTTTTTTATAGTGTTTAAATAGCCATTATTTACAGCGCAGAATGCATGATACATTGCTGCGACGTCTGCAAAATAAGTCTGATGGTTACATACAAAAAGCACGTTGGAATCCGGAAGATCCACAAGGTGTTCAGTACCAGTTATTTTCAGTTTATTAAAGCCATTGAATCTTCTGTAAGACACAATTCCTAAAATAAAAATGATTACCCTTTTTAAAAAATAAGGTGTTCCGAATGCATCGGTGAAAATATTTTTCTTCGCCATCTCTCAATTAAACACTATCCTGCAAAGTTACATTTTTTTCAGCAACTGGCTGAATTCACTTAAAATCATTGCTGTGGCTCCCCAAATGATGTATCCGTTGAAATTGATAACAGGTACTTCATTCCCGCCTGCGGAGGGTAATGCCATAATTTCGGGCTCGTCGGGAAGATTTAGAAACGATGTGATAGGGAATTCTATAACTTCTACCGCTTCGCTTTGCTGTAAAACGAAAAGTGGGTTCTTTTTGGTGTATGAAATATAAGTATAAACGTAAAAATTGCTTGGCGGAATATAGATCGGAGACATCTCTCTGATGATTCTTACATAATGTTTGCCAATCCCGATTTCCTCTGAAGTTTCACGAACGGCAGTTTCTGCAAAATCCCTGTCCATTTCTTCTCGTTTTCCTCCGGGAAGTGAGATTTGTCCGCTGTGTCTATCGTGTTCGTTGATGGTTCTCTGGATCAGCGGAAAGTGCCATTCATCATTTTTCAAGTATAAAACAATGTTTACAGCAGCAAATTTCGGGTTTTTAGTTAAAGCCTCATCATATGTAAAAGCATGACGGAAAGGTGGCGAAAACACACCGTGGGCAATTTCTCCGGGCAATTCCGAAGTCTTAATTTTCCTTAATAAATCTTTTCCAAAACTCATTCTCAAATTTAATAATATATTTTGAAAGGAAGAGGCGGAAGTGTTAATTAATGATAAAGAATTATGAGTTATGAGTTATGAGTTATGAGTTATGAGTTGCGAGTTATATGAGTTATGAATTGAGTTTGTATTATTTAGTGAAGCCACTTTGTCTTCCTCAAAGGAGCTACAGTTGAAAAGACTGGTTTTAAAAATATGAATTATCACTAATTAATTTTTTCGGCTGCATATATTCACAACTCACTTATTGACGTTTTCACTTCCCTAAAAGCTGCAAAAAATATAAATAACAGATAATCTTTTGTTTTTTCAGGCTTTCCTCAATCTTACCGTATTTCTACGTAATTAATTTCGGTGATACCATGAAACCTGCAAATGGTGACGTTTGATACTGTAAACAGTGATTTTTAAAATTTACACTTTTCTCATGGTTTTTGCCTGTTTTTTTGCTTCTATCTTTGTCTCACTATTAACCAATTAATTTTTACTACTATGAAAAACTTTATCACAGGTGTTTTTACACTAATGGCCATGAGTTTCACTTTTGCGCAAGCAAATATTGATGTAAGTACTCAAAACGGAAACATGAACACTGCAACTGTTGATCAGACAGGGCTTTTAAACATTAACTCTTTAACACAAGATGGAAATCGAAATACGGCAGACATCGATCAAGTTGGGATTTTAAACACAAATGATGCGGAAAGTATCGGAAACAGAAACTCAATCGATGTAGATCAATGGGGGATCGCTAATTCCAACACAGTAAGCCAACAGGGAAACAGAAACTCTGCAACTACTTGGCAAGCCGGAATTTCTAACAGCACTCAGCAAACACAAATCGGTAGAAGAAATGAAGTCTCTTCTTGGCAGTTAGGTAGCGACAACACGGCTATCCAATTCCAGAACGGAAGAAGAAACGATGCCAGTTCTGTACAGGCAGGTGATGATAACTTTGCTCTTCAATTACAGGATGGAAGAAGAAATGACGCCAGCGGTATGCAAGTAGGTGATGGAAACATCCTTGTACAATATCAGTCTGGAAATGACAACAGTGCCGCTCACAACCAATTAGGAGATGGTAACATTGCAGTTGCAGCACAAGTTGGAGATGATAACGTAGCAATGGGAGCACAAACCGGAGACGGTAACCTATTGTTCCAAATACAATCTGGTGACTCTAATACTGCCATCGATGTGCAAACAGGAGACGGCAACTTTGCGTTGGTAACTCAATCTGGTGATGCACACGTACACCTTGGAACTCAAATGGGAAATGGTAACTCTTTGATGGTTAATCAATCCAATTAATAAAATAATTATTAATGCGGAGCAGGGAGAACGAAAGTTCTTCCTGTTTTTCGTTTTTTATTGAAATTTTAAAGTAACGGTAAACCGTGATTTTAGAATAGTACCTGCTACACGTGTTTTCTTCGACAGCCTAATCAAGTAACTTTAATAAAAATTAATGACCATGTTTAAGCTAGGATGGAGTGTTTGTACACTTCTTATTTTCCTTACCGTAAAGTCACAGGAAATCGACTGGAATCAGATCAACAGTAATAATATTCTCAATATCATTGCGACTCAGAATCCTGATCCTACGATTCTTTCTTATTCCAATATCGTTCAGGTTGGAGATTTTAATAATGCAGAATTATCTATTAATGCTAAAACCAATATTTCCGTACAACAGATCGGCGATTACAATACGCTTTATTTCATTAATTCATTCACCGATACTGAAAACAAAACCTCCATTACGACCCAGGGAAACAATAATATTATTGACGTCACAGGAAGCAACAGCATCTCAGACGGGATGAAGATCGATGTGAAAGGAGACAATAAAACGATTTTCGTGAGAAACTATTAAAACACAAATGATGAGAAAAATTTATTCTTTGGTTTTTTATACCTTTTTTATGTTTTTGCCGGTTCTTGCGTATGCGCAGGAAGAGAAAAAGGTTGTTGCAAAAATCGAGAGTGAGTTTGTAGAAAATCAGGTCAAATTAAAAGCAATCGTCACCAATAACACCAATATTTATAAAGAGCTTAATTATCTTTTGGTTTCAATTAAAAAAGGGGATGGCGGAAACCTTTCCAACAACAAGCAAAGCGGAAAATTTTCTTTAAATCCGAATGAGGTTAAAAATTTATCGGAAATTAATATCAATCTCGAGAAAAAAGACGCTCTGAAAGCTTTCCTTTATATCAAAGATGAAGAATCCCAAAAACTGATCGCAAAAGACAGTCTTGAACTTAATTCTAATTTATTTAAAAAGAAAGTCAGCAAAGTGGAAGAGGATGTCGTTTTTGAACTCCGAGGTCTTACCATTGACGAAACCAAAAGCAAAATCGGCAAAGATTTTTACGATATTTTTTACATTCAGTACAGTCAGATTCCTGATAAAAGCAATTCTGCGATTACTATTTCTGAACTTCCGGTTCGCGGAACCAACGGGCAGATCAATATAGAAATGGATGATAAAGTAATCTACAGTTTTATGACCAATCCCAGTGAAGATTATTTAAAAGAACAGCTGGCGAACAGCCTTAGATACATCAAAGAGTTTAATGCAAAGAAAAATTTGATAAAAAATGAATTTATATACTAAAAACACCCGCCATGAAAACGCTAATAATTATTTTGACTTTTATTGCAGGGATTTTCCTCGGGAAATCTCAGCAACTCGTCTACAAACCCATTAATCCGGCATTTGGAGGTGATACTTTTAACTATCAATGGCTTCTAAGTTCTGCCAATGCCCAAAATCAGTTTGATGAAAAAAATGATTATGGAAATTTGCTGGACAGTCTTAATTCGCTGGACAGTTTCAGTCAAAGCCTAAACCGTCAGGTTTTGAGTGAATTATCCAGAAAATTGTTTGAAGATCAGTTTGGAGAAGGCACCATTCAGCCCGGAAATTATCTTTTCGGCTCTCTTTACTTACAGATTACCACTACCGCCCAAGGCTTGATGATTAATATTTTGGACACCGGAACCGGCGAACAATCCGAGATCGTGATCCCGAAATAAAGAACCAAAAAAAGTAACCAAAACCAGATTAACCATGAGAGTAAACAATTACACCAAAGTATTTTTCAGTGGTGTGCTGATGTGCATTGCACAGGGATGCGGCTCCTTGCTCGGGCTCCCATCCAGCCCTGAAAGATCCACACTGGGAGAAAATACTTCCTATACGACCGAACTCAATAATTTGCCTTTACCGAAAGAAAAAATCGTTATAGGTGTTTATAAATTCAGAGATCAGACAGGGCAATACAAACCCGCAGAAAACGGCAACAACTGGAGCACAGCCGTTCCGCAAGGTACCACAACGATCCTTATTAAAGCTTTGGAAGACAGCCATTGGTTTGTACCCATTGAAAGAGAAAATATTGCCAATCTTTTAAACGAAAGACAAATTATAAGATCCACAAGACAGGAATATGCAAAAGATGCCGACAAAACCAGTCAGGCCCTACCGCCACTTTTATACGCAGGAATTCTTCTTGAAGGCGGCGTAATTTCCTACGACAGCAATATTATGACGGGAGGCATCGGGGCAAGATATTTCGGAATCGGGGCATCTACACAATACAGACAGGACAGAATCACCATTTACCTTCGTGCTGTTTCTACTTTGAATGGTGAGATTTTAAAAACGGTTTATACCTCAAAAACCATTCTTTCGACCAGTATTAACGGAAGTTTTTTTAGATACATAGACACTGAACGCCTTTTGGAAGCTGAGGTGGGACTTACCCAGAATGAGCCGGTCCAGCTAGCGGTGACCGAAGCCATCGAAAAGGCTGTGAAATCTCTGATTGTTGAGGGAATCAGAGATAAAATTTGGGGAAAAGCTGTCGACAACGTTGGGAAATATCAGGCTCTCGTCGATGAATATAACAGGGAACAGGATCATAATAAGAATAGACTAATCGGGAACAAATTTCCAAATGATTACAGACAGCAATTCTCCATTTTTGCGAATGTAGAAGCACAAAAAGTGAAAGACGATTATGTAAATCCTAAAATGACCGTCGGAGGAAAATTCGGAATGAAATATTTCATCAGCCCGAATTTTAATATTGAATTGAATGGAAATGTCTTCACCCAGGAAAATGAAAAAATCCTGAAACGCACCTACCTGATTCCGGAAGTCAATCTGGAATATCTGATGCTGCCTAAATACAAATTCAGCCCATACATTTATGGTGGAGCGGGCGCAATGTATTCTAAAGTTAAACCTCGATACAAAGGTCAGATTGGTGGCGGATTAGAATATATGTTTGCTAAAAATGTGGCTGTGAGAGCTTCTACTCAATACGATATTGGTTTTAAAGATGATTGGGAAAACCTGATCAGCGGTCAGAGAAAAGATCAGGCATTGAGATTTGCGTTAGGATTCAATTTTTACATTGGAAACAAATAAAAACATCAACTATGAAAACTTTAATAAAAATTCTCAGCATATTCGTCCTTTCGTTTATTATGATTTCCTGTAACGAAGATCTTGTAGAACAGGCTCAGACAGGCTCCCTGAAAGGAAAAGTAGTGAAAAGAGGCACCAATGAGCCTATTCCCAATGTGAAAATCTTCACAACACCGACTACACAGACGGTTTTTAGTGGTGCAGACGGATCGTTTGAAATTGCAGATATGCCGATCGGAAATTATTCCGTGAAAGCTGAGTTATCTGGATATTTAACCACCTTTCAAGGCGTTAATCTTCAAAATCAGAATCAGGTAGTATCGGTGGTTTTTGAAATGGATGATGATGAATCTTTAAATTCCCCACCCACGACTCCGATATTATTAAGCCCGACAGATAATTCTGTCAATCAGCCATTAACGGTTGAGCTTACATGGAGTTCTACAGATCCTGATACAGACGACGTTCTTACATATAGTTTAACAATAAAAAACAATCTAGACACGAATGTTATACAAATTAATGATTTAGCTGTTAATCATTATACCCTCCCTAACTTAAAATTTGGTGTAAGTTACTTTTGGCAGGTGTCTGTCTCTGATGGCATTCACCCGCCAGTTTTAAGTGCGCTTGGGAAATTTACGACCAATACCGTTCCGGCAAATCGTTACCATTATGTCCGAAAACAAAGTGGAAATCTCTACATTGTTTCCAGTGATGATGCGGGAACCAACTTTCAGTTTACGGATATGTCTTACAACAGCTGGCGACCGAGAAAAAATAATAATGCAGGATTGATCGCTTTTATGAGAACGGAAGGCGGTAATACCCATATTTACACTGCAAATCCCGATGGTTCCAATCCTTTTAAAGTAACGACAGTTCCTACAGCGGGTTTTAATAATTATGAAATGGATTTTGCATGGAAAACCAACGGGAACGAAATTATTTACTCCAATTTCGATAAATTATATAAAATTAATAAAGACGGAAGCGGATTACAATTAATTTATACAACACCCGACGGAAGCATGATCTCAGAATGCGACTGGAGCTACGACAGCAGTAAAATTGTTTTGAAAACCAATAATTTTAACGGGTACAATACAAAAATCTACATCATCGATATGATGGGAAGTGTTTTAAAAACTGTTCTTACAGGGGTAAACGGCGCAACAGGCGGACTCAATTTTTCTGTTGACGGACAGTTTCTTCTCTACACCCACGATATTTCGGGATACGAAGATATTTCCGGGAATTACAGACAGCTTGATTCTCACATTTTTATCTATGATTTAACAAGCAATGCTGTGCATGATATTTCTTTGGAGAGCGAAAAAGCCTTGGGAACCAATGATCTTGATCCCAGATTTTCGCCCAATAACGCACAGGTTCTCTTCATGAATACTTCCAATGATAATATTTCGCAGAGAAATGTGATGACCATTGATCTGAACAGTTCTTTTACAGACCTTACACGAGCCGTTCTTTTCAATAACGCAGAAATGCCGGACTATGAATAGGAGAGTGTTTATATGTGAATTATGAATGGTCAATTTTGCTATGCAAGTGAATTATAAAATGTCAATAGTGAATTGTCAATAGTCAATTTACAGATTCACAATTCACTTGGGTAGCAAAATTGACCATTCACACTTAACTTTTTTTACAAAAATAAATTCCAAGCCGAAAGGGGCTTGGAATTTTGGTTAAATAAAGGATATATAATTAGTCTATCATATGATTTTCCATTGCGTATTTTACGACTCCCACAGAATTTTTTACATTTAATTTTAAAAGAATTCTTTTGCGGTGCGTTTCTACGGTATTGATGCTGATGAAAAGCTTTTCTGAAATGTCTTTGCTGCTGAGTCCGTCGCAGATTAATTTTAGAATTTCCAGTTCGCGTTTGGTAAGAGGATCGCGCATCTGGAGTCTGCTTTGCCCTTGTTTATGGCTGATAAAATCTATCATTCTTTCTTTTGCATGATCACAAATGTAGATTTCGTCTGATAGCAAAGCCTGGATTGATTTTAGGAATTCGTCATATCTGCTGTTTCTGTCCAAGTAGCTTTTGATACCTTTATCAAATAGCTTTCTGACATCGGTGACATCGTACGAATTACCAATAATGATGATTTTAATGTCTTTATTTTGAGCAGTGATTTTTTCTACGGCTCTGTAAATTTCATTGAGCATCAGGATATTTGAACTAATCATGAGAAACTGCGGAGGATCTTCTTTTAGCTGTAAAGAAAGTCCTTCGTAGCAATTACAGATGTCAATAGTGCTGAAAATCTTACTTTGACTAAGAAGTTTTGAAAGCCCTTCGGTATATAGAAGAGGCTCATCAAAAATGGTTAATCTTGGTTTCATCATGGTTAGTTTTATTTATATAAAAATATAAAAAAAAGTTTACATTTTCAATATTTTCGCAAAAAAATACAATATTTTTTGTAAAAATAACTAAATAAAACAGATATTTTTTGATTATTTGTTAAATAATTCTCTTATTGTGGAGTTTTCGTTAATAAAATTAGAATTATTCTTGTTAAATGTTAATAATAATGCGGGTTTTGGATGCTCTAAATTCAAAATATTTTTATTTAACTAACACTATGGGGATATGTTTTACAGGAAAATTTACCGAGTTGGCAATAAAACAAAACTCGTTGGCTTTATGATGAAGTTCCTTTGCTTTGTCAATCATCGATTCTTCAGTAACCATTACTGTCGGATTGAGGGTGACTTCCGTAAAATGACCGCTGCCATTGGCTGTTTCGACCATAATTCCTTCTGCGTTATCGGTGTAATCAACAACAATAATTCCTGCTTCAGAGCAGAAATGCAGATACCAAAGCATGTGGCACGAAGACAATGACGACAAAAGCATTTCCTCGGGATTATGCTTTGTTTTATCACCAAGAAAAGCCGCATCAGATGATGCTTCGATCTTCATTTTATTTTCAATTAAAATATCATGACTTCTTTCGTAGCTTCTGTAATTGCTGGTTCCGGTTCCTTTGTTGCCTGTCCATTGGATCGTGGATTTGTAATGGTGGTTTTTCATTTTATAAAAGTGATTAAATATATTCGTCGCGGAGAATTAATTATTGTCTAATTTAATTAATTCTATATTAATTTTTCGTAATTCTCGAGTTTCCTACAGAATGGCAAATATCTATTAAATATGCTTTGATATAAACAAAAAAACCTCCAGAAAAACTAGAGGTTTGAAATTTTGTATTAATTAGAATATCCGATCAATTCTTCTTTTTTAGAATCATAGATTTTGTATTCTAAGTACTTGAAAGAATCTCTTGGGATGATGGTTACCCATTTTTTGTATTTCATAAACCATTTCATCTGGATGCTTTTAATTCCTTTTGTAAGGTAAGCTTCCACAAAAGGGTGTACATGCAGGTAAAGTTTACCTTTTTCTTTTTGCATGATCGTTTTAAGACCATCTTCCATTCTTTCTACAATAACAATCGGTGCGATGATCTCGCCGTCTTTGTTAGGATTTTCTTCTTTGGTATCGATTTGCTTTTCCGGACGGTTTCTCTGTCTGGTAATCTGTATCAATCCAAACTTACTCGGTGGTAAGATTTTGTGGCGCGCTTTGTCGCGGTTCATTTCTTCTTTCAGATGCTCGTACAAATCTCTTCTGTGATCGGGGTTGGTCATATCGATAAAATCGATGACGATAATACCGCCCATATCCCGAAGACGAAGTTGTCTTGCAATTTCTGTCGCTGCCATTTTGTTCACTTTCAGTGCGTGTTCTTTGTTGACAGCGGTTCCGGTTGTGATATTATTTCCGGAGTTGACGTCGATGACGTGAAGGGCTTCCGTGTGTTCTATCACGAGATAAGCACCTTTGGAGCTTGGAATATTTACGTGCTTGCCGAAGCTTTGTTTTAGCTGCTTCTCAACGTTATAATATTCGAGTAGAGGAATGTGTGAGTTGTAAAACTGAACAATATTTTTTCTTTCAGGAGCAATTACTTCTACGTAACTTTCCATTTCGTTGACCATTTGCTCGTCGTCGCAGATGATGCTTACGAAATCCTGATTAAAATTGTCCCTTAAAATAGCTGAAGCTTTATCATCTTCGCTTAAAACCTTAGACGGAACCTTATTTTTCTGAATATTTTTAAAAGTGCTTTCCCATTTCTGAATCAGCTGATTCATGTCATTATGCAGATCTGCTACTTTTTTTCCTTCGGCAACGGTTCTGATGATCACACCGAAACCTTCAGGTTTAATACTTTCAATAAGCGTTCTCAATCTCTCTTTTTCTTCAGAACTTCTTACTTTTTTTGAAATCGAAACCTTATTGTCAAAAGGTATCAAGACCAGAAAACGTCCTGTTAAGGAGATTTGTGTAGAAATCCTCGGACCTTTCGTAGAGATCGGTTCCTTGGTAATTTGGAGCAGAACAAGATCATCTTTGGCGATTACTTTGTCTACGGTTCCGTTTTTGTCAATTTCGGGTTGTATCTCGAAATTTTTTAAGCTTGAAGTGCTTTGTTTTTTAGAAATAGTATCTTTCAGAAACTTTCTGTATGTAAGATATTGTGGCCCCAGATCCTGATAATGCAAAAAAGCATCTTTGTCGTAGCCGATATTTACGAATGCGGCGTTCAGGTTGGGAGCCAGTTTTTTTACTTTTCCTATGAACAAATCTCCAACTATAAAATCACTTTTGTCCTCTTCCTCATGAAGCTCACATAATCTTCCGTCTTCCAGCAATGCAATTTTTGTAGACTCATCCTCATGCGAAACTATTAGTTCTTTCTTCATTTTAAGATAAAATAAATTTTAAGATTATTAGGAAATAGGCTTGGTTTCATAAGTATTAAATATAGGAATAAAATTAAAACCAAGGTGTTTTACATGAGAAAAATATGAAATTAGTCTCAATATTTCCGCGGAATCTTACTTAGTGGCAAAACAAAAATATAGTCGGTGAACTCTAAAAAATTAAAACCACCAACTATATTATTATATTGTAAATCTCGAAAAAAAGAGATTATTTTTTCTTATGTCTGTTTGCTCTTCTTCTTTTCTTTCTTTTGTGAGTTGCAACCTTGTGTCTTTTTCTTTTCTTTCCGCTTGGCATAATTATAATTTTTTAGTAACTAGTTAATATTCAGTTAATTTCTTATTTTACTGTAACTTTCGTTTTTACTTTCTCAACAAAAGATTTTGATGGTTTGAAAGCAGGAATGTTATGAGCAGGGATTTCAATCGCAGTATTCTTAGAGATGTTTCTTCCCGTTTTTGCTGCTCTGGTTTTAATGATAAAAGAACCAAAACCTCTCAGATAAACATTATCTCCATTATACATAGAAGTCCTGATCTCCTGCATAAAAGCTTCTACAACTTTCTGTGTTTCATTCTTTTCTGTTCCCAATTTATTTGAGATGGTGTTTACCAATTCTGCCTTTGTCATTTCCTTTTTTAATTTTAAATTTTAGGTGTGCAAATTTAGTTAAAAAAATTGAATACTAGCAAATTAGTGGCAAAATATTTTTATTTCGACAGGTAATAATTCTAAGTTTAAGTGAATATTAATAAATCGTTAAACGTTTTTACATGCTTGAGTTGTAATATCCGTTTTCCACGCAGAAGCGGATGAGATGGAGTTTTGTCTTCAAACCGAGCTTTTCCGTAAGCCTGTTGATGTAGGTGTCAATGGTTCTCGTACTTAAATTTAATTTTTCTCCGATTTCTTTATTGCTAAAACCTTCGTAACAAAATTTCATCAATTGAATCTCAGTCGAAGAAAGCTCTTCCTGGCTCTTTTTCTGGCGGTCCATGTAATCTTGAACGGCAAGTGGCTGTTGCTCCCAGTTTTTAGAATAAGCGTCGTAATCGAAGGAATCCGAGGATATTTTCCCTTTAATAATATCTTTGATGACGCTGCTTTGTTTCTGGCAGTAATAGATATTTGGAATTTTTGAAAGAATTTCCGCCATATCTTCCTGGTAAGTCCCGGAATAGGTAATGATCGGCGTTTCGGTATTGCTTTTTCTGATGTATTTAATGGCTTCGATCCCGCTCAGGACAGGCATGAAAAGCTCAATGATGAATACATCTTCCTGCCTTCTGTAGATTCTGTTAATAAGCTCGTGCCCGTTGTTACAATCATTCAGCAGCATATTAAACGGATTTTCCAGCAGCGTTTTGATCATTATTTTTTTGAAATAAAAATCGCTGTCTGCAATTGAAAATCTAACGGTATTGCTTAGTAGTTTGCTCACTTTAATATCGATTTGGTGTAGATATTTAAAATTTTAGAGGTCTAATTTATGAAAATCTTATTAAAGTGAAAATTAATCTTAAATTAATTAACATCCCTTTATTTTTTCACTGGAAAACTTAAATTTTGTGCATAAATTATTTTTTTATAAATTCACGCTCCAAACAAATCACAAGTATATGTCTTCGAATAGGGAGAAAAAATTAAACCAATCAGACGTTAGGGTAGGCATTTGGAAGTTTGTTCTATCATTTACCGTTTTATCAGCAGTTTCTTTCTGCTGTGTATTTTTCTTTTTTAAAAGCTACGATATTCAACGGGAAGGTATTAAGAAACAGGCAGATGACTATCGGGAACTACTGACGCGCAGCGACCTGCTCAGAACTCATGTAGACAGTATTTTATACAGAATGGACCAGCTTGACATCAACAAGGTGGATAATGATATTTTCCTTAAGAATTATATCATGGACAACGTAAGAGATGCCAAAAACATCATGGGAAAAGACAGCGCAGACAATTTTAAGCATTATTCTATCCTCATGAAGCAGATAGAACCGATGCTGGCTTTAAAAAATCAGATCGTGAATGTTTCTTACAAAGAACAGGCTGCACTCCGCGATTTAAGTGAATGCAGAGGCAAAGTAGGCATCGCAAACAATGAGTTGAGAGTAGATCCTACAAGAAAATTTACAGGAAGTAGAAGAAGAAAATAAAAAGCTATGCAGGGACACATTACATTATCAAAAAAAGAAAGGCATTACCAGTTTTTTTATCTGATATTGATGCTTTTGGCAGCACTTATATTTCTAGGGGTGATCTTTTTGAAAGGTTTTGATTCGCCGTTTTCTGACGAAGACGTGATTTCTATCCGAAATTTAGACGAAAAGGCAAAATTTGATCAACAACAAAAATTCACATACAAATTACTAGACAGTACTTTTTCGCAGATCAACCGACTTACAGATGAGACGCCGCAGCCTTTTGTGGAAAATAATATCATGTACAGCATCAATGACGTAGCCAATTATTTTCAAAATAACAACGGCACTTCAGACATCAGAAAAGAAGGCTTTCCGCAGATTGCGAAATTTTATAAAATGTACTTCAACGACAAAAAAATTATTTCAAGTAAAACTGAAAACATAAAAAGCTTCGAAAAACAGTTTGAAGAATGCTCAATTGGCTTTAAAGAAAAGAAAAGTCAGCTTTTCCAGCGTGAAACTGCCTTAAAAGCCAGAAATCAATAATCAAAACCAGAAGAAATTACCTAGACAACATCACACAATCATTAACTATGAATTACTTTCAAAAGAACAAAAAGAACATTATCATCGGTGTTATTGCGGCTTTGCTCATCGCAGCATTGGTTGCATTATGGCTACAGAAGAAAGTTATACACTCAGCTGACGATATTGTTGGATTAGTATATCCGTCATCGGTAGCAGTAGGAGATACGCTTTTATTTGAAGATAAAACCCAGTTTGCAAAAACAAAAAGATGGAATTTCGGAGATGGGACAACTTCGGACAAAAGCACCGGGATTCACTTTTACAATAAACCGGGTTACTATCAGGTAACGTTGATTATCGATAGTAAATATTCTAAATCTTTTCCGGTAATGGTTTCCGCGAGAAGCGTTCCGAAGCCGAAAGATACCACAAAGATCACCACCGTGATCGATGCACAGAGCCAGGCAATGCAGTTTGAGAACGTGCAGTTCCGCGCGATTTCTGATGCCAAACAGTTTACCTGGAAATTCGGTGAAACAGGAAATATCGACGCTAAAGAAAAGATGGCGATTTATTCTTATAAAAAACCGGGAGATTACGTTGTTACGCTTTTCACGGATGAAAACGTTGAACCAATTTTACACCATATCAAAATCCTTCCTGCTTATGATGCTTTGGAAGAAGAAGTGAGTGTGGAAGATGCTTATGCTAAAATTGATAATGATTTTAAATATCATTTACAGCAGATCGCCAACGGAAACGGATTTAATGTACATTACAACTATCTTCTGAAAACATACCTGTGTAACAACGAAAATACAGTGGTAAAAGTAAACGACAGTAAAGCCAATAACTTCTACATGTATTGCGCGGGACTTCAGTTTGATAAAAACAACGTGATCCAGACCGTAAAAGTGAATTTTGATGATGCACAGAACTGCGTAACCAAAGTTGATATAAACCAAAGCAAATAATTTCCCGTTCAGATTTTTTTTGAACGCACCAATCATTAAAGATAAATTAGGATGAAAAACAGATTTCCTCTAGCAGCATATTACATAGGAGTTTCAGTGTTGTTAACGAGTTGCCAGGTCAAACTGCCATCGAAAAAAACTCCGGAGCCGTCACAATATGGGCAGGTTGATAATTCGCCTGTTGTCAATGGTTTTCCTAAAAAATCAGTTCCGTGGATCGCGATCTCAGACAGATCCAGAAATACGGCTTATTTAGATAAAAGTGACGAAAAATCATATAAAGAAGTTAAGTTTTTAGAGCCCTTGATGGTCTTAAAAAGCAGAGATGGAATGGTAAAGGTAGCAGAATATGTTCCTGATGCCTTGATGAAAAAAGTTTCGTCAAAACAAATCAAAACATACGGCTGGATTCCGGAATCCGATCTTCTTCTTTGGAGCAATTCTCTGAAAAGCGAAAAAACAGGTTTCCCTGTGAGAGTTGCCGTTCTTCCGAGTAACAGTGATGTGATCAGAAGCTCTGAAAGATATTATAAAAATGATTCGATTATGGTGTTTAATTCACCAAGTCTTATCGAGCAGGCGAATGTGAAAATCCCGAACGGACAAATCGTTTACGTTTATAAGCAAGCCGAAAATAACAAAAGATTTTTGGTCGGGAAAAAGCCATCTGTTGATATGGACAGTATCAGTACGAGTTTGTACGGATGGGTGAGTTCAAACGTGATCTCATCATGGGGAGAGCGTTCTGCCGTGAAAATGAAAAATACGACAGGCGTTACGGAAACTGCTTTAGGTCTTCACGAAGGTTCACCAGGTGGAAACGAAACAGAAAACAGAACTGCTATTCTTCTGACGGACGTTAACAAAAGAACGGCGCTTGAAAATATTTATCCGGTAAGTTTAGCCTTAAATGAAACTGCAACTCCGGATTCCAAAACGAAATATTTTACGAATATTTTAGATTACAGTAAAAATTATGTTTTCAATGTTTTGGGAGAACCGATTTACTTTGATCGTTACAGAGAAATTACAGAAAAAAATAAGAAAATAAACATCGTTTTTGCATTGGATATCAGTGCTCCGAATGCACCTTATGCTCCGATTGTGAAGTCTTTGCTACAGGATTTACAGCTTAGATTTGAAAAGCCGTCTTATTTCAATACTGTGAAATATGGGGTAGTTTTATATAAAAATAATTCTTGCGGAGATAATGTTTCTGTTTCAAATTTAAGTACGGATTACAGCAAGATCACAACTTTCATTGATCAGAAAACAAACGAAATGAATTGCCCGAGCAATAGCGGTTATCAGCCTGTCAATGAAGGGTTAATGGCAGCCGGAAATCTTCTTTCCAACGTTCCTGATGAAACAAATATTGTGATCACGGTCGGAACTTCTGCCAACCAAAGCGGAAATATGTACGGGGTGATCAATTCTTTAACTCAGGCGCAGGCTAGAATCATTATGTTCCAGACAAGTGCAAGATCAGCAGATACTTACAATGATTTTGTCTTAATGGCCGAAAATGTAGTGACCAATACAGCAAAGAATATCGCTGAATTGAAAAAGCAGAAAATTATTAATCAAAATGATGTTTTAACGAAAAATAATTTCAGCCTGATTGAAGGTGATGCAGGATTCTTCTCATTAGATTATCCGAAGCAAAGTATGTCTCAGGGTTTTGTCATTTTCCCTAAAAAAGGGGATATTGCAACTCCCGGATATCTTAAAAAATCGGTTGACAGCTTAATTGCACAGGTTACTTTAGATAACGAAACGTTAGATAAATCTTTGAATGATTACTTCCACTCATCAGTTGGAGCAGGTAGAACGGATGTTGATTTGAAGTATAAATATCTGTATCCGGGATTGACAAACCCTGTTCCTGCGGGAATTGCAGCTCAGCTGATCAATTACGGAAGCCCGTTTTTAGTAAAAGGATATATTCCTAAAGAATTGAAAGACTTCAAGCCGGGATTGGAAAAAGGAATCTTAATTTCTGAAACGGAATATGATAATTTGAAAGCGTTCTACACGGAAGTTTATCAAAAAACCGGAGCAGAAAGATCAGATTTCAACCAGGCCGCAGCGATCAGAGAGTACATCGCTATCCTTAAAAAATACAATCCTACCGTGAAATTCTTGGATAAAGGTGATCTTTATGAAAAACCTATGTCATATGCAGTAGGAATAAGTACTGGTTTTGACAATTCTGAAGAGGAATTAATGTCCAAATACAAGCTGAAAGGCTGGAAAAAATCAAAAATAGTGACCAACGAAACGGCAAGAAACTATTTCCGCCATTATAAAGATTTAGCAGAAAGAATGTTGACGTACAGAAACAATCCGGCAGTGAAAATTCAGCAAAACGGACAAACATTTTATTGGTTAAATGAATACTTCATGCCAACTATGTTACCGACGGAAGAACCTGAATATACCAAACATTAATAACTTATAATATTAAAAAGCAGAAAATTATTTCTGCTTTTTTCGTTTTTTATTTAAAATTTTCTACCTTAGTACTACCCAAATCATACAAATATGTCAACTCAAGCATCATCTCAAGACGGCAAACATTTTGTCGTCCAGAAGGGCAAATCTCAGTGCGATCAAGGGGATCAGTTTCCCGAGCACAAGGTGACCACCCATCAGCAACATTACTGGAATGATTCCGCTGGTAGCGCAGATTATCTTGCTGTTACAGAAGATGATTTACAATTCAATCCACCCGGTCCGAGTTTCGGGCAATGCAAGTTAAAACCTACTGCCGGAGGGTATTTGCCATGTTCGTATGCGCCCGCCGGAAAGTGGCAGAAAACTTATGAAAAAGTAAAGATCATGGGAAAACGTGGGGTGATAGAAACCTCGGAGCTGCAATGTACGGTCGGAGGAAAAATTACGATAAAAGATCATGGTCAGCGCGGTGAAATGAGCAAGCAGAATGTAAAAAATGCGGACAGTAAAACGGTGCATCATATCAATCCGCTTGTGAAAATGGATGATTTCAAAGAGACCGTAGAAGAAAGTGAAATAGACGCTTATTAACCTTAAAAATTCTACGATGTCAAAACAGGGAGTTTCAAAAATATCCGGAAATCCTACGCCCAAAGTAGGTGAAAAAACGATATACACCGTTACAGAATGGTATCCTGCAACACCAAAAGACCAACGCAATCCTGCATTAGTTACTTGGGAATTGTCTAAAAAACGATCAGACGGGCAGTTTACCACAACCAATATTAAGAAAAAAGGCGACGGAAGTTTCACTTTTGGAGAAGTCGCGTCCAAACATACCTATCGGCTTGAAGCATACCTTCATGATGCAGAAGGAAAAGGTCCGAGTACGATTGATATTACGCCTCAACCGGCTGAGGTTCCGAAAATTAATAAAGTTGAATTATTCTATGTGGATGATTCAAAAGGTGCGGTTTTCAGCTATACGGAAAAACTGGTGGCTAAAGCAAAATGCGTCAATCTTACAGGTGAAAAACTATTGTTTACCCTTTGGGAAGACGATGCAAAAGGTGATGGTCACAATGCCAAAAATCTGTTTGTAGACAGTAGGCAAGGTGTTGTGGGGAAAAATGGTGAAGCGAGCGTTGAATTTGTTTTAACGAAAGCTTTAATTCAAAAAGCAACGACGGGCGAGATCGATCCAAAGGAACTGGAGTTTTATGTCACCGTAGAATATTACAAAGATAAAAAGCACGACACGCAAAACATAACGGTCAAGAATCCGGACTATAAAGCGCCTCAACAGCCGCAATCTCAACCTCAAAAACCTGCGGTAAGTGCTTCTCAGACCACAGCTCCCAAAAAAGCTGAAGGTTCACCGGCACAGCAAAAACCCGCTTCTCAAAAAGAAGAAAAAGGAATTGTAGATAAAGCAATGGATTGGTGGAACGAGCTTTGGGACTGGCAGGAATCTAAAGGAACTGTAAAGCCTGATCAAAAACCGACTCCCCAAAAACCGGAAGGTAAAACGACGAGCATTGTTCAGGAAGTAAAAGCGGAAGATTTGATTGATGCTTATTTTGCTAAAAAAGAATTTACACTGAAAACCGACGAAGAAGCAGGAACTCAGACCTACACATTCACAGGAAGCGGAAATCAGAATATTAATAAAGATAATGTTGCCAAAATTATTAAGGATAAAACCGATAAAGCGGTTGTAAAAGATAAAAAATACAGCAAGCTTGACATCATTAAGGCTGCTCTTACAAAAGACAGTTACAACAAAGGCGAAAGCATAACTTTTAAATTATACAAATTAGGTCCGGAATTTAAGAAAATCAACAGTGCTCAGCTTGAAGCAAAATTGTATCTCGTTGCCAAGGCATCCGGCTTGAATGGTAAGCAGGCAACCATTATTGTTAAAGAAAAAGACGGGCTTTTCAAAGGTGCGCCAAACGCCGTATTGCCAATGCTTGAAATTACCGAGCAGCAAATGGAAGAAACTTCAAAAGAAGTTCAGGGTACGGAGAAAACTCAGTTTACAGGCACTATTGAGAATGGCATTGTGAAAATTCCTGTTCATCTGAGACCAAAATCCGACGATGATTTAAAACAATGGAAAGAAAAATTAAATAAAGGAAAAAAAGAAGGCGAATACACCTATACTTTTAAAAATCCGACCACAATTACCACCGAAAACAAAAAAGAAATTGCCGCAATTGTTCTGAAAAATGCCAAAGAAGGCAAATCCGATAATCCTAAATTTGCAGATGGAAAAACCGCTTACGCAGAAGACGTGGAAGCAGCATTGCAGGTGAAAGCTTACGCTGCGGGAGATAAAGTAACATTCGCCACTTACAAAAAAGAACGCGAATTTTTATTCTTACAGGCACAGGCAAAAGGTGAAAAGCAACATGATAAAGAATTCCTTAAAAAAGATAAAGAGTATTTCGAGGTAGGAAAAACCAAAGCGATTATTTTCCCATTACTCGTGAAACCTGAAAATGATAAGGAAAAAACATGGGGCGAACATTATTACTGGGCTGCAAGCCAGGGTAATAACATGACAACTTTTAATTCCAATAGAAGCGGCGGAAAAAGAAAACACGCCGGAAGAGATTTATATACCGAGCCAAAAACCACAGTCGTTGCGATTGCAGACGGAGTTGTTTTAAAAACAGCATCTTTTTATGCCCAAACAGATTATATCGCAGTTCACCACACCACAAATGACGGTCGGGAATTCATCATTAATTATGGTGAAGTTGATCCCGCTACAAAAAAAGTAAAAGAAGGCGATAAAGTCACCCAAGGACAGGAATTGGGCGTTACAGGACATCTTGTGGGAATTACCGTGATCAGCGGACATACGATTTACATGATCCATTTTGAGCATTATTCTGGAGAATTAGGTTTTGATATGGAGAAAAATCATATCTTGACGGGCGATAACAAATACAAACGAAGAGGTGATCTTGTGGACTCGGTTGATATCCTGGAAGAAGGTTACAGAAACACTTTCGGGGAAGATACCGGAAATGAAGATCTGTTCACTGAGGAAGATGGGAAAAAGGCTATTGAAGAGCTTTATAAAAAGTATAAAGACCAAACCTGGAAGTGGAAATGGGAAGGCTCGGAAGAGGAAGTGGATGTTACCGGAAAAGATTTGGTGACGATCGTTGAAAAAATGTACAGGCTGGAAACAGCACATTTTAAATCAAAACAGTACCAGAATTGCGGAACCGGAGGAATGGAAGTTTTTGGTGATCCGCCTTATTATGGCTGGGATTCCACACTTTTCGTCGAGCAGCCGGTCGGAACCTGGAGTGCTTTTGAAGGAAAAGGATTGAGCGGCGCCGGAGGAAATGCTCAGGTGACGGATAAGAAAAAAGAATTTGTTAAATTACCTTCCGTTTTGGCGGGAATGGAATATAAGGCAAAATACATCATCAAATACAACGGAAATTACGCCCGTTGGTTTAATGCGACAGATACAACCGCCCAGACTTCATACAGAGATTCATTGAAGGGAATCAAAGCAAGATATGTCGATGGTATTGCCGAATAAATTATAAATTAAAATCATCATTTAATAGTAAAAAATGACAAGGATAACGTTAATAGTCTTTATTTTATTCATGTTTGGTTGCAAGAAAGGACCAAATAAATCGGAACAAATTTTAGCTAAAGTTGATACCGCAAAAAATGAAATAAAAGTTTCAGAATCAAATAAAGTATATACATGCGAAGATGTATTGCGTGAAATAGTTTTATCAAGTGATGTAGAAGCTGTTAAAAAATTTAAAGACATTTTTATCAGAATAGAAAATATTTCTGACGATAAAATCACCATCGAATTATATACGAAAAATAATTTATCCGACTCGCCCAACCAAAAACAGATCGTAGAAAATGCTGTTGCCTGGCTGGAATTTTTACCTTCATCAAACCAGTTGCAGGACATTACCTTAGATCCTGAAAGTCCTAAAATTGCCAGTTTTGATAAAAATATCCTAAGCAAAGTCAATATTTTACAGACTTGCGGAATAAAAACGACGACCAACAAAGCCGTAGAAAAAACTGCTTCCAAAACCGATTGTAAAGAGATAAAAGGAGATATGTTGTCCGGAGAAGAATGCATGATCGCATCAGGAACTTTGCAAAGTGTTTATAATGAAATTGTTACTAAAGGACTTGTGCAGGATTCGAAATTCCTTTCAAAAGAGCTTCCGAAAAAGACAAATTCTGTAAATATTAGCGAAAACGAAAATGGATTAATGCAGGTAAAATACAATGTAACAGGCAAAACCATAAGCATAGAAATGGATTATCCGGGCGGTGTCACAAGCATCGATTTGGAACAAAAAGGCAACGGTGTTAAAAGAACAATAACAGAGAGTGCAGATTAATAATCTGAAAAAATCTTTGCGAGCTTAGCTGAGTAGAACGCCTTTGCGAACCTTAAAAACTGTTAGTAGTCAAAAAATCTTTGCGGACTTTGCGTTAAAAATAGAACCAGACATTCAATTATTACTTATTATCACAATAATGAAACGGTTAATAATTTTTTTATTGACCGTTTTTTAATGCTTTATTTTTTTAACTTCTAAATAACGTTTTACTAGATAAAATGTAACAGAATTGATTTTGTGAAACAAAATTTTTGAATTAAATTGCTCATGCCCAAATTACAAACAATATGATCGTTCATTTTATACTTTCCGGGGAAACACTGGAAAGCATATCTGAAGAAATTAAACTGGAAAATCCGAAATATCTTAAAGAATTTCACAATCAACATTGTGCAAAAGAGGATTATATTCTCGATGAGCTAATTCCCAGAAAAAGGCTGCTGATCCCGGATGTTGATAAGATCAGAGAATACAATAGCAGAAACGACGCGCCCTTTAAAGCTGCGGAATTAAATCCGAAACTTAATTTCAATCCTGAAAATTTCAGTAAAATATATTCTGTGACCATCAGTGAAATCAAAGAAGTTGAAAGTATAAAAGAAAGTAACAGAATTTCTTACACAGTTTCTTTAAAATGGATAAAAACAGAAAATAAAAACCATACATTCCATATTTTTAGAAATAATTTCTCGGAAGACAAAGGAAGCATGATGGCAGATCTTGCCGCAGAATCCATTCGTTTTCTTAATCCGATCGAGGTAGAAACTAACGAAACAGGAGACGTTTTACATATTGCTGTTCAGCAAAAAACGATTGATAACTTCGAAAAGATCAAAGAGCGTTTGATTGATCTTTTTCCGGATAAATATGCCAGAATTTATATAGAGGAATTTGAATTTATCGCATTAAATAAAGATTTATTTAACCAGCGGATGAAAGAGGATACTTTTATTAAAGCATTTTTCTCACCCATCAGAAGTCAATTTACAAACGGAAAATCTTTCTTTGAATATCAGATTGAGGATGATATTTTACTAAGTGTTCAACAAAAAGTTGAAAATATTAATGATAAAGAAGATATTGCTCTTTCTCAATCCATTAAAAAGCTTGAAAAAGATAAAAATTTTAATGGAAAATATATTCTTGATAAAGAAACCGGAATGATAAAAGAATTCATAATCAGCTACTTTATTTCTCAATACGGTGTAAAATATAATACTGAAGTGATTGTGAATGAAAATTGATAAATATCTTATAATTAATTAGTTATAATGTATTTTTAAATCAAAAGTCGTAGAATTACGACATCAAATCGTAGTACTACTACAAAAAATCAGATTACTGTTTAAAAGTTTTCAAAAGAGAAATTACGGTTATATATTTGTATCACAATCACCGAATCACAAAATATTATTAACGATTAAAATTTACAAATCATGGCAGCAAATTCAAGAGGAATCTTAAAATTCAACGGAGGCGAAGGTCAAAAATTATTAAAGCTAAATTATAGCGTTTCAAGATCTACAGACGTATCAGGTAGAGTGGCATCAGATCCTTCAAACGCATTGATTAAAGTTACTGTAGAAGCTACTGAAAAATCAGACATCTTAGAAAGCTTACTAAACGGAAAATATAAGCCTACAAAAGGTGAAATCACATTCAACAAATCTCACGAAGAAGGTACTTTGATCACACTGAACTGGGAAAACGGCTATGTTATCCAGCATGAGGTAGATTTCGACGCAGTAGACGAAAACAGCATGTTGATCAGCTTCATCATCAGCGCAGAAAAAATCAATTATGGTAATTCTGCTTTTGAAGGTCTTTGGCCGACAACGTAATCACGCAATACAATTAACATTCATACCAAAAGACTGTCCCATGAAAGGCGGTCTTTTTTACCATTAACAAATATATCTGTTTGAATTTCTTATGCTTTGGATAGTATTGATATGTCACATTTCTAAGACATATTTTACATTGTGAAAAAAAACTAATATCTTAGTGAAAGAATTAAAATTTTTAATCATTATGGATTAATTTTTGATTAAAATTTAATGAAAACATAATCTGTTAGAATACACCAAAACCAGATATAATATTAATTTTTGAGAAAAAATATACGATGGGAGTACTAGTAACCAATGAGACCGTAAAACAGCTTTTTCATATTGCTCAGTCAATAGCAAGGGAAAATTACAACGGAACTTACGGCGGACCACATATTTTACAGGCTTTAATGCACAAAGATATCGGTCTTAATGAGTTTTTAAAAAGTATAGACAAAGATCCCGGCTATTTCTACGAATGGGCAGATGTACGCATTGAAGATTATCCCAAAACCACGCATCTTCCCGATGAGGTCGGAGCGGATGATTTTGTGGATGCTATTGTGGAGGAAGCAGATGATATTCGTTTAAAATTAGGCTTGGATGAGATCACTCCGGTTTGTATTTTGACGGCGATTGTAAAGCCGCAGGTTGCTTTTACTTTGCAGCAATTGAAGTCGTTACCGCTCAGAGAACACGAGATTTTTAATTTATACAGAAAAGACACGCCTTACGAATCTTCTGAAAGCAGCGAATTTTCTTCCTTGTTTTCAAATGGTTCCGAGTATTCGGATAATGCCTTTCCTTCTATTAAAAATTATTGTGTAGACAGAACGGCACAAGCCAGAAAAGGTGACCTGGAAAACATCATCGGAAGAGATAAAGAATTGAGAATGTTAGTTGAAATTCTTTGCAGAAGAAGTAAGCCAAATGTAATCATCATTGGAGAACCTGGAGTTGGAAAAACCGCGTTAGTAGAAGGTTTTGCTACTGAAATTATTAAAGGCAATGTTCCTGAAATGCTAAAAAACGGAACTCTTTTAGAATTGGACACGGGAGCTTTACTGGCAGGAACTTCATACAAAGGCGAGATTGAAGACCGTCTTAAAAAAGTAATCAATGAATGTAAAAAGATCGAAAAAGCCATTTTATTTATTGATGAAATCCACACGCTTTTAGATCCGAAAGGAAGCATCGGAAATGTTGCTAATTTGCTGAAACCTGAATTGGCAAGAGGTGAAATTACCGTTATCGGAGCCACAACTCAGGAAGAATATAGAAAAATAATTGAGCCGGAACAGGCTTTTAACCGTCGTTTTGAAGTTTTAACCGTCAACGAGCCGGACGAAAAAACGTGTGTTAAAATGATCGACGTTTTGTTGGAAGGCTATAAAAAACACCACGGAATTGAAGTTGAAAAAACGGCTCTTCCGGAATGTGTACGTTTGGCAAAACGTTATGCTAAAGGTAAAAAACTGCCTGATGCAGCAATCGATTTGCTAGACAGAACGATGGCAGCGATCAAAATGCTTGACGAGCTTTCGGAAAAAGAGCTGGAAAGCTGGAAAACAACGTATGAAGCTCTTCAAAACGAAGAATATTTAGACGAAAAAGACAAAGCAGATGAATTGATCTGGAATTATAATTTATTGAGAGATAAAATAAGTCCGATTTTG
>Ga0157375_10000890_pt1 | contig 25922 bp, 25 predicted proteins | sample M35metaG_FD_115311 | JGI IMG/M metagenome (GOLD analysis project Ga0157375, IMG submission 115311) | Miscanthus rhizosphere microbial communities from Kellogg Biological Station, Michigan, USA - M3-5 metaG | ecosystem: Host-associated > Plants > Roots > Rhizosphere > Soil | place: USA: Michigan... | reverse complement strand
GGCGTCGCCGCTGGCCGAGGGCAGGAAGCAGACCCGTGGGCGCTCGGCCCCGGTGAGGCCGAGCACGTAGTCGTCCAGCAGCGGGTTCCCCGACTCCATCGAGAAGCCGCCGCCACCGAAGGCCACGATCTGGCGGGGTGCGGTCTTCATGACTAGATGGTCGACGGCGAGCGCTTCCAAGCCGTTGTACACCGGTCCGAAGTTTTGGGTAGCTCGCTCGCCCCTGTGTACAGGGCCGTTATGGCCGAGTAGGCACGGTCCCCTGACTAGACAGGGTTGTCAGCTTGATTTCAAACTGGCTTTTTGCAAGTCTGGGCGGGCATCTCGGCCCTGGATGCGGCAGCAAGGGAGGCGGGCGAAGAGGTGGGACAGCCCTTCGTACCCATGCCGCAAACCATGAATGCATCCCGGTAGCCCCGCCTCCTTCGAGAGCGGCCAGACCCTGCCCGCGGAGTCGCGGCGGCGGCTCCTGGAAGCGATGGTCCGCGTCGCCGGCAGCAAGGGCTACCGCGAGACCACGGTCGCCGACGTCGTCGCCGAGGCGGAGAGCTCCGAGGCGGCTTTCCACTCGCACTTCGCCGGTCGGCACGACTGCTTCCTCGCCGCCTACGAGGAAGCGATCGAGCTGCAGCTGGCGGCGGTGCTCGCGACCTGCGACGCCGGCGCCCCGTGGACGACCCGGGTGCGGGTCGGCCTGGAAACGCTCGTCGACCGCTTCGACGCCGATCCCGCGCTCGCCCGCACCGCGATGGTCGAGGCCGCCGTCGCCGGCGCCGACGCCCTGCACCTCTACTTCGACGCGATCGGCCGTTTCGCCGCGTTCCTCGACGCCGGCCGCGAGGAGGACCCCGGGCGGGCGCTGCCGGACCACATCGCCCTGATGACGGTCGGCGGCGTCGCCGGCCTGATCGCCGACGAGCTGGCGGCGGCCAGGGCCGGACGGCTGCGGGACCTCCTACCGGACCTGGTCTTCTCGCTGCTGCTCCCCTTCGTCGGCGCGGAGGCCGCCGGCGCCGAGATGCAGCGGGTGATGCCGGCTCACTGACGGACGAAGGCGCGGCGCAGCTTGTCGCGGGCCCGATGCAGGCGCACCTTCACCGTCCCTTCCGGGATCCCGAGCCGGCGCGCGATCGCTTGCTGGGTCAGGTCCTCGGTGTAGCGCAGCTCCAGCAGCTCGCGGTCGCGGGCGCTGAGCAGCTGCAGGGCGGCGTGCAGGTCCGCCCGCTCGACCGTGGCGATCACCTGGGCGTCCTCGACCCCCTCGTACGTCTCGATCGTCGAGGTCGGGTCCGGGCGCAGGCGGGCGTGCTGGCGGAAGGCCTCGTTGCGGACGATCGTCGCCAGCCACTGGTTGCGCCGCTCGGCCTCGCGCAGGGTCGAGCGACGGCGCCAGGCGCGAAGCAAGGCATCCTGGGCGATGTCCTCAGCCTCGCTTGGATTCCTCGCGTAGCGATACGCCAAACGAAGGCAGACCCTGTGCGCCTCACCCCACTCCCAACCATCGTCCGTACTTTCCCGATGCCCATTCGGAGTGCTGATCAAACGAACTTACATAACCGATGGCCGTGAGATGCGGTTAAACGCTGAAACTGTTCTGATCAAAGGCGCGGTCTCACCCTCGTGGAGCTGAAAGCGGCAGGAGAGGGGCAGGCGCGGGACGCGGAAATCGCCTACGAGGCGATCGCCCCCGTCTACGACGACTTCACCGCCCACCACGACTACGAGCTGTGGCTGGGCAACGTGCTACCGGCCCTGGAACGGCATGGCTTGCACGGGGATCGCCTGCTCGACGTCGCCTGCGGCACCGGCAAGAGCTTCATTCCGATGCTGAACCGCGGCTGGCGGGTGACCGCCTGCGACATCTCCCCGGCGATGGTCGAGCGGGCGCGGCAGAAGGTCGGCGACACCGTCGAGCTCTTCGTCGCCGACATGCGGGAGCTGCCGGCGGTGGGCGAGTTCGACCTCGTCGCCTGCCTCGACGATGCGATCAACTACCTGCTCAGCGGCGAGGAGCTGGAGCGGGCGCTGCGCGGGATGCGGAGCAACCTCGCCGCCGACGGGCTGCTGGTCTTCGACGTCAACGCGCTGGTCGCCTACCGCACCTTCTTCGCCGAAGAGGTGGTGGTCGAGCGCGACGGGCGGCGGCTGGTCTGGAAGGGCCGCGGCAGCCCCGACTCCGGACCGGGCGCAATCTCCGAAGCCAGCTTCGAAGTGCTGCCGCTGGAGGGCGAGGAGCCGCTGGTGGCGCCGGAGATGCACCGCCAGCGCCACTTCCCGGAAGCGGAGGTGCTGGAGAAGCTGGCGAGCGCCGGCCTCGAGTGCCTCGACGTCTTCGGCCACGGCGAGGACGCCGTCCTGCGCCAGCCGCTGCGCGACGCCGAGCACAGCAAGGCCGTCTACGTGGCCCGCCCGGCCGCGTAGATTTCGGATCGCCATCCGCCAGCCTCGATCCAGGAGCCAGTCATGACCTCAGCCATCACCGTCACCGGCGTCGACTTCCTCACCGTCTTCGTCAAGGACTACCCCGCGGCGCAGAAGTTCTACGGCGAGCTGCTGGGTCTGGAGCACTCGGTCGACTACGAGAAAATCCCCGCCGGCGAGTACGAGACCGGCAACCTCACCCTGCAGGTGATGGACGCCGCCTCGGTCGGGCGGGAGTTCAAGCCGAGCGGCAACCCGATCGCCCTCCACGTCGACGACGTCGAGGCCGCCCGCGCCGAGCTCGAATCCAAGGGCGTCGAGTTCCAGGCCGAGACCCTCGACAGCGGCGTCTGCCACATGGCCTTCTTCAACGACCCCGACGGCAACGTCCTGATGTTCCACAACCGCTACGCACCGCGGGCTTCCTGACCCGCTGACGGTCAGACGACGCCGAGGCCGGTGACGTCGAAGAGGCCGTCGTCGTTGGCCTCGACGTCGTAGGCGCGGGCCTCCTCGTCGGCGGCGGGCTCGAAGACCCAGAGGCGCAGGCGGCGCCTGCCGCCCAGGGCGGGCAGGTGGCGGGAGAGGTCGACCCGGGTGAGGACAAGGGAGCCGTTCGGCGGCTTCACCTCGCCTGCGGCCAGACGATCCCAGCGAGCGCGCGCCCGAGTGCGCAGCTGCTCGCAGGCGGCGTCATCCAGGTACACCCTCTCCTTCCGGGCCCAGCTGGAGAGCGAGGCGCGGTCGCCGCCGGACCTGCGGCTCGGCAGAGCGAGGCCCAGCTCGCGCTCCTCCACCCGGTAGCCGGCGCCCGAGAGGCGGACGAAGCGACGTTCCTGGCTGCCGCGCTGCCAGCGGCTGTCGAGCCGCTCGCCGGCCCAGGCGAGCAGGGCGGCGAGGCCGCCGATGCCAAGGATCAGCGCCGCCATCAGGCTCGCGTCTTCGGGATCCAACGACCAGGAGGAGCTGGCTAGCCAGGCCGCGAACGCCGCGCCCACGAGGGCCAGGGGCAGGACCGCGAAGACGCGCTCGGCAGAGCCCGGCAGCCGCGTCAGCACGCTGACGAAGACGAGCAGAAAGGCGGCGACGATCAACGGGGTCGCCGTCTGGGTCAGCTCCCGGTCGCTGATCGCCTCGTTCCGGTGCAGCAGCGAGATGCAGAGATAGGCCGTCGTCCCCACCGCCGCCAGCACCGCGGCAATCGCGAACAGTTCGAAGACGGCGATCCCGGACCCGCGCCGGCGGCCGCCGAAGAAGAGCGCGAAGATCGTGCCGGCGCCGAGCGCGCCGGCCAGCGGGATCAGTCCCTGCAGCGCCGCGCGGTCGCTGGGGTTCAGAGCGTGCTCCTTCATCGGCCCTCTTAGCCTCGGCAGCACGCCGCCCGGAATTAAGGACCGGGCTGTTTTTGTCGAAGTCAGGTGCACGCCATGGCCGATAAGCCGATTCCGATCGAGCGTGACGATCACATCCTGCGGGCCCGGCGCACGGCCGGCACGACCCGGCTCGTCCTCGGCCTGGTCGGCATCGCCCTGATCCTGCTGCAGCCGGAGCTGCTGCCGCGCCCGACCCTCGGCCTGATCGGCTTCGCGACGATCGCCCTCACCTCGGTCGTGCAGATCGCCTTCCTCCGCATCTCCTGGGTGCGACTGGAGGAGTCCTTCGCCGGCATCGCCGCGGTTCTCGTCATCGGCCTCGGCGGCGAGCAGGTGACGATCCTCAGCCTGCTCTGGCTGGTCGCGGTCGCGACCGGCGTGATGGCGCGGGGCGGCCGCGTCCACTGGATCGGCCGCTCCGTCGTGCTCGCCGCGCTGGCGCTGCCGATCGTGCGCGAGGGCCAGCTCAGCGGCGAATACGCCGCCTTCTGCTTCGCCGTGATCGGGCTGCAGCTGACCAGCGGCCGCCTGACCCGGGAGCTGAACCGCCTGCTGCGGCAGGCCCGCCTCGACGCGGAGGGGGCGGAAACGCTCCTCCTGGCGGGAGACATCGCCGCCCGGGTCGCCCACAGCAGCGGCCTCGACGCCCTCGGCGCCCGCCTCCCCTCCCCCGGTCCCGCGGCGCCGCTGAGCCCGGAGGAGGAGCTGAACGCCCGCGAGGCCCTGGCCAGGCTGATCGCCGGCGAGGGACTGGCGATGGCGGTGCAGCCGATCGTCGACATCGGCAGCGGCGAGGTCCACGCCTACGAGGCACTGGCCCGTTTCGGGCGCCGGCGCTCGGACCGCAGCCCCCTGCAGTGGTTCGCCTTGGCCGAGGAGCTGGGCCAGCGCGTGGCCCTGGAGCAGGCCTGCCTGCGCGGCGCCCTGGAACTGTTCGCGGTCCGCCCCGAGGGCACGCACCTCTCGGTCAACCTCTCGGTGGCGACGCTGCGGGACGCGGGGACCCAGGCGATGCTGGACGCGGTGGGCGCCGGGCATCCCGAGGGCCTCACCGGCCTGATCGTCGAGATCACCGAGGAGACCCTGGTCAACGAAGACGCCGAGGCGGCCGAGTCGATCGCCGCCCTGCGCCGCCGCGGCGCCCAGCTCGCAGTCGACGACATCGGCGCCGGCTACTCGGGCCTGCTGCAGATCACAGCCGTCCTCCCCGACTACCTCAAGCTCGACCGCTCCCTGGTCGCCGGCATCGACCGCGACAACGACCGCGCCGCCCTGGTCAGCGCCCTCTCCGGCTACGCCCGCCAGGTCGGCAGCCTGCTGGTGGCCGAGGGCGTCGAGCACGAGCCGGAGCTCGCCCGCCTCCAGGACCTGAAGGTGCCCTTGGTCCAGGGCTTCTACCTGGGGACGCCGGGCAAGCCGTGGCCCGAGCTGACCGCCTGTGCCGTCGAGGTGCTGCCGACGCCGGTACCACGGGTCCCCGACGACGACGAATTTGCCGCCCATCACGCGATCGGGCTGAGGGTCAACGCGACTCGGTGAGGAACCGCCTCAGCTCTCCCAGCGGGACGGCTTCATCCCCAGCTCTTTGGCCCGGGCCGCCATCCTGCGTCCGGATTTGGCGTTTGGAGCCTGTCCAAGCGCTTTCATCAGCTCCCTCTTGGTTCCGTGTGGGGGGTTCACGCACAGGTCGAGGTTCTTGCGGGCAAGTTCATAGGCCCCGACTCCTTCGCCGAGGAGAGGGATGAAGACCTGCTTGATCAGCTTCCTGCGGGAGGAATCGCCGCCCGGTTCGAAGGCCCGCCAGATCTCCATCACCGCTCGACGGCGGCTCCCGTTTCGGGCCCGCCCGAAACGCTCGACGATCGCGGCCGTGACTTTGTCGGGATCGGCCCCCTGGATGCCGAGCGCCCTCAGGACGTTGCCGGAAGGGTTGCGCAGCGAGGTCCAGGAGATCAGGGGACCGACCAGCCGAAAGCGACCGGCCGGGCTGAGGCCGTCCGAGTAGGCCCGCAGTGCTTTTGCCAGCCGCAGGGAGAAGGCGTCCCACAGAAGTGGATCGAGCGCTTTGGCGACGCCCGCCGGGCGCGGGTTGAAACGCTGCAGCCAGAGAATGACGCCGTCGGTGAAATAGCCGAGATGGCTGGCCGTCAGCTTCCCTATCTCGGTTGCCGAAAAGGGAGACTTCGCCTCCTTGTCCTGCTTCGCCAGGCCGGCGGCGATGCGCAGCTGAATCGTCGCGGCCCGAGGAGGCACCGACGAGATCCAGGGCGAGGCGGCGAGCTGCGCCTGGCTGCGTTCGAGCAGCTTCGGGGAAGCGAGGTCGGCGGCAAAGGCAAAGCAGCGGTCAACAAAGCCCGCGACCTCGCCCTGGTCCCCGTCCTCGGGCTGGGCGGCCAGGGTGGGCGCGATGAACTCGAGCAGGATCTCGGCGGCATCGCGGTCGCGGATCAGACCGTCCTCGGCCAGCTGCTCGAGGAGATCGACGTGGACTCGGGAGCTCTCCAGCTGGGAGCGCTCGGAGATCGGGGCGGAAAACGACTTGCCGACGATCGCGAGCAACGGAGCCGGATCGACGAGGACACCCCGGCGGCGGAGCTCGGCGATCAGGGCAAATGCCCGCCTCGCCTCGGCACCGCCCTCCCCGGCCCCCTCCGTCCAGAGCCGCGCGAGCATCAGGCCGAGCTCCTCCTCGGCGCCGGGGCCGAGCACGTCTGGGGCGAGCTTCGGAGCGAGCGCGACGAAGAGCGCCGTGGGCTGGAGGCTCAGCCATCTGGCGAGAGCGGCGGCGAAGTCGGGGCTTCCGGTCCGACCGAATTTGCCCAGCACGCTCCCGAGGCGCTCGCCGTCCGGTCCGTTGCCGACCCCAAGCAGGAGCGGGGTCATGAGGCTTTCGCCGTCGATCTGGTTCCCGGCATCGAGCAGCGACTCCGTCGTCGCCGCGACCCCGGAGACCAGAGCCCTGCGCTCATCCAGGAGCTCATGCAGGCGAGCCTCCTCGATCTCGTTCTCATCGAGGTCGGTTTCGATCCGCTCGACGTCGTCCGCGGCGGCGATGGCCGCTTGATCGACGAGCCGCCGGCGCAGGGCGTCTTTCATCCGCTCAGCCGCCGGCCGGCCGCCGCGGGATCCTCGATCATCTCCGCCAGGAGCAGCTGCCCCAGTCGCTCCGCGTATTCCCCGGCCAGCGCTTCGGCCCGATCCAGGACCACGCCTCTCAACGGCTCGAACTCGGCTTCGGGCCGGCGCAGGATCGACCCCATCAGACCGCGGTAACGGCCGAGGATCGCGAGATCCAGGGCCGCCGGGAGCTCGTCGGATTGGAGCGTTCGCTTGCGATCGAGGCGCCGAATGGCGGCAAGCAGGTCGGGGGCTACGCTCGTGATCGCGCCTTTCGCCAGTGGGAAGGCCAGCAGATAGGCGCGCAGCGCGTTGTCGGCGTCGTTGCCCCGCGAGCTTCGGACCAGATCGCGCAGGAACAGAATCGCCCGCTCGCGTTCGCCCTGGTCCGTCATCGCCTCCAGCAGCTCCGCCAGCAGTACCGGACGATTTTTCAGCGCCAGGTCGCTGATCTCGATCGCCAGTGACTCGTCGAGGCCGGCCGAGACGCCGAGGCCCTCGAGGTGGATGAGGTCCGCCCCCGGGCCGGAGATGAGCCGCGTCTGCTGGAGGTAGTCGAGGAGGTCCATCCCCTGGGCGACGGTCATCTCGGCATCGGCGTCGGGGCCGCGGTTCAGCGTCTCGTCGGTGGGAAGCTTTCCCTCGGAGTATTCGATCGCGCGGTCGGCAACCGATTTCGGCACGCCTTGCAGCCGCCGCGCCCGGCTTGGATCGTTCCCCTCTGCGCGGGCTTCGACGCAGGCCAGAACCACCGCCGGGAGATCCGGGGTGATGTGGAGATCGGCGGCGAAGAGTGGAAACTCGACCTGGAGGGCGACGAGCTTCGCCATCTCGCTGGCGCGAGCGCGGACTTGGTCGTCGAGCACTTTCGATCTGGCCCGGGAGAGGGCGAGAGCGTAAGCCTGCGCAAAGGTGTTGAGCAGGACCTTGACCCGCCGAGGGCTGCGCACGGTGACCGGCAGCAGGACGGAGACGACGTCCTCCTTGGAGTCCACCTGATCCCACACGCCGCCCGCCTCCCGGAGCAGGCGCAGGGCGAAGTCGGTCAGCCGTCCCGGGAAGAGCGGCGGCAGGGCGATCTGGTACTGGAAGATCTTGTCCAGATAGGCGCTGCCGGCGCTGTAATAGGGGTTAGCGAGGTCGCGCGGGGTGGCCTGGCGGACCCGCTGGGTCAGGGCGTGCTCGAGAACCATGCGGTCGGCGGCGACGATGAATATGCAGCCGTCCTCGCCGAGGAAGGTCTTGATGCTCTCCAGGGTGCGGGCGACCTCGACGGCAGAACAGCGGTCGAGCTCGTCGACAAAGACGACGAGCCGTTCCCTGTCCGGGCCGCAGCCGATGTTTTCGTCTTCGAGCAGCTTGCGGAAGATCTCTTCGAACTGCTCGTCGGAGCTCGGCGTCTCGGTGGTGGTGGTGACGCTGAGATAGCGGACGGTGAACACCGCCACCGCGGCGAGCAGGCTGCTCGGCAGGACCACCGGGAAGACGGCGCCGATCAGGCTGGTCATGACGCGAAGCTGCTCGGAATCGAGGACGAAGATCGCGAGCAGGTCGAAGATCCAGATCGAGACGGCGAGCGCAAGCAGGGCGAGGGCGCTCCAGTGGATCAGCAGCGCCTTCAGCCGATGGCGTTTGTCGAGGTGGACCCGCTCTTGGCGCTCGTAGATCTGGCGGCGGACCCGTTTGGCCTTCGCCTCGCCCCCGAGCTCCTCGGCGAGGCGAACCAGGAAGCGACGAAGCAACGGCAGCCGCGCGTACTTGAAGGCGTCGAAGTAGGCGAAGCGGAAGCCGTCGAGATCTCTCACCTCGTCCACGAGGCGGTTGGATATGCCGGTCTTCCCCGATCCCCAGCGGCCGAAGAGGGCGATGTTGGCCGGCGTCTCGGTCGAGCCGACGATCGTCAGCAGCCTCTCCACGTAGTCCTCGTGGCCGAGCAGATCCTGTTCCCTGACCTTGATCGCCCGGTCGGTGATCTGTTCGGGCAACCCCGCTTCAGGCGGTGTGCTCGTCGGGATTGGGGAGGTGAGAGCTATGACGGATTCGGGACACTATGTGTGAGCCCGAACCGGGTCAAGGCTGTATTTCGTACAGTTACCTTTAAGGGACGCGACTGTGTATGGCGCCGACGAGGCGTACTAGCCGGGCAGACATACCCATACCGCTTCTCGAAGGCAACCTCGCCCATTTTGGAGCCGCAGGATCGGGTGAACCTCCATATGATGCGAGCGGTGCAGGGGATCGAGAGCCGGCGCGAGCCGGAACAGAGTGAGTTGGGCAAAAGCCCGTTGATGGCAGCTCCGGTTGCGACGATGGGTACGCAGGCGCTGAGCTCCTACTTCGCCTTCGCGGGCATCGGCTCGGCGTTTGCCAGGACCTTCGCCCTGGCCTCGGTGCTGCGCGGAGTTCGCGCACGGACGCTGCGCTCGATCTGGGGAGTGTCGGCCTTTGGCGGGCTGGTCGGGATGGCGGCGCTGATCGTGATCAGGATGCTGGGAGTCGACGATCTGCCGCGGTGGATGGAAGTGCCGACGGCGATCGTCAGCGTCCAGGCCGGGTTCAACATCTTCATGAGCTGGCTGCTGAGCGAAGCGGGGCCGCCGCTGCCGCAGTTCCCGGACCTGAAAGCCGGAGACCTGGCGTTCGTGCTCTACGGAGCGATCACGCTGCCGATAACGGCGCTCTTCATCGTGGTGATGACGGCGACGACCCTGTTTGCGTGAGGAAATCCTGAAGAGAAAGGCGCGCTGAGCTATGGTTGCCATGGTGTTGAGACACGTACAAGCCTTGAATCCTCACACCAAGCGTCCCCTGCTCCTTGGCCTGCTTCTCGCGCTCGTGATGACGGTGGCGCTGGTAGTCGGTGTCGTCACCGGCTTCCTGCCCGCGGGCCTGCTCGGCATCCTCGCCGGCGTCGGGATGGGCGCGCTGGTGCTCGGCGACCTTCGCCGTGGCGACGGCACGAGGACTCGGCGCCCAGAGGCGCCGCCGCTGGCGCCACGCTCGCAGGTCGAGGCCAAGGTGCCTCAAGAGAGCCTGCACCACTGAGCGCCGATCGGCCAGAGCGGCGAAGCGCCCCTGCGCCGCTACTCATCGCGATCCCCCGGGCCGCCCAGACCAAATCGCCTCAGCAGCCGCGGCGGCTCCATCGCCAGGCTGCCGCGCGGAAAGCAGAGCTCCCCGTAAGCACTCGAGTGGGTGGTGCAGAGCTCGGTCAGCCCTCGCGATGGTGAGCCGACCTGGGCGAAAGCGCACTCCCCCTCTCCCACGACCTGGCAGCCGTGACCGTCGCGCGCCTCGGGCTCGCCGGCCTGTTCCCGCAGCTTCGTGAGCAGGCCGGCGGAGTCGAAGATCAAGAGGTCGAGGATCCGGTGCCAGAGGATCCTGTCGACGGCGGCGCCGCGCGCCAGCCGGCGGACTCCAGATGGCCCTTGCAGGACCAGGAGCAGCTCGCCGACGCGCTGATCGACCTCGACCTCGACCCGGTGGCCCGCGGCGACCTCCAGCAGCGGGCACGCCGAATGCTCGAGGGGAGCCCTGTGGATCTCCTCCAGGGCACGGCGGTTCTCGCAGTCGCAGTAGCACTCGAAGGTGGGGCGGAGCGAGTTGGAGGTTCGGGGCAGGGTCGAGGCGACGAAGCGCCGCAGGTTGTCCGAGGGCACCGCGCGTGTCGGGCTTTCCCCGTGCCGAGCCTCGGGCTCTCTCCTGTTCAGCTCGATGAGCATGTGCGCCACCCAGCCCGAGACGGGGGAGGCCGCGTCCGCCTGAACCGGCGTCGGCGCCGGTCGGAGGCTCTCCAGATCGTGATTCGAGACGACCGCCGGCTCCCAATGCCCAAGAGCCGAATCGACGTAGATCCTCGTCTTCACCAAGCCGGCGCCGTGATGCTTCAAGAGCATCGGGCGGGCCGAGGACATGACCGGCACCAGGTCCGCGAGAAAGGACGCGCGGGCGAATTTGCGGCCCCCCTTGCCCGGCCCCACTTGGAGCAGGGCCCGCGGCGCCGGACTCTCATAGATCGGGCCGAGAAAGAGATCGAGCTCGAGATGGAGCAGCTTCGACTGCTCGGCATGGGCGTCGAGGAGGTACTCGGGGTGCTCGGACTCGATGACGAGCTGGAAGAAACGGTAGGCCTCCCGCAGCTGGCCCTCTTCGCGCTTCAACCGGCCGAGGGCAAGGGCCGCGCGCGGCGCCAGGTCGGGATGGTCGCCGCTCAGCACCAGCTCGAGCATCTGCTCGGCCTCCTGGTTGCTCTCGGGCCGCACCAGCGGCTCGGAGGTAACGGCCTGAACGGCCTCGTCCTCCTCGACCGCAGGCCTCATCAGCGCCTCGGCGAGAGCGACCATGACGTACGGGCGCAGGTCCTCGGCGGCCTCCCCCAGGGACTGCCGCCAGCTCGCGATCGCCTCGTCGGCGAGGCCCGCGTCGCGCTGCAGGTCGCCGAGTCGGTAGGCGGCCAGCGCTCGCAGCCGCGGCTCGGCAGTTTCGATCTGAATGGCCCAGTAGGCGTTGGCGGCGTCCACGGCGCGACCGCGTGCCAGCCATCTGGCGGCGAGGTCGAGGAGAACCTCTGGGCTGTGCTCGGCGCTGGCGGCCTCGGCGGCGCGCTCGTACATCGCGTCGGCATCGGCCGACTTGCCTCGCCAATCGAGCAAGCGGGCAAGGCGCACCATGCCGGCCGCGGCGAGGGCCCGGTCGGGGACCTCGGTGGTCTCCTGGAGAAGCGCCTCCGCACCGACGACCTCGCCGCGCTGCCAGAGCAGGGCGGCGAGCCCGAAGGCGGCCTCGACGCGAGCGGGGACGTCCTCGCCGCAAAGCCGCTTCCACCAACCATTTTCGTTGGTCGTAGTCGAGCTCATTTTGGGACCTACCTCCTTATGCGGCGAAGGCGCCGAGTGCGATTGCCTGCACCGTCGAGAGCAGAGTTGCCCCCTTCAGCCAACCGGCGTCGTCTTGGTGGCGAAATTCGGAAAGTCGCAGGCTCGGCGCCGCGCACGGCGAGTTGATGCGCGTGGCGAGCTCGGCGAGCTGGAGAGAGCGGCGGCGGGCGCGGTGGCCGCCGAGCGACCCGGCGCGCTTGGCGAGCTGGGGGCCGGCGATCCCATATGTCGGCATGCCGCCGCGGAAAAAGGGCACGACGAAGTTGGAGTTGGGACCACGCGGGCCGGCGATCGGCCGCGGCTCCGGAAGCGGGCCGCCGACCGTGTAGGGCATCGACTCGGCGAGCTCGGGGCGGCGCACCTGCTGCTCGTACGGATGGGCCGTATCGGCCGGGCCGGCATACGTCGGGCCCACGTGCAGCAGGTACTCGAAGCCGCGCTGGGCGATGTCCCGCCTCACGGCCTCGCTCTCCCCGTAGCGGGTGTCGAAGGAGAAGACGGGAGCGAGGTCGGTGGCGTGGCCGAGCTGGTGGAGGTCGTCGCCGAGCTGGTCGAGGAGGCCGCTGACCGAGCGCCGCTCGAGCTCGTTGATCTCCTCCTCGATCGATCCATCCTGGCCGGGGATCGTGACCCGGTTCCAGCCGACCGGCAGCGACCAGCCGTTGCCGAGGAGGTGGATCGAGACGACGTCGCAGATGGAGGGGCCGAGTGGGACTTCGGAGATCTCGACGAGGATCGCTTGGACGTCGGCCCCCGCCCCCCAGGCCACCAGGTAGCGGCGCAGCTCGTCAACATCCCAGCCGCCGCCGTCGAGCAGGTTGCTGATCTGCCTGTAGTTGCCCTCGCGACCGCCTGGAACGCTGCGGGCGACCTCTTTGAGGGTGAAGGGCTCACCGGCCGGGCAGAGCGCCACCGCGGCGGCGAAGCTGGCCATCCTGGCGGCGCGGTCCTGGCGGTTGCCGAGCTCGGCGATGCCGAATTCGAGGCGGTCCAGGACGGCCTCGTCGAGCATTCCGGTCAGGACCGGGGAGTCGACGAAGCCGATCGTCTGCGAGGAGCTCATCGCGTTGAACCTAGCGCCGATTTTCCCGCGGCCCCGAAGTTGACAAGTCGATCTGCCATGAGGGTTCAAAGTAGATGAACCCGGGGCGAGCGGGTGAAAGTTCACAAGTCGCCGGCCCACCACCCGAGAAGAGAGCATGAAGCGGCGCGACCTCCGGCGTCACCGGCCAAACCGCCGTCGCGACCCGGCGCCCGACGGGCACCGGGTCGCACCCTACCCCTGCCGCTGGAGCGCTGGCTCAGCCGCCGAGGTCGGCGGGGGTGATCACCGTGGCGCCGGGGACGCCGGCGCCGGCAGGGGCTTCCGCGCCGCTCGGGGCGCTGTCCGCGCCCTTGGAGTCACCCGCACCCTTCCAGCCGCCCGGGGGAGGCCGAAGGATCGATTCGTGGCTGGGCTGACGGGGGACCGCTTCGCAGGGCTCGACCGGGCCTTCGGCGATCTCGAACGACGCTTCGAAGCCGCCTTCGGGGTCGCCGTCGAAGGGCACGGGCGCGCCGGAGATGACCACGCTCTGGTCGGGGCCGAAGGCGGCCGGGTCGAGGTTGAGATTCGGAACCGTGGCGGCGAATTTCTCATCGGACATCTCGCCGCGCATGTGCCGGTCGGCCCGTTCGCGCCACAGCTGGGAGCTGCCGACCCCGAAGGTGAAGCCGGTGGAGCTCGGGCCTTCGACGCTCATGCCGCCCTCGGTTTCGCCGCCGGGGACCTGGATGGTCGAGGGCGTGAAATGCGGTTCGCGGCAGGCCATCCCGGTCGGCAGCCAGGTCACCTGGGCCGGGATGCCGGCGTCGTTGAGCGCCTGTTCGAGGGCCGGTGCTTCCTTGAGGCCGTAGACCTTGAAAGTGGTCCCGCCACCTTCCTGGGGTTCGACGGCGAAGGCCTTCGAGGTGTCGTCGCCACCGGCGCTGACGCTCAGGGCCGCGACCGCAGCGGCGAGGGCGACGCCGCCGCCGAACGCCAGGCGCGGGCCGCGCCGGCGCCAGGCCGGGGTGGCGGTCGCGGCTTCCTCCGCCTCGAGCCGGGCCGCGGCGGCTCCGCGCTCGGCGACGGTGGCCTTCAGCCGGGCGAGGAGCCGCTCCTCGAAATCTCCGTCGGGATTCCGTCTCGCAGTCACGATTGATCCTCCTTGGTCGGGGTCTGTTCCATCGCCGCCGCCTCGAGCTCGGCCCGGAGCCTGCGGCGGGCGCGGTGAAGTCGCACGCGGGCCGTCACCGGCCGCACGCCGGCCGCAGCAGCCGCCTCGGTGAGGCTGAGTTCGTCGATCGCGACCAGCTCCAGGACGGTCCGCTCGCCCTCCGGGAGGCGATCCATGGCGCGGTAGAGCTCACGGGAGCGCGCGCTGGCGTCGATCCGCGCATCCAGCCGCGCCGCGTCCTCCTCGTCGAGCAGCTCACTGCCGCGCAGTCGCTCCTCCCCCAGCCTTTGACGACCGCGCCGTCGACCGTCGTTGGCGACGACGACGCGGGCGATGCCCAGGAGCCAGGTCCGCGGCGTGCCGCGGCGTGGGCGGTAGCGGTGGGCGGAGTCGATCGCGGCGAGGAAGATCTCCGCGGTCAGATCGGCCGCTCGCTCGCGATCGCCGACGCGCCGCACCACGAAGCGCTGGACCGCCTCGACGTGCTCGCGGTAGAAGGCCTCGAAGATGTCGGCATCGGTGCCGATCCAGTGCAGCTGGGCCGGGCTGACGCCGTGCTCGCGGGCGGCGACCACGCTGAGTCTGCGGCTGAGGGCGCTGGGTGGGCTGGGCAAGGCTCTCTCCGGCTCCATACCCCTTATTGGTCGGGGCGAAGAAAAGCGTTACCGCCGATCCGGATTCCCCGCAGCGACCGAAGGCAGACCGCTCTGCAAAGCGGATCGCCGAAACGGGAGCGACGGGACTCGAACCCGCGACCTCCGGCGTGACAGGACCCCAAGGAAGGCGCCTTTTCGCTTGATAAGGGGTTTGCCGGTAGGTGAGGGACAGTCTCGATCGGTCTCGGATCGGCAGCGTTGTGTCCCAAAGTGGGGCCCAAACGCCGAGCTGCATGAGGGACCCGGTGCAAGACGGCGTCTGGTTGGCCAATAGTCAGAACGGGTCCTCTCAGCCGACAGGAGGTAGTCCCAGATGCACGCCGATCGAGACCGCGAAGACGCCAAAGGCTCGCTACAGGTCCGAGCCCACAAAGGCAGGCCGTTCTACGAAGCGAGGTGGCGAGACATCAACCGCGCCCAACATCGCCGGCGCCTCGGGCCGGCGTGGGTGAGGCAAGACGAAAACGGCAGGTGGGTGTCGAGAAAGGGCCGCGCCCGGGACGGCTGCCTCGACGAGCGCGGCGCCTATCCGCTGATGGCCCAGGTGATCGCCGAGCACGAAGAGCGCCTGCGCCGTGAAGTGCCCGAGCGGCGCGACGCCACTTTCGACGAAGCGGCGGAAGCCTGGCTCTCCCACCTTCGGACCGAGCGGCGGGCGAAGCCCTCGACGCTTCGCAACTACGGGATCCTCTTGGCGAAGCCGAGGGCAATGGGTCGGCGACGACATGCTCGGATCATGCGGACCTTCGGCGGGCGGTCCCTGTTCGGCATCGCCACCAAGGACGTGCGGCAGTTCCTCTCGCGGCTCGATCACGAGGACCTCTCGCCGCGCACTGTGAACATCCACCGCCAGGTTCTCCACGCGATCTTCGAGTTCGCCCGGCGCGAGGAGACCTTCGGCCTACCCGAGAACCCGGTCGCAAGGACGAATAAGCGACCCGAAGACGAGAGTGCCCCAATTGAAACCTTCGAGCCCGAGGAGATCCGCCGGATCGCCGCGGTCGCGAGGACCGGAAAGCATCGACATCGCACCGGGTACAAGCACTCGGTCTACTCGCTCGAGACCGAGCGCGAGTGGCAGCGGGTCAACGAGCAGGACGCCTCGCTCTTCATCATCGCGGCGATGACCGGGCTGCGGCTCGGGGAGCTCGGGGCCCTCCGGTGGCGCGACGTCAACCTGAAGGCGGGCTTCGTGACCGTCTCGCGGTCGATCTCCGCCGGTGAGGAGACGAGTACGAAAGTCTCGGCGCTCTCGTGTGGTGCCGCTTGCGGCCCAGGCGGTCGAGGAGCTCGAACGACTGCGCGCTCGCCTTCACTTCCTCGGTCGCGAGGATCACGTCTTCTGCCGTCCCGACGGCGGCCCGCTTGACCGCTCGGCGGTCCGCCGTCGCTTCGTCAGGGCGCAGGAAGGGGTGGGGCTGCGGGTTCGGAGATTCCACGACCTGCGCCACACCTTCGGCAGCCTCGCGATCAGGCGCTTCGACCTGGTCGCGGTGAAGGAGATGATGGGTCATTCGAAACTGACGACCACCGAGCGCTACCTGCACTCGCGACCCAGGCCCACCGACGCGGCGACGCTCACCGCGATCTTCTCCGGAAAGGACGAGCGGGCGGCCTAGCGGTCGTTCGGGAGTTGCCACCTGCCGCGGCGACCATCTATGACCTAACGTTCGAGATTTCGCCGGACGCTAGGCCTGCGGGTCGGCCACCGAGTGCCGGATGACCCGCAGGTTGGAGATTCCGCCCTGATTAATGCAATCCAGGGCCAGATCCTCGACCTGCTCGTGAAAGTCGACGTCTGAATCGATCGCGCGGACGGTGGTGTCAACCGGCGTGTAGCGATGCAGAGGCGTCGAGGCTTCATCGTAGATAAAGCCCATCTGGTCCTTGGTCAGGATCGAGAGTGCCGTTTTTCCGGTCCAGTCGATCCCGACTCGTAGGTCGTACTCGTCGTTGTCGGTCGCCTCTGCGGTCGCCCGGACGAGCGCCATGAGATCTGCGATGGCGCACTCGATCGCCGAGGACTCGATCTGTCCTCCCTCGAAATGCTCGTCACTACTTGACCGATGACCTCCGATCGCGGTCGCGAGGGCCACCGAACCGTCGTGGTGGATATTGGCCCACGACTCCTTCCACCGCGAAGACTCGGCCGTCGCAGTGTTGACCGCAACCCAGCGGCGAAGTCCGGGACGCGGATTGAGGTGATCCACGCTTTCCAGCGGATGGATGCCTTCGCGACCGGCGTACCGCAACGCCAGGCACCTCGACGTCTCCAGCACACTTCGCGCTTGGTCGCGGGTCAGGCGGTCGCCGACCCGCGGCACTCGAGGGTGACCGACGGCCATCAGCCACGCCCGTTTATCAACATCGCGTCCAGCCGAAACCTCCGTGTACAACGCGTCCAGGGCCTCGGCGGCGTGGCGACGCTCGTCGAATCGAGCGCGGTACATCGCCTCGATCTGGCGCTCCTTCATCCACACCGTGTCGGCATCGTTCCGAATTGGTGCGCCGAAGAAGTCGTTGCGGTAGATCAGATGGGGGCCATCGACGCTCGCGGGCACTTCGATAACGACAGCCCGACTTCCCTCAAGCCCGAGCCGGTGCACGTTCAAGCCGAACACCGGCGGAGAGATGGCGGTGATCGCCGCGCTCCGTAGTGCGCGCTCCCAGGCCTCATCCAGATTGCCCGCATCGACCCGCCCGGAAGCCGCCTTCTGCGTCTCGCGCACTCCGAAGACGATCATGCCACCCGCCCCGTTGGCCATCGCCGCGACGTCCTTGGGGAAATCAGTCTGCGACAGCCCCTTCATCGGCGGCAGCTCAGACTTCCAGTCCAGCTCGTCAGTCTCACTCACACCCGCAGCAACCGCTGCATCAAGGATCTCGTCGGTCATCGGCCCGGGCTCAATGCCGAGTGCACGGTGAAGTGCGGTGAATAGCATGCGCCAAGCGTAGGGTCGAGGGCGTCGACTGTCGAGATCACCTCATCTGTCGAGAGGTTCCAGCTCTAGGCCAAAGCGCCTCGTACTCACATTGGTCCAGCGCCCTGGACCGCCGGCCGGGTGCTCAGCTCTCCGCCGCGGTGAGGACCATCACCGCGGCGATCCAAGAGCGACTGAACGAGCGCGAAGCCGAGAGCGCCGAGGCCGCCCCGGCGACCGCAGCGACTGGGGCGCCGACGACGGTGACGATCGCAACGCCATTCAGCAGAACCTGCTTTGCCAGCTCTTCGGGCAGGCTTGGGGCCAGCTCCTCGATCGCCGCCCTGAATCCGCGGTTCACTTGGTGGCCCACCTTCTTCATGTAGTCGTAGGCATCGCGCGGGCCGCTCTCGATCGCCAACCGCTCGAACTCGCGCATCCGCTCACGAGCCTCCCGGCTTCCCCGGTGCTCGCGGAACTCGATCACTGCCTCCCAGGGCAGAGCGCCGACGTCGCCGACCACGACGCCGAGGGCATCCGCTCCGGAGGTGTCGGGCTTGAGCCCCTCGCGCTCGATCATCGGCGCGAAGAGCGGGGTCCCCGTGAAGGAGGCGCCCAGCGAAGCGGCGATGGTGGCGTCGCGATTGAACGACTCGTAGATGAACGAGCGCAGGAACGGGTCGTGGTCGGCCATCAGGCCGCGGTCGCCGAAGTCTGCGAAGTTTCGCTGTCGGATCGCCTCGTAGATGGGGTCGCCGATCGAGCCGGGTTGCTTGTCGCGGCCGATGTCGATCGTCCGCACCCAATCGGCCTTGAACTCCGCGAGGTCGTCGAGTATCGACGTATGAAACTCGGCGAGGTAGTGGTGGCTCACCGTCCCCTCGACGACCACATGCATCTCCTTCGCCGGCACGCCGAGGCCGTCCTGCTTTCCGAACGCGAGCGTCATAGGCGAGCCGACGGCGTCGACCCGCCGACTCCGCTCGAGCAACTCCTGCGTCATCGCTTCGGGCGGATTCCAGAAGCTCGTCGAGCCGTTCGGAGTGATCGTGACATCGAGCATCCCGTCCTCGAAGATCATCTCGTCGTAGAGGACGGCGGCCTCCTTGGCCTTCGTGACCGCATTCGGGCTCAGCGGGTCGACGAAGAGCTCGACCGCGGAGCGAAGCGGGAAGAAGAGCTTCCTCGAGCCGTCGGGAGCCTCGCGCGTGTCCATCGGAAACACCATAGGCCCCGTCTCCGCGACAACACCTTAAGGACGCTCGCCGCTGCGAGGTCGATCGACGCGAGCGGTCGCCCTAAAGGTGGGGGACCGCCTCGCGCGAGCACCTCGCCAGAGAGCCCCGCGCCGCCCGCCATTCGGCCTTCCAGGTCTCGTCGTGGGGCTCTAAGCGCTCGATCAGGAGGCTGATCTCCTGAGCTGCGTCCAAGACGCCCTCGGGGGCGATCAGAAGCAGGCGATTCATCGCCACCGTAAGTTCGTCGAGGGTGCGGATCAGTCCTCGACCGAGGATGCCGGTGGAGATCCGGCCGAGAGCCCAGTCGAGGTCTCGCCATCGCGACACCACTCGATCCACCCCTCGGCCAAGCGGGCCGGGCGGATGCGGCATCTGATCGAAGTGGCGAGTAATCCGGTCCAATACCGCCCCGTAGCCCGCGAGTGCCGCCCTCAGCTCCTCGGTATCCCGGCGGCGCTCCTCCCTGCCTGCGATCTTGTAGGAGATGAAGCCGGTGAGGGCGGAGGAGAGGAGCGCCGCGGCCGCGGCGACGATTGCGGCGCTGGTAGGACTCATCGTCTCAGCCTAAGAACGCGACGGGACGACCCCACTTGAGGAACCAATGACGGCGGAGTGGACGAACGAGCTCCAGGTGTATTGCGCGGACATCGGCTCGATAGGGCGAGGTAACTTTGCCTGGGCCTCTCGCCATCCCCCGCTGCTGCGTCATGCGGTGGATCCGATGAGCATCGAGTCGCTGGCCGCGGCGGCGCTCGCCGATCTGAAGGGTGGCCGGGCAGTCGCACTCGGCTTCGAGATGCCCCTGTTTCTCCCCGTCACCATGGCCCCCGGCAAACTCGGCAAGGCCAGGGCAACCGACAAAGACGCCCCCTCCTGGTCCTCGTCAACCGGGGCAAGCGTCATGGCCACCGGCATCGTCCAGGCGGCATGGGTTCTGCGGTCGCTTTTCGAGTGCCTTCCGGCGGCTTCGATCACGACCAGCTGGGACCGCTTCGCCGCGGAGCGAGACGGCCTCTTGGTCTGGGAGGCTTTCGTCACCAGGGGAGCGAAGGGCGTGACCCATGAGGAGGACGCGGCGATCGGGGTCAAAGCGTTCTGCAACCAGTTGCCTGCTCCCGGCGACGCCGAGGCAGATGAGGTCGAGGGGCCGCTCTCGCTTGCCGCCGCGATCTGCGTTTGGGCCGGCTGGCCTTTGCCGCCGGCCGAGCTGAGGCAAATGGGGACGTTGGTGCGCGCGAAGCCCCGCCCTGAGTGTCGCGCTCGTTCGGAAGCTCCGCTCGCGAAAAGTCAAAGCGGGGAAGTGGATGTCTGCGGGATTTAACCTAGACGTATGTCGGGTGCGAAGCCGCTGCTACTGAACGGAGGTGAGCGAAAGGTCGATCGCGAGCTTCGCGACACCCTCAACGCGCGCGACCTCCAGCTTGACGTCAAGGTGAGAGCGGCGAGCATTCTGCCGATCGACAACTCAGGGATCGACGCCCGGGATTACGCCTACGCGCTCCAAGCCGAGTTTGATTTTGTCCTCTCGAAAGGCCCCGCGCGAAATCCGGAGTTTGTCGTCGAGTTCGACGGCGGCCGGCATCTCCGAGATCCCGTCACGATCGAGCGCGACCGTCGAAAGGAGCGACTCTGCGATCGGTTCGACCTGCCGCTGCTCAGGATCGGGGTCGAGGCGCTCGGCCGCCCCAGGAAGGAAACGATCCTGGCGTGGCTGATCACTGTCTACTACCTGGAGGAGGAGTTTGATCGCCTCCAAGAGAAAGGCGCTATCGCGCCGGATGAGCCCTTCATGTACTTCTCGATCTTCGATGTCACCGACGACGGCCATCTGGGTCCGTCGATTGCACTCGATCACGAGGCTCGCCTGGAGATGTTCAAGGCATGGCGCGACGGTCTCGCGCGCGGGCACGTCCCGGAGGAGGTCACCGTCGATGCGTGGCGCGCCAAAGAGAAACCAGAGCTGATCGAGAGTTTCGCGATCTTCGAGCTCGACGCCGACAACGTCATAATCGGCCACGCCACGATCCGAAACTTCGGCCACTTCGGGAGCGTCACCGCGAGCGAGCTTGCGACTGACTTGGCGGTCGCAGACGCCGGAAGGCACTTAGAGCTGTTTCGGCGAGGCCGCTACCGCCCGATGAGCCGATCGGTGTTGGCCGGCGTGAGAGCGAGAACCGAAGGTTGGCGCCGCAGTGGGTGCTTCTGCAGCGATGTCTCGCCACCGGACCTACCTTCTTCGCAGGTGTAGTAGGCGAGGCTGACTGCCGCCACGCCGCTGCCGTGATGGCTTCGGCCGCTCAGGAGAGATGGCATCCACTAACTGCGAGCGCGCTCCCGCAGGGGCACTCGACATCCGGTTGCAATTGATCGATGCCGTCGAATTCAGATGCTGCTCGCAAAAAATTGGTCGTCTGATTGAACGCCTCAGCCATGTCTTCCTTATCAAAGCCGATGACCTGGGCGAGGACGCGGCCGGACATGTAGTAGGCCCCGGCGCCGTGCATCAGGGCTTCCCTCCAACGACCGTCGGGACCAGCCCGATTGAGCTGTCGGCGACCATCCGGCCCGGAGGTGATCGTTTGGCGGAACCCGCTGGGTGAGCTGTGTAGCAAGAGGTTGTTTTGGCGTTGGATCACCTCGTAGATGACCTCGATCACATGGCGGGCATCGGGCTCATCCTCCCACCGCGACTGCACGAGGGATAGGCGGTCCGGGTATGAAGTGCGGGTCCACGACTCCTTGAAAGCCCTACGCCTACCACCGTAGAGCTCAATGAGGTCATCGAGCTCGGCCCGCTCCTCGTCGGTCAACGGTCGCTCGGTTCGGGCGAAGCTGCTCTCCAGGTCGTGCTCAGCAAGCGCCGTCAAGCGATCGTGTTGATCCGCCCGCTCTGGTGCGCTCTCGAGGTTCGCGGCGACCCAGTGGATGTCGAGAAGATCCTCGAAAAGAGCGCGGTTCATCATCGATGCCTGGACGCCTCGCCCGAGGCGGCAGGCGGCCAGCACGGCCTCGAACGTGTGGGCTGCGCGCGTCACCTGAGCAGTCAGTAGAAAGAGCCCGCCGCCGATTGGGGTCCTCCCGGTTTCATCGATCAGGCGGCAACCCTCGCCGAGCAGAACCTCGGACTGCCTGAAGCGCAGCTGGTTGATCCCCCTTCCCGCGAGGATCGGCCCACCGACTCCAGCTGGATAAGGCTGGCCCTCCATACCTCAACTCTAGGGGCGGCTGCGCCTGAGCGTTCGACCCGACTAACCGAGGCCGAAGGGCGATCGCGATCGTCTGCGGGGCGACGTCTCGCCCGTTGCGGGAGTACCGCAGCCAGCGGTTCGTTGTGGAGCGCGCCCAGCGGGCGCCTGAGGGTCGGCCAAAGCGGGTGTTGGTAGGTCAGCAGAGTCTGCCGATCGGGATGAAAACAGAGCCACTCGAGAAACCTGCGTACTCCTCGAACCCCGGTACCGGACTGGCGATCGCCGGCCGGAAGTGCGCGTCCGGGGGCACGCTCTCGACCTCTCGAAGGCGCGTCAGCGTGTCGTTCTTCCACTCGGTCAGCGCCCACATCACCTGCTGGGCGGCCTGTACCACTCTCATAGGCGTTCCATCAAGCGACAGGCCGAAGCCGGCCGGAAAGTAGACCGTTCCGTCTATGAACAAAGCAAGGTTCACCGCCCCCCGCAGTTCCAGCCGCTCGTCATCGGAAAAGTCCTGAGATGGGCCGACCGCGGTTCTCGATTGGACGGCGAGACCCTCATCGGGCCAGTTCCTCACCATCACGGCGAAGATCTCCTGGGCCGCCCAGTTGTCGTGACTGGGGTGGTCGTAGATGCCGAGCAGGTAGGCATCGGCCTCCCGGAAGACCACGAATAGCACCTCGCGCGTCCGTTTCGTGAAGCGGTTTTTTCCCATCTCGGTCGAGAGGTGGAGGTGGTGGACCCCCCATTCGGCCAGAAGAAGATCGCGGTCCGCCCGCTCGGAGGGAGCCTTCGCTGGATCGCCGCCGACAGGCTGCGCAACGCGGGTGCTGAGATGGGAGTTGATCTCTTCGCCAGCCGCGATCTTTTGTTCGATGGCGGTAAGGGCAGCGACGTGCGCTTGCCGCTTCGGGCTCTGTTCAAGCTCCGCCGCTACGCGCACTGACCGTGGCGTCGGCCGCACGAAGCGCCCACGCCAGACTCGATAGTCGATCATCAGCTCGACAAGCGTCCCTTGTTCGAGGTAGCTGTGGTCCGCCGGCATTACCCTGGAGATGTGTCGGCGGATTTCGCTTTCGAGTCCCTCGACGAGGTCGGTCATCTGAATACGACGGTAGCCGTGGCGCCTCGGCGCCGCACCTCGTCAGATACTCGTGGGCGATGGCGGAAATATCACCTGAGCGCAGACGCGAGTTCGAAGATGGTGCGACGATCATCACCGAACTCGACGCGGCCTTGGCGATGGTCGGCGCGGGGCTCGCTGCGCTCGGCGACCGGCCACGCAATCTGGACGCCGCGATGCAGCAGCTGGCGCCCGGCTACGAGCGCTTTCTGAAGCTCACCTTCATCCTCGCCGAGGCGCACCTCAGAGGCTCGCGGCCGGACTGGTCGACCTTGCGGCGTCTTGGTCACGATCTTCTCGGCCTGCTCGACGCTCTGGTCGCGACGGTCGAGCAGGCCGACGACTACGCGACGAGGCCGGTCGTCGTCGAAGACCTCGACTTCATACGCAACGACGGGGGCGTTCGCGGGCTGCTCGCTGTGCTGTCGGACTTCGGCTCCTCGGGTCGATATGTGCGACTCGACGATCTCGTCAGGGATGTTCGGAAAGGCGCCGACGGCGAACCGGGCCGCAGATGGGAAGAGCTCGAGCAGGAAATGGTCTGGGCGCGGCCTGACACCGCGGAGATCGCCGAGTCGATGGACCTCCTCTCTCCGGCGACCGCCGAGGTCCGCGTGTCACTCCGTCGTCTGGTCCGCGCGATCGCCCGGATGTGGGTCTTCGAAGCTCTCGGCGACGAGGGAACCGGACACCTAGGGGCGTTGTCCGAGTACACCGGTCTCGGCGACGACGAGCTCGGGTCGGCGCCAAAGTCTTAGGAGGGCATTACCCCGCCCACGTTCTCGGACATGCTCGAGCGGGGCCTGAAGTTCTGCTGACGTCGTTCTCCTGCGCTCCAGACGAGCGGCTGATCTGCGGCCGGCGACTGGTCTATTCGAGGTGCTTTCCCCAAGAGGACGCGGCGCCGAGGCTAGTGATGGGATCGTTCCGTCCCCGCGTCCGAACACTGACAAAACCGCTCACAGAGCCAACCGCGGGCCTATTCGACCCACCCCCGGCGAGCCAGGCACAAATCGAGGTTTGTGCCTGAAATCCCTGCGCATCGCCGCTAATCCACGAGGCGAATAGTCCAACGAACGCCTGCAGTTATCCCTGCAAAAGACACTCTTCTGCCAGTCCGAAAAAGGCTCTGAGCCCGGATCGCGCCCAGGACGCCGGCGGTTCGAACCAGATCTCGACGTTTGTGACCCATTTAGACCCCGTGGGCCACAGACTGTGACCCACGGACGTCGATGCCTACTTACCAACGAACAGGCGAGATACCCCATCACCAAGCCGAATGCGAGGAGCGGGAGCGACGGGACTCGAACCCGCGACCTCCGGCGTGACAGGCCGGCGCTCTAACCAGCTGAGCTACGCCCCCGAGAGACTTCGACGGGCCAGTGGGGAGCGGCCCGGGGGCGAAAGCTAGCGCATCGAGGCTGGGCGGCCGTCGGCGCCGGAGGCCCGGTCAGACGTGGGCGAGCTCGGTGCGGGCGAGCTCGGGGACGGCGTGCGGGGCCTCGGTGGCGGCGATCGCTTCCAGGGTCTCGCGCAGCTGGGCGATCGGCTCGCGGCCGTAGCGCTCCATCCAGCGTTCTTCGACCTTGGCGAAGAGGCCGAAGCCGTGGCGCTGGGCCGCTTCGCCGCGCTCGGTGAGGCAGATCAGCTTGGCCCGTTTGTCGGCCGGGTCGGGGATCCGTTCGACGTAGCCGCGCTGGGCGAGGTCGTCGACGATCTCGCCGGCCGACTGCTTGGTGATGCTCGCCAGCTCGGCCAGGTCGGTCAGCCTCATCCCCTCGCCTTTGACGAAGCGGAAGACGCAGCCGTGGGTCGGGCGGATGTCGCTGAACTCCGAGTCCCCGAGCTCAACCCGGAACTCGGCGAGCATCGCCTCCAGGGCGACGTCGAGCAGGCCGGTGAGGGGAATCCGGGTGGCGGGTCTGGAGGAGGCTGGAGTCATATCGTCAGGATACCTGATAAGTTCGCCTGGTCAGGTCGTCTGACAAGGCATCCTGACGAATTGTACTCGACGGTCAGGAGGTCCCTATGGATGCAGCCCAGGAAAACAGGAAGTGGTGGACGCTCGGCGCGGTCTGCGTCGCGACGTTCATGCTGCTTCTCGACATCACCGTGGTCAACACGGCGCTCCCCGCGATCCAGAAGGACCTCGGCGGCAGCTTCACCGACCTGCAGTGGGTGATCGACGCCTACGCGCTCTCGCTGGCGGCGCTGGTCCTCACCGCCGGCTCCCTCGCCGACCGCCTCGGCCGGCGGCGGGTCTTCGCGATCGGCCTCGGGATCTTCTCGGTCGCCTCGCTGCTCTGCGCCCTCGCCCCCGACCCCACCTTCCTCAACCTCGCCCGCGGCCTGCAGGGCATCGGCGGCGCGATCATGTTCGCCGTCTCCCTCGCCCTCGTCGCCCAGGAGTTCCCCAGCGGCCCCGAACGGGGGATGGCGATGGGGATCTACGGCGCCACGATCGGGATCGCCGTCGCCGTCGGCCCACTGGTCGGCGGCCTCCTCACCGACGGCTTCGGCTGGCAGTCGGTCTTCCTGATCAACGTGCCGATCGGCCTCGCCGCGATCGCCGTCACCTACTGGAAGCTGGCCGAGTCCCGCGACCCCGACGCGACCCGGATCGACTGGGGCGGCCTGCTCACCTTCTCGAGCGCCCTCTTCTTGCTGGTGCTGGCGCTGGTGCGCGGCAACGACGAGGGCTGGGGCAGCGCCCTGATCATCTCCCTCTTCGCCGCCGCGGCGGCGCTGATGGCGGCCTTCGTCGCGATCGAGCAGCGGGTCGCGGAGCCGATGCTGCCGCTCTCGCTGTT
>Ga0157375_10000888_pt1 | contig 25930 bp, 24 predicted proteins | sample M35metaG_FD_115311 | JGI IMG/M metagenome (GOLD analysis project Ga0157375, IMG submission 115311) | Miscanthus rhizosphere microbial communities from Kellogg Biological Station, Michigan, USA - M3-5 metaG | ecosystem: Host-associated > Plants > Roots > Rhizosphere > Soil | place: USA: Michigan... | reverse complement strand
AGGGCGCTGCCGCCGGCTTCGCGGAACGGGCCGTAGAGGGCCGAGGCGAATTTGGTGGAGTAGGCCATGATCGGGATGTGGGTGAAGCCGGCGTCATCCAGTGCGCGGCGGATCGCCTGGACCTGGCCGTCCATGGCAGCGGACGGTGCGATGACATCGGCGCCGGCGCGAGCGGCCGCCACGGCTTGTTTGCCGAGGTTGACCAGGGTCGCGTCGTTGTCGACGTGGGCGCCGTGCATCACGCCGCAGTGACCGTGGTCGGTGTATTCGCAGAAGCAGGTGTCGGACATCACGACCATTTCCGGCACGGCGTCCTTGATGATCGAGGACATGCGCGAGACCAGACCACGCTCTTTCCAGGTGTCGCTGCCGCTGGCGTCCAGGTGGTGGGACACGCCGAAGGTCATGACCGACTTGATGCCGGCACGGGCATAACGCTCGATCTCGGCGGCGAGTTTTTTCTCAGGGATGCGCTGCACGCCCGGCATGCTGGTGATCGGCACGAAATCATCGATTTCTTCCTCGACGAAGATCGGCAGCACCAGGTCGTTCAGGGTGAACTCGGTTTCCTGGAACAAGCCACGCAGCTCCGGGGAGCGGCGCAGGCGGCGTGGGCGGGCTTGGGGGAACTGGCTGGTCATGGCTTTCCTGGCTTCCAAAACGGTAGAGGCATACATATTGGGGGCGAAAGCTTATGCCCCCTGGCCCCGATGGCACAAACGCGCGGGGGCCAATAGTGTATTGCGAGGCCTGTAACAATGTATTGATCTAGAGCTGTAGGCGCCCGTCGATGCAGACCGCAACCGCACCGCCCACCCATATTTCAGGGCCGTGGCGCTCGATGCGAATGCGCCCCGCCCGCCCCATCGCCGTGCCCTGGCTGACGACATAGCGCTCCGGCGCCAGACCCTCCCCCAGCAGCCACTGGGCAACACCCGCGTTCAGGCTGCCGGTGGCCGGATCTTCCTGGGCGCCGTCACCGGCAATAAAGGCGCGCACTTCGAATTGCGCATCCACCGCATCGTGCTCAGGGTCGCAGGCAGCGATCACACCCACTGCCAGGCCCAACAGTTGCGAATAGTCAGGTTGCAAACCCAGCACCTGCTCGCGGTCAGCCAGCATCAGCGCCAGCCAGCCTGCGCCATTGTCGACCCACTGGCTGCGCAGGATGGCCCCGGGCGGCAAACCCAACCCCAGGCGCACGCGCTCCAGCAACGGTGCCTCCACCGCGTCGGAACGTATCAGCGGCGGTGCGATAAAGGCCAGCTCATCCCCTTGGCGGCGGATACGCACCAGGCCGATTTCACACTCCTGGATGATCTCTTCACCTTTGGGGATGCCCCCCGCCTGCAGCCACGCATGGCAACTGCCCAACGTGGGGTGGCCGGCGAACGGCAGCTCCTTGAGGGTGGTGAATATTCGCACCCGGTAGTCGGCCTTCGGGTCACGCGGGGTCAGCAAAAACGTGGTTTCACTGAGGTTGGTCCACTTGGCGAAATCGGCCATTTGTTGGTCGGTGAGGCTGTCGGCCCCCAATACCACCGCCAGCGGGTTGCCTTTGAGCGCGACGCGGCTGAACACGTCCAGTTGTTTGAAATCGAAAGTCGGCATGCGTCAGCTCGGGATGTTCAGGCCACGGATCACGGCCGGACGTGCGACAAAACCGTCCAGCGCGCGCAGCACATTGGGGAAATCAGCGATGCCCACCAGGTCACCGGATTCATAGAAACCGATCAGGTTGCGAATCCAAGGGAAGGTGGCGATATCCGCGATGCTGTAGTCATCACCCATGATCCAGGTGCGGCCCAGCAGGCGTTTTTCCAGCACATCCAGCAGGCGCCGGGATTCGGCGGCATAGCGGTCGCGGGGACGCTTGTCTTCGTAGGCCTTGCCGGCAAATTTGTTGAAAAAGCCCAGCTGGCCAAACATCGGGCCGATGCCGCCCATCTGGAACATCAGCCATTGGAGGGTTTCATAGCGGGTAGCCGGGTCTTCGGACAGCAGCTGGCTGGTTTTTTCCGCCAGGTAGATCAGGATCGCGCCGGACTCGAACAACGCCAACGGCTGGCCGCTCGGGCCATTGGGGTCGATGATCGCCGGGATCTTGTTGTTGGGGTTCAGGGACAGGAACTCGGGTGACAGTTGGTCCTGGGTCTCGAAACTGACTTTGTGCGCTTCATAGGGCAGGCCCAGCTCTTCAAGCATGATCGACACCTTGACGCCGTTGGGCGTGGGCAACGAATACAGTTGCAAGCGTTCGGGATGCTGGGCAGGCCATTTTTTAGTAACAGGGAAGCTTGAAAGAGACATGATGGTGAACTCCCTTTAAAAACTGGAATAGTAAGGGTTCACAAGGTAAACAAAATAGATAGAGCGATCTAATTTACTGACTGTGCGGAACAGAAAAAAGGCGTTGAGAGCCCGTCCATTGACCAACGGCTGACGCTCAACGCTCTTTTAGGTCTGGCACGACCCGCTACGGGTAGCGCACCAGTTTTTACTCGGATCGCTAGCGCCGGCCAAATGTCGTGACTCGGAAGCAATCGCCGTAGCCGAATTCAGACGGCCGATCTTCACTGCGCACGTTGTAACTACTTCCGTTCCACTCCCGATCGCTCGTAGCGCGCCCACCAGTGCAGGTCCAGAGTATGGGTGCGCGCCTTTTTGACCTAGATGCATCCTCGTTTTCTGACGCTGACATCGTGTTAAAACCGCTGTAGAGGTTGCTTGAAGACGAGCCGATATTCATGTTTTCCATTTCCTTCAATAAAAGTGACGAGGCTCACTGGCTGAACTGAGACGCCATAGCGTGCGCTAAAACGGCTACTCACTTGCCAACCAGTGACAACGACTATGTTGCAAACCCTGAATATCCGTTCCACTGCGTACAAATCACGAAACACACTTCGCATCGCGATGCCGTTTTGCAACATTTGCCAACTACCATTAGGGATAGGTTGGAATAAATATCCTTGCGCATAGAACCAATCGACGTAAAAACACTCCCACCCTCCAAGCTTGACGACCGCACGGCTAGAAAAACAAACCGGCTATCACACAGGAGTGGACCCCCGCATCAGGAGTGCTCGGCCCTAGTTGCATTACTGAAAAGTGGAACCATGAATCTAAAACCTGCCCGAGTTGCACATCATTTCAAGCGTTACACTTATGTCGTCTTACCGTTGCTGCTAATTGCCGGCACCGTTGGGCTGACGTTAGACGCCCGAGAAAGCCGTGCACAAGTCGTAGATGGCGTGCAAACCTTGATCTTCCTGCGTCACGGTGAAAAACCCAGCGGCGGCCTCGGCCAGCTCAACTGCCAGGGGCTGAACCGCGCAATGAACCTGGCCACCGTATTGCCGGAAAAATTCGGCAAGGCCAATTTCGTGTTTGCCGCCAACCCGACGCGCAATGTCGAGGAAGGCGAGAAGGACAATTCGTACAGCTACATTCGCCCACTGATGACCATCAGCCCCAGCGCCATCAAGCTGGGCCTGCCGGTGAACATCAAGTTTTCGGCGAATGACACCAGTGCCCTGGCCGACGAGCTGGTGGAAGACAAGTACCACAACGCAATCATCTACACCGCCTGGTCCCACGGCTACCTGCCGGAACTGATCAACAAGGTGGCCAGTGAAGCCTCGGGGGAAAAGCACACCATTACCCAGGATTGGTCCGGCAGTGACTACGACACGCTTTACGTGCTGACCCTGACCTGGCACAACGGTAAGGCTTCGCTACTCAGCCGCAACTACAAACAGGGGCTGGATGACGGACAAACCACCTGCCCGCCTGCCACACAGGCCAGTGCCGATATCTGACGATCACTGGCAAGGTCCTGGCCTGTTTTTTTTTGAGACCGTTCTTAGAGTTCACAAACCGATAAGTATGCGGAAATGCGCCTGTGACCCCGGGGGGCGGGCACGCGGCATTCTCTATACTTTATTGGAAACAAGACCTTATGGACGCTAAGAAAAAGTACACAGCTGAGCGTGAGGGTTCTCAACGCACTGTGGACTCAGCCTCAATGACGCTGACCTTGCACGGTACGACCAGTGCCCATGCAACCGTCGAAATCTACGACGCCCAGAGCAATCCGGTCGGGACCACGCAGGCCGATGAAAATGGTCGCTGGGCCTACACGACAGAACAGGCCGCCAGCCCGGAGCGGGAGAATTTCAGCATTACTGTAGACGGCCTGGTCACCCAGGATTTCTCGATCCGGCTTGATACGCTGTCCTCTGAAACAACGCCGCTTGCTGTTCCAACGGTCGAGACGGGTAGCAATACCCTGGGCGTATCGGCCACTGACAGCCAGGCGGGAGATGCCGGCCCGCAGTTGCAGATTGAACTCAAGCCGCAGGCGGTGGCGGAAAGTATCATCGTAGAACCTGAGATCGCCGTACTTGAGAGCGCGACAGCTCTTACATTTGACACCGCTTATGACACCGCCGGGTACGAGACCGGGTTGGTAGAGAGTGGTGCCACGATCGACGATAGCCGCCCCTACCTTTCAGGTAAAAGCGAGGCCATCGGCACCTTTGTCAAAATCTATGACAATGGCGAATACCTGACGTCTGCCTTTGTGGACCTGCAAGGCAACTGGCAGGTTCGCCCGTCCACCGAAAGCGCGCTGCAGCCCGGTGTACATGAGTTGACCGTCGTAGATAGTCTGGGTCAGACATCAGAACCCTTTTTGCTGACCGTCAGCATTCTTGAAGCGTCAACTCCGCTGATCGATTCAGTATTCGATAGTGTCGGCACCCCTGGAGAAATCGCCCCTGGTGCCAGTAGCGATGATACGACTCCCACGTTCCACGGCCGTGGCGAGCCAGGTGCCCAAGTGCTCCTGTACGACGGTGCCTTTATCGTTGGCTCGTCATTTGTTGGCCCGGATGGACGTTTTACGGTTGAGACCGGAACGCCCCTGACGCCGGGTCAGCACACCTTGACGGTAGCCGTGAACCGAATCGCATCACAGCCCTTTACATTCACCGTAGAGGACACAGAGCCAGCCACTCAACCGACTATCAGTTCAGTCATTGATGATTTTGGCAAATTCGGTGAGATCACAAACGGTGGCAGTATCGATGACGCCACACCAACGTTATGGGGTACGGCCGCGCCACATTCTCAAGTGGCTATCTACGATGGCACTACCCGATTGGGTTATGCCCTCACGCGCCCGGATGGCAACTGGCAATTCCAGGCAGCCACTCTGAGCCAAGGCGAACACTCGCTCACTGCCGTGACCAAGACACCTATTGGCACCGAACTGAGCTCTGATACGTTCACCCTGACGATTGGTGCACCGGAATCGGCCAAACCACAGATCGACCAGGCGTTTGACAACTTCGGCAAATACAGTGAGCTGGTCAACGGCAGCCTTACCGATGACGCGACTCCGGCCTTGCGCGGCAAGGCTGACCCCTTTGCCATGGTGCAGATCTACGATGGCAGCCGCCGCATTGGCTACGCCCACAGTAACGCCGACGGCATTTGGGAGTTCCAGGTACCCCCGCTGAATCAAGGCACGCACGTGTTCACTGTGGTGAACGCTGGAGTCAGCTCAGACCCGTTCACCTTGACCATTGGCGCACCGGAATCGACCGCGCCCGTGATCACTTCCGTAGTCGACAATATAGGTACTGTGATCGAGCTTGCGAGCGGCAGCGTGACCAACGACGCACGGCCGACGTTCCATGGCCAAGGCGAACCGCTGACGCTCCTGAAGGTGTATGACAATGGGAAGTTGGTCGACAATGTCACGGTTTTGCAGGATGGCAGCTGGACATACACCAACATCAATAAAAAACTGAGCCCAGGCGAGCATACCTTCACATTTGTCGGGGAAGGCGCCACCTCTGAAGCCTTCGTATTGAATGTGCAGGATGTCCCGCAAACCCCAACGCCTCAAGTTGACAGCGCACTCGACCAAGCCGGCGACTGGACGGGCAGTGTGACAAGTGGCGCGACCATTGACGACTATCGTCCTGTTTTCAGCGGGCAAGCCGAACCGAACTCTGCCGTGTTCGTGTATGACGATCGTCTGTTCATCGGCGCCGCCCGTGCCGGGGAAGACGGCCAATGGACATTCCAACCTTCGGAATTCAGCCCGCTGAGCCCAGGAACGCATACGTTCACTGTCATCACTGATGGCGTGACCTCAGAACCTTTTGTGTTGCACGTGGAAGCCACCGCGCCAGGGATTGAGACATCAGGCCATGAACGTGAGCCACAACTGCCGTTGCTGTCAGACCTGCTGCAACCCGCTTCCGAACTGTTCGCAGGTGACGCAAGTGTGATCGCGACCGGCGAGGCTGTCCTCGATCTGTCTCTGGCGGGGTTCAACGAAAGCCTGGAACTGGCGCCTGTCACAACAAATGGGGTCAGCGTGTTCTCTCCCGCAGCGCTACCACAACCCTGAGAGCAAGAAACCACCTACCCGTTCGGCTAAACAGCAAACCGGCCGCCTGGGATACGGGCGCCCGCAGCAGACAGTGAAAGGCCAGGTGGGCTCGAATGAACCCACCTGGCCTTTTGCTTTTAGTGGTTACTGGCGGGCGGCGAGCAAACGCTTGTGGCGGTTGCGCCGGGCGATGTTCAGGCATTCGATGGCGGCCGAGAACGCCATGGCGGCATACACGTAGCCTTTAGGCACATGGGCGCCGAAGCCTTCGGCAATCAACGTCATACCGATCATGATCAGGAAGCCCAGGGCCAGCATCACAACGGTCGGGTTGTCGTTGATGAACTTGGCCAACGGCTCGGCCGCCACCAGCATCACGATCACCGACGTCACCACGGCAATGATCATGATCGGCAAGTGCTCGGTCATGCCCACGGCGGTAATGATGCTGTCGATGGAGAACACCAGGTCGAGCAACAGGATCTGCCCGATCGCCGCGGCGAAGCCGATGGCGACCGTGTTGCCGACGCTGGCCTTCTCTTCCGGCTCCGGGTCCATGCTGTGATGGATCTCGGTGGTCGCCTTCCAGACCAGGAACAGGCCACCGGCGATCAGGATCATGTCCTTCCACGAAAACGCCTGGCCGAAGATCTCGAACACCGGCGCTGTCAGCTGCACGATAAACGCGATGGTACTCAGCAGGCCCAGACGCAAGAACAACGCCATGCTGATACCGATGCGCCGGGCCTTGGCCCGATGTTTTTCCGGCAACTTGTTGGTGAGGATCGAGATAAAGATCAGGTTATCGATGCCCAGCACGATTTCCATGACGATCAAGGTGGCCAGTGCAATCCAGGCGGTGGGGCTGGCGGCCAGTTGTAAAAGGTAGTCCATAGGTCAGTCCTGACGTGGTAGTGCTGGGGAATTAGGTTTCTTTGGTGTCGGAAGCGTCTTCGGCTTCTTTTTCCGGTTTTTCAGGCTTGATCAGCCCCTGGGTTGCTTCACTCAACGCCTGTTCGGCAGCCTTGTGGGTATCGTCGATCGCTTGCTTGGCCGACTCGGTCGCCTTGCCCAGCACTTGCTGGGCGCTCTTCTCAACCTGATCGCAGCCACTGACCACTACCAATGAAAGCGCAAGCAACGACGCGGCGCCCAGGGAATTGAGTTTCATGATGTATTCCTCGTTAGAACCCTTGGGCCCAAAAAGTGGCCCCTCGATAGCGAGGCATTCTATGCAGACGAACACTTCAGGAAAATTCGTATTTTTCTCGCGTATACTTCGGTTTTCACGAAGTGACCGCCATCGTGCTCAATTACCGACAACTGCATTACTTCTGGGTCGTAGCCAAGACCGGCAGTATCGTGCGCGCCTGTGAGCAACTGAACCTCACGCCCCAGACCATCAGCGGGCAGATCAGCCTGCTTGAACAGACCTTTGGTGTCGCGCTGTTCCAGCGTGTCGGCCGCCAGCTTGAACTCACGGAAGCCGGGCGCCAGGCCCTGCCCTACGCAGAGCAAATGTTCCAGACCGGCAACGAGCTGGAAGCGATGTTGCGCGCTCAGCCCAATGAACAGCAGATCCTGTTTCGCGTAGGCGTGGCGGATGTGGTGCCCAAATCCATCGTCTACCGGCTGATCGCCCCGACCATGGAGCTCAGTGAACCGATCCGCATCACCTGTCGTGAGGACAAACTCGAACGCTTGTTGGCCGACTTGGCGATCCAGCGCCTGGACCTGGTGATTTCCGACAGTCCCATGCCCTCTCACTTGGACATCAAGGGCTACAGCCAGAAACTGGGGGAATGCGGCATCAGCTTTTTCGCCACTCAGGCGTTGGCTGATCAGTACGGCGGTGATTTCCCACAGTGTCTGCAGGGCGCGCCGCTGTTGATTCCTGGCGCAGAGACGGTTGTGCGCAGTCGTTTGCAGCGCTGGTTTGCGGAACAACAGATCCAGCCGAAGATCATCGGTGAATTCGACGACAGCGCGTTGATGCAGGCTTTCGGCCAATCCGGCAGCGGGATATTCATTGCGCCCAGCGTGATTGCCGATGAGGTGGTGCGCCAATACAGTGTGGCGCTGATTGGCCAGACGGATGCGGTGACCGAGTCGTTCTACGCGATCTCGGTGGAGCGCAAAGTCAAGCACCCCGGCATCGTGGCGATTACCGAAGGTGCTCGACGGGAGTTGTTTACCGCCCTGCCCTGACCGTTCAGGCGCCTGCGGCGTGCGGCTGCTTGACGCTCATCAGCCACAGCGCCAGCAGGATCGACACCAGGATAAACCCGGACGCGGCAAACCCCAGGCTGCCCAAGCCCAACGTGTCGATCACATGCCCACCGACCATGGCACCCAAGCCGATCCCCAGGTTGCCCCCGGCGATGTTCAGCGACGCCGCAAACGCCGGCGCGTGAGGCGCGGCCTTCATCAGCCGCACGTGGCTGACCAGGAACATCGCGGCTTGGGTCACGCCCCACACCGCCATCGCAGCCGCCAGGCCCAGGGTGGAGTGAATCGCTGGCACCAGCGCCACCATGCCGGCAATCATGAACACGCAGAACACCATGGACGCAATCAACGGATGGCGATCCACTGCCCGGCCGCCCAAGGCATTGCCTATCAGCCCGACGGCGCCAAAGCCCATCAGGCACCAGCCTACCAGCGTGCCGTCGAACCCGGCCAGGCGTTCGAGGATGTCCGCCAGGTAGGTATATGCGGTGAACATGCCGCAAAACACTAGGATCGACAGCAGGATGTGCCCCTGCATCAGCGGGCTGCGCAGGATCTTGAACTGCGCGCGCAGGGTCACCTGTTCATTCTTCGGCGTTGTCACCGGCAGGTAGATGAACAGCAGCAAGGCCTTGGCTAACGCCACCACGGCGAGGATGGCAAACGCGGTGCGCCAGCCGAACATGTCGGAAATCAGCGTGCCTACGGGGATGCCGAACACCGTGGCGCAAACGATGCCAAAACCGATCTTCTCGATGGCACGCCCGGCGTATTCGGGGCCGACGATGTCCACCGCCGTTTCACTGGCCAAGGCCCAGAACACCGGCAACCCCAGCGCCGGGATCAACCGCGCCAGGGCCATCACCCAGATATTCGGCGCCAGTGCCGCCACGGTATTGGCTATGCCAAACAGAACCAGGATGACGATAAACAGCCGCTTGCGCTGGAATCGCGCGAAATACGCCGTGAGAAACGGGCCGAATGCCGCCACGGTGAACGCGAACAGCGTCACCAGCAGGCCCGCCTGGGGCACGCTGACGTTCAGGTCGCGGGCAATGGCGGGCAGCAGGCCGACAATCACAAACTCTGTGGTCAGCACGGTAAAGCCGGCAGCTGACAACAACAGGATGGGGAACAACATGAAAACTCCAGAAACGACAACATCAACGACAACCCGAGGGTTCGCTGACAGATAGGGTGATAAAGGGATGTCGAATCTTAACAGAGTGTGTCGAATGCGGCCCATGAAAAAGCCCGGCGGTGCCTGCTGGCACCCACCGGGCTTCAACGTATCAAGGCTTAGAACGCGCCCATGTAGTCGCGCTTGCCCACTTCCACACCGTTGTGACGCAACAGGGCGTACGCGGTGGTGACGTGGAAGAAGAACTGCGGCAGGCCGTAGGTCAGCAGATAGGACTGGCCGCTGAAGCGCTTCTCTTTCGGGGTGCCTGGGCGGGTGATGATTTCGATGCCTTCCTTGCCGTCGATTTGCTCAGGCGAAATGGTGTCGACAAACGCCAGCACCTTGGCGATCAGCGCTTGCAGGTCGGCGAAGGTCACTTCGCTGTCGTCGTATTTAGGCACTTCGATCTCGGCCAGGCGCGCCGAAACGCCCTTGGCGAAGTCGACGGCGATCTGTACCTGGCGCACCAGCTGGAACATGTCCGGGAACAGACGCGCTTGCAGCAAGGCGTTCGGCTCGATGTTCTTGGCGGTGGCGTGGGCTTCGGCTTTGGTCAACACACCGCTCAGGGCGGTGAGCATTTGCTTGAAGACCGGGATGGAAGCGGCGTACAGGGAAATAGTCATGGCAGTCTCATGGGTGATGGCACGGTTTGGACAGGCGACGATTATAGACCGGCCCGTCGCTTGTCTTTTATTTTTTCAGGATTAGGCTAAGCACTTCACTGCATAGGGAAAGCGCGATGACCGCCGAGCACGACACCGACACCCCTGAGCCGCGCCTGAACAGCACGGAAATCCGCATCCTGGGCTGCCTGATCGAGAAACAGGCGACCAATCCGGAAACCTACCCCCTGACCCTCAATGCCCTGGTGCTGGCCTGCAACCAGAAGACCAGCCGCGAGCCCGTGACCAACCTCAGCCAGGGCCAGGTCGGCCAGAGCCTGCGTGCGCTGGAAGGCCAGGGTTTTACCCGCCTGGTGATGGGCAGCCGCGCCGATCGCTGGGAGCATCGCGTGGACAAGGCGCTGGAACTGGTGCCGGCCCAGGTGATCCTGATCGGGCTGCTGTTCCTGCGCGGGCCGCAAACCGTCAACGAACTGCTGACCCGCAGCGGGCGCATGCATGACTTTGAAGATGCCGAGCAGGTGGTGCACCAGCTTGAGCGCTTGATTGCACGCGGGCTGGCGCTGCTGGTGCCACGCCAGGCGGGGCAGCGGGAAGATCGCTACACCCATGCGCTGGGGGATCCGGCGGATATCGAGGCAATTATCGCGGCACGGGGCAATCCGGTGGAGCGCGGGGCTTCGGTTTCCGTGGACCGCATTGAAGAACTGGAAGCGCGGATAGCCGCATTGGAAGAACGCTTGGCCCAATTGGAACAGGCATAACACGGTACAAAATGTGGGAGCGGGCTTGCTCGCGAAAGCAGTGGATCAGTCACATCTATATTGACTGACACTCCGCTTTCGCGAGCAAGCCCGCTCCCACATTGGTTCTATGCAAGGCTTCAGTTTCGGGCAAACGCCACAGCCTTTTCGAACTGCTCCGGCGTCGGCCGCACTCCGGTATACAACACGAACTGCTCCAACGCCTGGATCGCAATCACCTCCAACCCGGTGATTACCCGCTTACCCTGGGCACGACCGCGCACGATCAACGGCGTTTCGGCGGGAATCGCCACCACATCGAACACAGTCTCAGCACGCTCAATCGCATCAGCCTCAAACGCCAAGGCGTCCGCCTCCGGCCCACCGGTCATGCCGATAGGTGTCACGTTGATCAACATCTGCGGGCGCAACTCGCCCAGCTCGGCCTGCCACTCATACCCCAGGTTCTGCGCCAGTGCGCGACCCGCCACTTCATTGCGCGCCACGATCACACCATTGGCATACCCGCCGTCCCGCAAGGCGCTGGCCACGGCCTTGGCCATGCCGCCGCTGCCGCGCAGGGCGAACGTCGACGCCTTGGGCACCGCGTGCGTCTTCAGCAGTTGCTCGATGGCGATGTAGTCAGTGTTGTAGGCCTTGAGGTGGCCGTCGGTGTTGACGATGGTGTTCAGGGAGTCGATGGCCTGGACCGACTCATCCAGTTCGTCCACCAAGGCAATGGCAGCCTCTTTGAACGGCATGGAAACCCCGCAACCACGCACGCCCAGCGCCCGGATACCGCCGATCGCGCCGGGCAAATCCCGGCTGCTGAACGCTTTATAGTAGAAGTTCAGGCCCAGCTGTTCGTACAGGTGGTTATGAAAACGCAAGCCAAAATTCCCGGGACGCGCCGACAATGACATGCACAGTTGGGTGTCTTTGTTGGGGTGCATCTGCATGAATAACTCCTTTGAGTAAGCAAACCGGTACAGACCTTACACAACCTTTACCTATCGGCCGTGCTGTTTTTCAGAAATACGTTGTCTTAAAAGTATCCCCGCGACAATCCTTGAGTCTATTGATTGCAGACCACAAGCGCAGGGGCTAACCGAGGAATGACCATGATTCGTAAAATCCCCAAGATCGCCTTGCTTATCGGCGCACTCGCTATGGCAGGCCAAGCCTCCGCCCACGGTGGTGGCTGGGGTGGCCCGGCCATATTGGGTGGTTTGATCGGCGCAGCCGTTGTCGGCTCCGTGGTGGCCAGCCAGTCCCAGCCGGTCTACGTGCAGCAACCCGTGTATGTGCAGCCGCAACCGGTCTATGCCGCGCCGCCACCGGTCTACTACGCACCGCCACCACCGGTGTATGTGCAACAACAGGTTTACTACCGCCCGGCGCCGGTCTACTACGGCCCACCGCGCGGTTATTACGGCCCTCCCCACGGCTACTATGGTCGCGGCTGGTAAGACGTGAGTCGACACGACAGGAACAGGCCTCGCCCACACGCGGGGCCTTTTTTTTGCCTGCAAAGTCCGGATTCATCGTGCCAAGGTCGCTGTCAGAACAATGCCCGGGGCGTATTCGCACATGATTAAGGTCAATGTCTACTTGCCCGGACCCGGCTCGCACTGTCATGTTTGCGTCACGCAACAGTCTCACTATCGACCCTGTCCACCCAATAACAACTAAGGACGACCGACCATGCCCACGCAAAACCCGCACCGCACCGCTGGCCTGTGCACGTCCAGCAAGGTCTACAGTGCCCTGACCGAACTCAAGCACCTTGAAGGCCACCGCAGCGCCAAGTTCCTGGCCCTGCTGGCAGAAAACCTGGTGCACAAGGGCCTGCTCAGTGAACAGGAAGTGGTGATCATGCTCGACCAGGTGGTGGATTGACGCCTGGCGTTGATGTCGACTATCGAGACAGGTGATTTTTCTCCGGGGCCGCAGCCCCGTAAGGTGACCTCCATAACGATTGGAGGTACCTATGCCCACCGCTCACATCATGTCCGTCATCGGCAGCGCCGTCCCCGCCCCTCTCCGGGAGCTTGGGCTACTGGCTTGCTGGTACGTGGTACGCGATGGCGAAACCATCAGCGGCCCACTCACGTCGTTGTCCGCCGCTGAAAAACAGCTGCAAACGGCCTCGAACTTCAGGCTCCACGCCTGAACATCACGGTAACGGCAGCTTGACCCGCGGTTTGCTCTCCACAAACAGCGCCCAGCACGACATGAACAACGCCGCCACCAACGGCCCGATCACAAACCCGTTCAGGCCGAACACCGACAAGCCGCCCAGGGTCGAGATCAGGATCAGATAGTCCGGCATTTTGGTGTCCTTGCCCACCAGGATCGGGCGCAGCACGTTGTCCACCAGGCCAATCACAAACACCCCGAACAAGCCCAGCACCACCCCCTGCCAGATCGAACCGCTTAACAGGAAGTAAGCGGCCACCGGCCCCCACACAATCCCTGCACCCACGGCAGGCAGCAGCGACAGAAACGCCATCAAGACCGCCCAGAGCAACGCGCTGGGGATGTCCAAAAACCAGAAGATCAAGCCACCCAACGCGCCCTGGGTCACGGCCACCAACACGTTGCCCTTGACCGTGGCTCGCACCACCCGGTTGAACTTGAGCTGCAACCGGCGCTTCTGCGGCTCGGCCAGCGGCACCGCCGTGCGCACTTTGCGCACCAGTTCAGGGCCATCGCGCAGCAGGAAAAACAGCAAGTACAGCATGATGAAAAAGCTCACCAGGAAATCGAACGTGCCCTGGCCAAAGCTGAACGCCTGGGACGCAAAGAACTGGCTGCCTTGCATCGCGCTCTTGACGATCTTCTCCCGCAGGCCCTCCAGGTTGCCCATGCCGAAGCGATCCAGCAGGTGCTGGAAGTACGGCGGCAGGATGTTCTTGAACTGCTCGATATACCCCGCCACGTCCAATTTGCCGCTTTCGATGTTCTTGTAGAGCGTTGCGCCCTCCTGCACCAGCAAGGCACTGGTGATGATCACCGGCAAAATGGCGATCACCAGGCACACCGTCAGGGTGGCCAGTGAGGTCAGGTTGCGGTTCCAGCCGAACTTCATGTGCAGTCGGCGTTGCATCGGCGCAAAGATGATGCCCAGGATCACCGCCCAGAACACCGCGCCGTAGAACGGCAGCAGTATCCAGATAAACGCGATGGTGACCAGGGCCAGCAGCAACAGCAGGGTCTTGAATTGCAGGTTGGTTTGGTTCATGTCCGGTCCATGTCAGAAAAACAGGGTGCGTGTGTGCGCCCTGAGGGTTAGTCCGCTGCAAAACCGGCGAGTGCCCTATTTATCGCGCCTTGATCTTTTTCCAGGGCAACTGGTCGCAATCGATCAATACCAGCTCGCGCCCTCCCCCTAGATTAGCTCCCAGAACACGAAGCCGTGCCGCGCGGCCAGCCCCTGAGGAGATCGCCCATGCAGACGTTCCAGACCCACAAGCACAACAGCCCCGTCGAGGGGTGGGACCACCAGGACCCGGAAGAGGCCTTCACCCTGCCCTCACGCTACTTTTTCGACGAAACGCTGTTCAAGGCCGAGCGCGACAACATCTTCATGCACGCCTGGCACGTCGCCGGGCACGTCAGCGAGTTCGCCGAGCCGGGCCAGTACGTGGTCACCGACCTGTTCGACCAGAGCGTGGTGGTGGCGCGTAACCGCCAGGGCCAGATCCACGCGTTCCACAACGTCTGCCAGCATCGCGGCAACCGTTTGCTCGAAGACCGCCGTGGCACCACCGGGGGCGTAGTGCGGTGCGCCTACCACTCCTGGTGCTACGAGATGGACGGCACCCTGCGAGGCGCGCCACGTTGCGACAAGATGAAAAACTTCGACCTGCAGCAGTTCAACATCCCGCAGATCCGCACCGAAGAACTGGGCGGCTTCATCTATTTCAACTTCGACCCGGCCGCGCCCTCGCTGCGCGACCTGTTCCCGGGGGCTGATGAAGAAATGCGCCGTGTATTTCCCAACCTGGCGAACATGCGCCTGATCGAGGAACAGGATGTGACCGTGCCGGCCAACTGGAAAGTGATCATGGACAACTCCATCGAGGGTTATCACTTCAAGCTGTCCGGCCCCTGCCATATCGACCTGGCCAAGCTCATCGACTTCAAGGGCTACCAGCTGACCAAGCGCGACAACTGGTGGACCTACATCGCCCCGGCCAACCTGGCCGTCAGCGAAGCCTACGGTGTGCCGCTGCGCGCCGACATCAACCCGGACGAATGCTTCTTCAATATCGGCATGTGGCCGAACAACACCTTCTATACCTTCCCGTTCTCGGAGTTCCTCGGCTCGTTCATCATGATTCCCCTGGACGCCGAACGCTCCCTGCTGCGCTTTGGCTACTACTCCAGCAACACCGCCGTCGCCGACGTCAGCACTGCCTGCATGAAATGGATGAACGAGGACCTGGGACCGGAAGATATCGCCCTGAACATCTCCGTGCAAAAGGGCCTGCACTCCCTGGGTTATGACCAGGGTCGCTACATGATCGACGCCCAGCGCAGCAATGAAAGCGAGCACCTGGTGCATCACTTCCATCGCCTGGTGTTCAACGGCATCCACGGCCCGTCTTCGGTCTGACCGCCTTTTGAATGGAGCACCCCAAACCATGGCCGAGCCAGTGTTTGACTACCTGATTGTGGGCGCGGGTTCGGCCGGCTGCGTGCTGGCCAACCGCCTGGGAAGCGACCCCAACATGCGCATCCTGGTGCTGGAAGCCGGGCCGGCGGACAAGAGCTGGACCCTCGATATGCCCTCCGCCGTCGGCATTGTGGTGGGCGGCTCGCGCTACAACTGGCGCTATGAGTCCGAGCCTGAACCCTACCTGGACAACCGCCGCATCGGCACGCCCAGGGGCAGGACGCTGGGCGGCTCATCGTCGATCAACGGCATGGTCTACATGCGCGGCCATGCCCGTGACTACGACGCCTGGGCCGAGCAAGGCTGCACCGGCTGGAGCTACGCCCAGGTGCTGCCGTATTTCATCCGCGCCCAGCAGCATCGTGACGGCGGCGATGATTACCGAGGTGCCAACGGTCACCTGCATGTCACCCCCGGCGATACCCGCACGCCACTGTGCGCAGCCTTCATCAAGGCCGGCGCCGAAGCCGGGTATGGCCTGAGCAAGGATTTGAACGGCTATCGCCAGGAAGCCTTTGGCCCGGTGGACCGCACCACCCGCAACGGGCGGCGCTGGAGCACGGCACGAGGCTACTTGGGCGAGGCGTTGGCGCGCGGCAATGTCACGGTGGCCACCAACGCCTTGGCGTTGCGCATCCTGTTTGAAGGCAAGCGAGCGATCGGCGTCGAGTATGAACAGAGCAGCAAGATCCACCAGGCTTTCGCCGGACGTGAAGTGCTGCTGACCAGCGGCGCCATCAATTCGCCTCAACTGTTGCTGCTCTCCGGTGTCGGCCCGGCCGCCGAACTGCGGGACGTGGGCATCAGTGTGATACACGAGCTGCCAGGAGTGGGCAAACGGCTCAACGATCATCCCGACACCGTCGTGCAGTACCGCTGCAAGCTGCCGGTGTCGCTCTACCCCTGGACCACCGCCCCCGGCAAGTGGTGGATCGGCGCACGCTGGTTCGTCACCCACGACGGACTGGCGGCGAGCAACCACTTCGAGGCGGGCGCGTTCATCAGGTCGCGGGCCGGCGTGGAGCACCCCGACCTGCAATTGACCTTCATGCCCTTGGCCGTACAGCCGGGCAGTGTCGACCTGGTGCAGGGCCATGCATTCCAGGTGCATATCGACCTGATGCGGCCCACGAGCCTGGGCAGTGTGACCCTCCGCAGCGTCGACCCTCGACAACCGCCCCGCATCCTGTTCAATTACCTGCAGACGGAGCAGGATCGAGCTGACATGCGCGCCGGTGCGCGGTTGGTGCGCGAGATCATCGGGCAGCCCGCCATGGCGGCGTTCGCGGGCGAAGAGCTGGTGCCCGGCGCACACGCCCAAAGCGACGCCGAGTTGGACGCCTGGGCCCGACAGGTGACGGAGACCGGTTACCACGCCAGCGGCACCTGCAAGATGGGCCCGGCAGAGGACCCCGAAGCGGTGGTGGACACGCACCTGCGCGTGCATGGCCTCGACAACCTGCGGGTAGTGGACGCCTCGATCATGCCGATTATCGTCAGTGGCAATACCAATGCGCCAACGGTGATGATCGCGGAAAAGGCCAGCGACCTGATTCGTGGACTGGCGCCGCTGCCACCGTCCCAGGCTCCGGCGTGGGTTCATCCGCACTGGCAGACACGGCAACGATAGAGAGGCCTCATGAACCCATCTTCTGAGACACCCACCCGATTCACCTGGCGGCGCGGCGACGTGGCGCCGTTGCGGGTGTCGGTGTTGCTGCTGCCGTCGTTCTCCCATTTTGGCCTGGCCGCCGTGCTCGAACCCCTGGTGATTGCCAATTGGCTGGCCCAGCGGCCGGTGTTCGAGTGGACGCTGCTGTCCCTGGATGGGGCGCCGGTACAAGCCAGCAACGGCCTGTGCACCACCGCCGATGAGGGACTGCATGCCGACCAGGGGTTTGATGTGTGCCTGGTCATCGCCAGTTTCGATGTGCACAAGCACAGCCGCAACCTGGCGCTAAAAAGCTGGTTGCGCAAACAGGCACTGTTCGGCGCAGTGTTGATGGGTGTGGAAACCGGCACCGAACTGCTCGCCGCGGCCGGGGTGCTGGACGGGTACGAAGCCGCCGTGCATTGGGACAACCTGCAGGGTTTCCAGGAAAGCTATCCCCGGGTGAAAGCCAAGCCACAGCTCTACACCCTGGAACGCCAACGCATGACCTGCGCCGGTGCCACGTCCACCCTGGACATGCTGCTGGCCTGGATCGACCAAAGCGTCGACAGCGGCCTGGCGCGGGAAATTGCCATGCACCTGTTGATGGGCCAGGTGCGCGCCCCTGCCGCGCCGCAGCTGGAAGGTGGCCAGGCCAGCACCGGCCTGTACGGCAGCAAGATCCGCCGGGCCGTGCAGTTGATGGAAAAAGCCCTGGAGGAGCCGTTGGACTGCGAGGCGATTGCCAGCCAGGTCGGCTTGTCACGCCGGCAGTTGGAGCGCCAGTTCAAGTACCAGACCGGGCTGTCGCCGCTCAAGTACTACATCACCCTGCGCCTCGCCAAGGCCCATAGCCTGTTGCAGCAAACCCGCCTGAGCGTGGCGCAGGTAGCGGCCTGCTCGGGGTTTGGCTCACTGGAGCATTTCTCCCGCACCTACCGCGCCCGCTTCGGCTGCCCGCCCAGTGAAGACCGCAGCCAGGTGCTCAACGCCCCGGTGATGCGCCAGCCCCTGAGCCAGGCCCATCGCCCGGCCGAGGCCGACTGAATTCACAGGCGATAGCCAGGCTCCTCTTCGTCCAACATGCCCATCAGGGCGTTGAAGTGTTTGTCGGCAAACCCGGGGTAATCCAGCCATTGCCGGCACGTCTTGCGCGCGATGTCATCGCTGGCAATACGCAGCGGCCGGCCGGTGGCGAGCGCCGTGAGGTAGGTCTCGCAGGCCCGTTCAAAGTAATACAGGTCATCGAACGCCTGGGCGACGGTGGGTGCGGCGACCAGCAGGCCGTGGTTGCCCATCAACAGGATCGGCTTGCCCGCGAGCAAATGGCTGACACGCTCGGCCTCATCCCCCAGCCCCATGCCATCGAAGCCGTCATCGATCACCACCCGCTCGAAAAAGCGCATCGCATTCTGCTCGATCGGTGGCAGCCGCGAATCGGCCAGGCAGGCCAGTGCGGTGGCGTACTTGGAATGGGTATGCAGGATGCACCGCGCGTGTGGCTGGTTGCGGTGCAGCGCGCCGTGCAGGGCCATGGCCGTGATGTCCGGCGCGTCCGGGCAGTCGAGGCTGGCCGGGTCATCGGCGTTGACCAGCAGCAAGTCACTGGCCCTGATCCGGGAGAAGTGCTTGCCATAGGGGTTGATCAGGAAGTCCCGACCGTCCCCCGACACCGCCACGCTGAAGTGGTTGGCAATCGATTCATGCAGGTCCAGCCGCGCCGCCCAGCGAAACGCACAGGCCAGGCGCACCCTCAGTTGCTCCACGGATTGATTCATCGCATCCCCCTCGGCTTTTTGCCCAGTGTAGGGCCGCACCAACGCCGCACTTGACGGGAAACGACATTCTTCAGTAGTGAGCGAGCTCGCCTCGCGCCAGCCCCACCGCGGTGTGCCTGCTGTACCGAATGCGCCTGGACGGGGGGCCGGCGCGAGGCAATCGCGCAACACGACAAAAGCGGCGTGTGATGCCGCGTTTGATCAAGAGCCGCCTTGCCAGCAGCGCATAGTGAGCGCTGCCGACGTCTACCGTTGAGGAGTTGCCCCATGAAAGCCATGCTCTTGCTCGCGTCGTTAACCTTGCCCCTGATCGCCCAGGCCGCCGAACCTGAGTCCTGCGCCACCGTGCGTTTCTCGGACGTCGGCTGGACCGACATCACCGTCACCACCGCCATCACCAGCGAGGTGCTCGAGTCCCTTGGCTACACCACCCGGGTCACCCTGCTGTCGATCCCGGTCACCTACCGCGCCCTGGCCTCAGGCAAGGACCTGGACGTATTCCTCGGCAACTGGATGCCCACCACCGAGAACGACATCAAGCCGTTCCGCGACGCCGGCACGGTGGAAACCGTGCGCGCCAACCTGCACGGTGCCAAATACACACTGGCGGTGCCCGATTATGTGTACGACGCCGGGCTGCATGACTTTGCCGACATCGCCAAATTCAAAGACAACCTCAACGGCCAGCTCTACGGGATCGAGCCCGGCAACGACGGCAACCGCCTGATCCAGACCATGATCGACAAGAACGCCTTCGGCCTGAAGGACTTCAAGCTCGTCGAGTCCAGTGAGGCGGCGATGCTCTCGCAACTCAAACGCGCCACCCGCAAGAATGAATGGATGGTGTTCCTGGGTTGGGAACCGCACCCGATGAACACCCGCAACAAGATGAGATACCTCACCGGCGGCGATGATTACTTCGGCCCCAACCTCGGCCAGGCCACGGTGTACACCAACGTGCGCAAGAATTACCTCACCGAGTGCAGCAATGTCGGCAAGCTGTTGCAGAACCTGGCGTTCAGCCTGGCCATGGAAAACCAATTGATGGATGCGGTGCTCAATCAGAACCAGAAGCCCCGGGCCGCCGCCAAGGCCTGGCTCAAGGCCCACCCTGACGTTCTGCAAACCTGGTTGGCAGGTGTCAGCAGCCGCGATGGCCGCGATGCAATGACCGTGGCCAGCGCCCACCTGGCACACCCGTAACACCCATTCATGCCAAGGACGGCAGCCCTTATAGACCTGGATCAATAAACCGACGATGAAGCTCGGCTACCTTCGCGACCTTTTGCGACCCGAGCCCATGCCCCCCATCCTCGCCCCCGAACTGCTCGCCCCTGCCGGCACCCTGAAAAACATGCGCTACGCCTTCGCCTACGGGGCCGATGCGGTCTACGCCGGCCAGCCGCGCTACAGCCTGCGGGTGCGCAACAACGAGTTCGACCACGCCAACCTGGCGCTCGGCATCCAGGAAGCCCATGTGCTGGGCAAGCGTTTCTACGTGGTGGTGAACATCGCGCCGCACAACGCCAAGCTGAAGACCTTCCTCAAGGACCTGGCCCCGGTGATCGCCATGGGCCCGGACGCGCTGATCATGTCCGACCCGGGGCTGATCATGCTGGTGCGCCGCCACTTCCCGCAGATGCCGATTCACTTGTCGGTGCAGGCCAACACGGTGAACTGGGCCAGCGTGGAGTTCTGGCAGCAGCAAGGGATCTGCCGAGTAATCCTGTCGCGGGAATTGTCACTGGAAGAGATCGGCGAAATCCGCCAGCAGGTGCCGGCCATGGAGCTGGAAGTGTTTGTGCACGGTGCGTTGTGCATGGCTTATTCCGGGCGCTGCCTGCTCTCGGGCTACATGAACAAGCGCGACGCCAACCAGGGCACCTGCACCAATGCGTGCCGCTGGAAATACCAGGCCACCCCGGCGGTGGAAAACGCCACCGGGGATATCGTCCAACAGGTCGAGCCGACCCTGGGGATTGGCGCGCCCACCGACCAGGTGTTCCTGTTGCAGGAAGCCAACCGCCCGGACGAACAGATGCCGGCGTTCGAAGACGAACACGGCACCTACATCATGAACGCCAAGGACCTGCGCGCCGTGCAGCATGTGGAGCGCCTGACCCACATGGGCGTGCACTCGCTGAAGATCGAAGGCCGCACCAAATCCCACTTCTATTGCGCACGCACCACCCAGGTGTACCGCCAGGCAATTGACGATGCCGTGGCCGGCCGCGCCTTCGACCGCAACCTGATGACCGACCTCGACTCCCTGGCCCAACGCGGCTACACCGAAGGTTTCCTGCGCCGCCATGTGCACGACGAATATCAGAATTATCAGAACGGCAGCTCGGTCTCCGAGCGCCAACAGTTCGTCGGCGAGCTGACCGGTGAACGCCGGGGCGAGTTGGCCGAGGTCAAGGTGAAGAACCGCTTCGCCGTGGGCAACCACCTGGAGTTGATGACCCCCACCGGCAATTTCCACTTTGACCTGGCCACGCTGCACAACGCCCAGGGCGAGGCCATCGAGGTGGCGCCGGGAGACGGGCACACGGTGTATGTGCCGCTCCCGACCACGATGGACCTGCGTTTCGGCCTGCTGATGCGCGACCTCTAGCGGGTCGAGGCGCAGAAGCGGTGGATGGCTGCGCAGGCCTGGCGCAACGCCTCGTCGTCCAGGGCATAGGCGATGCGCAGGTACGGCGCCAGGCCGAATGCGCTGCCATGCACCACCGCCACATTGGCCTCATCGAGCAAGGCGTGGGCTACGTCTTCGTCGGTCTGCAGCAGCGTGCCGGCCGGCGAGGTGCGCCCCAACAGGCCCGCGCAAGAGGCAAAAGCGTAGAACGCGCCGGACGGGTTCGCGCACGTCAGCCCCGGCGTGGCGTTGAGCAATGACACCACCAGGTCGCGACGGCGCTGGAACACTGCCCGCGAGGCCTGCACAAAATCCTGCGGGCCGCTCAAGGCCGCGATCGCCGCGTGCTGGGAAATCGCACTGGCGCCCGAGGTCTGCTGGCCCTGGAGTTTTTCCATCGCCTCCAGCAACCAGCGCGGGCCGGTGGCAAAGCCGATGCGCCAGCCGGTCATGGCATAGGCCTTGGACACACCGTTCATGGTCAGCACCTGTGGGGCCAGGCGCGGCTCGACCTGGGCCAGGGTGTAGAAACGCTGGTTGTCGAACAGCAGGTGTTCGTAGATGTCGTCCGCCAGCACCAGCACCTGTGGGTGCCTGAGCAACACCTCGGCCAACCCTTGCAGCTCCTGCCGGCTGTACACCGCCCCCGTGGGATTGGACGGCGAGTTGAGGATCAGCCAGCGGGTGTTCACCGTGATCGCCTCGTCGAGGGCCGCAGGCGTCAGCTTGAAGCCATCCTCCGCACCGCAGGCCAGCACCTTCGCCGTACCGCCGCACAGCTCAACCATCTCCGGGTAGCTGACCCAGTACGGCGCGGGCACGATCACCTCATCGCCTTCATTCAGGGTGGCGGCCAGGGCGTTGTAGATCACGTGCTTGCCGCCGTTGCTGACCAGCGTGTCCTGCCAGGTGACGTCCAGGCCGTTTTCGTGGCGGAACTTCTCGGCCACCGCTTCTCGCAACGCACGCACCCCGGCCACCTGGGTATAACGCGTATGGCCGTCGCGGATCGCATCGATGCCCGCCTGGCGGATATGCGCCGGGGTGTCGAAATCCGGCTCGCCAGCGCACAGCGAGATGATCTTCACCCCTTGGGCGCGGCGCTCGGCCACGCGGTCGATGATGCGGTACGTGGCGGACGGCTGGGCCTGGGCCAGGCGCTTGTTCAGAACGGTCACGAAGGCTTCCTCTGCAGGGTGTGATAACCCAGGGATGCACGCGCTTGCTTGAGAGTCTTGCCCGCTTCGATCTGGGCGCGGATCTGCGCTTCCACGCCTTCGATCTGCCGCGCAACCTGCGCCACTTCGGCGGCACGGGCGCGGGGTACCACCAGCACGCCATTGGCATCGGCCACCACGATGTCGCGGGCACACACACGGGTCTCGCTGATAGCCACCGGCTGGTTCACCGACAGCACTTCCACGCGGTCCTTGCCGGTGCGCATGTAGCGGCCCCGGGTGAACAGCGGGTAGCCGTCGCCCAAGGCCTTGCTCACGTCGCGGCACACGCCGTCGATCACCGTGGCGGCGATCCCGCGTGCCCCGGCGTACTGGGTCATGATGTCGCCCCACACGGTGCAGTCGGTGCGGCCGGCGTTGGCGATCACCACCACGTCACCGGGTTGCACGTCTTCGATAAAGTCCCCCACCGAACCCGGTGGCGTGTTGGCGGGCACGTATTGCACGGTGAATGCCGGGCCCACCACGGTGCCGTGGTAGTTATCCAGCGGCGCGATGCCCAGGCACTGGCCGGGGATGCCGAGCTTGTCCATGGCGTCCGAAACGTCGGGGGTGTCGAGGCCTGCAAACAGGGCGACTAATTGTTGATCGTTCATCGGGCAGGCTCCACGCGGATGGCTTCGAATTGGCTGTCATGCATCACATCGGCGACCGAACGGCCGCTGCGCACGGCATCGACCATGCCGGCTTCACGGGCGGCGATGCGTTCGCCCAGGTCGAGTACCTGCTCAATCACCGCAGCGGGGATGAACACACTGCCGCAGCGGTCGGCGATCACGTAGTCGTCTTCCGACACCGCCACACCGCCGACATTGAGGGTCACGCCGGAATCCACCTGTACCACGCGGTTGCGTGCGCTGATCATGGTCACGCCACGGCCATACACCGGGTAGCCGATGGAGGCGCTGCCGTCGATATCGCGGCTGAAACCGTCGATCACCGAGCCGCGGATCTTCTTGGCCACGGCGGCGTTGGCGATGATGTCGCCCCAGCAGGAAATACCTTCGATGCCGCCGGCAATCACCAGCACGCGGTCGTCGGTGGTGATCGCATCGATCACCGGCGAGATCAGGTGCATGCCAGGGGCCGCGTCGGTCTTGGGCGCCAGCTTGACCGTGCTGGCCCGGCCCACCACCTTGGGGCAATCCCACAATGGGCGAATGCCAACGACGGCCCCCGGCAGTTGCAGGAAGTCCAGGGCGTCGGAGACGGTGTTGGTGTCGAGTTCAGCCAGGCGCTGAAGCGGGTCGGGAAGCGGCATGAGGTGAGCCCCTGTTGTGGTTGGGGCTCAAGTCTCACTGAGGGGCTGTGATAGGTATATTCGTATTAACGTTAGTCCAACATACGCCAAAGCTATGGCTGATCAGATGCGGAACTGCCCCACCAATTGGCCCAGGCGCTGGCCCAGATCGGCCAGGCTGCGGGAGGTCTGGGCACCCAACTGAGTCTCATCGGCCACGCTGTCCACCGCCACGGCAATCTGGTGCACGCTGCGGTTGATCTCTTCGGCCACGGCAGTCTGTTCTTCGGCGGCGCTGGCGATCTGGGCGTTCATCGAATTGATGGTGCCGATCAGTTGGGCCATGGTGTCCAGGGACGCCCCGGCTTCGTTGGCCTGGGCCGAGGTGCCGTCACCGGCATCGCTGGAACGGCGCATGGCATCCACCGCCGCCTCGGTGCCTTTTTGCAGGCGGTCGATCATGCCCTGGATTTCCTGGGTGCTGGTCTGGGTGCGGCTGGCCAGGGCACGCACTTCGTCGGCCACCACCGCAAACCCGCGCCCGGCCTCCCCTGCCCGCGCGGCTTCAATGGCGGCGTTAAGCGCCAGCAGGTTGGTCTGCTCGGCAATCGAGCGGATCACCCCAAGCACGCTGACAATCGACGACACGTCCTGCTGCAGGCTGTCGAGGGACACGCCGCTGCTGCGGATGTCGTTCACCAGTGCATGGATCTGCGCGATGCTGCCATCCACCACGCGCTTGGCGGCCTGGCCTTCGGCGTCGGTCTGTTGCGCGGCCACGGCGGCGCCTTGGGCACTGCGCGCCACTTCGTGGGCAGCCGACGACATCTGGTTGATCGCGGTGGCGACCTGGTCGGTTTCGTGGCGCTGGCGTTCCATGGCCTGCTCGGAACGCTGGGCCTGGTCGGACACCTGGCTCACCAGGCCGGTGAGTTGCGAGGTCATCTCGGTGATCTGGCGCACGAGGCCGTGGATCTTGTCGACAAAGCGGTTGAACGCACCGGCCAGGTCGCCCAGTTCATCCTGGCTGGTAATGGCCAGGCGGCGGGTCAGATCGCCTTCGCCGGCAGCGATGTCGTCGAGGTTGGCTTTCATCAGGTTCAGCGGACGCAAAATGGTGTTGGCCAGCACCATGCCCACGGCGGCAATCACCAGCAGCACCACCACGGCCACGCCGAGGATGCTCAGCAACACGCCTGCCATGCGCTTCTCAACCTTGGCCTCGACCACCGCCACCTGGGCTTCTATGCCGTCGAGGTTCACCGACGTACCAATCACCATGTCCCACTTGGGCAGGTATTCGGTGTAGCCGAGCTTGGGCACCAGTTCGGTCTGCCCGGGCTGGGTCGAGCTGTATTGCAGGTAGTGGGTGCCGTCCTTGCCGACCTTGACCAGGTCACGGTTGACGTACACGCCGTTGGGGTCGCGGTTGTCCTTGAAGCTCTTGCCCACGCCGTCGGGGCTGTTGCCCTTGAACAGGCGGATGGTCTCTGAGTCGTAGCCGAAGAAGTAACCGT
>Ga0157375_10000886_pt1 | contig 25945 bp, 21 predicted proteins | sample M35metaG_FD_115311 | JGI IMG/M metagenome (GOLD analysis project Ga0157375, IMG submission 115311) | Miscanthus rhizosphere microbial communities from Kellogg Biological Station, Michigan, USA - M3-5 metaG | ecosystem: Host-associated > Plants > Roots > Rhizosphere > Soil | place: USA: Michigan... | reverse complement strand
TACCTGCTCTCGCAGTCGGGACTCTCGCCGGCCGATCGCGCGGACGTCGAGAAGAACATCATCTTCACGCAGGACGCGCCGGCCGCCGCGGCCATGTTCAAGGCCAAGCAGGTCGACGCTGCCGTCACGTGGGAGCCCGATCTTTCGGCCGCCGTCACCGCGCGCGGCGACGAGGCACACGTCCTCGTTTCCACCTCCGCCGCCACGAACATCATCGCCGACACGCTCTGCGCGCGGCAGGACGTAATCGACAAGGCGCCCGAGACGATGCGCGATTTCGTGCACGGCTGGTTCGACGGCATCGAGATGATCAAGAAGGATCCCGCGGCGGCTTACAACACCGTCGGCCACGCCCTCAAGCTCGATACCGATACGGTCAGCGGCATGCTCTCCGGCCTGAAGCTGACGCCGTACGCCGACAACGCGCAGTTCTACGGCCTGACCGGCGGCAAGGCGCACTACGAGACGCTGTTCGATACCGCATTCGTCATCTGGCGGAAGAAGGGATTGGTCACGCGTCCGGTCGAAGCGAAAGACTGGGCCGACACGCGCTTCATCCAGGCGCTGGCCGCCGACTATCCCGGCGCGACGGTCAATGAGCCGAAGGTCGCGGCGAAGGCGCCCTCGGCCAGCGACCGCGCCATCATCAACAAGCAGATCCAGATTCACTTCACGCCCGGCTCCGACGAGATCATGGCCGGTTCCGAGTTCGTCCTCGACGCCCTCGGCGAGACGATGACGTCTTTCGGCAACACGTATCTGCGCGTGGAAGGCGACACCGACGCGACCGGATCGCAGACGGCGAATCTGACGCTTTCCGAGCGCCGCGCGCTGGCGGTGAAAAATTACGTCGTCAAGAATTTCCCGAACGTCGATCCCAACCGCTTCCAGACCATCGGCCACGGCTCGAAGAACCCGATCGCCGAGAACCAGACCGAGGCAGGACGGCAACTCAATCGCCGCACGGATATCAAGGTCGTGCTGACGACGGAGAAGTGATTACGGGTTGTCGGTTGTCGGTGGTCAGTTGTCGGTGGGGGAGCACTCCCTGACGGCTGACCCCCGACAACGGAAAACCGACAACCGACAACGTCTACTAAAATGCGAAAAGCGTCCATCTGGTCCGTGCGCCAGCCGGTCCCGCGAGCGACGGCCACCATGCTCAGCATCGTGATGCCGGTGCTCGTCCTCGGCGTCTGGTGCGTCTTCAGCTACGGCGGCCTCGCGCCGGCCGACTTCCTGCCGTCGCCGACGGAAGTCGTCCGCGGCACGCTGCAGCTTTTCCTGCAATACGACCTCTGGACGGCCATCGTCATCTCCACGCGCCGCATCGTGATGGCGTTTCTGCTCGCCTCCGCGGTAGCACTGCCGCTCGGCGTGCTGATGGGCGCCTTCACGCCGATCCACAATCTCTTCGAATCGATCATGGCGCCGCTGCGCTACATGCCGATCTCCGCGTTCATCCCGCTGCTGATCCTATGGTTCGGGATTTACGAGAAGCAGAAGATCGCCTTCCTGTTCCTCGGCGTCTTCGTCTATCTGCTGCCGGTCGTCGTTTCCGCCATTCGCGGCGTTCCCGAAGAGTTGGTGCAGACGTCGTTGACGCTGGGGGCGAGCCGGATGCAGGTCATCCGCACCGTTCTCCTTCCGGCCGCGCTTCCGGAGATCTTCGACTCCTTTCGCGTCATGAACGCCATCTCCTGGACGTACGTCATCCTCGCCGAAGCCGTGAATCCGGAGCATGGATTGGGATACATGGTCGAGCTGGCGCGAACGCACCAGAAAGCATCGTGGTCGTTCGCCGGATTGATCGTCATCGGCGGCATCGGCATCATCACCGATCAGCTCATCCGAACCGTGTCGATGTTTCTCTTCCGCTGGCGGGAGGACGAACTGTGAGCGACGAGACCCCAGAGAAGTCGACGCCGCATGCGGGCGAGCCGGGCACCGTCGCCGTCACCGTCGAAGGAAAAAAAGGCGCCCCCGCGACCTACAAAGCCTCGCTCACCGGCGAGGCACCAAAGCTGCGCATCAAAGACCTCGGCGTGACCTACATCGACCGCCACGGCCGCTCCACCGAAGCGGTGCGCGAAGTGAGCCTCGACATCATCGACAAGCCAGGCATCGGCGAAATCGTCGTCTTCCTCGGCCCGTCCGGCTGCGGAAAATCGACGATCCTCAAGTCCGTCGCCGGCCTCCTCCCGCCGACGCGCGGCGAAGTGCTCGTGGAAGGGAAGCCGGTCGAAGGCGTCGGCCGCGACCGCGGCATGGTCTTTCAGGCCTACACGTCCTTCGGCTGGCTCACCGTCCGCGAGAACGTCGAATACGGCCTACGCCTGCGCTCCGTCCCGCACAACGAACGCCGGAAGCTGTCCGACAAATACCTGAAATCGGTAGGCCTCGACGAATTCGCCGATCACTATCCCAAAGACCTCAGCGGCGGCATGAAGCAACGCGTCGCGATCGCTCGAACTCTGATCAATCAACCCAAACTGGTCCTGATGGACGAGCCCTTCGGCGCCCTCGACCCCCAAACCCGATGGGGGATGCAAAGCCTCCTCCTCGACGTCTCGCGCTCGGAAGACAACACCATCCTCTTCGTCACGCACGACGTCTCCGAAGCCGTCTACCTCGCCGACACGATCTACGTCCTCGCCCCCCGCCCCACCCACATCCTCCACCGCATCGACGTCCCCTTCTTCGCCAACCGCGACATCGGGTTGAAGTCGTCGACGGAGTTCCGCAACGTGGAAAAGAAACTGCTGGATTTGCTTTACTCGCCCGCGGGGTGAGTGGCGCGCGGTCGCTTGCCCCATTTCTATAGGCAGATCCTCCGGTCCACTATTTCACAAACTTCCTCCCGGGCTGCCCCTTTTTAATGAACTCGCCACTATAATAATTGTTCTCCGTTTTGAACCGGGGTTGGCCGGCCCCCTTTGAGCCTACTACATATGTGTATCCGGCCAGTACCGCGGTGCGAACCATTGCATCGATGCTGGTGTAGTCAAAACTAGGCTGCCCTTGAAGGTAATTCGTGTAGCCGCGCCAATGGCTCTTATCGACCATAGATTGTATTGGCAAATCCTTCTTGTCCAGTTCTTCGATCAAGTCGTCTACCTCTGACCCGCTGGCTCCCAGTGCGATGTACTTCGCGTAGTTGTTGAACAAATGCCAATCCGGGTTCGTCACGTGGCCTCCTGTCATCCAGAGACGCCACACGCCCACATTCTGGAGCATGGCGTCGTGAAACAGGGCTTTGCCATCCAACTGTTGCCGGTTCAGCTCGTCCAGCAACGTGGCGAAAGGACCAAATTCCTTCAATGCGCGGCCATAGCACAAATACAAATGCTGAAGGATCTCGTCTTTGGACTGCGTTACAGCATTGTAGATTCTATTTCCGTCGAGCTGTTTCGCCACTGTCTTGTTGATGGAATAGATCGCCTGACAAAGAAGCGACACCGAAAATCCTTCCCACCAGTACTGCGGGAGGCCCGTGTCGGTCTCCATGAACCTCGCGTGCGGCAACTCTCCGTAGTGCTCATAGAATGACTGTCTGAACGTCATCGACGAAGACTTAGGGGGTGTGTGTTGACCGGGGAGTTCACGCGCTTGCTTATTGATGACCAGCTCATGAACTTTTGCGCCCGTCGAAAGGTCCGGGAGCAGATTCAGCATCGATTCGATTGTCTTGTTGGACGGATATTCGAGTAATGGCGGCTGGTTGCTTTCAGGCATGCGCAAATCCCTTGAGCCTCATCGGGCCGGCGACAAAATCCTTCACCGGATCACGCTTCGGCCAGATAATGTTGTAGATGATATTGCAGATCACGGCCACCAGGCCGGCGATCGCGACAGCCAACCCGATCGGGCCGGCCCATGCAAAACCTCCAAAGGCCAGGAACATGAGCGTGAGATCGGCCAATGCAAAAAATACGTAAATGGAATCAAACACAATCCCTGCCGTGTCTCCCGCTTTAATGGATTGAAACAGCGACACCGAGCACAGGACAACGCCTAAGATTGCCAGGGCTGGTGCGATTCGTTTCGCAAAAAAGTTTGAGACGTTATCTCCGAATACCGCGGTAAAGAATTTGCCCGACCTGCCTTTCGGTACGACCGTTCCAGTCTTTGAGAACCACGTGGCCACATCCTTTGCAAACTCGGCAACCGGACCGCTGTTGTACATGTAGTATTTCCGCATCCAATCCCCGATTCCGACACTCATTACATTTTGGATACTCTCGACGACGGCGCCCAGGGCCATGACTCCGAGAGCCATATCCTGAACGGCGGTCTCGAAGTCCAGAGGTTTCTGGGAATTCATGAAGATGCCCCATATGATCGCCGCTCCGCCGAGCCCGTAAGCGATTCCCCACATCACCTTCTTGAATCGGGCCTTAACCGTCAGTTCGGCCCATCCTTCGAATGCGGGCGCAATGAATGTCAGGAATTCATGATCGGTGACGATTCTGGTCAGGGGGACCGTGGGCTTCAACTTTTTGTACTCTTTAAAAGCCTTCGCCAGCTGACTGCAGAACAGCTTCGCGTCGCCGCCATAGCACGCGATGATTTCCTTCAGACCGTTCCTGTTGCCTTCCAAAAGCTGGTTTTGTATATCGTCGAAGCCATCGAACGTGCCTGATAAGGCGTTTTCAACGACTTGTAGGAGAAGTGGTTCGATCGTGTCGTCCCAATACGCTTGCTGGAAGTGAACAGCCAATAAGGCGGCAAATACCGTACCCAGCATTTTCCCTGGTAGTTCAGAGCCATCCGGATTGAGGATGGCCAGTTTGGTGTGCCATCCATACATGCGCTCGTTCGTATTCGTAAATGTTCCGCTTGCAATTTGCATTCGCCACTGCGTCAGTTGAGTGGGGCTGGTCACAAAGTCATAATACAATTGGCCCCAGTTCGTCCCGGTGTCCTGCAAATATGGCTGGATGGCGGTCATGCCGGCACGGCATCCTTCGCAATACAATGCGTTCATCACGGCCTGATACTCCGGGCCGGTGTCTTTGCTTCCGCTCAGCTCTTTCCAGCCTTTCTGCAGGGCCGGCTCACTCACGCGCTGCATGGTCGACTGATAGTCAATGTTGTCCTGAAGAGTGCTGAACAGAATCTGGCCGGTGCCCAGGACCGAGTTGTTCCGGAAAAAAGACAGGTGTTGGTTGAAGATGTTCTGCACGCGTTCCGGCACGTCAAGGCGTTGGCCGAACAATTTCTTCTCCCAGTCGTCCTCCAACCCGTTGGGAAAGCACTTGTTGAAATACTCGCCGGCGATATTTTGCGCCGCATCGTAAACGAATGTCTTGTTGTTTTGATCGACCATCGTTGTCAAGGGGCTGACGCTCTCCAGATCTGCGACGGATAACCCGCCGGAGGAGTCGACCGGCGCGGTCGCGCGAATCGAGCCGGCGCCGGCCGGGAGTGGACGGAAATAGTTCGCGTTGACTTCTGTAATGATCTCGTCAGCCAGCTCGCCGTTGAATTTGAAGTCTTGACCCGAATCCAGAAGTGTGCCGGTGAATATCCGGCCACCGGCTTCCAGGGCGATCGTGAAGCGCGCGTCGTCGATCTCCGTAAACGTAGGGTAGAGGGAGGGCACCAATTCGATCGTTGTACAGCCTGTGGCGGGGTGTATGTGGGTGACGATCGTTCTATCCGTTATGTCGATGTCACCGAGCGTGTATTTTGCATGGAGTTTGTAGCCGCTGCCGTCGCCGAAGTCTGCCCAATAGGTTTCGAAGGCGAAGGGTAACCAGCTTTCATATGGCGATGAAGAAGGGGCGTCGCAAGGCCGTCGGTGCGTGTCATAGATCTCCTTGTACGCCAGGCTGCCGCGAATGACGAGGTCTTCACCCTGGCCGTTTCGATAGCTGCCGATGAAACCTCGTTTTTCCTCGGAGAAAAAGATGTTTACATGGCAGGACCGGCCGTGAACGTTGAACTTCAGAGCGGCACTGTTGACTGCGTCGTTGTACAGAAACTGTTCCACTTGGATTCCGTCGAAAGAGACGTGATCGCCATTGATGATCAGAGGCTTGAAGTCAACCCACTGATCGTTTTGCAATACTTCCAGTTTGAAAGCGATTTTTGCGAGCGAGGCGGGAAGCGTGGACGTCGCCGAGGTCATTTGCAGATCTCCTCACGAAATCGTTGGACAGGGCGTAGCCCGCGAGAAGACTCGCAAATCAACGGCCGGCCCGATTGCGAACAAACGTCAGGATGACGCGCTCGTCGCGCGGCAATGTTGCGCACCTAAGTCGAGATCGATGGATGGAAGGTGGGATGTGCTGAACGCAATCAATATGAATCCGGCCCTGTGATCTGTCAAGGCGCACGTTTGTTTTTTGCGGCGGCGCATACAACAACTCGAAGGGAAACAGTGGTCACCGGCTGATCACCCGAAGCGCCGGCATGTCGTGGCGCTCGACACCCGTGTCGCCCAGTGTCTCAGTCCCGTCACGTTTGCCTCAGCAGTCCGATCGCCGCCGGCTGCGTCCATACGTCCGGCATCGGGTTCGGCGGAGCGAGCCGCGCGGCGCTGCAGGGGCCATTCCCGCCATCCACACAAAATGTTCCCGCGGTGGTCTGTGCGGGATCGAGATTGGTGGCCTGGTAGCTGAGCGGCAAGAACGGAGCGGTGCCGGGCGGCGTCGTTGTGAACGACGTCTTGATGTCGCCGGCAACGGCCGCGAGAACGGCGCCGCTGAGATTCACGGCGCTGAAGGTCGCTCCGCTGAAGTCCGCTCCCTGCAGGAATGCGGAGTCGAAAGTCACCTCCGACGACTTCGCTCCGCTCTGCAGGGTCGTGTTTTCGAAGCTGGCGTTCACCAGGCAGGCGCCGGTGAAGACTGCGCCGCCGAGTTGATCGTCCTTCAGTCCGGTGAACTGCACCGAGGGGGCGAAGGCATTGGAGAAAATGGCGTCGGTGAGCGTGGCCTCGGCGAACGTCACCGATCCCCAGAGCAACGCATACGAGAAGTCGACGCCCGACATCAGGGCGCTATCGAATTGGGCATCGCGCAGATTTGCGCCGGTGAACGCCGCGGCCAGCGTGAACGGGTTGTTCGGGTCGGGGTCGCCGCCGCCCTCGCCGTTCGCGGAACTGAACACCGCGCCCTCCAGATCGGCATAGGCGAAGGACGTCTGGGCCAGGATCGCGCCGGCGAACGTCGGGGGGCTCGAGGGATCGTCGGCCGTGAAGGCGACGTTCGAGAAATCCATGCCGCTCAGGTTCGCCGATTGAGCGTTCATATTGTCGATGGTCGCCGGCTTGGAGTCGCAGGACGTCCCGGAAAGATCGAGACAGGACCAGTTGTAGCCGTTGAAACCGGCGGGGATCTTCGAGCCTGAAAATGAAGTCCGATTGGTGGGGTCGGTGGAGAACAGCGGAGAGGAGGAGAAGGTGACCTGGGTGACGTCCGTGTTCGTGAACTGCGTTCCCTGCAGCGAGGCGCCGGTAAATTCGGCATTGGTGAGCGTGGCGCCGTCGAAGGAGGCTCCCTGAAGCTGCGCTCCGATGAATTTCGCTCCGGTCAGATTGGCGTTGTCGAAATGAATGCCCTGCAGATTGCAATTCGAGAAGTCGACGCCCTGCACGAAGGTTCCGCAATTCGAGAAATCCACGACTCCCAGAGGACCGGTGAACGTCGTCCCTTGATTGAGGAGCGGCGCGGTCATCAGCGTGCCGGCAAACGAGACTCCCGCGAGAATCGTCCCCTCAAAGCTGGCGCCGGCTCCCGTCGCGCCGTTGAACGTGGCGTTGACGAGCGATGCATTCGAGAAGTCGGTGCCATCGAGCACCGCGTTGTCGAACGTCGCGTTGGTAAGGGTGTTCCCGGCGAAGCTCGTCTTCGTGAGATTCGCGTAGGACCAGTCGGAGGAGATCGGCTGAGGCCACCAAGCATTGCCTTCGTAGTACTCCGAGAGGATTACGGACGAGTAGTCCTCGCCGCTCAAGTCCACCCAACTGAAGTCGAACGGATTCACACCGAGAGCCATCAGTTCCGCGAGGAGCGCCGTCGACGCCGCCACCATTCCGGGCGTATTGAGCATGATCTGCATGCCGGCGTCCGTGTATTGACTCAGAGTGTTCCATCCGAGGAAGAGCCCCTGAGCTCCGCCGCCCTCGGGATAAGAAATGATCGACAGAGCGGCGTTGCCACAATTCTCGCAAACGGACGGTGGAGGAGTCGGCAGCGTCACCGAAAAGAGCGAAACAGTCAGTGTGTAAACGAGCGACGCCTCGGTGGGATAGGTACCCGAAAAGTCGACTGCACTCACCCCCACACCCGCAACCAACGTGCCGTAAGGCAAACCGCTGCCGTCGTTCGCCAAACCGGCCCCCGGCCCTCCTCGTATGAGGCAAGTGCCGCTGCCGGGCCACGTAGGTGCGGTCCCGCCGTTGTCATAAAGGAAGAAGACATTGACAGTTGGCGAGTTACCGAACGACGTAGGTAGCGAGAGAACCGTTCCATCGTTCGTCGAGAGCATGATTTTCGCGACGAAAGGAGTGGCGCTGCTCATTTCGTGCTCCCGGAGCAGTCCGGCGGCGTGGCCGGCGGCGGTGGCGGCAGCCATTTGCTGATCGATGGCTGCACGCGGTTGTTCTGGTCGATGATCGTCTCGTAGTTGAGGGTGAACACGGTGCGCAGCAGATCGACGCTGATGCAGGCGGCGGCCATCGACGGTGTCTGCACGAGGAACGTGCCGTCCGGCGTATAGATATCCAGGAAAAATTGCGATGCCGTGGCCCCCTGGCCCGTGTAATAGAGCACGTAGATGTAGCCCTTGGCCTCGATGGCCAGATCGAGGATTGTGTCGCCGGAGGAGTTCTGCAGCGGCGTCGTCGAGGATGTTCCTCCGGCGAAGTACCGGACGGGGTTGCCGTTGATGTCGAATGCCTGCAGGCGAAGGTTGCCCTGTTCGGCGACCACGATCCGGCCGTCGAGGGCGACGGCGATTCCGGCCGCGCCGGAGATCAATCCCTCGCGGTTGCCGGAGCCGGAAAGGAGCGTCGCCATCGGCGCCAGGTCGTCCGTCGTCGCCTGTGCCGGAAGGTCGATGCGGTGGATCTTGTCCGGGCTTGCGGTGATTCCGAAGACGTATCCCTGCGGATGGACGGCATAGCGGTCGATGCCCCAGAGAAAGCGTCCCCAGCTCGAGAGCGAATCGCCCGTGGGCATGCTCGGCGCCGTCGAGTCCTGCAGGGCCACTTGGCGCAGGTGATACCCGCCGTCGGGATTCGTGTTCACGTCATAAAGACCGGGCGACGGATCGATATAGAAATTCCGGCCCGTCCCGTCGTCCGGCGAGGCGATGTCGAACGTAATGCCGCTCTGCAGGCTGAAAGCGGCCGCCGGAAAGGCCAGACAGCTCGATGGGGTCGCTCCGATGGACAGCGTCTGCACGGTGAACTGATCGCTGGACGATCCGCCGAGACCGCTGGCTTCCCAGGCATAGCCGACCATCTGCGGGCGCTGGGCGATGGTGATGTCGACCAGTTTGGTGATGGACATCGCCGGTCCGGACGGCGGCGATTGCGGCGGCGGCGACTGGGGTGTCTCCGTCGGTGCCGTGGAGGGGTCGATCCACACGAGCCCGTTCGAGCCCATTCCGATCTTGGCGTTGTGTTGATAAATGGAGTCGCAGTCGAGCGGGATCACGTTGTTGGTGACGTTGAAGCTCACCGTCAGCGTGCCGTTCGCCGTCGACTGTGCCGGCAGCCATCCGCTCTGTCCCTGTGCCGACTGCCAGCCGTTCGCGGCATAGAAAAACGCGAAGACCTGCAGGTTCCCTCCGGCCGGAATGCTGCTGAAATTCACGGTAATGGGGGTGTTGGGAAGTTCGGCGGGCATCGGCTGCTCCGAGGCCGGCAGCGTCGTTCCGCAGTCGTAGGCCACGATCACGCTCAAGAGGGCGTGGTAAGGGGGAAATTCGTTGTCGTTCGGATCGCAGCTGATGACGACGCTCAGGGCCATAGTCTGTGTGAGATCGGTCTCATAGACGTACGGCGAATCGAGGAGCTCGACGGTGGTCTCGATGAGCTGCGCGGTGGTCGTGGCGGCCCGGAGCGCCTCGATGCCCATGTCGACGAACGGAATGGCGTCTTCCGCCAACCCTTCCCCTTCCTGCTCGGCAAACCATTTCGCCAGCGACGAAACGCCCTTCTGCAACAGCATCGGGCCGAACTTCGTGGCCAGGCTTTCGGCGATCGTTCCGGGATCGTCCGATAGAGCGATGTAGGTGGCCACGCCGCCGGCGACGAGAAACGCGCCGGCGGCACAGACCGCGAACAGAACTTCGGGGTCGGAGATGATGCTGCTGATGATGCTGTTGCCGTTCTCCGCTGCGCCGCCGGAGAACAGGAGCATCGGCAGGGCCAGCTCGGCGAACGCGGTCATCACGATGCCGACCGGGCAGACCGCGCTGTCGTATGTACCGCGCCCGAGGCCGCCGAACAACAGCCGCACCGTAGAGGTCCCCGCGGGGACGGAGATCGTGAAGCTGGTCGTGTTCGCGGGAAGGGGGACTGCCATCACCGTATTGACCGGCGAGATCAGCGCGACGAATTTCTTGGTGGGATCGGGCTCGAAATTGGGCGCGCTGCCGCCCGGGGTGCGCAGGTAAAGCGGCATCGTGTCCGGATAATCGGACGGAGGAGTGATGACCGTGACGCCGTCCGCCTCCAGGAACTGCACGTACAGAGAAAGGTGGCGCAGCCATGAGTTCTGGCAGGAGGCGTAGATCGTTCCCATGCCGCTGACGTCGCTGATGGGGATCTCGTAGAGCGACTGCGTGCCGTCGACCAGTTGCGCGCCGGCGCTGTCGCCCACTCCGCTCGCGGTCAGCGAATAGGTGAGTCCGGACTGGCCGGAATTGAGGGTGAACCTGGCGCTCACGGTGCCGGTGCCGGAAAAGTTGGCCGTGAACGTCACCGGCTGCCCGGGAGTCTGCGTGCCCGGCACGAGCGTCGCGCTCGACACGGTGCCATTCGGAGTGGTGATGGTGACCTGAACGTCGCCGGCCAGGAGCGACGTCACCACGCTGCTGCTCATCGGCGTGGCGTCGTTCTGCGACCACGTTCCGCCGGCCGTCCACGCGTCGGTCGTGGGCGGCGGCGTATAGCTGTCGAAGGTGACGCTCAGGCCGTTTCCCGGCGTGACGTTGCGTGCGGTCCAGACATTGCCGACCCCGGGGCTGTCCAGCACGGCGAAGGCTTCGCTGCCGGAGGCCGAATTCGTCGCGCCGTAGCTGCTCGAGGTCGAGCCCGGGCTGATGCTCCACATGACGTTCTGGAGCGATGGGTCGTTCTTCACCTGCTGCACCGCGATCTGCAGGGCGGCGGTCATGTGCGCGAGCACATCGGTGGAAGGCTGGTGATAGACGCTTCCGTCGCTGGCCTGCACCGTAATCATCCACGGCACATCGTTGTTCGCGTCGGTGTAGATCTGCGTCGCCAGATCGCCGTCGGTGAGCGAGAGCGCGTTGGTGATGGGGCCGCTGACGATGTAGCTGCCCGTTGTCGGGTCGAGACACATCAGGTCGTGGTGGCAGAAAAGGAACCATGTCGCCGCGTCGACGGCGTCTTGAACGACGTTGATGGATGTTGGCAGTTGCGGAAGATCGCCGTCGCCCGCCACCGCCGCGAATTGTTCCGCAGAGATCTTGTAGAAGGCCAGCTTCGGGTGAATGGCCCCGGGCCGTGGCTTGATGCGCTTCTGCGCCGCCTCGCGGCTCGCCGCAGGGAGATGGACGCCGACATGGACCGGTGCGGCATACGTGGTGTTGCCGATGGTCTTCGGCGTAGTAACCGACATCGAGGCGATGGCGTCGGATGGCAAGACCGCGGTCACGTAATGCGAGATGCTCGAGTCGGGAAAGAGCTGAAGGATCGGTTGCGATTGCCGCGCGGCGGCGAGCGTCGCGGCCGTGTGTTTGTTGAGCTGCGAGGATCTTCCCGCACAGCGAAACGTGTAGGGGACGTCCGGGAGATGGCCGAGATTGAAGTGAAGGGTTTCCTGCTCAGTGGGGCGCACAAGTCCTCCGAGGGCGCAGTCACGCCTTGCTGCACTGCGTAATTGTGGGGATAGATCGCTTTTAAAATATGCCCGCACAAAGCAATGTGCAACGGTCAAGTATGGAAACGGACCGGTGGAGGAAGGGCCTGGCAGGTCGGCGTGCTAACCATCTTCGCGCCGCGATTTACTGAGTCGCAGCTCATACGAACGGCAATGTAAAAGGCCTCAGCTCGCGATCGGGTTACCGAACCTCCGGAACGCCATCGAACCTCCTGCCGGCACAATCCCCCATCGTGGCTGATCCCATCAAGCCGAACCAGTCTGGCCTGCCGCCTCCCAAGCTCGCTCAGGCGGTGCGCGAGACGGCGAAGGACTTCGCGAAAGAGGCGATCTTCGAGAAGCGCCCGTACCTGAAGCAGGCCTTCTCCAATCCGTACAACCTTTCGCTCCTCGGTGGCGCCCTGGCGGCTTCCGTGCTCACGCTTAATCCGAGGCTGGCGCTCGGCGCGCCGCTTACGCGACTAATAGCGATAGGAGTTTTCATGAAAACCCGTATCGCGATTCTGCGGCAATTTCGGCACCACCACGACCTATCTGATTCCGACGTTGCGCATCCGCGCGTCGGGTAGCCGGGTCGGTGTGAACTGGTGACTCTGCGAGTCCTCAATTTTCTGAGGCGGCCTGCAGAACATGAGAGCCGCCCAAACGGCAGCTCATCAAAGTGCTTGGAGTGGCGGGGACGACGGGGCTCGCACCTTCCTCCCGTCCTCGCCATCGGCATGGGAACTCGTTGCTGATCTGACCCCGCTATACTCGTCATCCCGCCACATAACCAGGGAGGAGCGCTTGGAAGGAGATCGATCAGATCCTGAGAGGCCGCACGGCGTGCGGCCCGTGTGCTTCATGGTGATGCCGTTCCGCCGGCGAAAGGTGGAGGGCGCGGCCGCGGGAGCACCGACGGAGCTCGACTGCGATGCGCTCTGGGACCGCGCGATCCGCCCGGCGATCGAGACGCTTGGATACCTGCCGATCCGCGCCGACGCCGATACGGGGGCATTGATCGTCAAAGACATGCTTGAGCGGCTGGCCTTTGCCGACCTGGTGCTGGCCGACGTCAGCCTTCCGAACGGCAACGTCTACTACGAGCTGGGCCTGCGCCACGTCGCTCGTGCCACGGGCGCGGTTCTGCTGGCCGCGGCGTGGTCCCGTCCGCTGTTCGACATCGATCAGTTTCGGACCATCCGGTATCCGCTGCCCGACGGCACAGTCCCCGATGCCGACGCCGCCGCGATCCGCACGGTGTTGCTCGATGCGATTCCACGGTTAAGAGATTCGCCGACGCCCTGGCACGCCCTGATCACCGCCGATGGCGCCGCCGCGGGCAGACTGGCGTTTCTGAGCCAGAGCGAGGCGATCAGTCGATTGCAGGGACAGATGCGTGCGGCGCGGTTGGCCGCAAAGGACGAGCGCCGGTCACGCGTCCAGTCGTTGGTCGACGAGATCCCCGACAGCACGCTCGCCATCCCGGAGATCGCGTCCGAACTCCTGATCCTCGTCCGCGACGAATTGGGGTGGGAAGCCCTGCTCGCATTCATCGGGAGGCTGCCCGCGCACGTGCGCCAGCAGCCGGCCACGCGGGAGCAGGAGATGCTCGCGCTCGCCGAAACGGGACAACCGTTCGACGCGATCGCTCGACTCGAGCTGCTCGTCCAGGAGTTGGGCGACTCTCCAGAACGCCAGGGGTTGATCGGTGGCCGTTACAAGAGACTCTGGCGGCGCGAAATGGACGAGCGCAAGAAGCGCGGGGAGCAGCTTCCGTCGGCGGATGAACGCCGGTTTCTGAACAAGGCCATCGAACATTACACGCGCGGCATGGAGCTCGACTTCAACGAATACTATTGCTCCTGCAATCTCCCCCAGTTGCTGCGCGCTCGAGGGAAGGGCGGCGATCAGGAACGTGCGGCGGTCGTCGACCACTTCGTCCTCGCGGCGTGTGGCAGGGCTCTGAAATGCGGCAAACACGATGAGTGGCTGCGGCCGACGCTGTTGGGCGCGGCCTTCGCCGCCCGCGACGCGGAGAAGGCAGAGGAGCTCGCGGAGAGCATCGAAGAGGAAGGTGCCACCGCGTGGAAGTTGCGCAGCGCCATGCAGGATCTCAAGTTCCAGGTGCAGCAGGCGGACGGGCATGAATCCCACGCCGCCCTGAGCCGCATTTATGACCGGTTGCAGAAGCTGGCGGAGTGACGAGACGTGGCATACAAGATCCTCACGCGCGACGAGCATTACCAGACCTCGGGACCGAAACGAATCCTCTCCCTGGACGGCGGAGGGCTACGCGGCATCCTGACGCTGGGCATCCTGCGGCGCGTGGAAAACATCCTGCGGGCGCGCCATGGCAACGATCCCGATTTCCGGCTCTGTCACTACTTCGATCTGATCGCCGGCACATCCACCGGCGCGATCATCGCGGCCGCCCTTGCGATCGGCAAAAGCGTGGAGGAGGTCATCGGTCATTACGAGCAACTCGGTCGCGAGGTCTTCCAGAGGGACTGGTTCCGGGACGGTGTACTCCGCTCGCGATATGACGAGAATGCGCTCATTCAGAATCTCAAGAGTGTTTTCGGAGAACGTGTCACACTCGGTGACGAGACTCTCAAGACCGGGCTGCTGGTCGCCACAAAGCGGCTCGATACCGGCAGTCCCTGGCCGCTCGGCAACAACCCGCGCGGCCGCTATTTCGCCGCCGGCGCCGGAGACCGGTGGATCTCCAACAGCAACTACCCGCTCTGGCAGGTCGTTCGGGCCTCCACTGCCGCGCCATCGTATTTTGATCCCGAGCCGATCACGATCGCCGCTGAAGAAGGGCGGAAGCCTGTAATCGGCACGTTCGTCGACGGCGGTGTCAGCCCCTTCAACAACCCTTCGTTCCAGGCCTTTATGTACGCCACCCTGAACGGATACCGCGTCGGGTGGGAGGCGCGCGAAGACCGGCTGCTGCTCGTGTCGATCGGAACCGGTATTTCAGACCCGAGCAAGGCGCCGTCCCGCATTGCCGCCGCGGGCGCGATCCGCTCGCTGTTCAGTCTCATGGACGACTGCGCGGTACTCGTCGAGACCGTTATGCAGTGGATGTCGAACAGCCCGACCGCTCGTGAAATCGACCGGGAGCTCGGGACGTGTGTAAACGATCTCCTGACCCCGGCACCCTTGCTGACCTATCTGCGGTACAACGCGATGCTCACGGAGGAAGGGATCGGGGAATTGGGGGTACCGGCTTCCGTGAAGCTCGTCGCACGGCTGGGAGAAATGGACAATCCCGAGAACCTCGCACCGTTACTCGAGATCGGAACGGCAGCCGGCAGCAAGGTCGACGAAAACCACTTCCCGCACGCATTCGACCTCCCTGCCGTAGCGGACGACGACGGAGTCCAAAAGTACGTCAAGCGTGAGGATCAGACAGTCGTCGCGGTACAACTGGCGCTCGAAGGGGCCGGATTCACGTATGAGAAATGGGGCGGCACTCAGCAGTGCAAAGCGGGGGATTGGGTGGTCAACAACGGCGGCGACGTCTACACCGTCGATCGCGAGACGTTCGAGCGAACCTATAAAGAGATCGGAAACGGGACCTACGTGAAAACTGCGCCGGTCTGGGCCCGTCGGGCGCGGGAAGCCGGACGGGTAGAAACGAAAGAGGGAAGCACCGGATACGCGGCCGGTGATTACCTCGTCTCCAACGATCCGGAGGGCAATGACTCGTACGCCATCAGCGCGGAGAAGTTCGCCGCGATGTACGAGTCGGCTGACTAGCACCGCCCGAATCGGCGAGGTAGGGGGCACACGCCTTTACCTTCTTCCACGCCAATCGAGGATCACGTTCTCGGTGGGGCCGGCGCCGACGGTCTCTGTAAGTTGTCAAAACACAACACGCAAGCACAGAACGTCCGCTTACGCCTCTTCCTTCGGCTCCGGCGGCGCGTCGGGTTCCCTTCGGTTGGACCGTTTCCGTCGCCGTTCCAGCTTCCGGAGACGCTGCATCTCCTCCACATGCGGGATGAGGTCTGCGTTTGCGGGATCGCGGGCGAGGCGCGCGGCGATGGCGTAGGCGTCGCCGGCGATGGTTTCGAGCTGGTGGCGGCGGAGGAGGTTGGCGCTGGTGACGCCGTTCAGGAGGGTGCGCAGCTCACTCTCGACGAAGGACCACCGCTGGCGGTCGGAAAAGATCTCGAGGACGTCTTCGGACGACCAGCCGATCGCGTTCGCGACCTTGTCGGACGCGGCAATGATGCTCACCGACGCCTGGATGGTCTCTTCCGACGTCTTGAGCTTGTTGCGAACGTCCCTCCGCTCCGCAAAGGAGAGCGGCGTGATCTCATCGAGCTCCGCCAGAAGCGCGCGCAACTGCTCGACGACGTCCTCCGGGGTCCGCTTCTGCGTTGGTGCCATGCATTCGCCTCCTCGAACTCTCGGTGCGCGCAATTGTATGCTCGATGCGCGCAGATGCGCGCTCCGAGCGCTCAGACGCGATCTCCTAGCACACAAACACAATCTCCGAGCGCGCACATGCGATCTCCGAGCGTGCAAACGCGATCTCCGAGCGCGAATATGCGATCTCCGAGCGCGCAAGAGCGGTCTCCGAGCGCTCAAATGCGATCTCCAAGCGTGCAAGTGCGATCTCGAAGCACCCGGATACGATCTCCGAGCGCGCAAGCGCGCACACGCGCGTTTCAGCTGCGTTCGGCCAGTGCGTCCCGCAGCGCTTGCGCGGCGCGGCGCATCTCCGCCACGTTCTCTTCGTGCTCGGCATCTGCGGCGTCGAGATCGGTTCCGCAGAAGGCGCAGTCTTCGCGGACGTCCACGCGTACGAAGCGACGGCAGCCGCGGCAGAGGCGATGGGACGGGGATGCGGCCGTTTCAGGCATTGGCGACGATCGGCGACGATCCGGTCCGCGACGCGTTCCGGCACCGGCTCGACTACGATCTCGAACTCGCCGTGATCAAATGAGCGGCCGGGGGCGTCCTTCACCTTGACCAGCCGTTCGCGCAGGCCCTGGCGATCCATCTCCAGCGCACGGTGGTGGCACATCGGGTTGTTGCCGGCCCGCCCCATCAACGCATGCGACGTCCACGTGCAGCCGGCCATGCAGGTCTCGGCGTAATAACAGGTGCGGCAGAAGCCCCACAGATCGTCGACGGTTCGCCGGCGGTTGAAGGCCATGACCTCGGACTTCTCCCAGATCTCGCGCAGCCGCGTCTCGCGGACGTTGCCGCCGGCGTAGGCGCTGCCGAGGCCAAGGCAGGATTTGATCGTGCCATCGGCTTCGATTCCCATCACCGTATCGCCGGCGTTGCAGCCGTGAAAATAGATCTCCGGATCGAGCACATTGCGGATGACCGATTCATAGGGTCCGTAATAGCCGACGTTGCTCGCCGGCTGGAGGAAGAGGCCGCGTTCGCGCCCCCTCGACCGCAAGCTCCGCGAGGAGCGGCATCACCTCCAGCATCTGCCACGGCTGCAGCAGCATGTCGGCGGCCGGTGAACAACCCGCGCGTTGACGTGGGAAGAGGTGACGATCGATCTCGACACGCGCACCGGCTACTTCAAGCTCGATCAGCACAAGAACGAGTCGATGGACCTGTGTACGGGCGGCACGAGGAACGCGCTCCCCGCGCCGACAAGGACGGTGATTAGGAATTCGATCGAGGGTCTCAGAAAGTTCCGGCTTTGCACGTTTCTTTTCGCCATTCGTTCAACACCTCGACATCGCGCGCCATTACATGGGCCGTTCGGTGTCGCTCGTTTACCGGCTTCGCCAACTTCAACGCTGCCCCTTGCGGCGATATCGATCAGGTGACATTCCCACGCGGACGCGAAACGTGCGAAAGAGGGTATTCGGCGTACCGAATCCAGCCCGCAACGCGATCTCACGGATGGCGAGTCCGGTGCTCAGCAGCAGGCGTTTCGCCTCGTCGATCTGTGCATTCTTCAGAACGGCCGAGAGATGACGTCCGGTGGACGCCTTGTAACTGCGACTGAGGGCCGCGGGATGCATACCCAGCAGCCTCGCCAGCTCGTCGACACGTGGCGCGGTTCCGGCCGCGAAGCAATGGACCAGGTACGTTTGCACCGCATCGATGAAGTCGCGCGCCATGTCGATCCCTCCAGAGGAAGTGACCGCGCCGGCGCGACTGTCGATGTCAGAAAATGATACTTGCTGGCCGCACTGTAGCGGGCCTACATTTCCTCATACATTCCGGACCTGAGCACTTACATAAACAACAGGAAAACCTCGTCACCGTCGAGATCACCATGACCTCGAAACAGCTGGGAACTGCCCAAAGAGAGTGCGTGCGACCTCAAATACCGACGTTCGGCTCATGCATATCTCGCCACGAACACACATGAATACTTCGGATTACGTCCATATACTCGAGAAGCACGAGGCCTCCGCGGTCAGGTTTCTTGAAAACATCGTCTGGGATACGGCGGACGGCTACCACGTCACCGACGTCGATGGGATGACGCGCGTCGATTTCTCATCCGGCGCCATGATCACCAACTCCGGGCATAACAACCCGCGCATCATCGACGCTATCAGGAAGCAGCTGGATTCGGGCGTCTATTCGTCCTATCTGTTCCCCAATAAGGCGCGATGCGAGCTGCATGTGTTGTTGTCGGGGATCATTCCCTCCGGATACCAGTCGGTGTTCATGAATACCGGCTCGGAGGGAATCGAAACGGCGCTGAAAATCGCGCGCATCCACGCGCACAAGGTGCTGAAGAACAAAGGCCTGGTGGTCTCGTTCAGGAACTCGTATCACGGCAAGATGATGGCGTCGACCGCCATTGGCGGGACCGAGCCGATCAAATACTGGATTTCTCCCGCCATATTGGGAGAGATCTCCGTTCAGGTCCCTTTTCCGAACTGCGAGTACGAGCCATCCTCGTATAGCTTTGACGACAGCCTTGCCGCGATCGAGGCTCAGGGAGTCAGCCTCAGTGACATCGGCGCGTTCTTCATCGAGCCTTACCAGGGCGGCTCCTGCTCCTTCGTCCCCTCCTCTTATGCGGGCGCGATGCAGGCCTGGTGTCGCCAGCACAATGTCCTCCTGGTCAGCGACGAGGTCCAGGCCGGGGTGGCGCGCACTGGAAAGATGTGGGCGTACGAGCATCTCGGGATCGTTCCCGACGTCATCGTCGCCGCCAAGGGACTTAGCGCGTGCCTGCCATTATCGGCAGTATGCGCGCGTAAAGAGCTCTTCGACCTGTGCGAGGCGGGGAACTTCAATACCACGCACAGTGGCAATCCGATCTGCTGCGCGGCCGCCGTCGCCAACCTGAAATTCATTCTGGACGAGAACATCGTCGCGAACGCCGCGCGAATGGGTCTGGTGATGCGCTCCTCGCTGGAAGCGATTCAGGCGAAATATCCGTGGTTCATCAGCCACGTTCTGGGCGTTGGACTGGCTTACGCCATCCACGTTCATGTCCATTACAAACCACTCCTGAAGGACATCCTGAGGAAGTTCCTTGCCAATGGGCTCCTGGTGATCAGTCCCGGAGGTGTCGGTGGCACGACGTTCAAGCTGGTGCCGCCGCTGATCATCGATGAAGCAGGGATTAGAGAAGGATGCGCGATCATCGACAGGTCGATCGCGGAGATCGTGGACGAATTCAATCTGACGGCGGACACCGCCCATGATTGAAGAGGCGATCTACGACGTCCTGGACCGGTACAGGAAGAATCCGTTTCGGGAGCGCTTCGACGGGTCGGAGATCGTCAGGACAATCAGACGCTTCACAGAAGCATCGCAGCCGATCACGGCCTTGTTCCCCGGCTGTCACGGCAAGATCGCGAACGATGACCTGACGCTTGGTCCACTGCCCGACGCGTCCGAGTATCTCTGTCTGCGGATGCTCAGCTCCATGCGGGACGGCGTGAGGAGCGTTTATCCGCCGGGCCTGAACGTCATCATGGTCCATGAGGGCCACTTTTACGCCGGCACGCCGCTGATCGATGGCGACGACGGCATGGACGAGTACATCGCTGAAGTGAGGCGGATGATTGCCCGTTGCGGCTTCGTGACCAGCATGGCCCTCCGCGACTTCTTCCCCGGCGCCGGAAACAACGAGGAGTGCAGGCGCCGCTTCCTGGAAACCTGCTGCCCCTCCTTTAGCGAGATCAGCGCACTGATGGCGGCGGACGGGGACGTGGCGCGATTGTACGAGCATTACGCGCAACGAATTCGCGACGGGTTTCTCGATGTCTATCAGGCGCGATACGCGGAGGCGTTCGCAACGTTCGCGGAGTTTGCGTCACATCAGGCGATGGTACAGCTCCGGATCTGGATCGGCTTCCGGCGATTGTTGAAGAAGTATTTCGGGGACAGGCCGCTGCTGAGGTTCTCGTCCGTTTACAAGAGTCCGGCCGTCAAAGAGCAGATCGCCCTCAACTACATCCCCGGGCACCACCTCGAGATGCCGTCGTTCAACTGCGTGGTCAAAACCGCGGATGGATCGTTCGCATACATGCCGCGGCGCGAGGCGGTGCAAAAGGGATTCGTGGTCTCACAGCTCGAAGGATATGCCTATTTTCAGGCCGTTTAGGCCACCGCGTGCGGGTGCCTCATGAACGAAGAGCTCGTAATCGATCAGCTCTATGGAATCATCGATTCCTTCAGGAAGAATCCGTTCTCCGAACGCTTCGGTTCTTCCGAGATCTGCGCCAGGCTTCGATATTTTGTCGAGAGCGACACCCCGATTCTGTTTATCTTCCCCGGGTTTCACGGAAAGATCAACAATCCGGACTTCGTCCTGGGAGAGTGCGCGGACATGGGCGATTATGTCGGGCTTACGACTCTGCGCAGCCTGATCGATCAGATCGGCGCTGTGTATGCGCCCGGGGCGCGGCTGAATATCGTGCACGAGTGTCATTTTTACGTCGGCCGTTCGCCGCTCATCGGAACTGAGGATCAGGCCAACCAGTACCTGGCCAGCTTCAGGTCGTTGATCGCGCTCGACAGAAACATCACCAGTTACTCGATCTACGACCTGCTGCCGATCGGCAGGCCTTTGCCGGAACTGCTGGAAGTTTTTCAATCCCGATGCGTTCCGTCGATAGAGGAGGTAGTCGGTCTGCTACAGGAGCCGAATCATCTGAATCTGTACAAGGCCTACAAGAAGATCAACAGCATCTACCTGGAGCGGGACGCAGCCTTCCGAGGACTGTCGAAGAAGGAGAGGCAGCAGAGAACGAAAGCGCTGGCGCTCGGGCAGATGCAGATCTACTTCGGCTTCGGGAAGCTGATCAGGGATTTCTTCGGAAAGATGGTATATATACGGCTGTCGTCGCTGTATAAGCCGCCGCAGTGCGCCGACTGCGTAGCGATCAACTACTTGCCGAACACTCATCACATGTCGACGCCGACCTTCCATTGCGCGGTGCGATACAAAGACGGCTCGTGGGACTTCATTCGGAAGCACGTGGCCGAGCAGAGACACTATGTCCTCTCGGAAGAGCGGGGCTTGAAATACTTCAGGGAAGAGTGAGCAGGATGAAGCCAGCGATCGTGGGGAATGTACTGGTCTTTCTGTCGGCCGTCTGTCTGGCGATTTCGGCGTTGTATACGCATGTCCTGCTGCAGGACATCGATCCGCTCGTGTTCGCCTTTTATTGTTTCGCCATGGTGATTGCCCTGTCCTTCACCATCCGGCGCCTCTTCTGTTCGGACCGGCCGCTGCTGCAGGACGTCAGGGCGAATGTGAAACACGTCCTTTTGCTGAACGTGACCACGGCGGCCGACTGGGTCCTGTACCTCGTGGCCCTGAAATACATCAACGGCTCGTTCACGAACGCGCTCGTGTTTGGAGTCACGCCGATTGCCTCGCTGTTCTTCTCGGCGAGGCAGAACCGGGAGCGCCTGTTCTTCTCGATTCTGATCCTGCTGTTTCTGACGCTGATCGCTTTCGAGTATGTCAATTTCGACAGCACGAAGACCGAAAACATCGTGTACGGGATCGTGATCAGCATCGTGGCCGGGATTGCCGTCGGCGGGACCACGGTATCGCTGAAAGAGCTCAGCAATCGCAAACTCCAGATCGTCGACGTGATCCTGACCAGATATGTTCTGACCCTCGTGATCGCGTTTGCGATCATCCTCGGCCGCGGGACGGCATTCCGCGTCCCGCCGCTGGACGTGGTGAAAATATTCGTGGTCAGCATCCTCTTCGTGTTGCTGCCGACCTATCTCGTCCAACGAGGGATACGCGCCATCTCGCCGTTCAGCACGGCCGTGATCAGTTCATCCATCCCCGCGCTCACATTCCTGTTTGCGGCCGCCGCTTCGTTCCAGATCCAGCCCCTGCAGCTGCTGTATGTCATCGGCCTCTCTGTCGTGCTCGTGTTCCTGACGACGCGCAAGGAAACGCCGCCGGCCCGTGCGTCCGCGTAGATCGGTGGCGAGGGTGCTGATCCCGGCGACGAGTGATTACGTTCGGGCGTCGAAGCTCGCGGCGAGGCGGTAAAGATGTGTGAGCCGCTCGTGCACGTCCTCCGGGATGCTGCCAACGAACACGACGTCGGGGGAGGTGATCAGATCTCGCTTGCCGGTCAGCAGGACTGGAAACTCCGGATAGCGCATGCGAAGCCAGCCAAACAACTCCGGCGTACAGGCGGTACCTGGAAGTATGAGGATCCAGAGACCCTCGTTCTGATCGTCGGTGTTCAGATGGGGCACGAGCGTGCGAAGTGCGCGGTCCAATTCGGAATCGTTCGATCTCACTAGCCCCGCTGTGTGTTGGAGCGCCTCGCGGATCTGCGCTTCCACGGAAGCTCTGGCGTCCGCTTCTCCGGCGTACGACAACTGGATCACCGGCGCACGGTACGAGGGCCCACGCTCGACACCCCATGCACGCCGGACGGCAATGGCCGCCTCGTCGGCGCGAGACGACTCGAGGTACAGCGGCTTGTCTGCGGCGATCTCACGGCTGAAGAGTGCCGCCAGCGGTTCAACTGATCCGAGCGGAACAAGCAGCGGAGCGAGGAGGTCCAGCATCGCTCGTCGCGAATCCTTCGAAAGAACGACGTGCGTTTCGAGAAAGAACAGCGGGAGTGTTTGCTCCGGATCGCTCGTGAGTCGTTTGGCCAGGCGATATCCAGCCGTTTGTTCCGAGCCACGGTCCCAGCCACGGGTAAGCCTTTCGAGCTCGTCGAGGATTTGGACGTCGAGGTTGGCGACTGGCGACGGCTTCGCGGACTCCATCATCTCGACGATCCGCGTGAGGAGATCCGGTGCCAGCGTTTCCAGGACATCCGCAATCCGCCCCTGCACCATCAATGTCTCGATGCATTTCTTGCACTGCACCTCGTCGAGATCCGCGTTTCCGGGCTTCTCACACGCGCTCGCGAGTTGACTCGGGAGACTGATCCTGCTCGTTCCCCTAGGCGTATGAATCGTTCTCCTTCCTGGACTGGTGACGCCGAGCCCGGACATAGTCACGCATGCGGCACAGGCGGCGCCGATGATCCGGCTGTACCTGATCGGTGTGGGGGTGGGTGGCGTACTTGTTTCGAGGCCGGTGGAGTGAAACGTTTTGACCTCGATCCTCACTATTGCGATTAAGGAGAACCGAGCAATGGCAGAGACAGCAGCAGAACGCGCCCTACGACTCTCATCCGAACAAGCACCTTTCATGAACTTCGTCACATTCACATCGACGCTGGTTCGTGAGATCTTCCGCACCCTCGTCGATACCTCGCGCGAGCAGCTTGAGGCTTACGTCGGAATGGTAGAGGCCATCTCCGGCGGTCCGACGCAGTTCATCGCCAACAACATCGGCGATCTCGACACCGCGGCGCTGAGGTACCTCAACGAGGTAGTGCGTCCCACATATACCAACGATGTAAACGCCTACACAATGACCGGTAGCGGTGCGAACACGACGTTCACGCCGCCCGACGCCACGCTGCTCACCGGTCAGGAGCAGGCTCTGATGGATTCGTTCGCAGGCGTGCAAGCGGATGACGACAACGATCCCGCCACCCCCGTGACGTCATTGACCATCGTCGGACCGACCGCGCCGCTGGCGCGCCTCCATGCATTCGCGAAGGCAATGCTGGAGAAAGCCGGCCGACGCTCGTTCGACGAGTTGCAGGCGCTCCTGCGCATGGGACTCGCGCGCGTCGTGCCCAACAAGGGCTTCATCGAGACGTCGCTGACATTCAGCATCGATACGAAGGAAACGTCGGAGCGGTCTTCCAACTCGACGAGCACCAACACGAACTCGCAGTCGGGTAGCTTCTCTCTGGCCTCGGAGAAGTCGTCGTCGTCGGGCGTGCTCAAGAAGATCTTCGGTGACGCGGTCTCGAGCAAACTGAACATCGGCGCGAGCGCCTCCGCGTCCAACACGAACGTCCGGGTGAACGTGATCAATGAAAAGAGCACCGCCGCGACGAATCTCGACATCGACATCACCGGCCGCGTCCGAATCGACTTCCTCACCGACTACTTCCCGCTGCTTCCGCCCGCACCGGCCGTTGCGAACACGTAGCAGGAACGACGATGAACGCAGACCTGCCGCTCGCGGAGTTCACGGCGCTACTCGCGCGCCAGTTCTCGGAATCGGCAACGGTCGCCGAACGACGCCAGCGCGACGATTACGTCGCGCTGGCGGCGGAAGTGGACGGTCCGCTTGAGTCGTACCTCGATCGTACGCTCGGCTGCACGGACAGCGAGCGCCGCGAGGTGGCTGAGCGGTACCTGTCTGAGGTCGTCATGCCGATGTTGTCGCGAAGCAGGAAGATGGCCAAGCTCGATGAGACCGTTCTCCGCTTCGACCGGTCCGGCCTCGACCGCCTAGTGGAACATTTCGGGGAGAGCATTCGTGAAGCGATCGAGCCCGGCGCCGGTGCCAGCACGTGGGCAATCGAGCGCCTCCGCATCGATCATCTCGTCCGCGAGAAGTTGCGGTGGGAGGCAGAAGCGCGGTATCGCGACATCCGCGCATTGCTCCGAAGTGGAATCCCGCACACGCAGATTCGCGGAGGCAAACTGTCTGCGAAGGTGCTGTTGCAGGAAGGCCGCGGCGGATCGGTCACGGCGCGGCTGGTGAGCGCCGAATCAGCCAGGGATTGCTCGGAGGCGATCAGCACGCTGACGGTCGACTTCACCGTCGGCGCGTTTCCGTCGTTCGATTAGGTCTAGGCGCTCGTGTAGGGCCTCTGCGGCGTTTCGGGATCGCGGTTCTTGTCGTAGAGCCGAGAGTTTGGCTGCTCGTACGCAGCGGGGGTAGGACTTGCCGCTCGGCTTCCCCAGTTCCAGTAGGGAAGCATCAGGTTGTCGGTACCGAATAGGTCGGCCTGCAGCGCTTTCTCGAACTGCAGCAGCACCGCGCGGTGCGAGATCAGGAAGATCTCATTCTGATGCTGGCATCTCGACGCCGCGCCGACTAGAACCGGGATGTCGAACCTCCGAACCTCCCCGAACCTCATGCCGGTACAATCCCCATCCGTGGCTGATCCGATCAAACCGAACCAGGCGGGCCTGCCGCCTCCGAAGTTGGCGCAGGCGGTGCGTGATACGGCGAAGGACATGGCGAAGGAGGCGATCTTCGAGAAGCGGCCGTATCTGAAGCTCGCCTTCTCGAATCCGTACAACCTTTCGCTCCTTGGCGGCGCGCTGGCGGCGTCCGTCCTGACGCTCAATCCGATCCTGGCGCTCGGGGCGCTGGGGGCGGAGGCGATCTGGCTTCTGCACGGGCCCGACAATCCTACGCTGCGTCGGCTGTTGTGGGATCCGCGGTTCGAGAAGATTCGGCTGGCGTTGGAAGAGCAGGATCGCAATGAGCGGATGAAGACGCTGCCCGAGGAGCAGCGGGCGCGCGTGGAGCGGCTGGTGGCGCGGCAGCAGGACATCAACCGGCTGGC
>Ga0157375_10000885_pt1 | contig 25959 bp, 25 predicted proteins | sample M35metaG_FD_115311 | JGI IMG/M metagenome (GOLD analysis project Ga0157375, IMG submission 115311) | Miscanthus rhizosphere microbial communities from Kellogg Biological Station, Michigan, USA - M3-5 metaG | ecosystem: Host-associated > Plants > Roots > Rhizosphere > Soil | place: USA: Michigan... | reverse complement strand
GCCTGCCAGGTGGTGCCGTTCCAGGTCTCGCCGTAGGTGAAGGGAACGCCGCCGAAGACGACGTGGGCGGTTGCCACACAGGCCGAGGCGGAGGTGCAGGAGATCCCGGTCAGTTCGTTGTTGGAAGATTCGGGCCAATCAGGGGACCCCTGCACGCTCCAGTCGAATTCCGTATCTTCATCCGGATTAGTCCCACCCGCCGTATCCGTTCCGTTGCCGTCCCAGTCTCCTACGACAGACCTCCAGGGACCGCCGCCGTACTGGAATTCCACGTCGGGGCCGCCGCCGCTGTTGCTGTTGCGCAAAGCCCAGATGCCATTACCAGGTCCATAGACGCCGATCGTCGTCGTTCCGTTCCGTCCCAGTCTCCGGTGACCGCCTGCCACGTTCCGCCGCCGTACTGGAATTCGATTTCGGCGCTGCCCGCACTATTGTAGTTCCTCAACCGCCATTCTCCGGTACTTGGGTTATAGAGCCCAATCGTAGTCGTTCCGTTGCCGTCCCAGTCGCCTACCACCGGCGTCGTCCATGGGCCACCGCCGTACTGGAATTCGATTTCGGCGCTGCCCGCAGTGTTCTGATTACGTAATTTCCATACACCGCTGGCAGGATCGTAAGTCCCCGCCGTCGCGGTCCCGTCACCGTTCCAGTCGCCAGTAACCGGAGTGGCTCCGGGCCGGCCGAACCAAAAGGACACGTCGGGGGCTCCCGGGCTATTTGTATTGCGCAAAGACCATTTGAGGTCGGTCGTAAAGGTCCGGTCTTGACCGTAACTGGTCCCGCCTTCACTTGTCGCTACCAGTCGATAGTGGTACTTGACATGGGGTTCAAGGTTTTCAACGGTGACGCTCTTTGTTTCGTCGCTGCTACCTGACCCAGCATTGCCGTCGGGCACTGGCCTGGAGGCACCATAACTCTGAGTCCGACCGTATTCGAAATGATATGAAGTCGCTGTACCGTTTGGATTGACCCAGCCATTGAGGGTGGCTTGGTATTCGGTAATCCCGGTAGCGCTTTCGGTCGATACCGTGGGTTTTGCCGGCCAGGGCGCCGCCCCCGTCTCTTCCTCGAAGGCCCACCAAGAGGGCCTGTAGTTGCCGTTTGCGTCCCGCATGCCGCAGAAGTAGGACCAGGTGATCTGACCGCCGTAGTCGCGGATGTTGTACCAGTCGACGACCTGGATGTTGTCGGTCGCAGCAGCGCCCTTGATCCAGTTGAGGCTCTGGGTCAAGAGGCTGGCCTGCTGTTCTGGGCTCACACTTGGGGCGCCGGAACCCCCGACCGGCCATCCCAGCTCGGTGATCCACAGTGACTTGCCCGAGCCGCCGGATACGTGGTTGTTGAGGGCATAGCGGACGTCGTTGACCCTTTCGGACATCTGAGTGGCGCCGTTCTCGAAGGCGTAGGGGTGGATCGCCACGCCGTTGTAGGAGGAGGGCTCGCCGCCGACATTCGCGGCTTTTTCCAGAAACGAGTTGTAGTATTCGCCGGCCGGCATGTAGAGGCCGCCGAAGAGGACCGTGGTTCCACCGCCGCTCTGTTCTTTTTGGGCGCTCTTGATCGCTTCGGAGGTGGTGATGAGGAAGCGGGCGTAGTTTTCGGGCTGGACAGAAGATCCACCTGGATTGTTTTTGGCCAGGTTCTCCTCGTTCCAGACCTCCCAGGCCGGCACGGGCTTGGGGTTTGACTTGCCCGACCAGAAGCTGCCGCTGTAGCCGTAGCGTTTGACGATTCCTTTCACCCAGCTGTCCCAACTGGCGTATTCGCCGCTGGTTGGGAACTGCGTTGCCGAGCCGTTGGAGCGAACGAGGTAGGGCTCGATCGTGATCCCGTGTTCCCAGGCGTGGGTGAAGATCGATTCGTAGGTGGCTTCAGAGACGCTCTTGTCGATCGGCAGGCGGAATACGGTCGCGCCGGAGCGCTGCACCTGTTCCATTTCGCTTTCCGCCTTCGCGTACTCGCCGTTCCAGACAAGGCCGATCGAGAGGGCCGAAGCCGAGGAGGCAGCGAAAGCCATGAATGCACCAATCGCAACCAAAGCCAGAGAGACACGGAGGGCTCCGCTCAGTTGACGATCGCTGTTTATGTGACCCCTTCCTCTCGTTTGGTGTACTGCGGCCTTTGAATTCATCCCACTAAAACCCGGCCTCGCAACGCGAGATCCGCTCCCTGTCCTCTACTCTCGCCTATGTGAGCCGCGCGTCGCCTGTCCAATGCGGGTAGCGGACGAAACCCTGGATGGCCAGGGTGTGAACGGCGGGATGCCCTCGTCGCCCTTCGCCCAGGCTGACCACCAGGGCCGTGTACGGACTGAGTATCACGGGGCGTGACTTGCTGCTGCTGACGAATTCGTTCAACGCCGAACGCGCAATGCCGAGTTTTCCTCTACTCCGTTCCTCCAGGTTGATAGAGGCCGCCGTGAAGAACCTTCGTGTCGTTGGGTTCGCTTGCTTTGCGGACTGCGTTTTGGGCGTTTTTGATCGTGCTCGACGTGGCGATCAGGAATTCCGCGTACTTCTGGGGAGCACGGATTCGCCGGGGTTGTTGAGTGGAGGTTTGGCCCGTTCCAGACTTCCAGACCGTCACCATCGGGTCATAGCTATGTTCCCATGCGGCGGATTCCCGCCAATTGCCCTGGTCGGCAACGGTCTTCCACGTGATGTTCATGCGGAACGGGTTTGCGCCAGAGTGCTGTACTGCCTGCCACGTGTCTTCACCGGTGTCGTTTGAGCTGAAGCTCAAACCCGATCGAGAGGGCCGAGGCAGAGGAGGCCGTCAGGGCCATGAGCCCGCAGATCGTGGCCATGGTCGCGAAGATTCGTACGGTTCTACCGTGTTGACGTTCGCTGTTCATGTGACCTCACCTCTCCCCCTGGCTATGGATTGCAGCTGCTGAATTTGTCGGAGGCGTCGAGGCTGCAGGTGTCCGAGCCTTCACCGCCGCCGCCGGTCTCCGCGGTGCCGTCCTGCGCTTCGATGTTGTCGGCGCCGGCCCGACCCCAGATTTCGTCTTTGCCGAGGCGCCCCAGCAGGTTGTTGCCGTTCCCGTCCCCGAAGAGGACGTCCTTGCCCGTGCTCGCCTCGAGATCGTCGATGCTGGGGAGTTTCTCCGTTTCGCCCGCCGTGCACGACGGTCCGCCGGCATTGCCGGCGGTGCCCGCCTGGAGGTCTGCGACAACGCCCGTTTCGGTTTCGCCCACGGGGTACTTGGCCCACGAGGCGCTGTTGACCGAGGAGCCGTCGCCGCTGCCGGATTCCGCGCCGTCCAAAGTGTCGCCTTCGCAGTTGACCGTGGAGAGCAGCAGGTCGTTGCCGTTGCCACCTTCCAGCTTGTCTTTCCCTTCGTTGTTGATCAGTGCGTCGTCGTAGCCGAATCCCTTGAGCAGATCGGCGCCGCTGCCATTGCCATCGACGAGCATGTCCTCGGACGATTTGCCGCCGAACAGTTCGTCATTCCCTTCCCCTCCCAGCATCACCGGGGTGCTCGTCTCCGGGAAGTTTTCGAGGGTCAGGACGTCGTTGCCGCCCATTCCCGCCATCGTCACCACGTCCACCGGCTTGGAGAGCGTGCAGACGACTTTCGCCGCTTCATAGCTGCAGCCGAGCGAGCTCGAGTTTCCGCTCGTGTCGAACGCCGCCGATTCGCCTTCCGTGGTGAAGGTCACCGATTCGCTCGTCCAGGCGGCCTTGACCCGATCGTTGCCGGTGCTCCCCGTCGCGTACAGCTCCGACCAGTTCAAGGGGGACGCGGGTTCGACGACCATGAAGCCGACGGCGATCTTGCTGCGATCGCGCTGGACGACTTTTTCCGCCACCCCGAGGCAGTTGAACCGGTTCTCGACATCGGGGCTGGTGCAGTTGTTCGATCCGCTCTGGCCGTCCGCCGTGTCGGTGCCGCCTTCGCCACGGATGAAATCGCCGTCCGCTCCGCCGAAGATTTCGTCATTCCCTTCGCCGCCGTAGATCACGTCCGCCCCTCCCCCGCCATTGATGCGGTTCGGGCCTTCCGAGCCGACGATGTAGTCGGCAAACGGGGAGCCGACGACGTTCTCGAAGCCGCTGACGACGATCGTGTCGAGGCCGCCCCCGTAGATCGCTTCGTTGTTGCAGGCCTGATGGCCTTCGCACGTCGACCCGTCCAGCAGCACTTTCACACCACGCTCTTCGCTGTCGTTGTCGGTCGGAAAGCCGGAGATGGGGACTTCGCCGTGGAAGCCAGGCGTGACCCCGGTCGCGAAGGTCAGCGTGTCCGTTCCGCTCGACCCGGTGTCTTCGATCGTGTCGATGGTCCCGTCGCCGCGAACCGTGTCGCTGTCTTCGTTGCCGTTCAGGGTGTCGGTGCCGAGCCCCCCCGAGAGCAGGTCGTTGCCGGCGCCGCCCGAGATCAGCGACTCATCGCCGACGCCGCCGAAGAGTTCGTCGTTGCCGGCGTTGCCCTTGAGGATGTCGTTGCCACGCTGACCGAAGATCTTGTCGGCGCCGGAGCTGCCGATCAGTTCCTGGCTGCCGTCGCCGCCGTAGCACGATTTCCCGGCTTCGCATTTCTTTTCGACGATGCTGATCCTCGCCGTGGAAGCGGAACCCGGAGCGGGCACATAGACCGGCCCCGCCGTGCCGTTCTCCACGGCTTCGGGCAGATCGCCGTAGATGACATCGTCGCCCGCCCCACCTTCGACGACTTCGACGTTCGGGTTTGCGTAGATGACGTCGTCGCCTTCCCCGCCGACAACTTCGTTGACGAGCGGCGAGGTGACGACGATGCGATCGGAGCAGGCGCTGCCGTGAACCGTGGTTCCATCGGCGCTCGTCGTGGTCAGCGCGTTCGCGGTCGCGAGGCTGTTGGCGCAAGGTGACGCCGCGCCGGCCCCACCGACGAGCACCGCCGTCACACCCGCCACAATCGAACCCAGGAGGAGAACCGTTATGAAATTGCGCCTGCCACTCCGACCGAGCATGGACCCCTCCCCTGGACCGGGTCCCCGCCCGTCCGTCGTGTTCACCTTTGCAACAGCGGAACTGCCGTCCGAAGAAATTCGCCGATATGGCCCCTGCGTCGCCAGTCCAATGTGGGCAATAGCGCAGATCTTCGATTGCCAGATCGAGAATCGGAGGCGATCCGTCGGCCTGTGCAGTCTTATCAGGTGGGAACGGCGTTCAGATCATGGAGGCGCAACGCGGCCTCGATCTCCGCGGCGGCGTCGTTCAGGTGTCGATCGATCAAGCTCTCTATGACGCGCAGGCGATTGGCCACGGTGCGCCGGCTGACCCCCAGCGCCGCGGCCGCGGAGGATGCATTGCGATCGGCCGCGAAGTAAGCCCGCAGAGTCTCGCGCAGCGCCTCACCACCGTCGCGCTCTGCGGCGAGGGGCGCGAGGTAGCGCTCGCGGAGAGATGCGGTGAGCAGATCGTCCTGGAGGATCGAGGCGAGCAGGGCGACGTCGGAATAGTGGACGACGGACTGATGCCCGCGCTGGGCGATCGGAAAGGTGGCGCGGGCCTGCTGGTGCGTAAGGCGCCACCCCGGAAGTCCGCGTCCCAGTTCGCCCAAGGCCAGGGTCAGATCCTCCGCGACGAGGCGATTGAGCTTGAGCGGGTCGAATCTTCGCCCCGAGCCAAACCAGGCCCAGACGGTTTCCTCGCCACGGCGTACGAACAGCAGGCGGAGATCGAGCTTCTTGGCGAAATCCTGGATCGCCTCCACAACTCCAGGCCCGGCGCCGATCGCACCGAGATGGTGGCCGTCCAGCTCGTAGCCGAAGTCGGCGGTGTCGAGAAGCTCGCCCTCGAGCAGCCTGCGGACGCGCGCGGCCGTGCGCTCTTCCGTGGAGTTGAGGCGGCCGTGCGCCTCGCGCGTGTATTCCTCGATCATCGTCGAGATCAGGCGGTCGAAGACCGTCGCGGTGCCTCGCATCACGGACTGCAGCGCTGTCCCCTGCATCCCGCACACCTCCGCCTCGCGGACGAGGAAATCCCCAAGCGTCGTATAACCGGCGAAGTAGCGGCGAAGCATGGTGTCGAGGCTGACGCCGCTGCGAGCCGTGAGGCGCGCATGGGAGTGGAATACCTCGGGCACCGGCGGGGTGCGCTCCTCGCCGAGCTCGATCGCCGCCAGGCCATAGTCGACGGCGGCGGCAACCGCGACGCGCTGGCCATCGAGAAACTCGGGGCCGAGGACATGCGCCGGTTCGAGCAGTGCAGCGGAGCGCGCCAGAACCGCCTCCTCGATCTCACCGTGCCGCTCGCGTAACCGCTGGGCAACGACGGCACGGGCTTTCTGGAGCGAAGTTTGGGTCAATTGAGTCCCGGGAGCGTGCTTCGCATCCCGATCCCCAAGCGCTTAGTCTGCATCTAGAACCCCCTGTCGCCTTTGCCCCGCGGTTCTCGCTGAACCGCTCCCGGGCGCCACGCAAGCTCCGGAACTCCATCGGCCCGGGAACGCCGACTAGGATAAACATCAAGGTTCACAATCGCAAGCCGGCTATTCGGCTGGCCGCGTCGGGTCACGAGCTCCAATCGGGGTCGAACGCGTTCTTGGCCAGGAGCTTCGGAGGGCCACCCCCGTACGGGATGCTGAGGACCTTGTGTCCCGGGCCCGGTTCGAAGCCGCCGGTCATGCCGAGAATGCGCTTGCCGTCGGCCGAGAGAGCGGCGCCGGCGAAACCCTGCTCGCGTGCCTTCGTCACCGGTCGTTGCGCGCCGGACTGAGGATTGACGGTGACGGCATAGCTGGTGTCCTGGCCGTTGAACTCGGCGAGCAGCTGCTTGCCGCTGTCCGACCAGGCGGTCAGGTAGAGGCCCTGGAGCAGCGGATCGACCCTGGTGTGGGTCAGCCTGCGCACCTGACCGCCACCTTCGTTCATCAGGTAGAGCTCGTTCTTGGGACCGTATTTGCGCTGCTTGGCGCCGAGCTGCTTGACGAAGACGATCCTTCCGCCAGGGCCCCAGAGCGGGTCGAGCGAGCGACCGTCGCGGGTGAGGCGGACCGGCTGGACGGCGCGGACCGTCTCGCCCTGGGGGATGTCGTACCGGTAGACGTCGCTGCGGGGCGGAAAGTCTTCGCTCGCCGCCCGGCTGTAGACCAGTTGCCCGCCATGCGGCGCGAAGCTGACCCCCGAGAAGAAACCGCCGGCGATCGTCTGCCGGGCGCCCGTGACGACGTCGATCAGGACCAGGCGCTTGGGCCCGAGTTCGGGGCCGAGCACGGCGACCACCGAAGCCGAGTCTGGCGACCAGGCGAAGACCGAGGTTTCGCGCCAACCCGACGCAAGCCGACTCACCGGCGCGCTGCCGTCCGCGGGCGCCAGCATCAGTTCCGGCTGAGCGGAGCGCCCGCTCGCCTGGTGGAAGAAGGCGACGATTTTGCCGTCGGGCGAGATCCGCGGGTTGGATCCGGACGCCAGCCGCCGCGCCCCCGAGCCGTCGTCCGCGGCGGACCAGATCGTCGGGCTGAGCGGATTGCGGGAGAAGACGAGCGTCGCCTGGGCCGTCGCCGGGACGGCGGCAAGCGCGACCAGCAGGGCAAACGCGAAAACCCACCTCAGCCTCGGCACGGGAGCGATCCTAGCGCCGAGGGGGGGCAAACGCGACTCGCCGGCTCAGAGCTCGGGGACGTCGGCGCCCTGGTCGCTGAACGGGATGCGCTGGATTTCCGCCCAGCTCCCGTGCCGGCGCTCGAGTTCCTCACTGACCTTGCCGGCTTCGTCCCAGGTGGTCCAGACCAGGACGGTCGGCCCGGCGCCCGAGATGGTCGCGCCGAGGGCGCCGATCTCGCGGGCGCCTTCGACCAGCTCCATCGAGCGGGGGTAGAGGCCGCTGCGACGGCCCTGATGGATGTTGTCCTTGAGGCTGGCGGCGATCAGGCTGAGGTCGCCGCGATAGAGGCCGAGCGTCAGGCGGGCGGCCTGGAAGATGTTGCCGAGCGCCTCACGGGTCGGGATCTGCTTTGGGATCGCCGCGCGCGCCTCGTCGGTCGGAACCGCCTCCTCACGGGGAATGACGAGGATGCCCTCGAGCCCGTCGGGCGGCGGGAACCGGGAGCAGTCGGGAGAACCCCCCTCGGGAATCGGATCGCAGATGACGATGCCGCCGAAGATCGCGGCGGCGACGTTGTCGGGGTGGCCCTCCAGCTCCGTCCCCCGCGCCAGCATCTCCTCCTCGGAGAGGGCCAGCTCGTAGAGGTGGTCGGCCGCGTAGAGGCCGGCGACTATCGCCGCCGCGCTGGAGCCCAGGCCGCGCCCGAGCGGGATCGCCTGCTTGAGCCGGAAGGCGATCCCATCGGCGGGGTGCAGGCTCTCGAACGCCCGCACGATCAGGTTGTCGCGCCCGGTCGGGACGTCGAGCCCGGCCGGGTCGAAGGAGTACTCGGCGGTCTCCTCGACTTCGAGCTCGAGGAAGAGGTCGAGCGCGGCCGCCATCACGTCGTAACCGGGACCGAGGTTCGCCGAGGATGCGGGGACGCGGACGACGCGACGGCGCGCGGTCAATCGAACACCGCCCGCTCGACCGCGCTCAGGTCGTTCTCGCAGTTGATCACGGCGGGGGCTTTGGAGAGCGCCGTGTCGGGGTCCTTGAGGCCGTGCCCGGTGAGCACGCAGACGACCGACTCCGGCGGCGCCTCCCCGTCGACCACGGGCAGGCCGTGGGCGAGCAGGCCGGCGACCGAGGCGGCCGAGGCCGGCTCGCAGAAGACGCCCTCGCTCGTCGCCAGCCAGCGGTAGGCGTCGAGGATCTGCTCGTCGGAGACCGCCGCGACGCGACCCCGCGAGGCGGTGAAGGCGGCCATCGCCTCCTCCCAGCGCGCCGGGTTGCCGATCCTGATCGCCGAGGCGACGGTCTCCGGCCTGGCCACGGGCGCGCCGTCGACCAGCGGCGCGGCGCCCTCGGCCTGGAAGCCGTAGACGACGGGGGCGACGCCGAGCTCTTCGAAGCCGCGCCAGTAGGCGGTCACGTTGCCGGCGTTGCCGACCGGGATCGCGAGCGCGCCGGGCGCCCCGCCGAGCTCCTCGACGACCTCGAAGGCCGCCGTCTTCTGCCCCTCGATCCGGTAGGGGTTGACCGAGTTGACGAGCTCGATCGGGTGCTTTTGGGCCAGATCGCGGACGATCCGCAGCGCCTCGTCGAAGTTGCCCTGCAGGGCGACCACGCGGGCGCCGTGCATCAGCGCCTGGGCGAGCTTGCCGATCGCGATCTTGCCCTCCGGCACGATCACCGCCCCGCGCATGCCCGCCCGCGCCGCGTAGGCGGCGGCGCTGGCGGCGGTGTTCCCGGTCGAGGCGCAGATGACCGCCTCCGCCCCCCGCCCCTTGGCCCGCGAGACGGCCACCGTCATCCCCCGGTCCTTGAACGACCCCGTCGGGTTCGCCCCCTCGAACTTCAAATAAGCCCGAACCCCCAATCGCTCCGAAAGCCGCGGCGCCTCGACCAGCGGCGTCGATCCCTCGTTGAGGGAGACGACGGGGTCGCCAGGCTCCAGCGGCAACCGCCGACGGTATCTCTCGATCAGGGAAGGGGGCAAGCTTGGCCCCAGAATATGGGGTGGCCTCTAGTCTTGCGTACGCACTCGGATCGCACGCGGATCCGACCGGGTGACGTGCAGCTTGGATATATCCAGCAGCGCCTCCCAGCATGCCTTCTCGTCGCACTCGTGGGTTACCAGCATGAGGCGCGCCTGATCACCCATTCCACGCTGCACAGCGCTCTCGACCGAGATTTCGTGCTGGGCCAGGACATCGGCGACGCTCGAAAGAACGCCAGGCTGGTCCGTCACGATCATGTGGATGTAGAAACAGGAGCGCTGGCCGTCGTTGTCGACTTTGAGGCGCTCTCCCATGCTGACGTAGGATCGCTGCGGCCCGCCCGCGCTGACCGCCGCAACGTCGTTGAGCACGATCGACGCCGTGGCCCGAGCGCCGGCTCCAGGTCCAGCCAGAGTGATCTCTTCGACCGCCGGGGCATCGATCGTGACCGCGTTGAAAGGCCCGTGAGTACTTGCAAGGGGGTGCTTGTCGCTGACAAAGCAAGGAAAGACACGGATGCTCAACGACTTACCTCGCCGTTCGGCGATTCCCAGCAATTTCAATGCGAGACCGAACTCTTTCGCATAGACGAGGTCATCCGGATCTATTTTTTCGATGCCCTCATACACGACGTCGTTGTAGTCCACTGGCGTACCGAACGCCAGTCGAGCCAGGATCACCATCTTCGCGGCGGCGTCCCTGCCGTTTATGTCATCGGTTGGATCTGGCTCGGCATATCCGAGATCCTGAGCGCGTGCGAGAGCGTCCTGAAAGGTCGACCCCTGGCTTGCCATCTCCTCGAGGATGAAGTTGGTGGTTCCATTCACGATGCCCATCACGCGGTCTATATGGGTAACCAGGAGGTGGCTCCTGAGAACGTGAATGATTGGAACAGCTCCGGCGATCGCGGCCTCGTAGCGAAAATGCACGCCTTGCTCGTAGGCGATCGCCGACAGCTCTTCCCCGTAACGAGCCACGAGCTGCTTATTCGCAGTCACAACGTGACGCCCGGCGCGTAGAGCCTTCTCGACGTACTCCCGGGCAGGGTCCTGCCCGCCCATCAACTCTACGATCACCTCGGACCGCTCGAGGATCTCCTCGAAGCTGCCTTCAGACCGCCGCAGCACTCCGGAAATGATCGGTTTGAAGCCGAGATCGGCCGCAATCGCATCGGCGACATCATTGAGCTCATCGACGAATGCGCTCCCGACCGTTCCCCGGCCGAGCAGCCCGACAGCCACAGGCCTGGGAGATGCGTCCGAAGATGCGGGAGGCGACGTTTGCGAGCTACGGGTGGCCATCGTTCTGACTGGGTTCATCGGCTTGACTCGCTGCTAGACTTGAATTTCGGTTTTTCGATCTGGAAAAATTTACCATGGATCGATTGTCGATGAGCGCTGCATTCAAGGAATTCAGCGCTGATTGCGCGTTTCGACGGAGCTTTACGCATGAGCGGGCGGGAAACATATCGGCTTCTGTTGAAACCCCGGTGAAGATCCAGAGTTTTCCCTCGACGCCTACTTCCCCTTCATTCCGCATAGATAACCCTAGCCCCTTGCACATTCGCTTGCAATGGCGGCTTCAGGCGTCGCGAGCAGTCAGGTCCTCGTATGACTCGCGCCGCACGACGACCCGGGCCTCGCCGTCGCGGCAGAAGACCACGGGCGGGCGGGTGACGCCGTTGTAGTTGCTCGCCATCGCGTGCCCGTAGGCGCCGGTCGCGGGCGTGACCAGGACGTCGCCCACGGCGGGGGCGGCGAGCATCGCGTCGCGCACCAGCACGTCGCCCGACTCGCAATGCATGCCGGCGATCGTCGCCTCGGTGTCGGGCGCGTCCCCGGCCCGGTCGGCAATCAGCGCCTCGTAGCGCGACCCGTAGAGCATCGGCCGCATGTTGTCCGACATACCGCCGTCGACCGCCACGTAGGTGCGGATGCCGGGGATCTCCTTGACCGTGCCGACCCGGTAGGCGGTGAGGCCGGCGTTGCCGACCAGCGAACGCCCGGGCTCGACCAGGATCCGCACGCCCGCGCCGAAGACCCCGGCGACGCCGTTCACCTTGACCTCGACGTAGGAGTCGATCGAGGGCGGCTCGTCCTCGGCGGTGTAGGCGATACCCAGACCGCCGCCGACGTTGACGAGGCGGCACCACTCGCCCGCCAGCTCGCCGATCGCGCGGATCGCCAGCGTGTAGGGCTCGAGCTCGAAGATCTGCGAGCCGATGTGGGCGTGCAGGCCGACCAGCTCGAGCACGTCGGAGGCGAGCACCCGCTCGATCGCGCGCGCTGCAAGGCCGTCCTCGAGGCCGAAGCCGAACTTGGAGTCGAGCTGCCCGGTGGTGATGTAGTCGTGGGTCGAGGGCTTGATCCCGGGGGTGACCCGGATCAGCACGTCCTGCGGGCGGTCGAGCAGCCGCTCGCAGCGCTCGATCTCGTCGAAGGAGTCGAGGATCAGGTGGCCGACGCCGGAGCGGGCGGCGAAGAGGATCTCCTCGTCGCTCTTGTTGTTGCCGTGCATGTGGATCCGGGAGGGATCGAAGCCGGCGCGCAGCGCCATGTGGAGCTCGCCGCCGGAGGCGACGTCGACCGACAGCCCCTCCTCGGCGAAGAGCCTGTAGGCGGCGGTGCAGGGGAACGCCTTGCTGGCGAAGAGAACCTCGAAATCGGCGCCGCGCCGCTCGAACGCATCGCGGTATGCCCGCGCCCGCGCCCGCATCTCGTCCTCCGCGTAGATGTAGGCGGGGGTGCCGAGCTCGGCGGCGAGCTCGACCACGTCACAGCCGGCGACCTCGAGATGGCCGCGCTCGTCCACGCGGCTGCCCGCCGGGTAAACCGGCGATGCGGCGATCGGGTCGGCGACCGCGCCTGCCTGTCCGCGCTCGGGCATGGGACGGCATTGTGACGGTTGACGGTTCGCCCGGCGGTCCTACTCGTTCAGCGCGGCGCCACGCGCGTCATCCGGGCGTGCGGGCTCGTCGAATCAACGACCCAACAGGCCGCCGACCGTTTCTTTGACTTTTTCGGCGGTCCCGTCGATCGTTTCGCCAACCGGCGATCCGGGCCCGGCGACGCCTTCGACGACTTCTTCGGTCGCCGGGGTCACACCGCTGTCGCCCAGCGCGCCGCCGGTCACTTCGTCGACGCCGGAGACGGTGTTGTCGACGGCGCCGGTAACCGTTCCGGAGATCGACGAGCCGCTGCCCCCCTCACCCGACCCACCGCCCCCGGGTGAGCCGGGCGAGCCTCCGCCACCGCCATTTCCCGAACCGCCACTGCCGCCGCTGGACGCGGCGCCGCTCGCTGGACCCGACGGCGACGAGCCGCCCCCGGCCGCAGGCGAGGGAGAAGTCGATCCGGGGACCGTTGCATCCGGCGAGGCGGAATTCGCCTGGATGAGATCGCCGACATCGGCCCCGTTGTTACCGCTCTGCTTGGAGTGAGTCCGGCCGCCTGGAATCTGCGAGGCCTTCCCGGCGGCCGTGGAAGCGGCTTTCGAGCCAGCCGGGCCGGCAGCTCGGCCGGAACTCAAGACGGCATCATTGCCGGAGTCGCCACCCAGGCCGAGCCCAGCCAACGGCCAATCGCGCAGAGCCTGGAACGATACGAGCATCACGAACGCGACCACGGCAGCCGCGACCACGGTAGTTCCCGAAACCGCGCCTACAAAATAGGTCTGGGCCTGACGAATCATCAGCTCTACTCCCTCCAAGAGTAACCCACTTCAAGAGTCCCGACCGGAATCAGCGCGAGGCCTCAACCGGGCCGCGATGATTCCGGGAGGGGCTCTTACAGATAGCCCATCGGGTCAGTGGGGGCGCCGTCGATCCGGACCTCGAAGTGGACGTGCGGGCCGAAGCAATGCCCGGTGCAGTCGCTGTAGCCGATCACCTGGCCCTGGGCGACCTGCTGGCCGGCCGAGACCGCGAAGGATTCCTGGTGGGCGTAGCAGGTCGAGAGCCCGCCGCCGTGGTCGATGCAGGTGAAGTTGCCGTAGCCGCCGCTCGCCGACTCGGGCTCGGTGAAGATCACCGTGCCGGCCGCGGCAGCGCGGATCGGCGTGCCGCTGGGGACGGCGATGTCGATCCCCTCGTGGAACTCGCTGCCGCCGAAGCGCGAGCCGAAGCCGGAGACGACGGGCCCGTCGACCGGCCAGATCAGGCCGCTGCCGTTGCCTCCCTGGATCGGGCCGGCGGGAAGCGGCGCCGAGCCCGTTCCGGCCAGGGTCGCCGCCAGTTCGGCCTGGATCGAGGCGACGTCGCCGTCGAGGTCTTCTTCGGTCCGGGTGATCCTGGACAGCGCCTCTTCGCGGCTGTGCCGCGCCGCGACCAGCGCCGACTGCCGCCGCTGCACGGCCGAGCGGGCGCCGGCCAGGGCGTCCTCTTCGGCGGCGATCGCGTCGCGGGCGGATTCGATCCGGTCCTTGGCGGAGCGCAGCCGCGCCACCGTGCGCCTGACCTGATCGCGCAGGTCGCGCACCCGACCGACGACGGCTTCGTCGAGCCCGTGGATGCGGTTGAGGTACTCGGTGCGGTTGACGAGTTCGTCATAGCCCCCGGCTTCGACCAGCACGCTGAGGATGTCCGGCGTCCCGGTCTCATACATCGCGACGAGGCGCTCGCGCAGCGAAACGAGCGCCCGACCCAACCGCGCACGAACCACATCCAGATGCCGCTTGCCGACGTCCAATTCGGCCAGCGCGCCATCCAGCTCCCGCTGCTTGGCATCCAACCGCACCCGCACTTCAGACTCCCGCCCCCGCAGCACGGCAACCTCGCGGGTCAGCGTCCCGATCTTCGCCTTGAAGTGCGAGATCGTCGTCGTCAGCACACCTTTGCGTTCCCGAACCTCGGAAAGCTTCGCTTCCTTCGCATCCAGCTTCGATTCGAGATCCTTGGCAGGCGCGGTCGCGGCAAACAGCAGCACTACGATCGCCGCCACCGCGGCAACGACCGCCGCCGGGGCAAAGCGAGTCTTAAGCATCGCGAAGAGGCTAGCGACGCCAGCTGGCCATCACGGCAAGGTGCCCAACCCCTGCAACCGCGCTTGCGAGGAGGACCGGGGAGTCCCCCTCCGAGAACTTGTGAGCCAGCAAAGCGACCGAACACTCGCCCAAGTGCCGGCGGCGGGTTCGCGGAGGGGGACTCCCCGGTCCTCCTCAGCCACGCCTACGCCGCGACAGGCTCCTTCTCAGCAGCCTTCTCAGCCTCAGCGACAACTTCAGCGGCGTACCCAAGCCTCTCACCGTATTCCCGCGCCTGCATGCGCGAGATGACCATCCGCTGGATCTCGGCCGTGCCCTCGAAGAGCTGGTAGACCTTCGCGTCGCGGAAGAACTTCTCCAGCGGCAGCTCGGTGCTCCAGGCGTCGGGCCCGACCAGGTCCATCAGGGTCGTCGTCGCCCACATCGTCACGTCGCCGGCCTTGAGCTTCGACATCGAGCCCTGGCCGCCGCGCATCGGGATGCCGTTGCGGCCCATCCATGCAGCGCGCTGGACCAGCAGGCGCGCCGCTTCGATCTCGGTGGCGACGTCGGCAAGCGTCTGCTGGACCCGCTGGATCTGCAGAACCGGCGTGCCGCCTTCGGACTGGCCGTCGAGGTACTCGAGCGTGAACTCATAGGCCGCCTGGGCGATGCCCAGCGCCGAGGCGCCGACGAGCGGCCGGGTGATCTCGAAGGTGGCGAGAGCGTCGGCGCCGCGTGACTTCTTCCCTTCCCGCCCGCGCTGCAGCTTCTTCTCCAGCTTCTCCTCGCCGCCGAGCAGGTTCTCGGCAGGGATGCGGCAGTCCTCGAGCACGATCTCGGCGGTGTGCGAGGCACGGATTCCGAGCTTCGACTCCTTTTTGCCCTGGCTCAGGCCGGGGGTGTCCTTGCCGATCACGAAGGAGGCCTGGCCGCGGGTGCCGAGACTCGGGTCGACGGTGGCGACGACGACGTGCACGTCGGCGATGCCGCCGTTGGTGATGAAGACCTTGGTGCCGTTGAGGATCCACTCGTCGCCATCGCGCCTGGCGGTCGTCTTCAGGCTCTTCACGTCGGAGCCCGCCTGCGGCTCGGTCACCGCGTAGGCGCCGAGCTTGACCTCCTCGCCCGCGCCGAAGCACTCCGGAACCCAGCGGGCGATCTGCTCGGGGGTTCCGGAGGATGCGATGCCGGCGGCGGCGAGGCCGGAGCCGGAGATGGCCAGGGCGATGCCGGCACAGCCCCAGTGGAACTCTTCGGCGGAGATCACCTGCATCTGGCCGTCGGCGTCGGAGGCGGAGCGCTGGATCGCCTCGAGGCCCTGGAATCCCTGCTTGCGCGCCTCCTTGATCACCTCCCAGGGCGTGCTCTCCTCTTCGTCGTGCTTGCGCGCGGCGGGGCGGATCACGTCGCGGGCGAAGGCCCGGGCGCGGTCCTTGTAGTCCTGCTGCTCCTCGTTCAGTGCGAAATCCATCCGTCCCCCTCGTCGACGCGTAGGCCAAGTTCGTTGATTGACTGGTCAGTCAACCCAGGCGAATCTTAGCTGACCAACCAGCCAGCCCTGCGAAAGTCCGAAACGTCTAGCGTTGCCGGCGTGGCAGTCGAAGAGCGGCCGATCAACGCGGACCTGCCGGCCTCCAAGCCTGGCGAGAAGCCCGACGGGCAGGCCCTTCCCGCCACGAAGGCGCCCGCCCCGAGAGCGGCAAAACGGCGCCGCAAGCCGATTCCCACGGCAATCAAGGCGATCGCCGGGCTCTTCCTCCTCGCCTTCGTCTTCATCGTCGCCGCGAACCTCGGCGGTCGGGGTGGCGATGGTGGGGGCTCGGAAGCCCCGGCGCCGGTCAGCGAAGCTCCCAGCACGCCCGCGGAAACGCCCGCCTCCCAGGCTCCGGAAGAGCTCGGCTATCCGGCCTTCGCCACCGCGAACACGACCCGGGTCGGCGGCTCCGACCCGGCCTCGACCGCCGCGGCGGTCGCCCTCGCAACCTATCCCTCGACGAAGTCCTCGCAGCAACCCGCGGCGGTGACGCTGGTCGACGCCGGCGACTGGCGCGACGCGATCGCCGCCTCGGTGCTGATGGCGGCGCCGCTCGGCGCGCCGGTCCTCATCTCCGAAGCGGGCGGCGTGCCGGAAGCAACCGCGCAGGCCCTCGACGCCCTCGACCCGGAAGGCGACAAACGGACCAAGGGTGTCCAGGCATTCGCGATCGGCGCCGCCTCGGCGCCGTCAGGCCTGGATGTGAAGCAGGTGGGCGGCGGTGGCACGGCCGGTGCGGCCGCGATCTCCGAGCTGCGCGACGAGCTGCTCGGCGGCGCGCCGCAGCACTTCGTGATCGCACCCGCCGCAGAGCCCGCCTTCGCGATGCCGGCCGCGGCCTGGGCGGCGCGCTCGGGCGATCCCGTCCTCTTCGCCGGCGAGGACAAGCTGCCGACCGCGACCGCCAAGGCCCTCGCCCGCCACCCGAAGACGCCGGTCTACGTGCTCGGCCCCTCGTCGGCGATCTCCTCCGACGTGGTCCGCGAAATCGGCAAGATCGTCGCCCGCGTGCGCCGGGTCTCCGGCGAGGACCCGGTCGCGAACGCGATCGCGTTCGCACGCTACGCCGACGGCGACTTCGGCTGGAACATCAACGACCCGGGCCATGGCTTCGTCGTCGCCAACTCCGCAGAGCCGCTCGCCGCAGCCGCCGCGTCGCCGCTTTCGGCCTCCGGAACCTGGGGACCGCTGCTGCTCACCGACAGCGCCGATACCCTTCCGGCTGCGCTGCGCGGGTACCTGCTCGACGCCAAGCCGGGCTACACGACCGATCCGACGCGCGCCTTCTACAACCACGTCTGGGTGATCGGAGACCAGGAAGCCATCAGCATGAGCGAGCAGGCCGAAATCGACGAGCTGGCCGCGCTGGCCAAGGTCGGCGGCGAACCGTGAGCGAGGCCGAGAGCCCCGAGCTGCTGGGCGGCACGCATGAGGTCACCGCCGAGGACATCCGCGCCCTCGCCGGCGCCTCGACCCCCCACTTCGCCCTGCAGGTCCGCAATCGCATCCGCCGCCTGATCGAGCCGCTGCCGGCCGGTCATCCGGCGCAGGCTGAAGGCGAGCGCAAGATCGCCGAGCTGGAGGACCTCGCCGAGCACAGCGGCGACCCGCGGGGCACGATGGGAATCGGCCGGCATTGAGGCAGCTCGCGCCGGGCGTCTCGCGGCTGAAAGAGCTGCTGGCGCCGGTCATAAACATCCACCTGGCCGAGGACGTGCTGATCGACGCCGGCCGCACCTGGGACCGCCGTCGCGTCTTCGCCGAGATCGAGGGCCGGGAGATCTCGATGCTCGCGCTGACCCACGCCCGTCCCGACCACCAGGGGGTCGCCAAAGACCGCCTTCGACCGCTTCGTCGCAACTCTGCCGGAATAGCGATTAGCCCAGCGCGAACCGGGTAATGGGCGACCATGAGGCACCCTTCTCCGTCGATGATTGTCGCGATAGTCGCCCTGATAGTGGCTTTGGGAGGCACCGCGATCGCCGCCCAGAACATCAACGGCGGCGCGATCAAGAAGCAGACGATCGGGGGCGGGAAGCTGAAGCAGAAGACGCTGACCGGCTTTCAGATCAACACGAACAAGCTCGGGATCGTGCCCGCGGCCCGGCGGGCGGCTCACACCTACTGGGCCGTGGTGAACAACCCGGCCAGCCCAGGCAACGCCGCGCTGGCCCGCGCCAGCGACGAAGGAATCAGCGCAACCGAGGGCGGCGGCGCGGTCACGGTGACCTTCCCGGTCAACATCAGCGGCTGCGCTGACGTGGCGGGCCGCAACAACGCCGGCACGACGCCGCCTGGCGCCGGCGCCGCCCAGACCAACACCTCACCGGCCAACGCCAACGCGATCGAGGTGCGCACCAAGGACGCCAAAGGCGACCCCGAGGACGCCGACTTCCACCTGATCGTCGTCTGCCCATAGGCCCACGCCGTCTATGCTTGCCGCGATGAGCGACGCGATCGAGCACGGGTTCAAGGAGGGCGACAAGGTCTGGGTCGAGGACGGGGACGGCAAGCACCACCCCGGGATCTTCGTCGGCAACAACGAAGCCTCCGGCTGGTTCGGCGGCGGTCCCAGCGCCTACGTGGCTCACCCCGAGGCGCACCAGGCCGAGGTCGTCTCGGTCTTTCGCATCACCCCTCGCGACGAGTAGTTCAGAGCTCGTCGACGGGCAGTCTCGCGACCTTCATATCGACGCGCTCGCCGAAGAAGGGGACGCCCTCGGCCACCAGGCGCCTCTTCTGGCGCGCGCCCTTCGCCAGCGAGCCGTCTGCGCGGACGACGCGCCACCAGGGTAGGTCGGGGTCATCGCACTCGAACAGCACCGCGCCGGCAAAGCGCGGCGATCCGGGGGACACGTCGCCATAGGTCCGCACGAACCCAGCCGGGATCCTCCGCACTCGGGCCAGAACTTCGAGCTCGCGCGATGGCTGCATGCTCAATCGCCGGAACTTTGTCTATACGTAGTGCGAAACACGCTACGATCATTGCATGGCTTCGGCTCCGCATCCGCTTTCCTTACGCCTGGGCTCGGAAGGAATAAAAGCCCTGGACGAAATCGCGCGGCGGCGCGGGATCACTCGAGCCGAGGCGGCAAGGCGAGCGATAGCCGAGGCGGCCGAGCGAGACCGGCGCCGGTCGGGCCTCGCGGCCGAAACTCGCAAGCTGATGGAGGACCCCGGTTACGTCAGCGAGGCTCGCGAGGTGGCCGCGATGATGGAGGATCTGCGTGGTCCGTGGTGATGTCTGCGCGATCAAGCTGCCGAGGGGCCGTGGCCGAGTCCAACACGGCGCCCGATACGCGGTGGTGGTCCAGGCCGACGCGGTGCTCAATCTCTCCACGGTCATCATCTGCCCCACCTCGACGTCAATCCAACCGGCGCGCATCCATCCGGAAATCGTCATTGGAGACGAGTCCACGCGCGTCATGTGCGAGATGTTCGGAGCCGTGGACGGCCGGGCGATCGGTGATCGAGTGGCCCATCTGAGCGTTGACGAGCTTGACGCCGTCGACGAGGGTCTTGAACTGGTCCTCGACTTGGGCTAGAGGTTCAAGTAGCCGGACCGAAGGCGTCGATCAGGCGGTTCTGGTACTCGCTCAGCTCCTCGGGGGAGATGAAGTAGGTGGGTGGGGTGAGGAAGAGGCCGTCGGCGCGCTCGGCAGTCGCCTCGACCCGGGCGCGGACCTTGTCGAGCGGGCCGGCCGCGCAGTAGGCCTCGACCATCTCATCGCTGATCGCGGCCGGCACTCCCGGCAGGTCGCCGCGGCGGAACGCCTCGCCCGCCGCCACCGCGTTGTCGGCGAAACCGTGCAGCTCCCAGAGCGGCATGTAGGTCTTGACCGTGGCGTAGAAGGAGATCGTGCGCCGGGCCATCTCGATCGCCCGCGCCTCGTCGTCGTCGATCGCGCAGCAGACGGTCGGCAGGTAGTCGAAGTCCCTGCGCTCGCGGCCGGAGCGTTTCAACCCCTCCTCGAAGGAGCAGACGACGACCTCGTCGATCCAGCGCAGGCTCTGGATCGGGTGGCCGATAAGTCCGTCGGCGACGTCGCCGGCCATCCGGCACATGCCGCCCTGGACGCCGGCGGTGTAGATCGGCACCGACTCGCGCGGCGCCGGGTGCGGACGCACCCAGCCCTTGATGTCGATGTCGTAGTAGGCGCCCGCGTAGCGAATCGGCTCGCCCACCCCGGCCTGCCGCATGATCAGCCGCGTCGCCTCGATCGCCTCGCGCAGGTGCGGCGCCGGCTTGCCGTAGGAGGCGTTGTGCCAGGTTTCGTTGAGCCGTTTGACCCCGGAGCCGAGGCCGAGGCGGAAGCGCCCGCCCGACATCTCGTCGATGTCGAGGGCGCTGATCGCGACGATGAAGGGGCTGCGGGTGAAGGCCCAGGCGATCCCGGTGGCGACGCCGATCTTCTCCGTGCGGCCGGCCAGATAGGCCGCCTGGGTGACCGAGGAGCGGAACAGCTCCGGCGCCCAGACGCACTCGACGCCGGCTGCCTCGGCGCGCTTCGCCTCCGCCTCGAGGTCGGCCACGGTGGCGCCGATCGCGGCGACCGAGATGCGGTCCAGTGCGCTCAAGCCGGGGCCGGCGTGGCGGCCTCGGCGAGGACCAGGTCGGCGACCCGCTCGCGGTGCCAGGCAGCGGTACCGAACATCGCCGCGTTCGCCTTGCCGCGCTTGAGGAAGAAGTGCAGGTCGTGCTCCCAGGTGAAGCCGATGCCGCCGTGCACCTGGATCGAGGCGTCGGGGACGCGCCAGCCGGCGTCGGAGGCGTAGGCCTTCGCCATCGAGGCGGCCAGCGGCAGCGAGTCCGGCTCGGCATCGGCGGCCCAGGCGGCGCCGTAGACGGCGGAGCGGGCGTTCTCGGTCTCTAGCAGCATCTGCGCACAGCGGTGCGAGACCGCCTGGTAGGCGCCGATCGGGCGGCCGAACTGCTGGCGGTCTTTGGCGTACTCGACCGCCATCTCCATCGTCCGCTGCGCGAGCCCGGTCGACTCGGCGGCGAGGGCGACACAGAGGCGGAAGAAAACCGGGAAGTAGTCGGCTCCCTCGGCCGGCATCGTGTCCGCCGCGGCGACCTCGACCCCCTCGAAGCGGACGGAGTAGAGGCGGCGGGTCAAGTCGATCGACGATTCCGCCGTGACGGTGACGCCGTCGGCGCCGCTGTCGACCAGGTGTCGCTTGCCGTCGGAGGTGGCGACGAGGAAGAAGTCGGCCGAGGCCGCATCGGGCGCCAGCACCTTCTCGCCGTCGAGTACGACGCCATCTCCGCCGGCCTTGGCCTCCATCGTGAAGGCGCCGGGGTTGCCGGGCGAGCCGGCGTCCCAGAGAGCGGGTGCGCCGCGCTTCTCCCCGGATGCGAGCGGCTGCAGGTAGCGCTCGCGCTGGTCGTCGGAGGCGCAGTGGGCCAGCGCCAGGCCGACCAGAGTGGTCGAGAGCAGCGGCGAGGGAGCGAGCGCATAGCCCATCTCCTCGAAGAGGACGGCGAGGTCGACGATGCCGAGCCCCTGTCCTCCCCACTCCTCGGGCAGCGCCAGGCCGGGCCAGCCGAGCTCGGCCATCTCCTCCCAGTCGGACTGCTCGAAGCCCGAATCGCTGCGGGCCAGCTCGCGGATCCGCTCAGATCTGTAGCGGGCGGCGAGGAAGTCGCGGGCGGTCGACCTGATCGCCTGCTGCTCGTCGGTGAGGTCGAAATACATGGTCAGCGACCCCCCACCGCGGGGATTGCAGCATTTCCCCCACCGTGGTGGGGGAAATGCTGCAACAAGGCTGCGGGGCGAGCCATCAGCGCAGCCTCGGCAGGCCGAGCACCCGCTCGGCGATTATGTTCTTGAGGATGTCGGTGGTGCCGCCCTCGATCGAGTTGGCGCGCGAGCGCAGGAAGCTGTACTGCCAGGCGCCGTTGGCGACGGCGTGCTCGGCGCCGCGGTCGAGCGGCGCGTAGGCGCCCTCGACGTCGAGCGCCAGCTCGGCGATGCGCTGGTTGATGTCGGCCCACTGCCACTTGCCGAGCGATCCCTCGGGGCCGGGGATGCCCGACTGCATCGTCTTGGTCAGGCCGCGGTAGGCGTTCAGCCGCATCGTCTCGGCCTCGATGTGGAGCTGGGCGAGCCGGTCGCGGAGCCGCGGATCGTCCGCCGCGCTGCCACCGTTTACGCGCGTCTCCTGGGCCAGCTCGGTCAGCTTCTTGAGGCTGTTGGCGATCTGCGAGATCGCGCCGAAGGCGAGGCCGGCGCGCTCGTTCATCAGCGTCGTGATCGCCACCGACCAGCCGTTGCCGACACCACCGACGACGTTGGCGTCGGGGATCCGCGCCTCCTCGATGAAGACCTCGTTGAACTCGCCCTCGCCGGTTATCTGGACCAGCGGTTTGGCTTCCACGCCGGGCTGGTCCATGTCCATCAGGAAGTAGGTGAGGCCCTTGTGCTTGGGGGCGTCGGGGTCGGTGCGGGCGACGAGCATGCACCACTTCGCGTACTGGGCGAAGGTCGTCCAGACCTTCTGCCCGGTGACGACCCATTCGTCGCCGTCCTTGACGGCCCTCGTCTTCAGCGAGGCGAGGTCGGAGCCCGACTCCGGCTCGGAGAAGCCTTGGCACCAGATCTCCTCGGCGGTGAGGATCGGCTCCAGGTAGCGCTGCTTCTGCTCGTCGGTGCCATGGGCGATCACGACCGGACCGCCCATCGCCAGGCCGAGCACGTTGGCCGGGCTGGGCGCTTCCTGGCGCGCCGCCTCGCCGACGAAGATCGCCTGCTCGATCAGGGTCGCGCCGCGGCCGCCGTACTCCTTCGGCCAGGAGATCCCGGCCCAGCCCGCCTCGTGCAGCTTGCCCTGCCACTCGGTGCGGAAGGCCATCACCTCCTCGAGGCCCGCCTCGGGCTCCGGGCCCGGGTGGTTCTCTTCCAGCCAGGTCCGGACCTCGTCGCGAAAAGCCTCCTCCGATGGCGAGAGCGTCAGGTCCATCGCCGCGCAGAGTAGTGGTCTGAGGGTGAATTGCGATCCATGCGCCGTCAGACCCTCTCTATGAGAGTTCCCGTGCCGAGTCCGCCGCCGCAGCACATCGTCACCAGGCCCATCTCCTTGTCGGTGCGCTCCATCTCGTGCAGCAGGGTGGTGATCAGGCGGGCGCCGGTCGAGCCGAGCGGGTGGCCGAGGGCGATCGCGCCGCCGTTGACGTTGACCCGGTCCATGTCGGGGTCGAGCTCGCGCCGCCAGGCGGCGATGACCGAGGCGAAGGCCTCGTTGATCTCGACCAGGTCGATGTCGTCCATCTTCATCCCGTTGCGCTCGAGCAGCTTTTCGGTCGCGGGGATCGGGCCGGTGAGCATGATCACCGGGTCGACCCCGACCGTCGTCTGGTCGTAGATCCGCGCCCGCGACTTCAGCCCCAGCGCGTCGGCCTTCTCGCGCGCCATCAAGAGCACGCCGGCGGCGCCGTCGGAGACCTGGGAGGAGTTGCCGGCGGTGATCTTGCCGTCCTCCTTGAAGGCCGGCTTGAGCTTGGCGAGCGCCTCCAGCGTCGTCTCGCGCAGGCCCTGGTCGGCGACGTAGGTGTCGCCGTTGACGCTGAAAGGGACGACCTCGCGCTCGAAGCGACCCTCCTCGGTCGCCTTCGCGGCGAGCTCCTGCGAGCGGACGCCGAGCTCGTCGAGCTCGGAGCGGGGGATCTCCCACTTGTCGGCGATCATCTCCGCCGAGAGACCCTGCGGGATCAGGTCGTAGCGATCCATCAGCTCGGGCGAGAAGGGCGAGCCGTGCTCTTTCATCACCTCGTAGCCGTCGGCGAAGGAGATGTGGCCCATGTGCTCGACGCCGGAGCCGATCGCGACGTCGTGGACACCGGTGGCGATCAGCGCCGCGGCGAAGTTGACCGCCTGCTGGGCCGAGCCGCACTGACGGTCGACCGTCGTCGCCGGGGTCTCGATCGGCAGGCCGGCCTCGAGCCAGGCGTTGCGACCGATGTTGACCCCCTGCTCGCCGAACTGCTGGGCGCAGCCGGTGACCACGTCGCCGGTCTCGGCCGGGTCGACGCCGCTGCGCTCAAACAGCTCTCTATAGACCTTCGCCAGCAGGTTCGAGGGGTGGATGTCCTTGTAATAGCCCTTCTCCGGATGACCGCGGCCGATCGGCGTGCGGACCGCCTCGACGATGACGACCTCGCGGCCTCCGAACTTCCCGTTTCCGTTGCCTGACATCGGTGCCCTCCGTTGATCGACTGGTCAGTCAATCGTACTGCCCCGGCGCGCGGGTCCTGTCGCGATGGCCTCCCCCATGTGCTCGGACTCCTGCGGAGTCCTCCGCTATGGGGGACCCCCGCCATCGCGCCACCCGCGCCAGAGGCGAAATCGGTCGATGGGTCGATCATCCTCGCAGCGCGAGCTTGCTTGGGCTCGTGGCATGAGCTTGCTTGGACTTGATAGGAACCCGTCCTCAGATGAGCGGGAACACGGGATATGAGGCGCCGGGGATAGCTGGGAGCGGGGCAATCGCTACGGGGCTGGCTGCAGTGGCTACGACCACGGCTGATGTGATCTTGCTTGCCCGCAGCGAGGCTTCAGCCTGGCGGGCCGAGGAGAAGGTTGTGGCTGCCTGCGCGAAGATCGAGGGGGCGGAGCCTTCGCGATTGCGGGTGACGACCGATCCGAAGGACCTCTCCGACTGCGACGTCGTCGTCGAGGCGGTGATCGAGGAGGTCGAACCGAAGGCGGAGGTGCTGAGCGCCGTCGCCGCGGCCTGTCCCGACGCCGACCTGGCCACGACGACCTCCTCGCTGAGCATCGCCGCGATCGCCGGCGCCGCGGGCATCGCCGGCCGCCTCTTCGGCCTGCACGTCTTCAACCCGGTGCCGCGGATGAAGCTGGTCGAGGTCTGCTTCCCCGACACGGGTGAGGAGACCCGCGAGAAGGCGCTCGCCTGGTGCGCGGCGCTGGGCAAGACCGCGGTCGAGGTCCCCGACCAGGCCGGCTTCGTCGTCAACCGCCTGCTCTTCCCCTACCTCTTCGACGCTGTGAGGCTGATGGAGCGCACCGGCATGGAGGCGGGTGAGGTCGACGCCTGCATGAAGCTCGGCGCCGGCCACCCGATGGGTCCGCTCGCCCTGCTCGACTTCGTCGGCCTCGACGTCTCCGAGGCGATCGGCGACGCCCTCTACGCCGACTCCTCGGACCCGGCGCACAAACCCCCCGGGCTGATGGTCGAGATGATCGGCGAAGAGAAACTGGGTCGGAAGTCCGGCGCGGGCTTCTACGACTACTCCGACGCCTAGCGGCGCCCAGCTCTGTCCCAGATGACGTCGGCCGGGGAGCAGCCCTGCCGCCGGGCGGTCGCCTCGATCTCCTCCCAGGGGAGCTCGGCCTCGGGCAGGTCGTCCCAGCGGGCCAGGTCGAGCGCCTCGACCGCTCCTTTGAGCGCCGGTCCGAGGTGCTCCTCGGAGCGCAACAGCGCCCTGAGGACCTCCAGTTGCTTGTCGCTCATGCGCACAACCCACATGCGATACCTCCAGGGTTAGGCGTAACGCGGGTTGCTCGGGAAACCTAGGCCGAGGGCCGGACGGAATCGCCGGGACCGGAAGGCGTGCTGCTGATCCGCACCGCCTCGACCCGGTTCTCCCGCACCGACTCGACCCGGATCGTGTAGCCGTTGGCGACGATCGAGTCGCCGCGCTTCGGCAGCCGCCCGAGCTCGCCGAAGACGTAGCCGCCGATCGAGTTGTAGGCGTCGCTGTCGACCGGCAGCTCGATGCCGCGGTCGGCGAGGTCACCGAGCGAGACGTGGCCGCGCACGAACCACTCGCCGCCGGCGAGCTGGCGCAGCGCCGCCGCGCGCGGGTCGGTCTCGTCCTCGATCTCCCCCACCACCTCCTCGAGGATGTCCTCGACGGTGACGATCCCGACCGTGCGGCCGTACTCGTCGACGACGACCGAGAGCGAGGTGCGCTGCACCTGCAGG
>Ga0157375_10000884_pt1 | contig 25981 bp, 18 predicted proteins | sample M35metaG_FD_115311 | JGI IMG/M metagenome (GOLD analysis project Ga0157375, IMG submission 115311) | Miscanthus rhizosphere microbial communities from Kellogg Biological Station, Michigan, USA - M3-5 metaG | ecosystem: Host-associated > Plants > Roots > Rhizosphere > Soil | place: USA: Michigan... | reverse complement strand
GGGCGTCGTAGAGGTCGACGGAGCCCGGGTCCTTGGGCACGAGGCTCGATTCGGTCGAGAAGAAGACGTTTGAGCCGTCAGGGCTCGCGTCCCAGAATTCCGATTCGAAGGAACTTTCCCCCGAGGAGATCAGATACAGGCAGCCGCCGTTTGATTTGTGGAAGGCGTGGCTTTCTTCAGTGCAGCTGCCGGCTCCCGGCGCCTCCCACTCATAGACGTCCATCGCCCCGTTGGTGTCTGCTGGTACCAGGGGGACGTAGCTGTTGAAGAAGAGGCGACTGCCGTCATCAGAGAGGACGTGGGAGGCATAGAGGGGGTGTTCCCAGGTGGGGATCCAGGCGGCGGCGAAGACGTTGGTTCTTCCAGTGTTGGCCCTGCCGATCGGTTCATGCATTTCCACCCCGCTCGGCCGCGCCCCTCCCGGGCTGCAGGAGACGCACTCAAGCGCCCCGCCCGCCGCATAGGTGAAGACCTCGACGTCGGCCTTGCCGTTGGTGGGATCGGTGTTGTCGAAGCCGGTCAGCGGCGCGCGGGACTGGAAGACGATGCGCCTACCATCGGGAGTCGCACGCGTAGCATGCCAGACCGGTTCTTGGGCAACCAGACTATAGGCGCGACCTTCTTCTATACCTCCCACTTTTACGTCTCCCGGAACCAGCGTCCCGATGAACGTCTTCGTCCCTTCTTCGTCCAGGTAGAGGTTCGGCTGGCCCGCTTGGGCTTCCTCGCCCTCGCTGTTTTTCTGCCCCGGCGTCAGCGCGTCGGTCGAGACGAAGTAGATGCGCGAGAGGTCGTCGCTCTCGCCGAGCACGCCCTTGACGTGGGTTGCGACCGTCCGCAGCGCTTTTTTCGGGTCTGCTTCAGAGCGGGCCAGGTTGAATTCGGTCAGTTCTTCGGCGTTTTCGCCTTTGCCGAAGACCGCTCCCGAGCCATCCAATGCAGCTCCCCAGAAGAAGGCACCGAGGATTCCCCCGTTTGCCACCAGCACCGTGCAGGCCTTGGCCGGTTCGGTGCATTCCCCTTCCACTTTGCCCTGTTCGGGATGCTCACGCAGGAAGATTTTCTTCGCAATTCCGCTTGCCGCATCAACGGTCGAGCTCCAGTAGACGCGCGAGCCGTCGCTCGAGACCGCGTTCTCGAGGTTGTAGCTTGGACTGCTGCCAACGGCAGCACCGGAGCTGTCGGCGCTGCCGTTGGGAAGGACGCTGACCAGGCGAAGGCCACCTCCAATACGGTCGTAAATCTGAGGATTGCCAGTTACAGCCGCTCCGGGGGCGAGTGCTGCGTTGGCTGCAAAAAGAGCGTGGCTTGAATCTTCAGAGATACCAGCAACCGACTGATCAAATAAATTCACGTATTGCAGCGGGGTACCGGTGGGCGGTTTGACTGACGTCAGCGCTTCCGGTTCTTCCTCGCCGCAAAGATCAAGACGGTAGTGATTCACGAAACCTTCCTGTCCTTCTGAAGTAAGCGGCGGCGACATTACGTCGAGGAACCAAGCGTTACAGAGATCCGGCGAAAAAGCCTCAAATTCGCGGAAGAGGCCAAAAAATATCGCTGCAACGGAATGTTCACCAATAACCGGCGGGTGTATGGCTTGATTCGTCCACCCCTCTCTCGAGTCTCGGCTGGCCAAATACTGGTTTTCATTCACGCTTGCACGTACGTCTCCGAAAGCGGGGGCCGCCGAGTAGGTGATCCTACCCCCCTGACTCGCCGTCTGAACATAGCTTTCGAACGTATGGGTGATATCTCCCCCGTTTTTGTCGACCGGGCTGACCATCTCATAGGCCCGGCAGTCGGGTAGAGCTGCTCCCGAGCCGGTGCGGAGGGCGTCGTTGGGGCAGACCTGGGGCGTGGGTTCCAGGTAGGTCGTGAGGACGTGTTCTTCGCCTTCGGCGGTGCCGCTCGAGTTGGTCGCGACTATCCGCCAGTGGTAGGCGGTGCCCGGGCTCAGGCCTTCCAGGTTGGCGAGCGCGGCGTGGTTTTTGCGGTCCCCCGGCGAGCCCACTTCGATCTCCGGCGTGCTGTTTTCGTTGGCGTTTTCGATGCCGTACTCGAAGTGGTATCTGGTCGCAAAGCCTTCCGGGTTGACTAGCGCCTTCAGCGTCGCCTCGGTGTAGGCGATGTTGGAGGCGGCTTCGTTTGAGACCACGGGTGTGCCCAGGGTTTTGAAGGTTTCGTCTGAGCTTTCTTCGCTGCCGCTGGCGGTGCCGACGACGAGGCGGAAGTGGTAGACGGCTCCCTTCGTCAGGCCCAAGACATCGGCGTGCACCGGGACAGATTCCGTGCCCGAACCGAGTTCTCCGGCTACTGGCACGCATTGGGCCGTCTGGCCGTAGGTGAGCGTGGTGCCGTATTCGAAGAAGCATTGGCTCACCGACAGCCCCTTGGGGTTTGCCTTGGCGTTGAGACGGGCCGAGGTTTCGGTGATGTTGGAGGCCGGCAGGCTGATCGCCTTGCCGCAGTTCTTCGGTTCGGGGCCATAGGCGCGGACGAAGGGTTTGCTCGCGCTGGCATTGCTGACGTAGAGGTTGCCCGGCGCTTCGTCCCCCGGGCAGAGGTTGGTGGCCATGCCAGTCGAACTTTCGAATTCGCCTTCACCGAAGTTGGCGACCTGCGTGCCGTCGGGTTCAAACTCGAAGATCGGAGGATGAGGGAATCCTTCGACTGACGTAGGACCAAAAGCGTAAACATGGCCGACCGAGTCGACTGCCACGGCGGTCGAGAGAGGTTTGTTAAAACCGAACTGCGTCAGTTCAAAGGTGGGAGAAAGCGCTTCACCGTTCGGATTAAGCTTGTGCACTCCAGGACGACCTACGTAAATTACGTATAGATTGCCCAGTGAATCGACGGCCAACGAGCGAACGGTTTTTTCAGGCAGTGGCAAGCTTTTAATGTAATGGCCGTTGGTATCGAAGACCTGGATGCGTTCCTGATCACCGACGTAAACCAGATCATCAGAAGTACTCTCACTGCCATTAGTATCAATTGCAATGATTCCCCCGACTTCCCAAGCACCAAACTGACCACTCCCCGTCCCTTGCGCTCCTGCTTGGCAGACATCCCCGGAACTCGCCGTGCAAAGGTTCTGTTCGACTTCCGGCGTCGCGGCTTCGACCTTAGTCTTGTTCACTTGACCACCGAACATCAACAGAAAGTTTCCCGCAGAATCGAACTTTTGCACACGCTGATTCCGTCGATCGATTACGTAGACATCTCCAACGCTATCGAGTGCGATACCCTGTGGTCCGCGGAACTCACCATCGCCCGTGCCTTCGGCTCCCGCCTTACAGATATCATTATTCATAGGAACGCATATCTCAAATTCCGTTCCACCGCCTTCGATCACGTCCCGTCCCCAGGTCTTGACGAACTGCCCACGGCTGGTGAACTCGACGATGCGACTGCCGTTTTGATCAACAGCAAAGACGTGTCCGTTATCCGGCGAAGCGGCGATGCCTCTGGGAATATCGCAGGCCGTATCAGCGGACGAAACGCCCTGACAACGCGTCCAAAGGGTTGCGGACACTTCCGCCGCTCGAGCGAACTCTGAAATAACTCCCACTCCAACGAAAACTGAAAGCATCGTCGTCAGCGTGAACAGCACCGCGACAGTCAGCCGATTGACAGCTAGCCCACCCGTCTTCAAAAACCCCACCATCACGACACCCTCCCCCAGTTTCCCAAATATCTGCAGATACAAAATACTCCAATGGAGTGCAATCAGTACCTCTCATGGAATGGTATCGGAACTTGACTAGTTTTGTCAAGGAACACGTCACCACGGGCATAGACTGATGCAAGAGGCGAAACCGAACCATCCGGCTTCGCCTCTTGAATGCACCTACGGCACTCGACTGCTTTTAGATGTCAGAGATGCGTGATGGACAGTTCTGTCTCATTACCTTCCGCATTCACGCCTTTGACTTTGGCGTTGACAAACAGCTTGGCTTCGGTGGTCGATTCGGTCGCACAGCCCGCCCCGCTCCTTGAGGCGCTGATGTTTTGGACCGTGCCGCCAGCGACGAGTGTGCCGCTGCTATTGGCAAGCGTCGCGCCAGTTCGATTATTGTTGGCTGCTTCTTCTTTGATTGTAATTTTGCAGACAACTCCGCCGAGCTCCGAGCCTTTGAACGCATAGACCTCGATTTCGATGTCTTTGTTGGTCGGACAAACTTGACTGATAGCGGTGTTGTACTTGCCGGTTTCAACTGTGCCCTGCACCATCAAATCAAGGTCACAGCCATTCAGTGTGACTGTAGCCTTGTGTTCGCCGTCGGCCAGACAGGTACTCTGATTGACGTCAAGAGTCAATGTAGCCGATTCCTCATCACCAATCAGATCTTCATGGGTTTTACTTAGTGGTGGTTCTGTTTCTGATGTTTTCAGTGTCTTATGAAATGTTATCTTTGAGCCGGTACATTCAACTCGACTGCCGAACGCTTCAAACTTGTTAACGCCCGTTTCTTCTCCAATTCCTGTCCACGGACCAGTGCTTGTAATCGAGCCGTTAGTCTGAGCCGACGCCGCCGAGGCAGCCATCGCGCTCAGCGCGAAGACGGCGACCAGGGCGAGGCCCAGGACCTTGAGATTACGGATCATTGCTTTTTCCTTTCGGATTGGTTTCCCGCGCCGGGCCGGATGGCCGGGCGCTTGTCTCCTCCAGGAGACGGGGTGATCCATAGACGGCTCGGGTTATTTAGTCAAGAAAGTCGGGGCATTGCCGGGGTCGGTCGCTTGAGACGACTTTTTATCCCCTGCAAATCGCGTGTGAGCGATTTGCGCGCGTGCGGATTTGCGCGCGTTCCGTTTAGCGCTTCTTGCAGCCCGGCTGCACCACTGGCTCGAGCGTCAGCCGCTTGCCGTTGTGGGCTTCGAGCTGGACGTTTGCGCTGTGCTTGCGTGCGCAGAGGTCGGTGCTGTTGACGATCAGGCCCTTCTTGGCGCCCTGGAAGGTCGCGATGACCTTTTCGATCGGGGCGTCTGGGACTTCAGTGAAGGTGGTCCTGATGCCGCCGTGGATCGAGTCGATGCGGGCAGAAGCCTCTACGTCCACCAGTCCGTGCAGGTCGAAGACCAGGTCGGGCAACTTGTGACTCGAGGAGCGCAGGTAGATCGGGCCTTCGAGAGGTTCTGAGAGCAGCGGGGTGAAGGCCCTGACGTGTCCGTAGACCGCTCCGGGGGGGCAGGCCTTGGCGGCGAACTGCACGCGGGTGCAGACGGTGCGGATGTGGCCCTGGTCGAGGAAGGCCGATCTGGGCAGGCGGACCGTGGTGCCCTCGATGTTTGCATCGCCCTTGCGGGCACGCAGTACAGCACGAAGGCCCGGGTGGCCGCCGCGGTGGGTACCGCCATCGAGCTTGATCGAGAGCTTTGGCTTGAAGCCAAGCGATGCGCAACTTGCGGCCTGGTAGCGGTCCTGCCTTGCCACCGGGGAGTCGTCGGCGATACTGAAGGGATTCACCCCTCCTCCCCAGATCGCCGCCCTCGTGGCAAAGGGGTCACAGGCAGTCGGGTTGATCGTGAAGTCGGGTTTGTCTACTTGTACCTGGATGTCGCGTATGACCAGGGGGATCCCCTTGAGGATGTGGGGAAGCGGGTCCGAGTGCGCGCCGTCGGCGGTGACTTCAGCCGTGCGCGGGTCGATCTGCAGCGCCTCGCGGGTGACGACGGTGCCCACGTCGAACGGCCCGGCGACGGCGGGGACGATCGCGACGACGCTGAGCGGGGCGCCGCCGAAGGGCCCGGCGAGGTAGATCGAACCGGACACATAGGTGAGCTGGGAGCCGACCCCGGCACCGGCCTCGACGGCGCCGATCTTCGAGCCCGAGGGACAGGAGGGGTTGTGCAGCTCATCGAGCCCCGTCTTGGCCTTCGCCGCGGCGATCTGGGCGTCGGAACACTCTGAGGTGCCGGCGAGTCGGGCGACAACGCCGGGCGGCAGCTTGGCGTCGAAACGGGTCAGGTCCTGGTCGCCGTCGCGCCGGGTGAGCCGCATCGAGAAGGGCGAGTAGTGGCCCGCCGCGTTGTTGGCCGAGCCGGCTTCGAAGCCGGGGTCGAAGGGGGCCGTGCCGCCGGGAGGACAGGGCCCGCCGTCGGGGCCGCTGATCAGCTTGAACGTGGACGTGGTGGTGGTCGCAGCGCCTCCCGACCAGGGCGTCATCTCGGCCTTGGCCTGGAATTCGCCGCAGTGCGGCGGGCTGACCAACGGGCTGCGACCGCCCTCGCGGAAGCGCAGGCGGAAACTGCTGAACGGCAGCTGCGGGATTTCTTCGGTGATGCCCACGAGCTGGCCGGTCTTCGGGTCGGGTTCGACCCTGGCGGGCTGCTTGACGATGATTCCCAGGTTCTTGTTCTCGAACACGAAGTAGAGGGCGATCAGCGAGTTCCCGGCGAGGTTTTCGTAGGGCGTTGCCTGGTAGAGCGCACCAGTGATCGGTTCGTCGACCAGCGGGCTTTCGACTTCGACGGTGCCGAGCTTGGAGGCTTCCGGACAGCCTTCGCCGGGCGCCGAGTCGAGCGTCTCGCGTTCGAGGTCTGCCTCAGAGCAGACCTCGAGGCCTTCGGCCACCGAGGGGTTAGCGGTCATCCCTTCGGGCAGGGTGAGCACCACCTTTCGGATGTCGGAGTCGGCAAGGCCGCCGACCGAGGTGAGGCCTTCGTCGGCCACATCCACGGAGAGGTCGAGGCCGGTAGGGCTCTCGGCGGCTTTCGAGGTCGGCTTCGCCTCGATCGAGGGGCTGAAGCCGAGCGCCCCGCAGCCCGAAAAGGGGGTCGGGTTGCCGCCGGCGTCGTGGGTGAGCGCGCTCGCCCCGGCCGCGTCGCCTTCCCAGGAGAGCACTTCGAGCTCGCTCGACAGCGGCGCCGAGCAGTTGGTCGGCAGAGTGAGGAAGGGCTTGGAGCGGGGTTCGACGGGACAGGTTTCGCCGGACTGGTTTTCGAACTGGAAGCCTTCGATGTCGCCTGGGGGCAACGTGCTGGTTTGCAGACCGCACTGGCCACGGAACGGATCGTGTTTGGCGTCGGAAGGATTGCCCCAGAGCTGAGTCTTGCCACCGAAGACATCGAGAGTCTCGGGCGCGTTGAGGGTGAAGCCGACACCACGGTAGGGGGGGTCGTGGCTGAGGCGAGCATCGATGAGCACGTTGGCCGTGCCCAGAACATTGAATCCCAGGCGCAGCAACACGCCAGGCGGCGGCGGCAGGTTGAAGATCGCCGCCGTGGTCCAGTTGCCGGCGTTGGTGATCGAGGCCCCGGCGATGCCGACGACGGTGTCGAGCGGACAGGATGGCCCGCCGTTGCCAATCGTGGCGAAGTCGGCGGTCGAGCAGCGCGGGTAGGCGGTGGCATCGGCGACGAATCCGGGGGGGAGCTGGGCGATCACGTTTCGCAGTCGACCGTCGGGGACCCCGGGGATCGTGCCGCCGAAGTTCACCCCGAAGGACGTAGTCATCGCAAACGGGTGAGAGCCGGCCTGCGTCGCCGGCGTACCGTCCGCGTTCGTGAGCGCGACGTCGAAGTCATAGACGCCGAATTTGGCCTGGGCGGCGGCGGGCGCCAAGGCGACCGCGACGAGGACGATCGCAACGGTGGAGACGACACGCTTCATTGGGACCCCCCCTGATTGGCGCGCCTACAGCGCGTGGCGCGCGCGTTCAGCTCGCGTGCGCGCTTCGCCAGTCGCCTCGCCCTTTCCAGCATCCGCCGGGCAGCCACCTCGTCCGCGCTGTTGTGGGCGACCTGACGCAGATGCCCCGCAAGTCGACTCAACCCGGCGGCGCGCCTGGCCTGCCGGGTGCAATCACGCGCGGCGCCCGGATTCGGCGGTCCGTCGTAGGACCGGGAAGCCGGGGTTGCGAGTCGCGGGGGAGAAGGCGGGCCCTGGCAGGCATCGCCTTCGCATTCCGCTTTTTCGGTCGGTTCGGGGAACCCGCCCCCGACGCGGGCGTCGTAGAGGTCCACCAGTCCAGGGTCGCGCGGCACGAGACTCGCTTCGGTGTTGAAGAAGACGTCGCGCCCATCGACCGAGGCGTCGAAGAATTCGGCGCCGCCGGGGCTGGTGCCAGACGAAATCAGGTAGACACAGCCACCGTTCAACCCGTGGAAGGCGGCCTTTTCGGTGGTGCAACTGCCGGTCCCAGGCGCCTCCCACTCGTAAACATCCATCGCGCCGTTGGTGTCGAAGGGCACGAGCGCTTCATAGCTGTGGAAGAAGAGGCGGCTACCGTCGCCCGAGAGCGCCCGCGAGGCGTGCGTCGAGTGTTCCCAGGTCGGAATCCAGGCGGCGGCGAAAACTCCGGTGCCCATGTTGGCGGGCGCAAAAGCTTCGTGCAGTTCAGGGCCGCTCGCGGCGGCGCCCGACGGATTGCACGAGACACAGTGCAGCCCATCGCCCACCTCATACAGGAAGACCTCCAGGTCGGCCTCACCGTTGTCGGGGTCGGCGTTGTCGAAGCCCGTCAGCTGAGCCCGCGACTCGAAGGCCAAGCGGGAGCCATCGGCGCTGACGCGGACTGCCCGGTAGAGCGGCGACTTGGCGGCGAGGCTATACGCCCGACCCCCTCCAAAACCTTCGCTGGCAACGTCGCCGGGACTGAGCGTCGCCACGAAGGTCAGGGAACCGCCTTCGTCGAGATAGAGATTTGGCTGGCCTTCGGTCGCGCCAGCTGCCAGGGACGAAGTGGAGACGAAGTAGATTCGCGATAGGTCGTCGCTTGCACCCAGCACCCCGACGACGTGTTCGGCGATAACCCGCCGCGCGGTCGAGGGATTTTCTTCGAAGCGCTGCAGGCTGAATTCGGAGAGCTTTTCGCCGCCTTCTTTCGCTTCCCCGAAGAGCGCCCGCGAGCCATCGTCCGCCGCCGCCCAAAAGAACGCGGGGAACAGGTTGGTGCCGCCGACACGAACCGTGCAGCCCCGCCCCGCTTCGCATTCGCCTTCCGCACTTTTGTCTTCTCCAGGATGGATGCGCAGGTAAATAGTTCCCGTCGGCACGCCTTCGTCTCCTCCAGCGGTCCAGTAGACGTGTTCCCCATCTGCCGAGATCGCATTGTCGAGATTGTTCGACGTGCCGCTGCCGACACGCGTGTTTTCGGTCTCGGCGACACCGCTGGGCCTGATGCTGACCAGGTGCAGCCCACCGTCGAAGCGGTCGTACACCTGGGCCTTGGAGCCGTTGGCCGCCCTGGGCGCAAGGGCCGCCCGTGCCGCGAAAACCACGTGGCGCGCATCGTCGGAGTAACCGGCCACCGCTTTGGCAAGCACGTTCACGTAGGTGACTTCGGTGCCCGGAGGCGGTGGGACACTCGTCAGCGCTTCCGGCGACTCTTCGGGTGCACAGAGGTCGAGCCGGAAGAAATTCACATAGCCGTCCTGACCTTCTTCAGTCAGCGGCGGCGAGATCGGGTCGTCGAACCAGGCGCTGCACAGGTCCGGCGAGAACGCCATGAATTCGCGGAAGATGCCGAATCGGGGGGCGGCCGAACGTCCCTTCACCGCCGGACGGATTCCCCGGTTTAACCACCCCGCGGAAGGATCGCGTTGGGCGAGGTACTGGTTGTTGAGCACGACCGCCTTGACGTCACCGAAGGCAGCCGCCGAGGTGTAGGTGAGCGCGTCGCCTTCCCTTGATGCCTGCACATAGCTGTCGGAGTAGTGCAAGTCGATGTTGCCGCCGTTTTTGTCGACCGGGCTGACCATCTCGTAGGCGCGGCAGTCCGGCAGTCCAGCCGCGGCGATGCCGCGAAGAGCGTCGTTGGGACAGCTTTCGGCTTCAGCCCTTCTGTAGGTGGTGAAGGTGTGGTCCGGGCCAATCGTCGGGGAACCGGCTTTTTCGCTCGAGGCGTTGGCCGCGACGATCCGCCAGTGGTAGGTGGTTCCCGGCAGGAGGCCGCTGAGGTCCGCCGAAACCGGGTGATCAGCCCGATCGCCGTTGCTTCCCACTTCGATTTCCGGCGTGCTGTGGCCGTAGCCGGCGTCGAGGCCGTATTCGAAGCGGTACTTCGTCGCGAACCCTTCGGGGTTCACACGCGCTCTCAGCATCGCTTCGGTGTAGGTGACGCTGGTGGCAGCTTCGGCGGAGAGAACCGGCGGGCCCAGCGTCTTGAAGGCTTCGTCGGCGCCGCCTTCCGCACCGCCGACGGTCCCGATGACGAGACGGAAATGATACGTGGAACCGGGGTCAAGGCCGCTGACGTCGGCAAAAACGGGGACCGGGCTGTCGCCCTGGCCGATTTCGGCTTCGCTCTGCGCACATGGCGCGATGCTGCCGTAGGCTTTGGTCGGCCCGTATTCGAAGCGACATTCGGTGACCGCTTCACCCTTCGGAATCGCGTTGCCGTTCAACCTCGCCGCGGTTTCAGTTACATCGGAGGCGGGTTCGGTGATCGCCTTGCCGCAGTTCCGGGGCTCGGGACCGTAGGCGCGGACGAAGGCATGCCCCGCGTCCGATGGAAGGCCGCTGGTCAGAACCGCGTTGGAGACGTAGAGGTTGCCCGGTGCTTCGTCGCCCGCGCACAGATTGGTCGCAAGACCGGTCGAAGCGCTGTATTCTTCTTTTCCGAAGTTGGCGATCAGGTTCCCGGCGGGATCGAACTCGAAGATCGGGTCGAGCAGCTTAGGGCTGCCCCCTTCGGGAACCTGCGTATAGCCGAAGGCGTAGACGTCGCCGGCCGAGTCGACCGCCACCGCCGTGGGGTGCTGGTCGTATTCGAAGGCCCCGACGGCTTTGGGCAGTTCGAAATGAGCGATTTCTACACCCGCCGGATTCAGCTTGCGCACATCGGGCTTGCCGGCATAGGTCGCGTAGAGGTCGCCTTCCCCGTCAACCGCAAGCGACTGAACGGTCTCGCCGGGCAGCGGCAGGCTTTCGAGATACGCGCCGCTCGTGTCGAAGACCTGGATGCGATTGACGTCACCGACGTAGATCCGGTCGTCGGCGTCGCTTCCGGTGCCCTTGGTATCGATCCCGATGAAGCTACCGACCGGCCACGAACCAAACTGTCCATTACCCGCACCAGCATTGCCAAAACTCGCTAAAAAATGGCCAAATTCATCGAATTTTTGTACACGATTATTGTTGCGGTCTACCACATATACATCACCAGAGCTATCTATAGCGATTCCTTGAACTCCATTGAACTGGCCGGGACCGGCGCCTTCCGTACCTGCTTGGCATTCGTCGCCGTTAGCCGGAACGCAGACCTCGAATTCGTTACCTCCGCCGACGACGACATCCCATCCCCACGCTCTGACGAACGTGCCGAGGGCGTCGAACTCAACAACACGTTTGTTAGTTTGGTCTGAGACGAAGACATGGCCGCTTGAAGGGTCGGCGGCGATCCCACGCGGGAGCCTGCACGCCACGTCAACGTCGGAGTTTCCGGTACACCTCGTCCAGAGCGTGTCCGGCGTCTGCGCATTGGCGGGCGACAGCGAGACAGCCAGACACCAACTAGTGGTCATCACCGCTGCCAGAACGGCCAGCCACCCGCCAGCCCCTCGCCGAAATAACTTTCCCTTCACTGCCACGGTCCTCTCCCTAGATCTCCATCACTGTCGCTGCCGACCACCCCCATGGTCCGCAGCACCGGTCGATGGAGCGTATCGGACTCTTATCCTACTTGTCAAGGAACGCTAGAGGTTTCGTGTTTCCAATTCCAAAGAGGCGGGCCCGGCCTGCCGGGCCCGCCTCAACTTGATTTACCGCCTTAAGAGTGGCTCACCGAAATAGCTGTCGGATTGCCTTCTGCATTTCGTCCTGTGACTGTGTAATTCACATCGAGGACGTCGGTGGTCGAACTTTCGGTCGTGCAGCCCGAACCGCTCTGGGAGGAATGAATGCCGGTAAAGGCTCCTGCCAGTGTCAGATCGTTGGGCGAGCCCGTGACGTTGGTCAGTTCCGGACCGGTCAGGCCAGTCTGTGGCTGGATTGTGATGGTGCAAACGACACCGCCGAGCTCGCTACCCGCAAACGGGTATACCTCGACCTGCACGTCTTTGGTGGCCGGGCATACAAGGTCGGCAGTAACGCTGTAGCCACCGCCAGCGGTTGTAGCGCCGATGGTGAGCTTGTAGTCACAGCCATTCAGTGTGACTGTCGTTTTGTGGTTCGTCCCGCTGAGCGCGGTGAGGCAGTTGACGTAGTTCGGCGTCAGTGTGGCTTCGCCTGAGCCGCTCGGGATCAGTTCGGTGGTGCCGACCTTGTGGCCCGCCACCGTGCTGCCCGAGCACGTCACTACACCGCCATTGGCGCCTGTGAGGGCGTTGGTCCCGTCTTCGTCGCCGACCAATGTGACCGGACCGGTGCTTGTGAGCACCCCGTTTGCGGCGGAAGCCGCCGAAGCGGCAACGGCGCTCATCGCGAAGACCGCAACGAGAGCCAGCCCCAGAACCTTGAGATTGCGAATCATTTTCTTTCCTTTTTTCGTTTGAGACGGCGCCAGGGCGTTTCTTGCCCTGGAGCCGGTCCTCCCTTGGAGGCAAGCCATGCATAACGACTGGCCTCAGGTGTGGTCAAGAAAATTGCTTGCAATCAATTCAGGCGGCTGGAGCGCACCGTATTTCCCCTGCACAGGACGCGTGATGCCGCGACGTCCACGCGATTTCGCGTGGACGTCAGTTCGCGGGAAGGGGCGCCCGAGCTTCCCTGTCCTGGGCCCGTGCCGACTCGGCGCTCCCCTGCCCTGAGACTGGGCTGGACCGACTGTGCGGGCCCCCGCCCTGGGGCTGAGACCTCACGCTCCCGCCCCCGGGGCTAACTCTGCGCGCAGACCTTGATGCCGTAGGCCTTGGCCAGCCTGCTGGCCGGCTCCAGGTATTTTTCGCCGGCGGGGCCTTCCGGCAGGCGCTTCAGGTTGGCCATCTCGTTGACGGCTTTCTGCTGGGCCTTGAGGAAGGCGTCGATCTCTTCCTTGTCGCCGGGTGGCGTTTCCAGCTGCTTGAGCTTGGCGAGGTCCTTTTCGATCCGCGGCAGGAGCAGGGCCTCCATCATGCCCGCCAGGACTTCTTCTCCCGATTCCTTGCCCTGATGCTGCTTGAGGTAGGCGGTGAACTCCTTCGAGAGGTTCCCCCGGTCCTGTTCGCAGATCGCGTTGGCCTTTTCGATGAACTGTTCCTTGGTGATCGAGCCGCCGCCTTCGCTGGAAGAGGAGCTGCTGCCCCCGCCGCAGCCGGCAGCGAGCGCCGCGATCGCAATCGCAAGACTCAGGAACGTGATCGATCGTGCGGCCAAGGTTCTCTCCTTCATAGTGAATTAAGATGCTGATTGATAGATAGAATTATATCGCTGAAAGTGCGGGCCGTTGGCGCAGGCGAGCAGCCCCAAGGCCCTGTACTGCGCCTCGGCTTCGCCGAAGCGGGCGTAGACCTCCTTCAGGGATCTGATCTTTGCGAGCGTCGCGACTTTGTCCGTCGCCAGTTCCGTGGAACTGAGCGTCGCGCTGATCTCCGTCTCTTCTTCCGCCGGATGGGGAAGGTGCCTGACCCGCGTTGTTTCGGCTTCGATCGTCGGCAGGAGGATGAAGTGCACGAACCCGTAGAGCCTTTCCGCGTTCGGTTCGTGCTTGTGGAAGGCGAGGTAGCGATCCGCCCGTTCCTTGACGTCGGCCCGCTGTTCCCGGCAGGCGGCGCTGGCCTGCTTGAGGAATTCCGCCCTGCTGACGTTCTGCGCGCTCGCCGGGGCCGATTCGGCGGAGGAGTCGCTCCCTCCACAGCCCGCGGCGACCGCCACGACAGCGATCGCCAGGCCAAGCAACGTCATCGTTCTTGCCAACAAGGGACCCTCCTCCGAGCCGTTTGCGCTGGGCAGTTTAATAGATTTTTCTTGAGGATGGGAGTGGAGTGCCCTGCGGTAGGCTCGCTCGCCTGCGATGGAGTCGCTGGCCGCCAAGATCCGCCGCCGCCTCGGGGCCCCGCCGTCGCTCACCCAGGCGCCGCTGGTATCGGCGGTCGTGATCAACCGGGACGGCGCCCCCCACCTGCGTCGCCTGCTGGCGGGGCTGGCGGACCGCACCGACTACCCGCGGCTCGAGCTGGTCCTCGTCGACAACGCCTCCGGCGACGGCTCGCTGGAGCTGGCGCGCGGGGCCGAGGCGCCGTTTCCGATCACGATCCTCGCCAACCCGCACAACGAGAGCTTCTCCGCCGCCTGCAACCAGGGCGCCGCGGCGGCGCGCGGCGAGCTGCTGCTCTTCCTCAACAACGACATCGAGCCGTTCGAGGCCGGCTGGCTGCGCGAGCTGGTCGCCTGCCGGTTGAGGCGGCAGGCCGGAATCGCCGGGGCGACCCTGATCCAACCGAACGACCGCGCGCCGGGCGGCTATGGGGTGCAGCACCGGGCGATGCGGCTCGTCGAGCGCGACGGCCTGCTGCGCGCCGACCTGCACGGCCGCGGCGACGATCCGCTCGGCCCCGGCCTCGGCGAGGACGCGGAGACGCCGATCGCGGCCGGCGCCTGCATGCTGGTCGAGCGCGACCTGTTCGAGCGGATCGGCGGCTTCACGCCCGGCTTCCTCTACGGCGGCGAGGACATCGACCTCGGGCTGAAGGCGCTGGACGCCGGCCGGAGCGTCGTCTGCAGCGGCCGCTCGCTGCTGATCCACCGCCTCGGCTCGACCCGCGCAACCCAGGATCGTGCCGAGTTGCAGGCGAGGCAGGCGGCCAACCGTCGCCTGCTCTGGGAGCGCTGGGGGCCACGCCTGCGGCGCGAGTACGAGCTGGACCGGCTGGCCGGGGGCGGGCGCTGGGCGGCGCCGGGCGCGGACCCCGTCGCCCCGCCGAGCCGCGCGGAAGCGCTGGCGCTCGGCTTCTGCCTCAAATCGAGCGAGCCCGCCGTGCCCGCCGATGACCCCCTGGAGGCGCTGCGCGACGAGCTCGCGCGCCGCGGCCACCGCTGCACGGTCCTGCACGGCGAGCGGACCGGGGACCTGCGTGGATTCGACTGCGATGTCGCCGTCCACCTGCGCGGCCCGGCCCGCTATCTCCCGAGGCCGAGCCAGCTCAACGTGCTGTGGGCGCCGGGCTCGCTCGAAGCCGCGCCGCCGATCGAGCGCGGCCGCTACGCGCTCGCCTCGGATGCCGGCGACCCGCGCCGGCTCCTCGACGCGGTCCTCGCGCGGGCCGAGCAGCTCGCCTTCCCCACCCGGATCGGCGCCGCCGCGGGCTCTCCCCCGGCGCCAGTACGCTCACCGGGGTGAGCGCTCCCAGGCTCGACTTCATCGTCATCGGGGTGCAGAAGGGAGGGACGACCTCGCTCTGGCAGCACCTGCGCCGCCATCCCTCGATCGCGATGCCCGACAGCAAGGAGGAGCCCTTCTTCTCCACCGACGCGGCGGGCCAGGCGGGAAGCCTCGAGTCGTTCGCCCAGACCCACTTCCCCGAGCCCGCCGGCCGGCTGCTCGGCAAGGTCACCCCCCCGTACATGCTGGGCAGCGCCCAGGCCGGCGTCACCGAGATCGCCGCGCGGATCGCGACGGCGTTCCCCGGCGTGCGGCTGATCGCCCTCCTGCGCGACCCGATCGAGCGCGCCTTCTCGCAGTGGCGGATGTCGGTGCGCCAGGGGATCGAGTTCCGCTGCTTCGACGAGGCCGCCTCGGCGCAGCTCGAGCCGGGCGCCCTGGCTAGCGAGCAAAGGCGGCCGAGCCGGACGAACAGCTACGTGGTCGCGGGCGAGTACGGCCGCATCCTCGGCGCCTACCGCGAGCGCTTCCCCGCCGAGCGGCTGCGGATCGAGCTGAGCACGGACCTCGCCCGCGACCCGGCGGCGACGCTCGACCGGGTGCTCGAGTTCCTCGGCCTGCCGCCCGGCTTCCGGCCGCCGGAACTCGAGCTGCGCCACAACAGGAGCGGTCGCCGCCTCGACGGGCTCGGTGAGGCGCAGCTGTTCGAGTTCCTCGAACAGGAGGTGTGGCCGCGCCTCGGCGAGGGCGCCGGCCCGGCGAGGGAGGAGTTCGACCGCTTCTACGAGGAGTGGAGCGCGATTCCCGAATTTCCCGGAGGCGAGCCCCCGCCGCCATCGCCGCAGGTGCGCGAGCGGCTGCAGGCGCACTACGCCGCCGACGCCGTCCTGCTCGGCGAGCTCGACATCGAGGCGCCCTGGGTCGAGACCTGGCGGCCCTGAGGCCCCGCCCGCTCAGCCGGCGAGCGAGTCGCGCAGCAGCTCCTCCAGCTGCCCCGTTTCGCGCAGGCGTTTGAGCAGGCGGTGATCGCCCTCCTCGTGGGCGCGCAGCTCCACCCCGGTCTCGGCAGCGAGCCACTCGGCGTGGAAGACGTCGACGTCGTAGGCGGAGCAGTAGTGGATGACGAAGCGCGTGCCCCGGTCCGGCGTGCGGCGGAAGAGCTCCCTGAGGTCGCCGTAGCGGGACTGGTAGCGCCCCGACGCCATCAGCGCCTCCCATCTCCCCTGGAAGCGGTCGTCGCCGCAACGCTCGCGCAGCTCGGCGGTGAGGAACGTCGTCGGCGCGAAGGCGTGGACCTCGTCGACGCCGAGCAGCCGGCCGAAGAGGAGCGCCGCGTAGCCGCCGCCCGAGCCCCCCATCATCACCACCCGCCGCGGCGCCGCCCGCTCGACGACCGCGCCGATCCCGGCCTCCACCTCTGCCACGTCCTCGCCGAGGCCGCGCACGCCGCGGTGGTAATACGCCTGCTCGTGGTCGCGGATGAAGAGCTTCCCGACCGGCGCGACGTCGCCGAGGATGCGGAAGAACTCGAAGGGCGGGATGCCGTCCATCTGCATCAGCATGCCGCCGAAGGCGATCGCCAGCACCGGCGAGGAGGCGCTGAGGTCGGCGAGCATCCCCTGCCCGCCGTCGGGCTCGCGGTCCGGCTCGGCGCGCGCGCTCACGCTCGGCCCGGCTCGTAGCCGAAAGCTCGCAGCGTTCCGGCCGCGACGCCCTCGAAGGCCTGCAGGTCGGCGCCGCTCATCTCCCGCCGCCAGCGTTCGACCCGGTCGAGCTGCGGCGGGCGGTCGAGCAGGCGCCACAGCTCCAGCCGCTGCTCACGCGGGACGGGCCGGCCGCCCTCGACCACGTCGCCCAGCTCGGCGGCGAGCCGCTCGGCGGCGTGGCGGTGGTAGTCCAGCATCGCGGGCTCCCACTCCAGCTCGAGGAACTCGCAGAGCCGCCGCAGCGCCGGGACCGGCTCGCGGACGAGGTCCTCGTAGCGGACCTCGGCGTAGTGGTCGAGGCTCTGCGCCTGGCGGCGCGCCAGCGAGAGCATCCGCGACCATTCCCCGGCCACGCCGGCGACGTCGTCGGGGCCGAACCAGAGCGGGACCGTGGAGAGGGCGACGTCGCGTCCGTCGCGGACGATGTGGACGAAGCGGGCCTCGGGGATGAGTCGCTGCACGAGCGCCATGCGGGCGAGGAAGTAGGGCGTCTTGTTGCCCCAGCGCGGCTTCTCGCGCAGCTCGGCGTAGAACTCGAAGAAGACCCGCAGCACGTCCGCAAAGGACCGCGGCCGGCGGCTCTCGACGCGGCGCGCGAACTCATCCGCCGGCAGGTTGTAGTCGCCCCACAGCTGGTTGGCGACCATGGCCTCGACCGCGGGCCCGCTGCCGCCCCGCTCGAAGGCGGCGAGGGCCGTGGCGAAGTTCGTCTCCGGCGGGATCGCCAGGGTCGAGTGGGAGTCGAGCATCATGCGCAGCAGCGTCGTGCCGGAGCGGCCGACGCCGACGATGAAGGGGGCCGGGGGCCGCGCGACGCCCGCCGCGCGCGCCCGCGCTTCGACGCCGGGCTGCGTCACCCGGCCGGCTCCCCGCCGTCGCGGTGGCGCTCCATGACGCCCTTGAGGTGGTCCATCGCGTACGTGGAGACGGTGCGGTCGACGAACTCGAAGCGAACACCCGCCGCGAGCATGCGGCGGATCAGGTTCCAGTCGTTGCCTTCGCCCATCAGCATCGCCACCTGGTCGTGCTCGAACTCGCGCAGCGCCGCGTTGTAGAGCGAGGCCGTCAGGTCGATCTCGCCGTAGCTGGGCGGCCAGGCGCCGACGATCTTCCCGGTCGGCGCGCCCTCCAGCGTGCACTGCGCACGGCCGTAGACGAACTCCGCCCTGCTCTTCCGCGCGGCGCCGAGCAGCACCTCGATGTGGTCGTCCTCCCACTCGTCGTCGTCGTCGAGCGGGGCGATCCAGCTGCCCTTCGCCATGCGCAGGCCGGCGTTCATCGCCGGCACGCCGCCGATCATCCAGCGCTTCACGTGGTGCTCGGGGTAGGGGCCGTGGACGGGAAGATTGTGGAAGCGGATGCGCGAGTCGCCCAGGCCGGCGAGGCGCTCCTCGGTGTCGTCGCTGCAGGCGTCGCCGACGACCACGGCCTCCCAGTGCGGGTACGTCTGCCGCAGGACCGAGGCGAGCGCCTGCTCGACCAGCAGCTCGGCGCGGTTCCAGGTCGCGATCCGCACGGTGACGAGCGGCTCGGCCTCGGAATAGGCCCGCCGCCACAGCTCGCCCTCCCGCAGCCGCTCGAGCCGCTGCGGGCCCCGCTCCATGCGCTCGTAGGCGGCCCCGACCAGACCCCTCAGGTCCGCGACGGCCTCGGTCAGCCTGTCCAGCTTGGTGTCGAGCTTGACTATCTCCGGATCCATGGCGAGCCCCCCGACCGGTTCGGTCAGGTGACAAGGATGTCACGCAGAAGCAGCTCCAGCTCTCCGCGGGCGCGCAGGTACTGCACCACCTGTTTGTCCTCGATGTCATAGCCCCGCGCTTCGACGTGGGGCGAGCGGGAGGCGAGCCGCTGCGCGTGCACCGAGCCCAGCTCGTCCCCCCGGCCGTGGTGGATGACGAAGCGGGTGCGCTCACAGGGCGTCACCTCGAACAGCTCCGCGAGGTCGCCGTAACGGGACTGGTACCGCCCCGAGGCCATCAGCGCGGCCAGGGGCTTGGCCCAGCGCCGGTCCCCGTACCGTTCGCGCAGCACCGGGTCGATGAAGGTCTGCGGCGAGAACGCGTGCGCCTCGCTCACCTCCAGCAGCCGGCCGAAGAGCAGAGCCGCATAGCCGCCCGCCGAGGTCCCCAGCGTCACCACCCGGTCCGGATGCAACTCGTCGATGGTGCGCTGCAGCGCGTCCCTCACTCCGTCGATGTCTGCGGCGACGCCGCGCACGCCACGGTGGTACCAGGCCTGATGGTGATCTCGCACGAAGATCTTCTTCACCGGCGCACTGCTCGACATGATGTTGAAGAACTCGAACGGGGGTATCATCCCCACCCTCATGGCCAAGCCCCCGAACGCGATCGCGAGAACGGGCGAGTCGGAATCGAAATCGATGAGAAGCCCGTCGTCATTTCCCTCCTGAGCCATCGTTCGGGATTATGAACGCGCGGCGATCGCCAGCCCGAAATCCCGGAAGGCGGAGACAGATGGGCGATCTCGAGGGCTACCGGCGGCGTCTGGCCGAGTTCCAGCGAGGCTTCGCGAGGAGCTTCGGCTACGAGATGGACGATCCGTTCGACGACATCTGCGCGATGCTCGCCGGCGGCAGGGCGTTCTCCTACTCGCGCTTCGGCGACGGCGAGTTCAAGGCGGTGTTCGGCGCCGAGGGGGCGAACTGCGACGGCCACCGGTTCTATCCCGACCTCGGCCGGAGGTTGACCGAGATCCTCGCGAGCAAGCCCGATTACACCCTGGGGCTGCTGCCGCAGGCGGTGCGGGTGCACGGAACCGAGCGGATACTGGCCCTCTCCGGCGGCATACGGTGGGTGCTCGCGAACTCCCTTCACCTCGCCCTGCTGGACGGCCGGCTGGGGGCCTTCTTCGAGGCGCTGGACGGCAGCAGGGTGCTGCTCGTGGGACCGCAGCATCTGCGTGAGTTCACGCAGTCGCGAGGCTGGGAGTACGTGCAGGTGCCGTCGCGAGACTGCTGGACCCGGTACGAGGACGTTTGTCAGCGGACGGGGGACTCCTTGGCGGAATCGGGCGATGTCGTGCTCTTCTGCGCGTCGATGATGAGCAACGTGATCATCGACGACCTTCACCACAGCGCCGCTGCGAATACGTACATAGACGTGGGCAGCGTGTTCGACCCGTTCTGCGGAATCAACAGCCGTGCGTACCACGACGCGCTGGATGTGGACACCCTGAGGGTGTTGAACGGTCCGCGGTAGGTCGGGGATATAGTCAGGCCGCGATGCGAAAGCCTCCGCTCGTCGTGGTCGGCACCCCCGGCTCCGGCACCCGCGTGTTCGCCCGCCTCGCCGAGGCGGCCGGGTGGGACATGGGCGCGCACCAGACGGAGGCCAACGACGCCTTCGCCTTCTTCTGGTTCGCCAACAGGTGGTGCGAGCGGGTCTACCCCGCCTGGGCGTCGGGGGGGCCGATCGACCACGCGGAGTTCGAGGCCGAGCTGCGGCCCTGCCTCGAGGCGCACCTGAGCGACACCGAGGCCGGCGCGCCGTGGGGCTGGAAGCAGCCGCGCAGCCTCTACATGCTCCCCGCCCTGCGCCACGTCTTTCCCGAGATCGGGGTCATCCACGTCATCCGCGACGGCCGCGACGTGGCGTTCAGCGCCGAGCCGAACGTGAAGCTGGCGGGCCGGTTCGCCCTTCCCGAGAGCGCCGCCGAGCGACCCAAAGAGGTGAAGGTGGCCCACATCTGGGATGCGCCCAACCGCCTCGCCGCCGACTTCGGCGAAGGCGAGCTGGGCCTGGAAGAGCGCTACCTGCGCCTGCGCCTCGAGGACGTCTGCGCGGAGCCCGCGCAGACGGCGGAGCGGCTGGTCGCCTTCGCCGGCGGGAAGCCGATCGAGCCCGGGCGCGTCGAGGCGATCGTGCGGCCACCGTCCTCGCTCGGCCGCTGGCGCGCAAAGGACCCGGCGCTGGTCGCCGAGATAGAGGCGGTCGCCGCCGAGGGCCTGAGGCGGTTCGGCTACGCGAGCAGCACGTAGGCGCCGGCATCGCAACTAGGACATGCGGGCTATGGTCCCCGCATCAGAACGGAGTGCTTTGCGGAGTGGCGGGGCGCCATGGCGATTGCTATCGTTCGCTTAATTGCTCGGTCGGCCCCCGGTAGAGGGGTAGCGGGCTGAGCGCCGTCAGGCCCACATCTGTGGGCCTGACGCTTTTAGGGGGAAGACGAAATGCGAGACGCCGCGCATGCCTAAAGCAGGACTCAGAAACGAGGACTACATCGCGTTCCTGGACGAGTCCGGAACCGGGCATTTGCAGGTCGTCTCCGGCGTCCTAATTCCCGTTCGCTGGCTCCGATCCGCCGAGCACAGGTGGCGTGCATTTATACAAGATGAACTAGGAAGTAGCTCTGGGCGGACTGAGGTGAAGAGTCGCGAACTGATGCATGGGGAAGGCGTGTCCTTTCACGCGCAGAGAGCAATGCTCGCAAGTGGTCATCCGCCACTGACAGCCAAGGCAGCAGGGCGGCAGTTCTTTCGGCGAGCGCTAGAGCACATCGCGGGCATAGCCGAGGTCCGGGTCCTTACGGTCGGCTTGCCAACGACACGACCCATTGAGGTCTATCGGCTCTGGTTTTGGATGGCCTACGCCGCCCTGGTGGAGAAACGGAACGCGCCTCGACCACGACTCCCGCTCGTCGTGATCGATGGCGAAGACGCTTCTTTTAGAAGCGCCCAGGAGCTTGTCGCCCACCGCTTTTATCGCCACTTTCCGCGTTGCCAACCCTATGTCTCTGCTGGTTCAAAATGGTTTGTAGGCGCCGCCGTCCTTCAGGACAGCAAACTGCATCCATTTGTCCAGATGGCAGATCTGGTGGCGGGAGCGGGGCGTCTGGCAATTGTCAGCAATGAACCCCCCGGCACCTGGTACGAAGCGCATCTCCGCAGCCATGGCAAGGCACGAGGCAGGGAAATCGACGTCTCGACCCATGCCCTCGGGCTTCTCAAACGGCGCTCTCGGACAGATGCCTGCGGCAGTGGCTGGCCGAACGCAAAACTGGCCTAGATTTCCGATGGGCAAGTCAGAAGACCCCGCGATCGTGCAGTACTGGGACAGCGAGGAGGTCCCGGCTGACGTTGCCGCGCTGCTGGCCGGCTTCGAGGACGCCGGGCAGGGCCTCCCCCACCTCGTCTTCAGCGAGCGGCGCGCGGCCGAGTTCATCGGCCGGTGCTTCGGCGGGCGCCACGCCGCCGCCTTCGCCGTCTGCGCGGTGCCGGCCATGCAGGCCGACTACTTTCGCTACTGCGCGCTGTACGCGCTGGGCGGCGTCTACGTCGATGCCGACTTCCGCTGCCTGGCGCCGCTCGGGGGGCTGCTGGATGGCCCGGCCACCGGCACGCTGTTCGGCCGGCCGGAGCTGCCGCCGCGCTGGCGCACGCCGGAGCTCGAAGGGCGCGAGCGGGTCGGGCCATACCGGGTGGTGATGAACAGCTTCTTCGCCTTCCCCGCCCCCGGGCACCCCCTGCTCGAGCTGGCGATCGAGGTGGCCACCGCCAACGTCGAGGCCCGCGTCGCCGAGGACGTCGCGCTGGCGACCGGGCCGGCGGTCTTCACCTCGCTCTACCTGCTGCGCGAGCTGGGCTCCTTCGACGCCTTCCTCGCCTACGCCGAGGGCGGCGCCCTGGAGCCCTCTTCGCGGCTGCTCCGCGAGACCGTGGGGGAGCACGGGCGGGTCGTCGAAGCCTTTGCCGGGGTGGAGATCAGGCCCGAGCTGGAGAGCCGCAGGTGGGTCGGCGCCGCCGAGGCCCCCCTCGCCTACAAGCAGAGCGACGACCACTGGCTGAACGTGACCGCGAGCATCTACCGATGAGCCGGTCTTGAGCGCGCGGGCGGCGCTGGTGACGGGGGGGTCGAGCGGCATCGGCCTGGCGATCGCCCGGGCGCTCGGCGAGGAGGGCTACCGCCTGACGATCGCGGCGCGGCGGCCGGAACGGCTGGCGCGGGCCGCGGAGGGCCTGCGCGGCGAGGGGCTCGAGGTCCAGCCGGTCGCTGCCGACGTGGGCAGGGAGGAGGACGTCGCCGCCTTGCTCCTCCGCCATCGCGAGGCCTACGGCCGGCTCGACGTGCTCGTCAACAACGCCGGCGGCGGCGCCGTGCAGCGGATCGAGAAGGTCAGGGCGCGCCTGCTCGACCGGATCGTCGCGGTCAACCTGCGCGGCGTGATGCTCTGCACGCGCGAGGCGCTGCCGCTGCTGCGCGCGGCGGGCGCCGAGCACGGCAAGGCGCTGATCGTCAACGTCGCCTCGATCAGCGGCGCGGCGGGCCAGGCGCAGATCCCCGTCTACGCGGCGACCAAGGCGGGGGCGATCATCTTCACCCGCGCGAGCGAGCGCGAGCTGGGCGCGGCCGGGGTGCAGTGCGCCGCGCTGGCGCCGGGACTGGTCGACACGCAGATGGCCGACTACGCCCGCGACCGGGTGCCGGGCGAGGAGATGATCCAGCCGGAAGACCTGGCCGAGGCGGTCCGCTTCCTGCTGCGCACCTCGCCCAGCTGCCACGTGCCGGGGATCGACCTGCTCCATCCCGCCGCGCAACCATCCGACGAAGTGTGAGCGCGCAGGCCGACACCCGCGAGCAGCTGCCCGCCGGCCTGCCCCCCGCCTGCGAGCTGCCGCGCGCCCGCCAGACGACCCGCTGGATGGCCCGGCCGCTGGGCTTCCTGCGGGCGCTGCAAAAGGAGCACGGCGACCTCTTCACGCTCCACCTGCTGCGCGAGGAGCCGTGGGTGATGGTCGCCGACCCCGAGCTGGTCGAGCGGATCTTCCGGGCGCCCGCCGACGTCCTGCACGGCGGTGAGCCGAAGCGGATCCTCGAAGCGGTCGTCGGGCCGCACTCGGTGCTGCTGCTCGACGAGAGCCGCCACATGCGCCAGCGGCGCCTGCTGCTGCCGCCCTTCCACGGCGAGCGGATGGCGCGCTACGGGGAGACGATGCGCGCGGCGGCGGAGGCGGAGCTGGAGCGCTGGCCGCTGGGGGTCGCGGCGCCCTCGGCGACCCACATGCGCGCGATCACGCTCGAGGTCATCCTGCGGGCGGTCTTCGGCGTGACCGACGGCGAGGCGCTCGAGCCGCTGCGCGAGGCGCTGGGCCGGCTGCTGAGCTTCACCGCGGGGGACATGCGGATCGTGCTGGTCGTCCTCGGCGAGCCGGAGCGGCTGGGCGAAGAGCGCGCCGCCGGCTTCCGCGAGGCGATGGCGCGCACCGACGAGCTGGTCCTGGCCGAGATCGCCCGGCGCCGCGGGGAAGCCGGCGTCGAGCAGCGCGAGGACATCATGTCGCTGCTGCTGCAGGCGCGCCACGAGGACGGCTCGCCGATGTCGGATGCCGAGCTGCGCGACGAGCTGGTCACGCTGCTGATCGCCGGCCACGAGACGACCGCGGCCAGCCTCGCCTGGGCGCTGGAGCGGCTCGTCCGCTCGCCCGAGGCGATGGAGCGGGCGGTCGCCGAGGCCGGCGAAGGCGGCGGCCCCTACATCGAGGCGACGATCCAGGAGACGCTGCGCCTGCGGCCTGTCTTCCCGATGGTCGCCAGAGCGGTCAAGAAGCCGTTCGAGCTCGGCGACCACACGATCCCCCCCGGAGTGACGCTGATGCCGAGCATCGCCCTGGTGCACCGCCGCCCCGACGTCTACCCCGATCCCGACAGCTTCCGCCCCGAGCGCTTTCTCGAGAAGCCGCCCGCCACCTACACCTGGATCCCCTTCGGCGGCGGCGTGCGTCGCTGCCTAGGCGCCGGCTTCGCCCTCTTCGAGATGCGCATCGTCCTCACTGCATTGCTTGCCCGGACCGAAGTACGGGCGGCGGAGCCCGAGCCGGAGACCGCCAAGCGCCGCATAATCGCGCTCTCCCCCTCGAGGGGCGGACGGGTCGTGCTCGGGCCCCGCAGTGCCGATCGACGCTAGTCGGTCACCGACACGCTTGTTTCGCCCCCTTCTTTGTTTGTCCCTTTCGCTGTCGCGTTGAACGACCATTCGCCTTTACTGGTCGATTCCGTTTCACAGGCGGATCCGCTCTTTTCGACGCTGACGCCTTTGAACGTCCCTTTGATCTGGAGATCGGATCCTCCGCCGCCCGTGGTGACCGTCGGTCCAGACAGGCCGCTCTGCGGTTTGACCGTCAGCGTACATACGGCGCCGCCCAGCTCCGAGCTCGCGAAGGGATAGACCTCCATCTGGATGCTTTTCCCTTCCGGACAGACTATGTCTGTGGAGACGCTGTACGTGAGTTCGGCACCGGTTGTTTCGCCGAGGTGGAGCACGAAATCACATTCATTCGTTGTGACTGTGGCCTTGTGAGTGCCGCTTTCTATGGCTTTGCAGCTCACGTAGGCCGGCGTGATTGTGAATGTCGTCGCTCCTACCGGAATCGCTTCATGGGGTGTCACGTTGTACTTGTGGCCGGTCCAGGTCGAGCCCGGGCATTCGACCTTGAATTCGAATGCCGAGAGGGCGTTTTCGCCCGTTTCGGTCCCGTCGAGCGTCACGGAGCCGTCGGCGGAGATTTTGCCCTGTTCCGACGGTTCGTCGATGATGCGAACGTTTGTTTCTCCTCCAGACGAATCTGTCCCTTTCGCTGTCGAGTTGAAATGCCATTCGCCTTTGGTCGTCGATTCGGTCGAGCAACCCGAGCCGCTTCTTTCGACCGCGATGCCCCTGAACGTCCCTTCGAGGGATAGATCGCCTTTTTCGGTGTTGCTCGTCAGGATCGGGCCGACGAGCCCAGTCTGCGCTTTGATTGTGAACTTGCATGCGATTCCACCCAGCTCGGATCCCGAGAACGCGTAGACGTCCACTTCGACGTCTTTGCCTTCCGGGCAGACGACGTCTGTCGAGACGTTGTAGGTGCTCGCGACGCCCGTTGTTTCGACGATATGCAGCACGTAGTCACAGCCGTTCGTTGTGACTGTCGTCCTGTGTTTAGCTTCACCGAGGACGGAGATGCAGTTTGCCTGTGGGTAGGTTGGAGTCAATGTGATTGTCGTGGCACCCACGGGCACTCCTTCTTCGGGTGTCACGTTGTACTTGTGGCCGGCCCAGGTAGATCCGGGGCATTCGATTTTGTATCCCAGCGCTGTAATC
>Ga0157375_10000883_pt1 | contig 26009 bp, 27 predicted proteins | sample M35metaG_FD_115311 | JGI IMG/M metagenome (GOLD analysis project Ga0157375, IMG submission 115311) | Miscanthus rhizosphere microbial communities from Kellogg Biological Station, Michigan, USA - M3-5 metaG | ecosystem: Host-associated > Plants > Roots > Rhizosphere > Soil | place: USA: Michigan... | reverse complement strand
GTTTTTGAAATTGTAAGACTTCTGCCATATTTCTTCGCCTTTTTCATTTAATGAAATGAGCCAAAGATCCGTTCCTTCTTCTATTCCAACCGTTTTATTTCCTGATCTTTCCGATCTTGATTCGCCACCAATTAAAAAATCATTTGATGTTAAAGCTAAAGTTCTCAAATGATCATCACCTTTGCCACCAAAATTCTTTTCCCATTCTACTTTTCCGTCTTTTGAAAGTTTAATGATCCAGTAATCGCCTTCACCAAAATTCTCAGTCTTTTTTGAACCTCCAATTGTACTTCTGGAATAAACTCCGAGTAAAGCTCCGTCATCTTTTGTGGGAATAATCTTTTCAACTTCATCCAAACCTTTTCCGCCTAATATAATTTGAGATAATTCTTTTCCATTTTTATCGAGCTTTACAATTAAAACATCTTTTGAACCAAAACCTTTCGCTGAATTCTGGACATTTCCGGCTACAAAGAATCCTAAATCTGTGGTCTGAATTACGGATCTTGCTTCTTCATCCGAAGTTCCGCCAATTGTTTTCTGCCACATTTCATCACCAAATTCATTGATTCTGATAAGCCAGATGTCTGAACCTCCTTTAGAATCTTCTTTTTTATCTAAAGATTTACTCGAAAATGACGTTCCTGAGATCAAAAAACCTCCTTCCTGAGTATTTACCGCAGCAGAGAGAAAATCATGGTTTTGTCCTGAGAAATATTTCTCCCAGACTTCTTCGCCTTGTTGGTTGAGTTTCACCAAATGAAAATCGTAACCATTATTTTGCTTACTGCCTGCTGCCTGAAGCTTACTGCTCTGAATTGAGCTTCCTGTAATTAAATACTGTCCGTCAATTGTGGTGGTTACCTGTGAAAGAAAATCCTGGGTACTGGATTTGATGTCTTTCTGCCAGACCACTTCCTGAGCTGATAGGCTCAAAAATGCGCACAAGAATAGAGTGCCAATGTAGTTTTTTTTCATATTTGTATTATTCTTTTATATTTTATTAAATCCTGTGAAAAATTTATTTCACATTACAATGCAAAAGCACAATAGTTGTAAAAAATAAATTATTACTTTTTAGTTTTTCAGATTTTAATCTTTTTCTGCTAAAATCCCTGAAGAGATATATTCGAGTATGTGCATAAAGAAATGCGAGTATTGTGTTTTATTCATTATTTGTGTTTTTAATTAACTTAACAAATATAATTTTTTTTAATATAATTTTATTATTTTTTTTTGATTAATGATTTGATTTTGTGTGTAATACAAATCCATTCGTGTGCAATTTATTAATGTTTTTTAGTTTAAAGAATTAATAAAATAAGAGTATATTAAAGGTTGATTAGTAAATTATCAACGACGGTTATAATTTTGGTAAAATCTTAAAGTTTGTGTTTTGATTTTCAAATGTTCGTTTTGGAATCATTAATCTGAGTTTTCTTCTATGTTTTAAATATAAAAAAACCGCGAAAGAAACTTTCGCGGTTTAAAAATATATTCGAATGAAGATTATTTTTTCTTTTTACCTGTCGGTTTTGCGTGTTCAGGTAGAGCTGCTTTTGTTTTTGTATCGGCAGGAGTGTTTTCGTCTCTTACCAATTTCAATTCGTCGATTAATCTTCTTGCACCGGCGTATTTGTCGATAGTCCAAAGAACGAAACGAACGTCAACATTGATTGTTTTTTGCCATTCCTGTTCGAAAACGATGTCACCGCTTAATGCTTCACTGTTTCCGTCGAAAGCGATACCGATTAAGTTTCCGTCACCGTCGATTACAGGAGAACCGGAGTTACCACCTGTAATATCGTTGTTTGATAAGAAGTTGACAGGCATATATCCTTTCGCATCAGCATACTGACCAAAATCCTTAAGATTGTAAAGGTCAATTACTCTTTGTGGAAGATCGAATTCTTCATCACCTTTCTTGTATTTTCCTACAAGACCTGTCATGTCTGTATAATAGTTATCAGTAACTCCAAAATAGTTTCTGTCATCTCTGATTGGCAATTTATCTACAGTTCCGTATGTTAATCTCATCGTAGAGTTGGCATCCGGATAGAATTTTTTCTCAGGCATAGATTTCATTAATCCTGCTAAGAAAAGACGGTTGTTTTTAGCGAAATTGTCATCAATTTTTACGAATCTTTCCGCAGAAATTTTCTGGTCTGCAACTAAGCTGTTAGCGATTTTCCAAAGAGGATCAGCGTCTAATTTCAGGTCATCCGGATTTAATACAAAGTTGGTTGCAGAAGTTTTATTAGCAAAAATTGAAGAATAAGCAACATTTGAAAGGTTCTTAGCATCCAATCCCATGATTGTAGCAGAAGCCACATCTTTGTTTACTTTTGTCTGGTAAAGGTTAACCATTGAGTTCAACATTTCTCCTTCAAGGTTGGTGTTGATGTTTTCGTATGCTGTTTTCAAAGCAGCATCTACTTTTGGTTTCATGGCAAGTCTTCCTGCCATATCTTGTTTTGCATAAGCCTTAAGAACTGATCCTACCTGTAAAGCTAAGGTGAAGTATTTTGCATTTCTTGAAAGCTGAGTCATATACATTCTCTCAACATTTCTGTCAGAAGATTGCTTGTAATAAATAGCGATATCATCTAAAACACTTTCGTACTCTGCAATATTTGCAGGCTGTACTGCCCATGTTCTGAATGTTTCCTCGATTTTTTGTTTCTGAGTAATTGTTCCGTTTTTGATTACGGCATCAATTGTTCCTTGTCTGTTTTTCCAGTAGTTTGCTACAGAAGCGTACTGAGAAGCGTAGTTAAGCTGCGTACCTTTATCTTTATCCATGTACTTCTTCATAACATCCATTGCTAATTTAGAAGCTTCTACCCAAGCCGGATAATCTTTTCCAACCATTTGCTGAATTCCGTAAGAAGTCAGATAACGGTTTGTTCTTCCAGGATATCCTAAGATCATTGAGAAATCTCCCGGTTTAACACCTTTAAGAGAAACTGGTAAAAAATGTTTAGGCTTCAAAGGAACGTTGCTTGGAGAAAATTCAGCAGGATTTCCCGCTGCATCCGCATACACTCTGAAAACTGTAAAGTCTGCAGTATGTCTTGGCCATTCCCAGTTATCTGTATCCCCACCAAATTTTCCTAATGATGATGGTGGTGCACCTACCAATCTGATATCTTTGTAATCCTGGTAAACGAAATAGTAAAACTCATTTCCGTTGAAGAAATCTCTTACTACAACTGTATATTTTCCGTTTTCAGAGTTTTCAGACTGGATCGCTTTCGTTTCAGCATCAATCACCGCTTTTCTCTCTTCACCGGTCATTTTATTGTTAAGCTTAGAATTAATTCTTTGCGTAGCATCATCCATTCTTACCAAAAATCTTACGTAAAGATCTTTTGCGTTGAATTCGTCCTTCTGCTTCATTGCCCAGAAACCATTCTTCAAATAGTCTTTTTCCGGAGTAGAAGCTGCAGCAACAGCACTATAGCCACAGTGGTGGTTTGTGAAAATAAGTCCTTTATCAGAAACAATTTCCCCAGTACAGAAACCACCGAAACTTACGATAGCATCTTTCATACTTGAGTTGTTTACAGAATAAATTTCTTCCGGAGTCAGATGCAAACCTTCTTTTTGCATATCAACACCGTTGAGTCTTTTGATGAGCATTAACAGCCACATCCCCTCATCCGCCCTCATCTGAGCGAAGCCGCCCAACAAGAAAGTGAATAGTAGAAATAGTCTTTTCATTTTATAAAATAATTTTGTGTCGCTAATTTACTAATTTTTACGATATTCTGCCCGCGATTGGTATGAAAATGGAGGGTGAGTAAGCATGAAAAAAATAATGATCTCTTTTTTCGCAGTTTTATTCTTAGCATTAATGATGAACTGCTCTTCAGCTCAGGTTAAAAATCCGTTTATCCAAAGAGAATGGATGTTGGTTTCTTTTGGTAATTTTACTAAAGATCAATTAATTAAAAATAAAGCGGGAATTAATTTAACTGACAAAAAAGAAGGAAATAAAATCCGTGGAGGTGCTTTTATGGGGTGCAACAGAATGTTTTTTACATCTGAATTTAAAAATAACGGAAAAGTAGAAATCTCGGGAATCGGAAGCACAATGATGGCCTGTCAAAATATGGATCTGGAAACTGCTTTTGCAAAAAGTTTTGAAAAAATGAAAAAATATTCCTTGGAAGGACATTTTTTGACTTTGTATGACGACAGCGGAAATCAGATGAAATTTGTTGCCGCTGATTGGGATTAACTTTAATAATTAAGAAAATATAAAAAGTCCGCATCACTGCGGACTTTCTTTTTGAGTTGAAAAATCTGAATTTGTTATTAGTTTTTAGGAATAGTCTTTTTTATTTCTGCTAAAGTTGCTGTGTTGGGCAATCCTTGAACATTGCTTTTCTTTTTGGAAGCCGTGTGATTAACAGGTTTTCTGTTGGGAATACTTGCCTTAATTTCTTCCAAAGTTGCCGTATTAGATAATTGCTTCCCGGAATTGTTGGCTGAAACAGCCGGTTGAGATTTTGTTTCTTTATTTTTCACCTCAAGTCCTTGATCAGAAGCCAACCCGGTTGTCATCTGCTTTTTGGGAGCATTTTCCTGAGATAATTTTGTCATTTGAGCCTCGCGTTCCTTGGCTTGTTTTACAACCTGTGACTGATCTTCCAGTTCTGTGGCTTTCTTATTTTCCTGGGCATAAATACTTATGCTTAAACCTAAAAATGCAATGATATATAGTGATTTCATGATCGTTTATTTAATGTTTACTAATACTTTGATTTTACCGATTCCGTTTTGGTCATAGTCCTGAAGGGCTTTACCTAAAACCTGTCCTATTTTTACTTTTTTAGGATTAGCTTTCATGGCAACTCCGGCTTGTGATGAAGTTACCAAAAGATCTCCTCTTTTGATTGCGCCACCCTGCAGACAAACTTTTGTCGGAATTACACCGATTACCCCCATCGGAACTTTTCCGATTAATTCAGAATCAATGTTTTCTTCTGTTAAAAGAACTCCAGGTTTAGTTGCGTAAACTCCGGCAACAAGATTAGAGTATGGTGTTGATGATCTTTCTACCGTTCTGTCAGAATTTGTTGAAATAACTAAGATATCACCCGGCTCGTATTCAGAGGTGTTTCCTTCTACGTCGAATGCTTCGGCAACGTCAGCACCACTGTTTTGAGTTCCTCCGTTGAAGAATCCTGTTCCGGCTTTATTGATACGGGCTACATTGACTGAAGCGCTCTGATAGATAGCAATATTACCGGACGAACCTTGATGGTTAAGAAGAAGCGTGGAACCAGTACCCGTGGTGGTTACATGTACTACAGGCTGTGCATTGGCATTATTAAAATTAGCAAATCTACCTGCTCTACCGGTACCAAAGTTGGGAACAAATCCAGAAATCGCATTCCCTGTACCATCTACTGATGCTTCCACTCCGTCACCGTTACCTCCAGCATTGGCAGTAATTCCGTTTCCGGAACCTTCTGTAAGTGCAAGTACAGCCGGACCGTTACCACTGGCATTAGAAGAGTAGAAAAGTCCTCCATATCCGCCGGTACCCGATGAAAGACCATATACACCAGCAGTGCCGAAATTGGCAAAGATAGAATTCACTTCACCTTTTACAGCTGCTGAAGTCCCTGTAGTACGATCAACTTTAAAGTTACCCCCAATACCATTACCCACGGTTTTTACAGATATTACTTCATTTTCATTGTCTTCATTAAAAATTTCAAATCTACCTGCGCGTCCATCAGAAAAAGTTGGAACCCAGGCATAAAGAGCATTTCCGGCACCGTCTACATTGGTTTCAACACCGTTTCCGTCCTTACCTGCATTGGCAGTGATGGCATTTCCGTTCCCGTCGGTTAAAGCAATTAATGCGGCTCCGTTTCCTGTTGGGTTTGATGCATAGAATAACCCTGCACGACCTCCTGTACCTGAAGAAACGCCAAAGATACCTGCAGCCCCAAAGTTTCCGAAGATAGTATTAACTTCACCTCTTACCGCTGCACCCACACTGTTTGTGTTATTAACGATGAAAGAAGAGGCATTACCCTGAGTATTATCCGGAATATTTCCGTTTCCGTTGGTTTCTACCTCGAAGGTGTTATTTATATTATTGGAAGCATTGGTGTTTACAAAACGTCCTGCACGTCCTTTACTGTTGTTTATTCCTACTTGGCCTAAAACTCCGATAGCTGTTCCGGTTGTATTGGTAGCAACGAAACCTCTTACACCGTAACCTCCACCATCATTTCTACCTACAACGGCACCTGCAATATCACTGGTATTTCTACCAACGATAGCTTCACCCGCTCCATTATTGTCTCCGATAATTCCGGCAGATGTTTGCTGGCTGGTAATCCCCTGTACTGCAAATCCATTTCCCGTAGAGCTAATAATACCGGCTCCGTTTCCGGAAGAGGTTACATTAATAACTGTTCCGTTTCCTAAAGTTGAGGCATTAAGTACATTATTGTTATTGGCATTGTTTGCTATTGAAATATTAGCAGCGATACCATTGGTACTGGTAGCATTAAGACCCGTTCCTGTATTACTGTTGGCATATACACCGTAACCGCCTGCTGATGAATTTCCGTAAACTCCTAAACCATTAGGTGTTACACCATAAACTCCCCATCCGCTTCCTGCCTGGCTTCCCCAAACACCGACTCCTAAACCTCCTGTACCATTGTTGATCCCTCTAATCCCCGAAGAAAATCCTCCCGGGGCTATATTGCTAACCGTTCCGCGAACAGCAGCAATACTTGAAGTTGTTGTATTGTTGATACCATCAATAGAAGTTCCGTCTCCGTCATTGATTAATGTGAAAAGGCTTCCGGCATTATTCACCGTATTTGTATATGGAATTGCGAAACTTCCGCCACCGCCACCGGCAGTTTTTGCGTACATGGCGTAAGGTACGCTTAATAGCTGGCTCGTTCCTGCAATAGTGTAATTGGTTCCGCCCGCTGGATCAGTTTCTGTTTTTAAATAATAATTTCCTGTAGACCAGTTGATGGTATTGAATGTTCCTGTAAGAACGGTTCCAGAACCTATTTCTAAGCTTACAAGACCGTTTACATTGGTGATTCCCGTTATTCTTTCCGAATAAACGGCTGCTCCGGCAGGTGAGCCTTGCAGAATACTTGCTCTGATAGCGACATTTTGATTGGCCAAAACCTGTCCCGAAATATTTCGAACAATAGCCTGATAGCTCATTTTTTCAGGAACCTGAGCTGAAGCCGAAAACATGCCCAGCAGAATTCCCACCGATAATAATATTTTTTTCATGGTGATTATTTTTTAATGATTTTGAATGTTGTGATGTTTTTTCCGTTTTGGTTGATTCTGATGATATACATTGCAGATGGGAGAGAAGAGAAGTTGAATTCGGATTTTGTCTGATTGATTTTATCCTTTTTAATTAATTTTCCCTGTGCATCAAATAACTGATAATCTGAACCTCTGTAATCATTTGTTGTAAAGTCCAGATAGACATAGTCTTTGAAAGGGTTTGGATACAGTAAAATCCCGTTCTCTTTGGAAGAATTAACTTCGCTGGTAGCTAGTGTGGTGATCTCGTAGGCGACTTGTACGCCCTCCATGACCTGGTTGTTGGTGCCTTTGTAGAGATAGGCGACCTGTCCCACACTGTAAGATGACGATCCATTACTTCCTGTGGCATTTCCTCCGCTGGCTAAAACTGCCATTTGTGCCTGCAGCGATCCGCAGGTGATGAGAAAAAGCCCAAGAAAAATAGATCTGATAGATTTGTTTTTCATATATAATCGATTTTTGTGGTTATTAATTGGTGTGTTTTTTTAATGGTATTTAGGATCACTAAATTACCACATATCAATAGCTGAAATTTAGAAAATAGACAAACGACGAAAAAAATCGACAAACGACAAAAAGTGGAAATATTTGTGGTATATGGTCTTAAAAAATCACTGTTTATGGGTATTTTTAGTCATCAGGATTGGGGATCAAAAAAGGAAAGGTTTTCTTTGTAGGCTCTCCCGATTGGTAATTTTATTTGATGTACGAGCTCTACTTCGTGTGTGTTTTTGCTTCGGATGAGATGTCTTGGTACGGCAAAGCTTCTGTGTATTCTTACAAAAGAATCAAAATAGCTTTTATGTAAAATATTCCCGATAGAGTCCAGAATGCAGTGTTTTTTCTCGGAAGTGACGATTCTTGTGTAATCTTTTAAAGCCTCAAGGTAAAGGATATCTGTAATTTTAACCTGAAAAATATTTCCTCCTTCTTTTATTTTAATACTATTTTCGCCTAATAAAGCATCAAAACATTCAGATTTTTCCTTCATTTCAAGAAAATTGAGAATTTTTTTCATGGAATGATGAAAACGGTCCGGTTTAAATGGTTTTGTGATGAAATCTAATGTATCGATTTCAAAAGTTTCAGCAGCAAATTCGGGATGCGAACTAATAAAAATACAGGCAGAGACTTTTTGAGCTAATTTCCTGAATTCCATGCCGTTCATGCCCGGTAAATTGGTGTTGATGAATAAAATATCAATGGGAATCTCAAGAAAAGGCACCGCTTTTTCCGCCGTATCAAAGGATGCGACGATCTCGATATTTTCATATTGGTTAATATGATGGCGAAGAACCAGTCTGTCCAGTTCATCATCATCAATAATCATACATTTAATATTGTTAATCATGGGTACTGGAGGTTAGTTTTTAATTTTTCACAGATTTAATAAATATAATCTATAAAAATGACTTTATAAAGATAATAAATTTATATAAATCATCGATATTGTAAATTAAATATAATGAATGACTTAAGTTTTTAACCGCAAAAGTCACAAAAGATTAATCATAAGTTTATTTGAAGTTAAAATTTTACTGTAAAAAAGAACACATTCGTTGTGAAAATCTTTGGTTTCTTCTGATGTCATCTTAATTATTTTAAAGTTTATAACCCTCTTAAGAATTTCTAACGTGTTAATCTTTTGTGACTTTTGCAGTTAATTTTTTAATTAATTTAAACAAGCTTAATATTAAAATAAACAGATGAAATATTGGTTTGCATTTTTTACCGAAAAATGGTAACTTGTAAATCTCACAAATATAGATAGAACTTAATGCTAGAAAAGAAAGAACATAATTACGAAAAGGCAGTTTTGGTAGGCGTTGTGACTCAACATCAGGATGAGGAAAAACTTCAGGAATATATGGACGAGCTGGAGTTTTTGGCGTACACGGCAGGAGCTACAATAGACAAACGTTTTACTCAAAAATTAACACAGCCTGATTCCAAAACATTTATCGGAAGCGGAAAAGCTCAGGAAATAAAAGAATACGTAAAGGAAAACGAAATAGGAACCGTCATTTTTGATGACGAATTATCTCCTTCTCAGCTTAAAAACCTGGAAAGAGAAATGGAAGTAAAAATCTTAGACAGAACCAACCTTATCCTTGATATTTTTGCACAAAGAGCGCAAACTTCATATGCAAGAACTCAGGTAGAACTGGCGCAATATCAATATCTTTTACCTCGACTGACAAGAATGTGGACCCACTTGGAGCGTCAGAAAGGAGGAATCGGAATGAGAGGTCCCGGTGAAACGGAAATTGAAACCGACCGTCGTATCATTCGTGACAGGATTTCATTATTAAAAGAAAAACTGAAAACGATCGACAGACAAATGGCAACCCAAAGAAACAACCGCGGGAAAGTGGTAAGAGCCGCTTTGGTAGGGTATACCAATGTCGGAAAATCTACTTTAATGAATGCCCTTTCTAAATCAGAGGTTTTTGCTGAAAATAAATTATTTGCAACACTCGACACTACTGTTAGAAAGGTCGTGATCGGAAATCTTCCGTTTTTATTAACGGATACGGTAGGATTTATCAGAAAATTGCCGACTCAGCTTGTAGAATCTTTTAAATCTACATTGGATGAGGTGCGTGAAGCGGATTTACTGATTCATGTTGTGGATATTTCTCATGAAAGCTTTGAAGATCATATAGACTCTGTTAATCAGGTTTTAATGGAAATCAATGCCCATCAGAAACCGATGATCATGATTTTTAATAAGATCGACGATTTCAGATATGAGAAAAAGGATGATGATGATCTTACACCCTCTACAAGGAAAAATGTTTCTCTGGAAGAATGGAAAAATACATGGATGGCAAAATCAAAATATCCGACAGTTTTTATCTCGGCCTTAACGAAAGAAAACTTTCCGGAAATGAAAAAGCTGATCTATGATGAGGTAATGAAAATCCATATTTCGAGATTTCCGTATAATGATTTCCTTTTTGAATATTTTGACAATGATGAGGAAGAGGGTAGAGAATAAATTTTAAACAAAAACAGGGATGGCAAAATTGTTTAAAAGCAAGATTTTCTATTATTTTTTTATGATTATTGTAGGATTAGATGTATTTAATTCTGCTCTCGGATTGAGCGTAAAAACAGAGTTTGCCTTCAATATTTTCATAAAATATTTTAGCTTACTGATCTGTTTAGCAGCATTTGCTTCTTTTTTTATCGATATTAAAATCAATCATGGGATCTTTAAAATTTATATTTATCTGAAAAGCATAATTTTCCCGGTTTTCTTTTTATTGTATATGGCGAAAGAGCCGATTCTTTATGGAGTCAATGTTTTTCCGCCTGAGAAATATTTCATGGCTGGATTTGCTCTTGCCGTGGGATTGGTTTTATTGTTGCTTTATAATAAGTATAAAATTGAAGATCAATGAAATATCAATATATTTTCCTGTTTCTTTTTATTTCCGTTTTGGGTTTCAGCCAAAATTTACAACCGGATTTTAAGAATATCGAGAAAAATCTCAAAAAGACAGACTCACCATACAATTATGATAAACTGATTTTTAAGTTTAAAGGACTTCCAAAATCATTGGATAGCATTGAGTCTCAATATCTTTACTATGGCAGAAATTTCAGAGATGATACTGTTTCTACCTTGGATGCTGATTTCAAAAGCTTAACGGAAGCTTTTAAGAATAATAATTTCGCAGACTGCATCAGACAGGGAAAGATTTTGTACGAAAAAGATCCTACCAATCTGGATGTTATTCTGATTTTACTTCGTGCTTATGACAGCCAGAAAGACGGGGATAATTTTGTGCATCATTTAGACCAGCTTCGTGCTTTAACAGGGGCGATAAAAAGTTCCGGCGACGGGAAAAGTGAAAAAACAGCTTACTATGTCAACTCTGTCGGGGACGAATATATCTTGCTGAATATGTTGAATATAGGTCAGGATTACACAAGAGGCTCGAAAGCGATAAAAGACGGGATGATGGATATTTGGGAAAAAAATAACGAAAAAATTTATATCAAAGTACTTTATTTAAACTTATAATTTTAATTAAAAAAACAGCTTAGTGGAGTTATATTATTCATTTTCAGCTTTAATAGTTTTAGCATCAATATTTGCATATCTTAATTACAGATTTCTTAAACTTCCGAGTGCAATCGGGATCATGGTGATTGCCATTGCGGTTTCTATCATATTGGTTTTATTTGGTGAAAGCTTTCTTCCTAGAACTTTCGGTCATCTTAATAAATTGATGAACGGGATTGATTTTACAGAGGTTCTGATGGGAGCCATGCTTAATTTCCTGCTTTTTGCGGGAGGAATTCATATTAATATCGATGATTTAAAGGAGCATTTCCGGCCGGTTGTCATTTTTTCAACGGTTGGAGTGGTAATTTCCACGTTTGTAGTAGGCTTCGGGATGTTTTATCTCCTTCCTTTGGTGGGTTTGCAGCTTCCTTTTATCTACTGTCTGGTTTTTGGAGCTTTGATTTCTCCGACAGATCCGGTTGCGGTTTTAAGTATTTTAAAACAAGCCAATGTTTCAAAAGCTTTGGAAACAAAAATTGCGGGAGAATCTCTTTTTAATGATGGGATGGCGGTTGTTGTTTTCACGGTTATATTGCAGCTGGCAATTGGTAATGAAGTAGATTTGGGACTTGAAAGCATCGGATTATTACTCTTAAAAGAAGCAGGAGGGGGTCTTTTACTGGGGGTTGTTTTGGGTTGGGTAACATCGAGGTTGATGCGTGAAGTGGACGATTATATCATTTCTGTTCTGGTAACACTGTCTGTGGTAATGGGAGGCTATCTTATTGCCCGACAAATGCATATTTCAGGACCGTTGACAATGGTGGCGGCAGGATTATTCATGGGGAATTTTAATGTTAAATTTAAAATGAAATCTGTCACTCAGGATTATCTGATCAAATTTTGGGAATTAATTGATGAGATTTTAAATGCTGTTTTATTCCTATTCATTGGTTTTGAACTTTTAATGATTAAAGATTTAAAGGATTACATGATCCCCGGATTGGTTGCGATCGGCGTTGTCTTATTGGCAAGATTTATTTCTATCTGGACACCCATTAAGTTTATGTCTTTGAGAACGACATTTAGTCCGCAAACGGTAAAAGTTTTATTTTGGGGAGGAATCCGTGGTGGCGTTTCTATTGCGTTGGCGATGTCTATTCCGAAAGGAGAGTACAGTAATGTGATTTTAAGTATTACTTATTGTGTTGTCGTTTTTTCAATTGTAGTTCAGGGGCTTACGATTGCTAAAGTTGCCAATCCTAAGAGAATTGAAAAGGAAGAAGAAGCGTTAAATGTTTTAAATGAAGGAAATTAAAATATGCATAAATAATTTTGAATATATTTATATAAAATCAAAGAGCAGGGAATTATTTTCTGCTCTTTTTTATTGATAATGAAATATTTTTTATATTTGAGTAAACTAATCGCACCAAATATGAAATCACAAAAGATTAATCTTGAGTATCCTTTTATGTTCAAAATTAATCCATATTCTGATTTGCTGGAAAAACATGTACAGCTATGGATTGATGAATGCTTGAGCCTATCACTGCCTGTCAGAAACAAGCATAAAAAATCCTGCTATGGAAGGTTGGTAGCTACATTTTTTCCCAATGCAACCTTTGAACAGTTGATTCCCATGTGCAGATGGGTGGTCGTGTGCTTTATTTTCGATGATTATTATGGTTCTCATCCATTAGAAGAACTGAAAAAAGCCTGTCAGAAAATCACAGAGATTTTAAACGGAGAATTGCCTGATCCACAATATCCAGAATTTTTCAATATGTTTTTTATCGGAAGAAATGAGCTGCTGCCTTTTGTAACGCCATGCTGGATAGGCAGATTCAATCATCACAACCAGCTTTGGCTGGATGGGATGGGGACAGAAACTTTATATAATTTTAAAAATGCTACACGATATCCAACTCTGGAAGAGTATAAATCTATCCGTGAAAATATTTCCGGCGGGAGAGTCCTTTGCGATTTTTTCGAAATAATAGCAGGGTTAATAATGCCGGAAGAAATGTTTTCGCATCCGAAAATTAAAAGGCTTCGTCAATTGGTAACATTCATGGTTTCTTGGTGTAATGATATACATTGTGTTTTTTGGGAATTTCAGAGAAAAGAAGCCATGAATCTAGTATTGGTCATTCAGAATGAAAGAAATTGTTCGTTAGAATCCGCTTATGAAGAGGCCCATCAAATTCATAAAAATGATTTAAATGAATTTTTACAAATTAGCGCACATCTTCCCGATTTCGGACAGCACAACCAGGCGTTGCAAAATTATATTGTTCAGGCCGGATTGCTTTTAAAAGGCCATGACGCTTGGTACGAACGAACAGGAAGATACAGCCAGCCGGAAATTTAATTATCACAAAATATAAACTAATAACACCACAATGAAATCACAAATTTTTTCTCTTGAGTATCCCTTCGAGCTCAAAGTAAGCCCCCATGTAGATATGGTCGAACAAAAAGTTACCCACTGGATCGATGATTACACCTGCGTTCCCGAGTCGCTCAGAAAACGCTATAAAAAATCCAATTTCGGAAAATTTACAGCCAGTTTTTATCCGTTTGCAGATTCAGAGCTGTTAATTATTATGAGCCGATGGATTTTGGCAGCGTTTGCATTTGATGATCTGTATGGTGCATATCCTTTAGATGAATTAAAAAAGCAATGCCAGAAAGTCATTGATATTTTTAAAGGAAATTCGTCTCATGCGGATGAAAATGAGATATTTAAACAATTTACCCTTGTTTATAATGGTCTTCTTCCTATGGTTACCCCGGAATGGATGGAAAGGTTCACTGATGATCATCAGTTTTGGTTCGATGGTATGTTTGAAGAAACACTCTACAGCTACAAAGAAACCACCATTTACCCGACACTTGAGCAGTATGTGTCCATCCGTGAGAAAGTTTCCGGCGGGAGGACGCTTTGCGATTTTTTAGAGATCTGCTCAGATTTTATAATGCCTGAAGAAGTGGTTTCGCATCCGACGATACAGCGAATTCGTCAGCTGATTACCTATATGCTGTCCTGGTTCAATGATATCCATTCTGTGCCGTGGGAACTTGAGAGAAATGAAGCGACAAATTTAGTCTTAGTCATTAAAAATGAGAGAGATTGCAGCTTTGAAGAAGCCTACGAAGAAGCCATAAAAATTCACAATAATGACCTGGCAGAATTTATAAGAATCAGGCAACATCTTCCCGATTTCGGAATTTATAATGAAGCCGTGGAAAGATATGTTCATAACGGAGAATTATTTTTAAAAGGTCAGGAATTGTGGTATTTTGGTGGTACGGAAAGATACAGTACAGAAAATTAATTTTAATGCTTAGATTTTATTAATGGCTAAATTTAAATCGTTTTTAAAATTTATAATGAATATTAAAAGCCGGATTAGGAATAATCTTGCTTTAATTGTATAATTGTGAATCAAATTTGATAAAACAATCCAGCACAACTTGAACTGAATATTTTTAATTAAATATAAATGAGCAGTATAATTAAAGAAATAAAAGAAGCATTAGCAGTTTTATCTATTCCCGAAAAAGCGGAATTTTTCCCAAAGTTTTTCAAAACCGGGAAAGGGGAGTACGGCGAAGGAGATTTATTTTTAGGTGTAAAAGTACCTGACCAGAGAAGTGTTGCCAAAGAATATTATTCAAAAATTTCTTTAGTAGATCTTAGTGAATTGCTTTCATCAGAATATCATGAACACAGATTAACCGCACTTTTTATCTTGATTTCTCAATTTGAAAAAACGAAAGATGTAAAGGTAAAAGATGAAATTGTAGAATTTTATTTAAGTCATCTGCCATATGTCAACAATTGGGACCTTGTAGACTCAAGTTGTTATAAAATTTTGGGACGATATGCCTTTGAAAATCAGAAAGAAGACTTATTAAGAAAGCTTTCAAATTCCGGGGAAATGTGGCACAAAAGAATAGCCGTGGTTGGAACGATGCATTATGTAAAAAAAGGATCATTTGATTTAATGAAGGAATTTGTTACCAATAATTTAAAGCATTCGCACGACTTAATGCACAAAGCAAACGGTTGGCTGTTAAGAGAAATGGGGCAGAGAAATGAAACAGAATTAATCAATTACCTTAATCAATATTATAAAGAAATGCCCCGGACATGCCTTCGCTACGCGATTGAAAAACTGGATGAAGAAGTAAGACAGGATTATCTAAAAGGCAGAATATAATGGATTGTCTTTTCTGGAAAACCTGCACACATTATTTTTTACACTTTGTTTTCCCTGTTTTTATAGCGTTAATTTTTTATCATAAAAACTGGAAAAGTGTGTATTTTGTTCTATTGGCAACGATGCTTGTAGACTTAGATCATTTGTTTGCAAATCCTGTTTTTGATCCGAGCAGAGAAAGTATTGGCTTTCACTTTTTGCATTCTTACTATGCAATTGCAGTGTATTTTCTGATGCTATTTTTTAAAGGAAATATCAGGATTATTGGCATCGGATTGTTGTTTCATATGTTCACGGATTATCAGGATTTTCATTTTTGGTGTCATTAAAATGTGATTAATATTTTCTTTTGGTATTTAAAAAGCCATAGTTTTTTTGTATTTTGTAGACACTTATGAATTTAAAAGAATTTTTGCATTATACGTATATTTTTCCTGTTCTGGCGGTAGCTTATTACTTTTCCGGATTGATGGTAGGAGGAGTTGTTTATGACGTAATAGCCGGTCTTTTACTTACAGGAAGTGTTTTATCGGCAGTTCATCACGCAGAAATTGTCGCTCACAAAGTGGGAGAACCTTTCGGGACGATTATTCTGGCGCTTTGTATCACGATTATTGAGGTTGCTTTAATTATTTCTTTGATGGTTGCCGGCGGGGACCAGGCGATGACGCTTGCAAGAGATACTGTTTTTGCGGCGGTGATGATTATTCTCAACGGTATTTTGGGAATCTGTATTTTAATAGGTGGTGTAAAATATTACGAACAGTTTTTTGCAAGAACTTCGGCTACGACTTATCTTGTGAGTATAGTTTCTATCTTGGTGCTTACTTTGGTCCTTCCCAATTTCACATCAAGTGTCAACGGACCATTTTATAACGAAGCTCAATTGACATTCATTTCAATAGCCTGTTTGGTAATTTATGGGGTGTTTTTAATGGTTCAGACGGTAAGACACAGAAATTATTTTATAATTCCTGATGAGCATCCGGAAGAGCTTTATATTCCTTCTTTATCAAAAACACTGATAAGTTTTGGTTTCCTTGTGGTTTGTCTGGCGATTGTTGTGATGATGGCGAAAGGTCTTTCCCCAACGATTGAAGATATGGTTCGGAATATGGGCGCTCCGAAATCATTGGTTGGAGTTATTATTGCGGCAGTAGTCCTGCTTCCGGAAGGTGTTGCGGCGATCAGAGCAGCAAGAAGCAATCAGATACAATCGAGTTTAAATCTTGCGCTGGGTTCTGCTTTGGCAAGTATCGGGCTGACGATTCCTGCTGTTTCCGTGGTTTGTATCATGTATGATATTCCGTTGGTTTTGGGTTTAGACAAAAAAGATATTATTTTACTTTCGTTATCGGTCTTTATCGTCATGCTTTCTTTAAGCAGAGGAAAAACCAATATCCTTTACGGAACTGTTTTATTGGTAAATCTTGCCGCTTATATTTTTACGGTGATTGTACCCTAATTAAAGAATAAAATTCAAAGGTAAAACGTGCATCCCGAAACTGGTATCTCGTTACAGCTTTCTAGCCATTTCCATTTTAAATGCCATTAATTTGGCGATATTCTCGGATTTGGAAATTGCTGTATCTGCATTTTCACCTGTGAAATTCTCTTCAATGGTCATTCTCCACAGTTCAAGCCATCTGTTAAAATGTTTTTGTTCCATCGCTTCGATTTCATTGATCGGAAAATGTACGCCCATCGGGTTGCCTTTATAGCTCATTTGCCCGAAAAGAATTGTTTCCCAAAAAGAATACATTTTCGGAAGGTGTTTATCCCAATCTACTTTGGCAATATCTTTAAAGAAAAAACCAATGGCCTCATCCTTAACGACTTTTGCGTAAAACGAATTGACAAGATGCTCAATATCTTCTCTTGTTTCAAGCTTTTTCATAGTTCAAAGTTAATTTAAAATCAATTCATAAAATCAATCGTTGAGTTGATAAATTTCATAACCGAAAGTTAATTTTAATCGAAAGTCTATTCATGTTTTAAACGTATATTATTGACAGTCAAACTTTCTTTTGATATTGTTGAAATTGAATAATATATAGCAAACATTAAAATAAAAAGCAATAACTTAACTTTGTTATTAATTAAAGCTGTTTTTTCATCATTTTTTCAGTATTTAATTTAAAATCTTAATTCGTTAAAAGCGGAGCTGCAGAAGATCCAAGAACGAAGATCCGGAGTAATTTAACGAACTATTTTTAATAGTCGGAAAAAGCAATTTTCTCTGAATTCGTTATTCTTATTTATCGTTTTTTGAGATTTCGATTATGCTATATATTTTGGTTAAACACTGAATTTGCTAGTACAAACCAGCTTTAAAGTAAACCCCTAAACCCACCATTTGCCAACTGCTGTCAGCAGACGTTTTTCTATTTATTTAATTTTTCCAATTCAGGTAATTCACTTTTATACTTTTCAACGTCCCAAACTAAATTCCAATTTTTAACATATTCAGAGATTGGATCTAAGCCAACTTCTGCTCTTCTTTTATCTACGTTGTCAGGATCAATTAAAGGTAAAACATATGGCGTTTTATTATTTGGATTGGTTCCGATTTGACTTCCATATATTTGTCTTCTACCTTCTCGAATTTCTATTCTGTCAATTAATAAAGCTAAAGAACCTGGACTAGCATTTCCTTTTGTTACAGCTTCTTTCATCATTGGTAAATATTTTTTCTGCGTTTCCAGATCTGAATGTTGAATGACAAGAAATAATGCGCTATTGGCTTGTGTACCTACTTTGTCTTTACCAACCCAACCTTTTTCATCTAATATTTTTTTTACTTTTAATAAGTTGATTGAATCTTTCTGATTTGTGATTTTCCAAAGCTCATCCATTTCTTTAGATTCCGATCCGAATTTTTTTTGAGTTTCATTCATTTGAATTCTATATTTTTGATCTTCGTCAAGAATTTTCAATAATTCAGCCTGCAACGGTTTGTCGTAGTTTACTTCCATTAACTGCAACTTTTTTTCTAGCTTTCCAATTGTTTTCTTCCATTCTTTTTTTGAATGTAAATTTTCTAAATCAGTATCAGAATTTAAATGCTTTAGATTTGTCCAGCCATTATCTATTGATAAGTTCAGCCATTTAAGTGCTTTTTCTGTATTTCCTGCTAAGGAGGATGCGCACGCACCATTATATAAGTCATTTGGATTTTTGCTTTTAATTTTAAAAGCTTTAGTATATAAATCAGTAGACATTTTATAATCTTTTGCTTCATATAATTTATCAGCTTCACTTATTAATTTTGAATAGTCTTGAGCATTAACGCTTGTGACTAAAAATAATAATAACAAAGTATAAAAACTGTTTTTCATTTTTTATTGAATTTTATGGTTATTTTTTATCGTTTTTTGAGACTTTTGTGTTACTTATTAATTCTCTATTTGAATTTGATAGGTTTTTCCATCTTCACCGTTAACACTTGCATTTCCATCATCGTCAATATCTGCGTAAGAAATATGGTCGTCATCTAAGTATCCATCATTAGGAAAGTTAATTTGAACGACCTGGCAGTCTCGAACATCAACATCAAGTGTATACGTTGCAGAATAACCTGTTTCAGGATTATTATAATCAACAATTGAAGAATAAATTCCATCTTTAAATTTACAGCCAGCAAAATTATCAAGGCCTTCACTATTACTACTTTCTAAATCTTCATCATTTTCTTCATCGGATGTACTTGAAAAAGAAGTATTTGATTTATTATTTCCTTGGACATTTTCAGCCTTTGAGGAACAAGAAAAAACTATGGTTGTCAAAAGTAGAAGAAGAGCTAGCAGTATTATCCGTTTCATATTACACTTATTTAAATTATCAATTCTTAATCGTTTTTTGAGATTATTATGCTCACTTATTTTTAATGATTATTGCGTTTTGGTCAATTTTTATATTCTCGCCAATTACATTTCCGTATATCGTACCAAATATTTTACAACTGCCATAATTATAAATTATTCCATTAACTATTCCGTGGATTATAATTGATGAATTAGATTCAATCGTTATATTTCCATTCACTGTTCCTAATACTATTAATTCAGCCGAATTTACTACCGTAATATTTTCCGTCACAATATTATGTATTGTTAAGTTTTCATCTATTTTCATTGTTTATCGTTTTTTGAGATTATTTTAATAGTTCAATTTTATCATATTGTAAAGTAAAAATCTTTAGTTTCACAATAAGCAACTTCTCCGTTAGATTTCATACGTTCCCAAACTTTTGTCCGAGCATCTTCCCAGTTATTATTTCCTCGTTCAGAAATAATACGTTTCACAAATAAATTTTTACAATTTAAAATCATCGCTCTTGAAATTCCTTTTCCTAAATAATATTTTTTAGAATCTGGAAACAAATCAACAACTTTCAAATCAGTGCCGTTTTCCATTTCTCGCAACCTAAAACTAAACATATCAAGTTCTTCTCTTCCTTCCTCCCAAATTTCAAAAATTAAATCATTAGCACTATATTCTTCGTTATATTCTTTTTGAAAACTATATAAAAAAGTATAGTTTTTTTCATTTTTTGAAGTGTTAAGAATCCTTTTCATTTAGTGTTCATCATCGTTTTGTGAGATTTTATTAATATTTTTTAAACTGCGATTTATCAATGATGTTATTTATTTAATTTTTCCAATTTTACTTTTATTTGTTCTATTTCCTTTTTGTTTTTTCGGGTGTCAAGAAAATTTATTATAAAACTAATAATGGCGATCACCAACAAAATAAATGCTGAAATATTTTTGAGAATATCGTATGCATCATTTAAAAACTCTTTTTTTCCAAGGTTCAAATATTTATTATCATAATAAGCAATAGTTCCATTTCTTGAGATAAAATAAAAAGTAGTAAAATGTTCAGTGTGTTCAATATTAATTTCGCCCTCTTTTTCTAAATAATCAATTTGTCCATAAATTTCTTTCTCAGTCAAATTCGACAATTCAACCAATTTTGGAAATGTTAGTGAGATTTCTTCAAAATCAAACAGATCAGGACGATCATTCTCCTCAAGATATAATTGAAGCGTTTTTAAAAATAGATGCCTGTTTCTATATTTTTTATTAATGAACATTTTTCGAATTGTTTTTTTAGATTAATTAAACATGAGTTATTAATGGTATAGGTCGTATCTTATCTTCTCCAACAGATCTCATCACTCCAACTAATTTTATTGGAACATCAGAGGTATTAGTGAGTGTAAATTTATGCGGATATTTAGGAACAGTAGCTCCGTTAAAAAAATAATAAAACCCATCATATGTAGAATCTTTGGGAAATGGAATGTTTTTCATAAAAATTCCACTCGGAGGATTAAGTAATCCTTTTGCTTCTATTCTAACTTCATTTTCAATATTGTCTAACAATAAGATATATTTTGATATCGGCTCCATATATGTTTCAGCTCTAATCTCTAGTTCTATTTCTTTATTATCATTATTTCTTGTAATATAAGCCCTAACATTTTCATATGTTTGTATAGCATTCGGATCAAATGTATTCTTATTATTAATAACATCAATCATTTGTCGAAGACCTACTTCGGGTCCCTGACCAAAAATATCTATTCGAAGAGATTGCATCAGTATTGCAGGCATTAAACAATCATCAAGTTTCACAGGTATAAATTTGACCTTATTTCGAGTTGCTTTATAAAGTGCATTTTGCCACTCTAATTTCACCATATTACTTTGTAAACTATTCTTTGAAACAAAAACGAAAAAGAATTCGCATTCTTCCAATCCTTGATTCATCTTATCAATGATACCATCTCCTGGTTGCATAGACCAACTGTCGTAAAAAACTTTATCAATTCCGAAAACGTCAGATATTGATTTAGCTATAGGTTCAACAATGGGTTTATCTAAATAATTGTGACTTAAAAATATCATGGTTAGTTTAATTTTTATTATTTATTTTTTAATTGCATTTTTTTAATTTCTTCATTTGTATGGCTGTCAAGGATTTTAGCATATCGATAAAATGTTGCTCTAGTTAATCCTAAAGCTTTATAAATTTCTTCCGGAGTTTTAGAATAATCTTTGTATAATGAACGCATAATTATCAATTTAGAAACCTTTTCTTTAGTAAATCCTTTTGGTCGTCCTCCTGTTCTTCCTCTAGCTCTGGCTGATTGCAATCCTGCATTCGTTTTTTCTCTTATTAATTCTCTTTCATATTCAGCCAAAGAAGCCATCAAGTTTAAAAATAGTCGTCCGTTAATTGTAGAAGTATCTACTCCATCTACAAGACCTTTTATAATTATTCCTTTTTCATTTAAGCTTAGAACCATATCAATAATATGTTTTACACTTCTTCCTAATCGATCAAGTCTCCAAACATAAAGCTCATCACCGTGTCGAAATTGTTCTAACATTTTATCTAGCTCAGGGCGATTCTTTGTTGCACCAGAAATTTTCTCCAGATAAATTTTTTCACAACCAGCTTTTTCTAACGCTTCAATTTGTAGATCTAAATTTTGATCTTTGGTAGAAACTCTTGCATATCCAATTTTCATATTTTGTTACATTAAACTCATGTATTATAAATTTATGAAACTTTAATATATGAGACAAGTTTATGAGACATCAATTTTATTTTTTTCATTGAAAAATAGAACAACCTTAAAAATCTCATTATTTCACCGTTCATGGAAAAGAAATTCTGTATAAAAAGAATTTCTTAAATTTTGAATTAATTTTAAATATGTAATCAAAAGTTTAAGTGCAAAGTTAATAATCTAACTAGTTGATCTCTTATGGATTATTTTTTAGACTTTTGATTATATTTAACTTTTGATAACTGACTTTATCAGAAGCTTTTGATAAATTTCATAAAAACAATATTTTATCTTTGCATATTCGTTCTAAATTTAGTCGAAGCATCTTTAAACTTTAAAAAAACAAAGTGATATAAAAAAATGGCAACAAGTTTCAGAAAAAGGATTCGTCAGAAAAACATTGAAGACAGCGGTTTTGGAAGCAATGCGTCCGGAAGATTTATCAGAAAAGACGGTCTTCCCAATGTCGAGCGTAAAGGGGTGAATATTTTCAACCGTCTCAGCTGGTATCATACGATGCTGGAATTGTCAACGACTCAGTTTCTTTCATATTTGGTGATTGGCTATATTCTCATCAATCTGGTTTTTGCTTTAATTTACTATACAATTGGGGTAGAACACTTGACGGGAATTGATAAAAGCGATCCGGTTAACGAATTTATTGATGTCTTTTTCTTCAGCTCGCAGACCTTTACGACAGTGGGTTACGGAAGGATTGCTCCTGTTGGTTTTATGGCGAGTTTGGTGGCGACTTTTGAGGCTTTTTTAGGGTTGCTTGCCTTTGCGATTGCGACGGGTTTGTTTTATGGGAGGTTTTCTCGTCCGAGAGCATATCTTAAATTTTCGGATATTGCTGTAATTGCGCCTTTTCAGGATGCTACGGGATTAATGTTCAGGTTGGCTCCTTTTAAAAATAATGCATTGACAAGCGCGGAAGTTGTGGTTTCAACGGCCATTGAGGTTAATGATAATGGTGACTCGAAGGCTCAGTTTTATACATTGAAAACTCATTTAAGTCATATCAATACTTTGGCTTTAAACTGGACGGTCGTACATAAAATAGATGAAGATTCACCTTTTTTTGGGTTCACGAGAGAAGATTTTAATAATACAAAAATTGAAATCATCATTCACGTAAGAGCGTTTGATGAAGTGTTTTCAAATACGGTGGTTCAGAGAGCGTCTTATGTTTCGAAGGAGATTATGTATGGAGCCAAGTTTGTACCGATGTATTATCCGACGAAAGATAACCAGTCTACCATTTTAGATTTGGATAAAATTAATGAATATAAGGAGGTAGAAATGCCGATTTTAGTTGAAGAAGGATAAATGAATTTAGATTTATATAAAAAACAGGCTTTACAAAAGCAAAAAGAACAGAAAAAATTCCTGGATGGATTAAAGAAAAAACCGCCCAAAAACCTTGATTATGTCGTACAGGAAACGCATGATGAAGTTTTTGAAAAAATAGACTGCTTGCAATGTGCCAATTGCTGCAAAACAACGGGACCTTTATATACCGAAAAGGATATTGAACGAATTTCGAAGCATCTTCGCATGAAACCTGCTGATTTTGAAGCTAAATTTCTTCGTGTAGATGAGGATAATGATAAGGTTTTACAAAACCTTCCCTGCTTTTTTTTAAATACCGACAATACCTGTTCGATCTATGAGGTAAGACCAAAAGCCTGTAGAGAATATCCACATACGGATCGCAAGAAAATCTATCAGATTAATGATTTGATGTTAAAAAATACAGTAATTTGCCCTGCTGCATATGAATTTGTAGAACGGATTATGAAAAATTTAGAAAAATAATCTATAATCCCAATTCGTCTTAAAAAATTATAAAGTACGTTAAATAAGGGCTTTGCACATAATTAAATAAAATAAGTGGCGTTTAAATTAAACAACCATTTAAAAATTTATTATGAAAAAGTTAGTTTTAACAGCAGCGTTTACATTAGTCGGAGTAATCGCGGTATCGGCCCAGACAGGAACACAAACCCCGTCACAAAATACTAATAACCAAACGACAACTCAAGCTCAACAGCAGAACTCACAAGCAACAACAGATTGGAATGCCAGTTCAAACGCAAATACCAATGCTGCACAAAATACAACAGCTACGGCTGCTGTGGTAGATCCTGCAACTAGTAGCACAACTGCAACGGATGCTACTGCCACAGTAACAGCAGACACTAATGTAGAGGCAACCCAACCAACAGAGGCAACGAAAGAAGAGAAAAAATCAAAAAAGAAAAAGTCAAAGTAAATTATCTTACAGAGTAGAAATGAAATCCTGAAATTTTAATTTCGGGATTTTTTTTTATTTGTAATGTTCAGTAAATCAGTTTTATAATTTAAATTTTCTTAAATGATAATAAAAAAAGTTAAAGTGCTATTTAACATAATGTATTAGTATGATAATTGATGCTTTTAAATAACAATCACCAAATTCAAAATATTTTAATTATGAAAAAATTAGTTTTAGCACTGACATTCGCAGTTGCCGGGATGATCACTGTGTCAGCACAGACAACTCCCCAGAAAAAAACAGACACGATTAGACCTGATACAACACGTAATCAGAGAGACATGAAGGGAGATCATAACAATATGAATCACGATATGCCAGCCGATACAACAAAAAACTGGAAATCAAAAGACGCCACAAAAGGCGATAAGAAAAAGAAAAATAAATAGTCTTATAAAAAGTAGAGTGAGATCCTGAAATTGTAAAGTTTCAGGATTTTTTATGCTCAATCTCTTCCATTCTGAATCTGATGGTTTTATCAATTAAATCAAAAGGAAGTTCTTCATTAATGGGAAACTGTACCGCACCTTTAGAAAATTTATATTTTCTTTTCGTAAAGTCTTTTTCAAAATTCTTAATTCCTTCGGAACCGGGATAAAAGCCGATATGCTTTTTATATCCTGCGAAATAAACCAAAGGTTTTCCTTTATACCTGAAGGCGGGCATTTGATAACCTATGTATTCTTCAATTGCAGAATCTTGAGTGTTGATTTTGTGTCTTAATTCATCAAATTTTTCTTGCACTTCTTCCGGAAAGAGCATGAAATATTCATCAATATTTTTGAAAGTATTTTTCATATTTAAATTTAATAATTTTTGAAATTACTAATCATAATATTTGTGTCTAGATCCTTTCATGATGACAAACTTGTGTTTAATAAAGCAAATAATTTTGCGAAATATTTACAGCATAAATAAAAAAGCGTTGAATATATCAACGCTTTCTCCTTTCACTTTTTTACTTTTTTCCCATTATCCCGGGAACAGGCTATAATTAAAAAAGGTCGGGAAAACTTCCCAACCTTTATATTTTTATACCACTCCTTGAGCTAGCATTGCTTCTGCTACTTTCACGAAGCCGGCAATGTTTGCTCCTTTTACGTAGTTTACGTAGCCGTCTTCCTCTTTTCCGTAGTCTCTACAAGCTTTGTGGATTCCGATCATGATTTCCTTTAATCTCGCGTCTACTTCTTCAGAAGTCCAGTTTAGACGGATAGAGTTTTGAGTCATTTCTAATCCTGAAGTAGCTACACCACCCGCGTTAGAAGCTTTACCAGGAGAGAATAATACTTTATTGTCTAAGAAATAGTTGATTGCATCAAGTGTAGAAGGCATATTTGCAGCTTCCGTTACACAAAGACATCCGTTTTCAACTAGTAATTTAGCATCTTCTAAGTCTAATTCGTTTTGAGTTGCAGAAGGGATGGCAACATCACACTTCACTTCCCAAGGACGTTTTCCGGCAAAGAACTGTGCAGAAGGATATTTTTTAGCATAATCCTCAGCTCTGTTGTTTCCTGAATT
>Ga0157375_10000882_pt1 | contig 26043 bp, 18 predicted proteins | sample M35metaG_FD_115311 | JGI IMG/M metagenome (GOLD analysis project Ga0157375, IMG submission 115311) | Miscanthus rhizosphere microbial communities from Kellogg Biological Station, Michigan, USA - M3-5 metaG | ecosystem: Host-associated > Plants > Roots > Rhizosphere > Soil | place: USA: Michigan... | reverse complement strand
GAAGGGGCGGATTGCTGCGCAGAGCGTCGTGCTGGCCAACAACGCATGGGCGGCGGCGATCCCGGAGCTGCGCCGCACGATCTTGCCGGTGACCAGCACGATTGTCGCGACCGCGCCGATTCCCGATCGCCTCGAGTCGATTGGCTGGACAGGCGGCGAGGCCATTACCGATTCGCAATTGATGGTCGACTACTACCGCACCACCCAGGACGGGCGCATCGCATTCGGCAAGGGCACCGGGATGATCAGCTACGGCAGCCGGGTGGATGCCAGCTACGACGATAACCCGCAACTCAGCCAGGACACCGAGCAGGATTTCCGACGCACTTATCCGCATCTTAGTGACGTACCGGTTACGCATGCCTGGTGCGGTCCCATCGACCGGACGTTCGATAGCCTTCCGGTGTTTGGTCACTTGGAGGACGCTCCGAACATCGTGTACGGCATTGGCTGGAGCGGTAATGGCGTGGGGCCGAGTCGTCTGGGCGGCCGCATTCTCGCCAGCATGGCGCTGGGACTGGATGACGAATGGAGCCACTGTGGGTTGGTCGGGCGCAAGCCGAAGCTATTTCCCCCGGAGCCGTTTCGATATGTCGGCGGGCTGATGGTGCGCAGTGCGGTGCAGCGTAAGGAAGCGGCCGAAGCGGACAATCGCAGCCCTGCCTGGCTGGACCGTGCACTCGCTGGCCTGGCGCCGGCGGGATTGGAAGACAAGAACCTATAAACCAAGGAGACCGTTATGCCGCAACCGATTGTGTTGGCGAGTACCGCCTATCTTGCCCTGCCTGCCACTGTCTCGGTACGCGAACCCATCGACAGTCCCGTGGCGAGCACCGCCACCCATGCCGTGGAGGGACCGGACGGCCTGCTGACCGGTGTCTGGGAGTGTTCACCGGGACGCTGGCGCCGTCAGGTGCTGGCGCGTGAGTTCAGTCATTTCGTTGCAGGTCACTGTGTTTTCATTCCGGACGAAGGCGAGCCCATTGAGCTTCGGGCCGGCGATGCGGTGTTGTTCCCGGCGAACTGTCACGGCGTCTGGGACATCCTCGAAACCGTGCGCAAGAGTTTCGTGATCATGCCTTGAGTCCGGCATCCGGGATGCCTTCATTCGTTTGGTGGAGGTTCTTGTACGGACGTATGAGCGCTGGCGTGCAAATCATTGTTCAGCCTAATTGTCGGGCACTGCCCAGGTCTTCAAAACTGGACATCGGCGTACCGGGTCAGCGACCAGGCTCGCACCCGGCGCTGCCTCCTTATGTGGGAGGCTTTCCAGGCTCATCGGAGACAATAACAATGCAGAAAATCCTGAGTACCACACTCATACTTGCCCTGGGCTGTGCTGCCGCCATACAAGCGCATGCCGACCTGACCGTTGTGTCCCACGGTGGTGCCAACAAGGTCGCGCAGGTCAAGGCCTTCTACGAGCCTTACATGCAGAAGACCGGCAGCCGTATCGTCGCCGATGAATTCAACGGTGAAATGGCGAAAATCAAGGTGCAGGTCGATACCGGCAGCGTCTCCTGGGATGTTGTAGAGATGGAAATGCCCGAGCTGGCTCGCGCTTGTGACCAAGGCATGCTGGAGGAAATCGGCACTCAGCCGGAGATCGCCAAACTCGCCCCCGACCTTCTGGAAGGTGCTGTGCAGCCGTGTGGGGTGGGCTTCTTCGTGTGGTCGACAGTGCTCGCCTATAACGCCGGTAAGCTCAAGACAGCACCAACCGGGTGGGTGGATTTCTGGGATATCGAAAAATTTCCCGGCAAGCGTGGCTTGCGCAAGGGCGCCATGTACACCCTGGAGTTCGCCTTAATGGCTGATGGTGTCGCCCCCCAGGATGTCTACAAAGTACTCGGCACCCGAGAAGGGCAGGATCGCGCTTTCCATAAACTCGACCAGTTGAAGCCGAACATTCAATGGTGGGAAGCAGGCGCTCAGCCGCCGCAATACCTGGCATCCGGCGATGTCGTGATGAGCTCGGCCTACAATGGTCGCATCGCGGCGGTGCAGAACGAGAGCAGCCTGCGCGTGGTCTGGAATGGCGGTATCTACGACATGGATGCCTTTGCCATTCCCAAAGGCGCGACCAACGCCCAAGAGGGCTTGCGCTTTATCCAGTTCATCTTGCAGACCGATGCGCAAAAAGCCTACGCCCAGCAGATCGCCTACGGGCCGGTGAACCGCGCCGCCGTGCCGTTAGTGGATGCCGCCCGCCGTAGCAACATGCCCACCGACGAGACCAACCTGGCCAAGCAAGTGGCAATGGATGCGACGTTCTGGGCCGACCATGGCGATCAACTGGAGCAACGTTTCAACGCCTGGGCAGCGAAGTAGCTGATGGGGTCTCGCTTCTGGTTGTCACATTTTTAGCAACAGCGAATGCTGATTGGGCAGGCCCTGGTCACGAAATACGAGCAGGGCCTGGTTAATAACCCTTTGGGGCGGGCGCGGCAATTCCTGGAAGCGGTTTCAATTAGAGGAATCCTTCGCGCAATGGCTCCACCGTCGTAGAGGGCTTGACACGTGCGTCCAACCTGCCCTTGACCGACTATGGAATTGTGGTGCCAAGAGCGGCAACGGCAACTACTATGCCTGGACGGAGCCATCTCGCAACGCTGGATTTTCGGCCAAAGTGCCGATCATCTGAAGGCCGCGAAAACACATAAAAGCGGGTTCGAATTCGCTCTATTTCATTTTCATGTCAGCCAACGACTTTCTTAACGGGCTGACTTCTCGCATCCAGAATCGGTTGACGTACTAAGCCAGGACAACGTAGCGAACATACGGAAAGCTGCCGAGACGCTGGTTACGACAGGCGCGAAGCACATAATGGTCGTTGGGGCTACGAACTTGAGTTCATGGCCTGCTGTAGTGCACGGCAATCAAGTCAAGAATGCAACAGAATATCAGCAAATACTCGAACAAAAGCTGCCAGCCGTGCTAAACACACTGGCTGAAGTACTAGCTACTTTGAGCATCTGGCCTTCAGCAACAAGCTCCGGGCAGCACCCTTGCGGGTTTGAAGGATCTGGATAATCCGTGCCAAGCGACCTATCCGGACGTCAAGCCCGTGTGTGAAAACCCAGATGTCCATTACTAAGGGAATTAATGGCATCCGACCCGCAAGGTCCACACTCTGGCCGCCGAGGCGATGCTTGAAACGTTAAAAGCTATCGCTGAAATTCTCTATCAAGTCATCGACGAGTGCCCTAGTGGGAGCGAGTTTGCTCGCTCCCACTAGGGCACTGTGTTGCCCAGAGATTAGAGATCCAACACCAGCAATGGCGTCTTCGATCTGGAACAGCATGGCGTGAACTGATCGTTGCAATCCTGCTCGGCCTCGGTCAGGAACATGTCGCGGTGTTCCGGTATGCCTTCCAGCACATGGGTCAGGCAGGTGCCGCAGACGCCTTGTTCGCAGGAGATCGGAATCTCGATGCCATGGCTTTCCAGCACCTGCACGACGCTGCGGTCCTTGGGGATTTCGAATACTTGGCCGCTGCTGGCCAGTTTCACGGTAAAGCTGCCATCGGCGCGGGTGTCGGTGGGGGCGGCGGCGAAGTATTCGCGGTGCAGGCAGGTGTCCTGCCAGCCTTGGGCCCTGGCGGTGTCCAGCACATGCTGCATGAACCCGGCGGGGCCGCACACATAGAGGTGCACGTCTTCGCTGGGCGCCGCCAGCACCCGAGCGGTATCCAGTGCGGTTTCGGGCGCTTCATTGAAATGCAGGAACACCCGGTCGGTATACGGAGCCTGGCGCAGGCGCTCGACGAAGGCGGCCCGCTCCAGCGACCTGGCGCAATAATGCAATTCGAACGCCGCGCCGGTCTGCGCAAGGTGCTCGGCCATGGCCAGGATCGGCGTGATACCGATGCCTCCGGCAAACAACAAGTGGCGTCGGGCTTGGGCGGCGAGGGGAAACAGATTGCGCGGCTCGCTGATGAACAACCGCGCACCGGGCAGGATCTGCTCGTGTAGGCTGCTTGAGCCGCCCCGCGACGCTGGGTTCCTAAGTACGCCAATGAGATAACGGTGGCGTTCCTCGGGGTGGTTGCACAGCGAGTACTGCCGAATCACACCACCTGGCAAATGCACATCGATATGGGCACCGGCCGTGAAGGCCGGCAAAGGTTGGCCATCGACACGGGTCAGCTCGTAGCTGCAGATGTCCAGGGCTTCGTTGTGCCGCGCCGCGACCTGAACTTCGATCATGGCCGTTGCTCCACGGGTTGTGACTGATGGGTACTGGCAATCAACCCCGCCTGGGACTCGCCCTCACGGGCGATCCAGCGTTCCAGCACCCGGCGTGACTGCACGCCACCGGCATCGATGTTGAGCTTGAGCAGATTGCGTTGGGGGTGGTCCAGCAGGTTGCGCTGCTGACGCTCAAGCATTTCCAGGTCTTCGCTGAAAATCTTGCCTTGGCCTTCGCGAATGCTCGCGGTCAGGGCTTCGTCCTGAGGCTGGAAATGCCGGGCCATGCCCCAGAAATACCAGATGGAGGTTTCGGTTTCCGGCGTAATGAAATCTACCACGATGCTCGACGCCTTGAACTGCGGAGCGGCGTGATAGCCACCGTTGCCGGCATGGGCCACGCCGACTTCGATCATGACATGGCTGGGCGGGGTGAAGCGGCAGATCTGCCAGCGGTCCACCGGCACGTCGTCGGCCAGGTTGTTGCCACGCAGGGCCATGCGCCAGAAGGGCGGGGCCATGATGTTTTCCATGTGCCGGGCGGTGACGACCTCGTCGCCTTCGACCATGGTTACGGGTGGCGCCTCGTCGATCTCCTTCTGGCCGATGCTCGAGGCATGCACGTACGTTTCGTGGGTCAGGTCCATCAGGTTGTCGATCATCAAGCGGTAGCCGCATTGGATATGGAACAGGCCGCCGCCGTAAGCCCATTCCTCGTTCTCCGCCCATTCCAGAGGATGGATCTGTGCCGGGTCGGCCAGCCCCTGGTCGCCGGGCCAGACCCAGATGAACCCATGGCGCTCTTCCACGGCGAAAGTCTTGTTGCACGGAAACCCGCGCACCCGCTGCCCTGGCATCTCGACCGTCTTGCCGTCACAGCCCATCACCAGGCCGTGGTAACCGCACACCAGGTTGCCGTTCTCGACGTAGCCCAAGGAGAGCGGGGCGCCGCGGTGGGGGCAGAAGTCCTCGACCGCGGCGACTTTGCCTTCATGGCCACGGTAGAAAACCATTTTCTCGCCGCAGATCTGACGACCCAGGGGCTTCTCGGCGATTTCATCGGGGGTGCAGGCAACGTACCAGGCATTTTTGGGGTACATGAGACGGGGCTCCAGACGGTTGTTGTTTTTTTAATGGATCCATTAACTGATAAAAATTGATAAAATGTCAATTTTTAACGAATATTTTTTCAATTTAGTGTTTTGTGGATCCATTGTCTGGAGTTGGAGACACGGCGCTTGATGTCCGATCTGTGGCCAAGTGCTTGGAAGGTGGTAACGCCAGCAAAGCGATTCGCTCTGGCTTGGCAGCCGGGCTCAGAGTGGCGAGGTGAGTAAGAAATTGCGGGCCGCAGGTCCTGGCACCTGCACGCGTGCCATCGCAGTGAGTCACCGCACTATCCAGTATCGATTACGCATCAGGTTCAGCAGTGGCGGAGAGTGTCCAATCTATGAGGTCACTCCATGCGCCACGGAATGCTGCGAGCTACAAGCCCGGCTCAGATGCCCTGTAGTTTTTCGGAGCGACGCCTGCAAAAGCTTTGAAGGCGCGAGAGAAGTGTGCCTGGTTGGTAAAGCCACACCGGTAGGCGATTTCAGCTACGTTGGAGAATTTATTTTCTTTAGACAGGAGCAGTTGCGCCGCCCGCTCTAATCGCGTGCTCAGAAGATATTGTTTAAGCGTAGTGTTTTCCTTGGCGAAAATTCTCGCCAAGTGCCGTGAAGATACCCCGCAAGCCGCCGCTATTTCCTCACAACTTAAGCTGGGGTGCTCCAGGTTTTCAAGAAGATAACGCTTTGCCGAAATCAGGTAACTGAGGCTGAGCACATTGCCATTATTGTCACCCTCTTTCTCAAGGGAGAGATGACGCAATAATTCGACTATTTCATCCTGTATGGTCTGCGAGTTAGTGGTTTTAGGGTTTTGCAGGTATTGCATGCTTAGATGACGCAGTGTCCGCGTCAGGAGGAGCTTTTTCTTATCGTCAACTTTTATGGTTGTGGGTTTGTCCAGTTTCTTTGTATCACCGAACAGGAGATGATATTTGTCGGAAGGCATGTCAAATATCAACTTTTGCATATCGGATGAAAAACCGAAAAGGTACGGCTTGTCTGTTCGATAGATGACAATGTCATTTGCATTGGGGGTAAAGCACTCTTTTCCCTGATAGAAAAAGGAGTGATTGCTTAGGATAAGTGAAAAGAAAACAGATTCTTTTGGTTTTGCTTTGACTATTTGAATGTCGCGCTCTATTACGTGTTCGTTGGCTTGTATGTGGGTGATACCAAAATCACTGGTGTGAACATTTTTTGCTGAGGCCGTAAAGCCTTCGTCTGAAAAAGAAGAGCAGCGTAACCCAATCAGCTGCTCACTGCTGTAGTTTTCCCAAAGCTGACAGCGCTGGTCGAGAGGGATACTATTTGTGCTCGCAATGTTTACCGTTACTGGAGCTTTCATCGTTTGTTATCCTTATAGGTAACGAAACTGCCAGGCTATAGATATTAATAACAGAAGTTCTGCAAGAATCCAAGCGCGAGCGAATGCCGGCGTGCTGGCTGCCGCGTAAAGGCAGTGGAGCGGGTGTTACCACTAAAGGCATGGTTGTGCTCTCAGGTCAGTAATTATCTCCGTGGAAGCAATACTGCCCTGCGCGAACGTTTGGCGCAATTCCCTCAGCATTTTCAGCGCCCGGCCGCTGCCACGAACGAAGCATATTTTCTCATTTATTGACGCCGATGCTGGCTCGCTGCGTCTCTGGGGGGCTTGAGGTCGCTTGATTCAGCCATGAGCGCACGGACGGGCGGCGTGTTTACCCAACCACGAGCCTTGAACGCCCATCCTCGGTACGGCTCTGAAAAAGTGCTGAGCGATTGGTCACGCGTGGACGGAAGGCGTGTGGCCCTTGTCCGATTTCATCAAAAAATATGGCTGATAGCGTCAAGAAAGGCGGGGGTCAATTTTCTATAATTGGTCCCTGTTCGGATAATATAACTATAAGGAAGATGCAATGCCGGAACTAGCGAGTAACGAATTCTGGAAAAACATAGAGCCGATTGTAAATTGCTTTATGCCGGATTCAAAGCCAGAAGTCTATTTGCCCAATGCCGCGACCAGTGATGAAAGAATGTACGTGCCTTTCACTGAGACGGTTTCCTCACGTCCGCTATGGATCTCGCCTAGTGAAAATCGCTGGTGTGACATCCTCATGTCGACCAGTGCTGGTTTGGTTAATCGTCATTATCATCCTCATGAAGTGTTTGCTTATACGATCTCAGGGAAGTGGGGATACTTGGAGCATGACTGGACGGCCACGGCGGGGGACTTTGTTTATGAAACGCCTGGTGAGGGACATACGTTGGTCGCCTACGAGCATGATGAGCCAATGAAGGTGTTTTTTATCGTCAAGGGGCCATTGATCTGGCTGGATGAGAAAGGCGAGTCAAGCGGGTATTTTGACGTTCATAACTACATTTCCATATGCCGTGACCATTATGAAAAAATTGGTCTTGGGGCCTCGTATGTTGATAATTTGTTTCGCTGATGGCTATGACTAGGAAATAGCGCAACCACTTTAAAGTGGCTGCGCAATTCGCATTGGACTAATGCGCGCATGTCCAGTGGATGGCGGTTTTACCTCCATCTTCATCTAAAGTTAACAAGTGATTATTGGAGTGAGCGTGCTCCGCATGCTTGAGGGGGGACCATGCGGTCCCGGTGGACGATCAGCCTGTGACAAAGTTTTACTACCAGCACTTTGACAATAAGAATAATGAGGAAAGTCATGAAAAACATCAGAGGTGCCGCCGCGTTCAAGCGTGGCGCGTTAGCCGTCGCTGTCTATACAGCGTTGCCCGTCATTAACGCCAGCGCCATGCAGGTGGACCTGGGCGATAGCGACTGGCGCTTGCGCTGGGACAATACCATCAAGTACAGCCAGGCCTGGCGCCTGCAAGGTGCCGACGATCACCTGATCAACGCGCCGACGGCGGGCGGCCTGTACCCCTCGATCCAGAGCCAGGGTGACAAGAATTTCAGCCGCGGCCTGGTCTCAAACCGGTTGGACCTGTTCAGCGAAATGGACCTGAGTCGGGAGAATTATGGCCTGCGTCTCAGCGGCGCGGCCTGGTACGACGATATCTATAACAAGGACACCGACGACAGCGCGAACCCACACTTTCTCAGCGACACTCGCGAGCTGCACGGGCGCGATGCCGAGTTGCTGGATGCCTTCGTATTCCTGCGTGGCAATGTCGGTGATGCGAGCCAAGGCACCGTGCGCCTCGGTCGGCACAGCCTGATCTACGGCGAGAGCTTGTTCTATGGCGGCAACGGCATCGCCAATGCCCAAGGGCCGACCGATGTGGTCAAGTTGCTCAGCGTGCCGGGCACCCAGTTCAAGGAAATCCTGCGGCCGGTCAATCAAGTATCCGGGCAACTGCAGATCAACCCACAAATGTCCGTGGGGGCCTATTACCAGTTCGAGTGGGAGCGTTCCAACTTGCCCGGTGCGGGCAGCTACCTGAGTGACAGCGACGGCATCGGCGAGGGTTCCGGCTCTCTTACTACGGCGTTTGGCAGTGAAACCAGACACGGCAAGGACATCGAAGCGAAGAACTCGGGGCAGGGCGGCCTGCAACTGCGCTACAAGCCGGAAGATACCGAACTGGAGCTCGGTTTCTATGCGGCTCAGTATCACGACAAGGCGCCTAGCGCGCTGTACTTGGATGTGCCATCCCTGGCCGCTTACCACCAAGTGTTCGCCGAGGACATCAAGACCGTCGGTGCCAGCTTCTCCACCGCCTATGGACCGTTCAACTTCGCCGGCGAAACCTCGGTGCGCTGGGATGCACCCTTGGTCAGTAGCCTGCAGGTTGTGACGCCTGGAACGGCGGCGGACAACAATGACAACGCACTGTATGCCAAGGGCAAGACCGCCCACATCAACCTTTCGACCATCTATTTGTTGCCACCCAGCCAACTCTGGGACGGTGGTTCGGTACTCGCCGAACTGGCCTGGAACCGCACCCTCAGCGTGACTGACAACCGCGCGGCATTGGACCCCAACACCACTCGCGATGCCACGGCCCTGCGGGTACTGATGGAGCCGGCCTACTTCCAACTGTTCGACGGCGTGGACATTACTGTGCCGATGGGAGTTGGCCTGGGCCTGGACGGGCGCTCCTCCGCCGTTAGCAAGGCCGGTTTTGGCAACTCCCACGCTGGCGACTGGAGCGTCGGCGTCAAGGCCACCTACCAGCAGCGCTGGGACTTTGGCATCAACTACGTGAACTTTTTCGGCAAGAAGGAGGCGGGCCTGAGCGAGGACGGCAACTTCACTTACAGCCAATCCCTAGCGGACCGTGATTTCGTCTCGATGTACGTGAAAACCACATTCTAATAAGAGGTTTCATCTCCTATGCAAAGCCTATTTTCCTTGCGTATGTCGGCCCTGGCTATTGCCTTGCTGAGTGCCAGTTTAGTGCAGGCGGCAGTGTCCCCCGATCAGGCCGCGCGCCTCAATACCGACCTTACGCCCATGGGCGCCGAGCGTGCGGGCAACAAGGATGGCAGCATCCCTCAGTGGACGGGTGGCTATACGACAGTGCCGGCGGGTTACAAGAACGGCGACAAGCGTGCCGACCCATTCGCCGCCGACAAGCCGCTGTTCTCAGTCAGTGCTGCCAACATGGCGCAGTACGCCGACCAGTTAGCCGAAGGCACTAAAGTCTTGCTGCAGAAGTATCCGGCTTATCGCCTGGACGTCTATCCGACTCACCGCAGCGCCGCCGCGCCGCAGTGGGTGTATGACAACACCCTGAAGAATGCGACCCGCGCCACCCTCGAAGTGGACTCGGAAAAAGTCAGTGGTGCCTATGGCGGCATTCCGTTCCCGTTGCCGCAGAATGGTGCCGAGGTGCTGTGGAACTATCGCCTGTCCTGGCAGGGCGGGGACACTTTCTACGTGCCGCTTGACACCTGGCTGATGACCGCAGGCGGCAAGAAAGTCCAGGCCACTCGGGCGCGTTTCTGGTACCAGGAGCCCTACTACTTCAAGGAGGGTAGCCTTGAGACTTTCGCGGGCAAATTCCTGACCATCAAGCTAGCCACCGAGCAACCATCGTCCAAAGCCGGCGAGGGCCTGATGACCCACTGGGACATGGACCCCGGCAAACGCGCCGCCTGGCAGTACCTGGTGGGCCAGCGCCGCGTTCGGCGTGCACCGAACATTGCCTATGACACGCCGGACTTCGTCACCTCGGGCATCGGTTTCTTCGACGAGGCGTTCATGGTCTTTGGTCCGACCGACCGTCACGACCTCAAGCTGGTGGGCAAGAAAGAGGTGCTGGTGCCTTACAACAACAACCGTGCGGCCGCGGCGAAGAGCGACGACCTGATCAAACCGAACTTCCTCAACCCGGATCTGGTGCGCTGGGAGAAGCACCGGGTCTGGGTGGTCGAAGCCACGCTTAAAGCTGGCAAGCGTCATGTTGTGCCACGTCGTACCTACTATGTTGACGAGGATTCCTGGCAAGTGCTGCTGGTGGACGGTTATGACGCTCAGGGCAAATTGGGCCGCCACAACTACTCGCTAACCCTGCTGGCGCCGGAGATGCCGGTACTGACGGCTCAGATGTCGTGGGGCAGCTACAACTTGGAAACCGGTGCTTACTTCCTGAACTCTTCCGCCAATGATCTGGATGTGCAGTACCAGAGCTATCCGCGTCCGCCGTCCGCGTTCTTCACGCCGGATGCCATGGCTAACGACAGCATGCGCTGAAAGATAGCGCAGGGCGCCGAGACACAAGCTTCGGCGCGTTGCGCTATCTGCGTTGGGAAAATTTTTATGGGTAGTTGGAGCGGACATGATCGGTAACTTTTCACTCACGCGGGCGCTGCCGACCGTCCTGTTAATGGCGGCGTTGGTGATGCCGGGCTGGACGACGGCCAGCCCACGAATTGCGCTGCTCGACCAGGCGGCATTCCAGAGTGCCAAGGCTGCGCATGCGGTAATGCTGGCGGTGACCCGCGCAGGCGACCGGCTCGTGGCGGTTGGCGAACGCGGCATCGTCCTGCTCTCCGATGACTCCGGCCAGAGTTGGCATCAGGCCCAGGTGCCGGTCAGTGTCAGCCTGACGGCAGTGCAGTTTGTCGATAACGAGCAGGGCTGGGCCGTCGGCCATATGGGCGTGGTGCTGCACAGCACCGACGGCGGCCAAACCTGGGTCAAGCAACTCGATGGTATTGCGACTGCGGAGCTGGCGCGGGTCCTGGCGCAACAGAGTAACGATCCCAAGCAATTGAAAGACGCCGAGCGACTGGTGGCCGACGGTCCGGACAAGCCGTTTCTCGACCTGTATTTCCGTGACCGCCGCAACGGCTTTGTGGTCGGGGCCTATGGCCTGATCCTCCGTACTGTCGACGGCGGCGATAGCTGGCAGCCGTGGATGCAACAGGTGGAAAACCCCGATGACCTCAACCTGTACGGCATTCGTGCTGCGGGTAGCGCGTTGCTCATCGTTGGCGAGCGCGGGTTGCTGCTGCGTTCCAGCGACAATGGCCGCAGTTTCCAGGCACTCGAATCGCCCTACGAGGGTAGCTTCTTCGGCTTGCAGGGCAGCTCGACGGGTGAGGTGGTGGCCTTCGGTTTGCGCGGCAACGCGTATCGGTCGGGAGACGAGGGGGCCAACTGGCGGCGCATTGAAACCGATCTGGAGGCGGCCTTGTCTGCGGCGACAAAATTGACTGAGGGCACCTGGGTCCTCGCCAGCCAGGCCGGTGACGTGTTGTTCAGCTTCGACCAGGGCAACCACTTCCACCATTCGCCAGTCTCGGCCACGGCTTCAATTGCCGGTGTGGTGGCGGCCCCGGACGGCAGCTTGATCAGCGTCGGCCTGAGCGGCCCGAGCCGCCTAAACCATGACTTTGCGGCGCAACGTTGAACAACTCGCCAGAGCGCTATTTGCACAGCCCATGCGGCCGTATTTGGAGTCCGATGTGAACGACCATAATTCCTCCCTCGAACAGCAAGTGGTGATGGCCCGCCTGGAGGATTTCGATCCGCGTTCCGGCAACCTCGGCGAGCGTGCGATCTTCAACCACCGGCCCTGGGTCATGCTGTTGTGCCTGCTGGTGACCCTGGTGCTGGGCTACCAGGCCAGCAAGATTGGCCTCAACGCCAGTTTCGAGAAAACCATTCCGACGTCCCATCCCTACGTGGCTAACTTCCTTGAACAGCGCAGTGAACTGAGCGGCCTCGGCAACTCGATCCGCGTCGCCGTTGCGGTCAAGGAGGGCACTATTTTCGACAAGGATTACCTCGATACCCTTGCCAGGCTCAACGACGAGATCTACGTGCTGCCAGGTGTCGACAAACCCTACATGAAGTCCTTGTGGACGCCGACTACGCGCTGGACTGCCGTGACCGAAGACGGCCTGGATGGCGGCACGGTGATTCCGGACAGTTATGACGGCTCGCCGGCCAGCCTGGAGGAGGTGCGGACCAACGTCGCCCGTTCCGGCGAGATCGGCCAATTGGTGGCCGGCAACTTCCAGTCCAGCGTGATCTTCGTGCCGCTGCTGGAAATCAACCCGGCCACCGGCAAGGCGCTGGACGCCGGTGAGTTTTCCCGGCAACTGGAAGCCTTGCGCGACAAATACCAGAACGAGCACATCCAGATTTATATCACCGGCTTCACCAAGATCATCGGTGACCTGATCGCCGGGCTGGGCCAAGTCATGCTGTTCTTCGCCGCCGCCGTGCTGGTGACCGTGGCAGTGCTCTACTGGTACACCCGCTGTGCCCGCAGCACGGCGTTGGTGGTGCTCTGTTCCCTGGTGGCAGTGCTCTGGCAGATCGGCCTGCTCGCCACCCTTGGCTACGATCTGGACCCATACTCGGCGCTGGTTCCGTTCCTGGTGTTCGCCATCGGCATGAGCCACGGCGCGCAGAAAATGAACGGCATCATGCAGGACATCGGCCGTGGTACCCACCGGGTCGTCGCCGCGCGGTACACCTTCCGCCGTCTGTTCGCCGCTGGCATGACCGCGCTGCTCTGCGATGCGGTGGGTTTCGCCGTGCTGATCGTGATCAAGATCCAGGTGATCCAGGACCTGGCGATCACCGCGAGTATTGGCGTGGCGGTGCTGATCTTCACCAACCTGATCCTGCTACCGATCCTGCTCAGCTACATCGGCGTTGGTGCCAAGGCCGCTGCCCGCAGCTTGCGCGCGGAAACCGCCGAGTTGAGCGCGAACACCAAGCATCCGTTGTGGAGCTTCCTCGACCTGTTTACCCGGCGCTCCTGGGCCATTGCCGCCTGCCTGTTCGGCCTGGCCCTGGCGGCTGGTGGATTCGCCGTCAGCCTGCACCTGAAGATCGGCGATCTGGATCCCGGCGCCCCGGAGCTGCGTCCAGACTCGCGCTACAACCGTGATGCGGCGTTCATGACGCAAAACTACGCGGCCAGTTCGGACATCTTCGTGGTCATGGTGAAAACCCCGGAGGACCAGTGCACCCGCTATCCGATCCTGGCCGCGGTCGATTCGCTGGCCTGGCAACTGGAGCAATTGCCAGGCGTGGAATCCAGCAACTCCATGGCCGCCATGAGTAAAGTCGCTGCCGCCGGCTACAACGAGGGCAATTTTAAGTGGTACGAGTTGATCCCCAACGACGGTGCTCTCGGCGCCGTGCAGACCCGTGCACCGCGCGAACTGTTCAACCAGGGCTGCTCGCTGCTTTCGCTCTACGTGTATCTGGCCGACCACAAGGCCGACACCCTGGAGCGGGTGGTGCAGACCAGCGAAACGTTCATCGCCCGACAGAAACTGCCGGAAGTGAAGTTCATGCTGGCCGCCGGTAGCGCCGGGATCGAGGCAGCGACCAACATCGTGGTAAAGAAGGCCATGCACGAGATGCTGTTCTGGGTCTACGGCGCCGTGATCCTGCTGTGCTGGGTGACCTTTCGTTCCTGGCGCGCGGTACTGGCGGCGGTGCTGCCGCTGGTACTCACTTCGATTCTGTGCGAAGCGCTGATGGTCGGCCTCGGCATGGGCGTCAAGGTGGCCACCTTGCCGGTGATCGCCCTCGGCGTGGGCATCGGCGTCGATTACGCGCTCTACGTGTTGAGCATCATCCTGGCGCACATGCGTGCCGGTGCCTCGCTGTCCGAGGCGTATTACCGCGCCTTGCTGTTCACCGGCAAGGTGGTGCTGCTGACCGGCATTACCCTGGCCATCGCCGTAGCGACCTGGGCCTGGTCACCGATCAAGTTCCAGGCCGACATGGGCATCCTGCTGGCGTTCATGTTCCTGGTGAACATGCTCGGCGCCTTGATCCTGTTGCCGGCGCTGGCTTACTTCCTGTTGCCGCAGAGGTTGTTTGCAAAAAAGCCTGAGGCGTGCGGCGTGTTGCAGGCGGTCGAGGAGCAGTAGAAGCATGCTGAAGAAAACGGCCCGGCTGCTCGCCGACTGTTCGGTGGGGCAGAAGCTGCTGCTCGGCTTCGGCTTGGTGTCCTTGCTCGCGGTGGCCGCCATCGCCCAGGGCTTGTATGCCACCGCCAGCCTCCTTGAACACGGCCGGCAGGTCGGTGACATGGTGGAGATCCATCGTCTAACGCTGCAGATGCGCAATGCGGAAAAAGCCTACGCACTCGATCCCACCCCTTCGGCAATGCGCCAGGTGCGGGAGCTGATCCAGGCGCTGGATGCTCAACTGCAGAAAGTGGAGACGGGCGCATCGAACAAGGATGTGCCGGTACTGACCGCTATGCAGCAATCCGTCGATGGCTATGAAGGCCAATTCGCACACTTCATCGATCATCGGCGCCTGGCGGTGGATGCATTGGGCCATATGCAGGAACAGGCGGAACAGGCCCGCCTGCAGTTCGAGGCTGTCGAACTGGATATGTACGACCAGGTTCGTGGTGTATTGAACAGCGGCCAGGCCTTGGAGGGCGATCCGCTGAGCCTCGCGGAACAAGCCTCGGCGCTGCAGCGAAAACTGCTGCTCACCCGCAACCGGGAGTTTCTCTATGTAGAGGGCGCAGCGGAGACGCTCCAAGGCTGGACCGAATCAGTGGACGAAATGAGTGACGCGCTGGAACTGCTCCAAGGCCGGGTGGACGAGAACTCCGAAGAGTCCCTGGCAGCGGCTCGGACGGCACTGGTCGAATATCGCAAGGCATTCCAGCGCTATCGAGACAGTCGGGCGCTGAGCAAGCAGACGGCCGCGCAGATGGACGCCCAGGCCCAGGCTGTGCTGACCCAGGTCGAACAGGCCGCCGCCGACCGGCAATTGCAGATGGGCGAGCGGGGCCGTTCGATGATGCGTCTGCAAGCAGTGGGGGCAGTGATTATCGTTGTCCTGGCGTTGTTGGCATCGCTGGTTATCCGCCATCTGATCGTCGCGCCTCTGCGCCAGGCGCTGCAGATTGCCCGGCGCATTGCCCAGGGCGATCTGAGTGAGGCGGCCGAAGGCATGACAATGCGCCGGGACGAATTGGGTCAGTTGATGGTGGCAGTTGGAGAGATGACGACCAATCTGCGTCGACTGGTGGCGCGTATCGGGCTGAGCGTCGAGGGACTGGGGCAAACGACCCGGACCCTGAACACCGCGAGCGCGCAAAGTAGCGGGGCGGCGCAACGCCAAAGGGTCGAGACAGAATACGCGGCCACGGCCATGCAGCAAATGAGCAGCACAGTCGCGCAAGTAGCGCAAAATGCCGAACAGGCCTCCCAGGCCGCCGGTGAGGCCGATCACCAGGCACGCAACGGCGAGCAAGTGGTGCAGATGGCAAGCCAACAGATTCATCGTCTGGCAGCGGAAATGACTCTTTCTGAGCAGGCCATCGAGTCCTTGCAGCGGCAGGTCGAAACCATCGGCACGGTCGCCGACGTGATCGCTTCCATTGCCGAGCAAACCAACCTGCTGGCACTCAATGCAGCCATCGAAGCCGCTCGGGCGGGGGAGCAGGGCCGTGGCTTTGCCGTGGTCGCCGATGAGGTGCGGGCACTGGCGCGGCGAACCCAGGCCTCGACCAGCGAGATCGAGACGCTGATCGTCGGGCTGCAACGTCTTTCGCAGCAGAGCGTCGGGCAGATCCAGGGTTGTGGCCGCCTGATGATCGACACCGTGTTGCTGGCCGATCAAGTGAGCACAGCCTTGGGTGGCATCACCGGAGCGGTGTCACTGATCGAACAGATGAACCAGCAGAACGCCGCCAGCGCCGAGCAGCAGAGCATCGTTGCCGAGGAGGTCAGCCGCAACGTCATGCAGGTGCGCAATGAGGCCGAGCATTGTGTCGGGGTGAATCAGCAGGTGGTCCTGGCCTGTGGAGACCTGGCCGGGCTGGAGCACGAGCTGCGGGAGGCTGTTGCTCAGTTCAGGATTGACGGATCTGAGGGACCGGGGGAGCTGAAAGCGTTAGCGGCTAAGCGCATGGTGAACAGCAACACGCCAGCTTGATGATCATTCGTCCATTGGCTATGGGTAGAATCCAATAGCCTTGCTTAGAATTACCCATTTTTCGCTCTTGAAACACCCCGAAAACAAGTCCAGAATTGAGTCTTTTCCTGCTTCGGCAAGAAAAGAAACCCCTTATATTTCAATGAGTCGGACGCCAGATACGAGTCTCGTTTCCCGCTCCAAAATTTAAAAAAGCCACTCATATGAGTGGCTTTTTTTTTGTGCCTTTGCCCCACTTGGAACATTTGAATACAGGACTCGGGCCCGTTGTGCATAACATCGCCGAGTCGTGCAGTTGTAGTTTCAGGCAAGGCCGACACTTGCCGAGGGTCTGGTACGTTTGACCCCCATCATGCGGTATGACCGCCGAGCACTTCAGCCACCCAGTCGGCAATGTACTGACCGGCATTGATGCTGTTATCAAAACTTGAATGCTGCACACCCCCTTCGCGTTCGGTGAAAATTTTCAGCTCGCGTTTTGGACTGTTTACCAACTGCTCATAGGTTCGGTGTGCCCACTTAAGCGGAATCTGCGAGTCCTTTTCACCGTGGGTGACCAGGAAGGGCACCTTGATGCGATCCAGGATGCCGTCCAGATGGACGTTCTCTGCGATGGTCATGAATTCGTCCGTATCCTTGGCGCCCCATACCCACGACACATGCGACCAGTAATGCGGCACCGGGAAACTGCCTTCCTTTTCCATGCGACGCTTCTGCACATCACGCCAGTCATGGTTGGCCCCCCACACTACGCCGCAAGCGAAGCGCGGTTCGAAGGCGACCGCGCGTGGGCAGTAATAGCCGCCGAGCGACACGCCTTCCAGGCCAATACGTTTGGCGTCGATGTCGTCGCGGGTTTCCAGCCAGTCCACCACGCGGCTGGCCCAATGCTCGCTGTCGAAACGCGCCGTCAGGTGATGCAGGCGCAGTGCTTCGCCCGTGCCGGGTTGGTCGATGATCAATGACGACACGCCACGTTTGGCCAGCCAGGTGGGCAGGCCGACGCGGTATTTCATTTCTTTGGTGGAATCCAGTCCATTGACCTGCACCAGAATCGGCGCCGGGCCGCTGACGCCTTCGGCACGAACCAGCAGACCGGAAAGGTGTTTGCCTTCGTAAGGGATCTCAACGCGCTCGCAGTTTTCTCGCGCCAGCTCGATACCGCGTTGGAAGGTGTGCAGAAAGCGTTGGTACAGCTGCGTGCGGCCAGGAGCACCATGGGCCTGCAGGCGTTCGCAGCTCAGGTAATAGGTGGCGGCGCGGTTGTATTTTTCGCCGGCTGACAACATTCGGCCTTTGGCTTCGTCTTCTTCAGCCAGGCCGCACAGCTTGTCGGCCATGTTCGCCCAGGTTTCACGGAAGGCCTTGCTGCCGGCGGCATCCGGCTGCTTGGCGGCTTCTTGCAGTGGCGCACACATCTCTTCGATTTCGCCGATGCGGGCGCCCATTTCAATGGCCAGATCGACGGAGAGATTCCATACGTAGTTGGTCGGGAAGTAGCGAAACATGAGGGTAATTGTCCTTGTGCAAGCAAAGGCAGACGGCCAGGTCTTGAGCGGTGATCGCCGGACCTGGCGGTTCGAAGCAGGCTAAGGGGAGGCCCATTGTTTGGCTAATCGCGAGTCAGGATGGGAGGTATTGCGAACGCAGATAGAACGTATGCGCGCCGTCGACCCGAGGGTTTCTACTTGCCCTTCAAGCAGCCACTACTGCTCCAACTCGTTGATGATTTGACTGATCTTCGCCCGCAGCCAACGGTGCATCGGATCCCCCTCCATGGTCCGGTGCCATAGCATGAACTCACGCATCACCGGGATCTTCACCGGGGGTTGCACGATGCGCAGCGGCAGGTAGTCGGCATAGAGCCTGGCCATGCGCTGGAGCATGGTGGCCACGCGTTGGGTGCCGACGATCAACTGCGGCAAGGTGTTGAAGTCGTGGGTCACCACTTCCATGCGCCGCGTGAAACCGTACTGGCTCATCAGCCATTCTTCGACGCTCAACTGCCGGTTGCGGCCGAAAATCACCGAGACATGGCCCATCTCGATGTACTGATCGAGGGTGATGCTGTCGCCCACTTGGGTGTTGCCGTCCCACACCACGCAAACATGCTCTTCTTCGAACAGCAGTTGCGATGGGTGGCCTTCGATCAGGTAGCGCTCGGGCACGATCATCATGTCGGCCTCGCCGCGCATCAGCAGCTCGGTGGAGGCGTCGCCAGGGCCCAGCAGTTCGAAGGTAATGTGCGGGGCTTCCAGGGAGATCTTCTGGATCACCCGGGCAAACAGAACGCTGATCAGATAGTCCGACGTGATCAGGCGAAAATGGCGCTTGCTGGTGGCGGGGTCGAACACCGGTTTGGCGGTGATCGAGGACTGGATCGTCAGCAGTACCTGGCGCACGGGCGCCGCCAGTTCGCGGGCGTAGGGCGTGGGTTGCATCTTGCGCCCGACCTGCGCCAGCAGTTCGTCTTCGAAGTAGAGGCGCAGCCTGCCCAGTACGCCGCTGGTGGCGGATTGGGTCATGTGCAGGCGTTCGGCGGCGCGTGTGATGTTCTGCTCTTCCAGTAACACATCCAGCGCCACCAGGAGGTTGAGATCCAAGTGGTTAAAACGCATGGCGGTCTCGATTCTTGTATTTATTTTGTAAATACCTTCCGACCTTCCTATCGCGCCGTCAAGCCCCCTGACGAGGGGCGTCGGCCTGTGTCTTTGGGTTTTTCCCCGTCATTGGGTGCTGCGCGACCAGGTATTGCGTTTGCCGATAGGTCGCATCCCGACAAGCGATTAGTCAGTACGTTTTTGCCACTTCAGTATCGGCCCACAGTCGGTTGGCCGTGACGCTCTATCGACTCCACAACCAGCATCAGCAGCGCACTGCCAGGCATTGCTGTCCGGCCCGTGTGCTGAATAATTCAAATGGAGTGGTAACAATGAACATCATTGGCCTTGATGCCTTGATTTTTGGCGTCGACGACATTCAAGCCTGTACCCATTGCCTGCGTGACTATGGCCTGCAACCTGTCGATGTCGACAGCGAGGGCGGCCGTTTTGAAGCCCTCGACGGCACGGCCGTGATTATCCGTCGTGCTGACGATGCCCGTCTGCCGGCGGCCATCGGGCCAGCGCCCTCGATTCGTGAAACCATTTATGGCGTGGCCAGCGTCGCTGATCTTGAGGCCATCGCCGATGAGTTGGGGCGCGATCGCCTGGTGACCCGTGGCGCGGATGGTTCGGTGCACAGTGTGGACGATATGGGGTTTGCCCTGGGTTTCCAGATCAGTGTACGGCGCCCCTACAGCGCGCCAGCCGACCTGACCAATGCGCCGGGCCATGCCCCCCAGCGTCCGGTCAACCAACCGGGCATCACCCCCGACATGCAGGCCCTGCCACGTACCCTTTCCCATGTGGTGTATTTCGTGCCGGATGCGGCCAAGGCCGAGGCCTTTTACAAACGCCTGGGCTTCACGACCACCGACACCTTCGTGGGCGCCGGCCCGTTCATGCGTCCAGCCGGTTCCGATGACCACCATTGCCTGTTCATGATCCAGACGCCACCGCACATGAAGGGTTGCGAGCACTTCACCTTTCACATGGGCAGCGGCACGGAAGTGCTGCTGGCCGGGCGCCGTTTCGAACAGCAAGGCTGGACCAGCTTCTGGGGGCCGGGCCGTCACCTCTTCGGCTCCAACTGGTTCTGGTACTTCAACAGCCCGCTGGGCTGCCACATCGAATACGACGCCGACATGGACAAGCACGATGACGCCTGGCAAGCGCGCCAGGCGCCGTTGTCGGCGGATAACTCGCAGTTGTTCCTGTTCACGTCCCGGGAAAAATGGTTCCCCAGCGGCCCGCCGCCCAAGCAGGCCTGAGTGCGGATTTCGTCCATGAGTCACGACGTGATTGCGCTATGTCGCCTGGATGAACTGCTCGAAGGGCAGGCCCGCGGGTTCGATCCCCTGGGCACGGGAAAGGACAGCGTGTTTGCGCTGCGCCATGGCGGCGAGGTGCGGGTTTATCGCAACAGTTGCCCGCACCTGGAGGTGCGCCTGGAGTACCGCAAGGACCGTTTTCTCAGCGTCGATGGCAGCCAGATTGTCTGTTACGCCCATGGTGCCCGCTTCCTTCCGGACAGTGGCCTGTGCGTCTACGGGCCGTGTCTGGGCGAGCACCTGACGGCTTTGAAATGGCAGGCGCAGGCCGATTGGCTGGTGCTTGAAGCGGGTCAATTGGAGGCGTGCGCACCTGAGTCAACGTATCGCGGTTGCTGATACATCGTATCCCTACATGCGATTAGTCAAACGCCTGCTTTGCCGAGAAAGTGAGCACAACGCGCTAGCGAATGCGTGCAGAAACAGCCGGTAGTGAGGCTTCGGATCGCTCCGGCAGAACGCTTGCGTGAATAACAAGAATAAGAGTGAGACAAGCATGAACGCAGTGAAAAAGGTGCTTATCGTCGGTGGTGGTATCGGTGGATTGTGCGCCGCAATCGCGTTGCGTCGCCAGGCTATCGAAGTCGACCTGGTCGAGCTCAAGACGCAGTGGACAGTCTACGGTGTCGGCATCATCCAGCAGAGCAACGTTGTGCGTGAGATGGCCAAGTTGGGTGTGTTGGACGGTTACCTGGACGCTGCCTACGCGTTCGAGGATGTGACCATCAATACCACGGCCGGTGAACAGCTGGCGCGAATTCCCGGCCAACGCCTGGCGGGCCCCGAGTATCCGGCCAACGTCGGCATCTCGCGCCTGGCCCTGCATCAAGTCCTCAGCGAAACCACGATTGCCCTGGGTGCTTCGATTCGCCTGGGCCTGAGCGTGCAAAGCCTGGAGCAGGTGGACGAGGGCGTTGATGTGCTGCTCACCGATGGCAGTCGCGATTGTTACGACCTGGTGGTAGGCGCCGATGGCCTGTACTCGCGAATACGCGGTTTGCTGTTCGGTGAGCAGTACCGGCCGCGTTTCACCGGCCAGTCGGTGTGGCGCTACAACTTCCCGCGCGCGGCTGGAATCGATCACCTGGCGACCTTCCAAGGCCCCGCCGGCAATGCCGGGCTGGTGCCGCTGGGACGCGACCAGATGTACCTGTTCGTCACCTCTCATGAACCCGCCAACCCGAGGATGGATGCCGCCACGCTGGCGACCCAGATGCGCCAGCGCCTGAACGGTTTCACCGGGCTGATCGGTGAACTGCGCGAGCAGATCCTCGACAGCGACCAGGTGGTCTACAAGCCGCTGGAGGTGGTGTTCGTCAGCGAGCCCTGGTACCGCGGCCGTGTCGTGCTGATTGGCGACGCGGTGCACGCCACGACGCCGCACCTGGGCCAGGGCGCTGGCATGGCCATTGAAGATGCCGTGGTGCTCGGCGAAGAGCTGGTCGCCGACGGCAGCGTCGAACAGCAGCTCGAACGCTTCATGGCGCGCCGATACGAGCGCTGCAAATTCATCAGCGAAAGCTCGGTGCTGGCCGGTGACAAGGAAATGACCCACGACAGCGGCTTCGACCGGATCGGCCTGGTCAGGCGGATGCTCGAAGTCACGGCAGAGCCCATCTAAGGCCCGGCAAGACCGAATTCGCGCTCCCACGGATGCTTTATGCCTGTGCAGGCTTGGCCCGGTTCGTCCGTGGGCGCTGTTTCACCTGAAGAACTGACATACAAAAACAATAAAGAGGGTTACTTCGATGGCTACTCGTAAGATCGCTGCGTCGCGGCGCGTCCCCTTCACCCTGACCCTTGCGGCCAGCCTGGGACTCGGCGCCACGGCCGCCCAGGCATTTCAGATCGATACCGGCAATCCCGATCTCAGCTTGCGTTGGGACAATACGCTCAAGTACAGCGCTGCCTGGCGCCTGAAGGACCCCAGCAGCAAGCTCAGCGAGGGGCAGACGGCGCTGAACCAGAACGACGGCGATCACAACTTCAAAAAGGGGCTGATTTCCGATCGCCTGGATATCCTTTCCGAACTGGACATCGGTTATCGCGACTTCGGCGCGCGGGTGAGCGGTGCAGCCTGGTACGACACCGTTTACCAGGAACGCAACGACAACCACGACGCGGCCAGTGCCAACCAGCGTTCGGTGGGCTTCGACGAGTTCACCAGTGACACGCGTCATCTGCATGGTGGCGATGGCGAACTGCTGGATGCATTTGTCTACTGGAACGGTACCCTGGCCGACCGTGCCTTATCGGTTCGCGCGGGGCGCCACGGCCTTATCTGGGGCGAGAGCCTGTTCTTCGGTAGTAACGGCATCGCCGGTGCCATGGCGCCGGTGGACGTGGTCAAGGCGCAATCGGTGCCCAACACTCAGTTCAAGGAAATCACCCGGCCGGTCAACCAGCTCTCGACCGCCTACCAACTGACCGACAGTGTGTCATTGGGCGCCTTCTACCAACTGGAGTGGGAGGCCACCCGCTTGCCGGGCGCCGGCAGCTATTTCTCCACCAGCGATACCATCGGCGAGGGCAATGAACGGCTGATCACGGGCGGGCCGTTCCCGGATGTCCTTGGTGGTAATGCCAATAGCCCGGCGGCTTTTTTCCATGGCAAGGATAAGAAAGCCAGGGACTCCGGCCAGGGCGGCCTGCAGCTCAAGTTCAACACCGGGACGACGGATTACGGCCTGTACGCGCTGCAGTATCACGAGAAAACGCCCACGTTGTATTTGAAACCGAATGCCACCGGGCCGAACTTCAGTACTGGGCAAATCGGCGAGTATTCCTGGGTCTACCCGGAAGATATCCGTGTCCTGGGCGCCAGTTTCGCGACCTCCATGGACGAGTACAGCTTTGCCGGCGAGGCTTCGATGCGCTGGAACATGCCGCTGGTGTCCAACGCCCAGACCGTCCTGCCGGGCGTTGAGGCGGACAACAACGATAACGCCTTGTACGCGGTTGGCCGGACGGCCCATGTCAACCTCAACGTCCTGGCATCGCTGGGCCCTTCCTTCGTTTCCAATGAAGCCAACCTGACAGGGGAAGTGGCCTGGAACCGCCTGCTGGCCGTGACCCGGAACCGCGCAGCCCTCGACCCCAACGCCACCGACGATGGCCTGGGCTTGAAGCTGGTGTACACGCCCACCTATCGCCAGTTCTTCCCCGGCATCGATATCAGCGTGCCGCTGGGCATCAGCTATTTCCCCATGGGCAAGTCGGCGGTGATCAGCGGGTTTGGTCCCGATAGAGGAGGGGACATGAACATCGGCGTCTCCGCCACCTACCTGGACCAAGTGACCGTGGGGCTGACCTACACGCACTACTACGGTCCCGAGGACACCAGCCTCAACGCCGCCAGCCAGTTCACTTACAAGCAGTCGTTGAAGGACCGGGATTACCTGGCCTTCTCCGTCAAGACCACGTTCTAAGAGGATTCGCGCATGACCATTCAGTTCACTCTAAAGGCCTTGTGCTTGACCCTGCTGGCTGTTGCCGCGCCGATGACGCTGGCCGCCAGCGCCGAACAAGCCGCCGCACTGGGCAAGACCCTGACGCCCTTTGGTGCCGAGAAAGCAGGCAATGCCGATGGCAGCATTCCCGCCTGGGACGGCGGCTACACCAAGGTCGATCCGGCCTACGTTCCGGGGGGCAAGCGCAGCGATCCGTTTGCCGCGGACAAACCCTTGTACAGCATCACCGCGCAAAACGTGGCCAAGTACGCCGACAAGCTCAGCGACGGCACCAAGGAGCTGTTCAAGCGCTTCCCGGACACCTATCGCATCGATGTCTATCCGACCCGGCGCACGGCGGCCGCGCCGCAGTGGGTGTATGACAACACCTTCAAGAATGCGACCCGCGCCAAACTGGTCAACAGCAGCGCCGGCCTGATCCCCGACGGTGCCTATGGCGGGATCCCGTTTCCGATTCCACAGAACGGTACCGAAGCCATCTGGAACCACCTGCTGAACTGGCGCGGTACCTCGGTGGCGGCGCATTTTCGCCACTATCTGATGACGGCCGACGGCAACCAGGTGATGACCAGCGACGGCTTGTTGACCCAGGAAATGCCTTACTACTTCCAGGAAGGTGGCCCTGAAAACTTCTCGGGCGACTACTGGCTGGTGCGCTTCGTCAATCTCGGCCCGGCGATTCGTGCCGGCGAACAGATCCTGGGGCGTGAGAACATCAACGGCGACAAATCCCAGGCCCATGTCTATCTGAGCGGCCAGCGCCGGGTGCGCACGCTGCCCAACGCCTGCTGCGATACACCGACGCCGTCCACCGCTGGCGTCATGTCGTTCGACGAGCTGAGCGTGTGGGGCGGGCGCACGGACCGGTTCGACTGGAAACTGGTGGGCAAGCAGGAAATGTATGTTCCCTACAACACCAACAAGGTGCAGGCCGCCGCCCAGCCGCAAGACCTGTTCGCCAAGCACCATCTGAATCCTGACTACGTGCGTTGGGAGTTGCACCGCGTCTGGGTCGTCGAGTCGACGTTGGCCGCCGGCAAGCGTCACCAACTGCCCAAAGGCCGCTACTACCTCGACGAAGACACCTGGCAAGCCCTGCTCGGTGACCGTTGGGATGCCAGCGGTCAACTGGCCAAGACCCTCTGGTCCCTGCCGTCCGTACTGCCCGACCTGCCTGGCCTGGTGCAACTGTCTTCGGGTTTTTATGACCTGACTTCGGGGGCGTGGTTTATCCAGAACGTCTACGCCGGATTGCCGGATCAGTATCGCGCGGTTGATCGCTACAAGGCCTCGGAGTTCTCGCCTGCGGCGATGGCCGGGCGCGGCGTGCGTTAAACCTGAACCGAGCGTGAAGGGCATGCCTGTCGGCATGTCCTTGGGGTACGAGTGTTTGTCCGAGGTAGGTTATGAACAGAATCAGTCAGGCGGGTGCTTTGCTCCTGGCCCTGTATTTGCCCTTTGTCACGAGCCAGTGCCTGGCGGGGCAGGCTGCGGTGGGCGTGCCGCTCAATACCCCGGCCATGCGGGTACCGGCTGCGCAAAACAGCGTATTGATCGACCTGGCGCGTGCCGGTACACGCCTGGTGGCCGTAGGCGAGCGTGGCCTGGTACTGCTCTCCGACGACAATGGACAAACCTGGCGCCAGGCGTCGGTGCCGGTCTCGGTCAGCCTGACGGCGGTACGCTTCGTTGATGCACAAAAGGGCTGGGCGGTCGGCCACGCGGGCGTGGTGCTGGCGACGCTGGATGGTGGCGAGCACTGGACGTTGCAGCTCGACGGCGTGCGCGTGGCGCAGCTGGAACTGGACGCCGCCAAGGCGGACCAGGCCACGGCTAGCGACCCGGATGCCGCGCTGGTACGTGCCATTCTGCGCTGTTTACGACTGGGTCTATGCGGCGGGTCTTCTCGGCATTTGGTCGATGAAAGGTGTCTTCGGGTGACGGTGGCCCGAACAGGGTCGTTGGCGACCCTGACACCCTGGACCAGG